>Ga0114939_10001185_pt1 | contig 20859 bp, 16 predicted proteins | sample AshMeaCrysSpring_FD_87196 | JGI IMG/M metagenome (GOLD analysis project Ga0114939, IMG submission 87196) | Groundwater microbial communities from Big Spring, Nevada to study Microbial Dark Matter (Phase II) - Ash Meadows Crystal Spring | ecosystem: Environmental > Aquatic > Deep subsurface >...
ACAATTTTTGCGTAAGTCCTGATTAATTAACCTCAGTTGTTATTAACTATTCTCGTATTTTTCAATAATTCCTCCACCGAGGACTTTTTCACCGTCATACCAGACAGCAGCTTGTCCGGGGGTAACGCTAAATTGAGGCTCGTCAAAGACAATACGGGCGCGTTGATTTTCTAAAGGAATTACTGTAACTGGCATAGGTACTGAACGATACCGAATTTGTACTTCTGCACGGATGGGAGCAGATGGTTCGGCTATAGATACCCAATTAACCCTCTGCACAAGACATTCTGGCTGGGTTGCTTTGGTTCTATCTCCCACTATCACCCGGTTATTAACAGCATCTAAACCAATTACATATAATGGCTCAGGGGCTGCTATACCTAATCCTTTACGCTGTCCAATGGTGTAATGTTGAATACCATCATGCTGACCTAGAACTTTACCATTAGGGTCAACAATATCACCAGTTTTAGGAGCCAAATACTTATCAATAAAGGCTCTCATAGAACCATTACTTTCAACTAAGCACAGGTCTTGGCTTTCGGGTTTATCTGCTGTGGAAAGGTTTTGTTCAGCGGCTATACGACGAGTATCACTTTTAAGCAGTTCGCCTAAAGGAAATACTGAAGCTGAGAGTAAATCCTGAGATAAATCGTATAAAAAGTAAGACTGGTCTTTATTGCGGTCAAGTGCCCTTAATAGTTGATAACGCCCTGTTGCTTGATCATATTGAATGCGAGCATAATGACCGGTGGCAATCAAATCACTACCCAATTTTTCGCGGGCATATTCTAACATTGGGCCAAATTTGACGCTTCGATTACATTGGGAACATGGTAAGGGAGTTATACCATCGCTATAACCAGTTACCAGATAATCGACGATATAAGTTTGAAAGACATCTCTAATATCTACAACATGGTGAGGGACACCTAATTGTTCGCAAATTGTAGCAGCATCTACCATACCTTCAGAGCAACATTGACCCTTCCCCTTCATTAGCCAAAGGGTTAAGCCTATGACTTCATAGCCCTGGTTATGTAGCATTGCTGCTGCGGTGGAACTGTCAACGCCCCCAGAAAGTCCTACTACTACCTTTTTCATTTCAATATATCTTGCTAGGCTAATACTTCTAGGCTAACACTAGTTAGTTAATACAAGGGTTAAGTAATCGTTTTCGGAAGAAAATTCTATTTAAATTTTACTACCGCTATGTCAAACCCAATAGTCAATCCATTAATAGTATTCCATAGTTTTTCCAGACCTGTTTTTATAGCGCTATTATTTATAGGTAATTTTTTTCTTGCCACATTTTCTGGATTTGTAACAGAATCAAGTATTGTAAAAGCTCAAGTCGTGGAAAATTTACCACCTCCTCCAGTAGTTCCCTTTGGGACTCCCGCTCCCTCCTTTGGTCAAACTCAACCTCTAAGTGATGGGCCAAATAATCCAGCTAATTTCCAATCTGACCAACCAACAAATTTAGATTTTCAGGCACCATCCCAAGGACTTGCAAATCCTAACACAGGTTTTCCACAAAATAACTTTGCTGTTGAGCGTTATCTAGTTTACGTTGACACTGAGAGTACCCAAGTCCTGCAAACTGTTAGATTTGTGGAACCTGGAGCAGTTTTTCGTCAGTCAGGAAATCGTTTGATTATTCAAGCTGGAATTTTTGGTAAATATAATAATGCTCAATCAAGGGTTAGTCAGTTAGCCCAATATGGGATTGCTGCGGGAATTTCTCAAATTTCTGGTAGACAGCCTGGGCAAAATAACAGCGACGCCCCAATAAATCAACTAGGCACAGATAGACCTGTTGATAGAGATAGAGGCGAAAGGTCTAATTACTATTTTGTTGCTATTCCTGTAGATTCCAAGAATTTGCAAGAAACAGCTGCTAGGATTCGGGTGAATGTGGGGCCAAATATTGCTGTATTAACAAGAAGAGTACCACGGGGTCCCCATATTGCTGTGGGGCCTTTTGAGCAAAGAACCCAAGCTGAGCAATGGAATAATTATATGAAAACTTTAGGTTATGGAAATGCTAGGGTTTATTTTGGGAAATAGCTAATGGCTAATTGCTAATTGCTAATTGCTAATAAAGAAATGGTATTTGTGGAACAGGCATCCTGCCTGTTTGATTTCAAAAAAAAAACAGGCTTTTCGGCCTGTTCCACGGCTACTAGTGATTCAAAATATATTAGACATTTCCGGAAAATAATAAATCACGAGCCGAAGCCCCTTCTTTCTTTGGCATGAAGCGTAAAAAGGTAAATTTTTAATGAATAGACAAGAGATAATATCCCAATATTTAGTTACAGCCGAGCAAATGCGTGATATTGAAGGGCGTATTTTTGCTTCGGGTATGCCGGTGGCTGCTTTAATGGAAAAGGTTGCTGGTTTAATAACTCGTCGTATACGAGAACTTTTTCCTAAAGATAAATATCCTCGTGTTGGTATTTTAGTTGGGCCTGGTCACAATGGCGGTGATGCTTTAGTTGTTGCCCGCGAGTTATATTTTTATGGCTATCAGGTTTGGATTTACTCTCCTTTCTCTAAATTAAACTCTAAGTTTAAGGAGTTAACTTCCCAGCATTTACAGTATGTCAAAAGTTTAGGAATTCCTTGTTATGAGTCTGATGAGAGTTTACCTGTAGCTGATTTTGTTATTGATGGGTTATTTGGTTTTGGTTTAGAGAGAGTTATTAACGAGCCGATAGCGATCGCTGTCTCTCATATCAATAATAATTACAATCCCATCGTTAGTATTGACATTCCATCTGGTTTACATACCGATACTGGGGAAGTGTTGGGAATATGTATTAGCGCTACAGTTACTTTATGTCTAGGTCTGTGGAAACTAGGTTTACTCCAAGACCAAGCTTTAGAATATATTGGCAAAGCTGAATTAATTGATTTTGATATTCCTCTACAAGATATAGAAGCAATCCTCAGTCCTTCACCTCAAATTCGACGTTTTACCGACAAGGCTGCAAAATTAACTCTTCCATTACCCCGCCCCATACTCACCCATAAATACAAAGAAGGACATTTATTGTTAATTTCTGGTTCTCAACGCTATGCAGGCGCTGCGATTTTAAATGGTTTAGCAGCCAGCGCTAGTGGTGTGGGTATGCTTTCTATTGCTGTCCCTCAATCCATAAAGCCTATATTAGTTGCCCAATTACCGGAAGCTTTAATTATTGGTTGTCCTGAAACTGAGAATGGAGCGATCGCCCGATTACCTGATGATATTCAACATGCTATAGAAATCAATAAGTATGATGCTGTTGCCTGTGGGTCAGGTTTTACTTTAGATGCCAGCGCCATAGTTGAACAATTATTATCTATCAGGCACCCTTTACTTCTTGATGCTGATGCACTAAACATCATCGCCAAAACCTCCGCTATACTTACATTAAAAAAACGTCCATCAACAACAATTATTACTCCTCACTTTGGTGAATTTACTAGACTTTTTCCTGATATTTATCAGTCAGATAGAGTCAAAGCTGCTCAAGAAGCGGCAAATAGTAGTGGGGCAGTAGTTTTATTCAAGGGAGCGAGGACAGTAATTGCTACACCATATAGCACTACGTTTATTATTCCTGAAAGTACACCGGCCTTAGCAAGAGGTGGAAGTGGAGATGTATTAACTGGTTTACTTGGCGGATTAATGGCGATCGCTGTTAAGAAACAGTTAGCTTTAGAATCTATCGTATCTCTAGCTGCATGGTGGCACGCCCAAGCTGGAATTATGGCAGCAGAGGAAAATACTCAACTTGGTGTTAGTGCTGTGACTTTAGTCGAGTACTTAATAAAGTCTATTAGATGTCTCTGAGAAATAATATCAAAGCTTTGTACAGCTCTATTTATTTTGTTTTGTTGTTACAATGTAATTACAATAAAACTCTATAATACTCTTCATTATGGGCACAAAAATTAGAACCCGTATTGTAAAAATTGGTAACTCTCAGGGCATTCGCATTGCTAAACCTCTTTTAGAGCAAAGCGGTATTGAGGCTGAAGTTGAAATAGAAATTCATGATGACCGATTGATTATCCGTGCGGCTAAAAAATCTCGTGTTGGTTGGGATAAGACATTTTCTGAAATGGCCGAACAACATGATGATGTTTTGCTTAATGATATAAACACTACAGCATGGGATTTATTGGAGTGGGAATGGTAGTCAAGCTAGTCAAGCGTTTCGATATTTTTTTGGTTAACCTCGACCCAACTATTGGGAGTGAAATTCAGAAGACAAGGCCATGTGTAATTATCTCGCCCAATAAAATGAACAAAAATATTGCCACTGTCATTGTTGCTCCCATGACAACTAAAGGTCAACCATATCCCAGCCGTGTAGCATGTCAGTTTCAGGATAAAGATGGGCAAATTGTGTTAGATGAAATCCAGACTATTAACAAAACTCGATTGGTTAAACGGCTTGGTGAGATTAGTCCTGAAGAACAAAAAGCTATTTTAGATACCTTAGCTGAAATGTTTGCAGAGTAAAATGCGATGACAATTCCACAAATAACCTGCTTAAGTAAAAAAATAAATTATAAAACTATAATCACAATAACTAGCCATTAGCCATTAGCCATTAGCTATTAGCCATTAGCTATTAGCCATTAGCCAGTCTTCCTGTCTTTAACAGCGCCAACAGGAAACATAAGAGAAAATTTAGTATTATTAGCAACGCTATCAAGAAAAACTTCCGCCCCTAAATACTCTGCTAATTTCTTAACCAAAGCTAATCCTAAACCAGTGCCACCATATTTCCAGGGGTCATTTTTGGGGATGCGGTAAAAAGTGTCAAAAACACGTTTTTGTTCTTCCACTGGTATCTCGATTCCAGAGTTAGTAACGCTAATTAATATTTTCCCCTCAACAGCGATCGCCCTAACGATGATAGTCTCAAATTTGGGAGTATATTTACAAGCATTGGTCATTAACTCCCTAACTATACGCTCCAATTCAGTAGTATCAGTCTCTAAAAATGGAAGTGAATCATCTATCTCCATCTTTAGCTGCTGGTTTTGACGAAAAGTAATCTCTCTAAATGACTCAACAATACCAGATAACCAAGTTTTTAAGTCGATAACAGCTAATGTCAGAGATTTACTTCCAGCTTCTAAATAGGTAAGAGTTAGTAAATCATTTATTAAATCGCCCTCTCGCTTACATTCTTCCTGTAATATTTGTAATAGCTGAGAAATCAAGCCTTTATCTGAGAAATCATCATCTTTAATGAGAGTCTCTAGAGTTTCTACAGCAAGGCGAATGCTGGTAATAGGAGTTCGTAATTCGTGGGATAATGTCTTAAGGAAGTCATTTTTTAAATATTCCAGCTTGTCAAATTCTTTTAACAATCCTTGATAACTTTGATAAAGTCTTGCTTGACGAATCGCAATGGCACATTCATTGGCGATTTGCTGTGCCAACCTAATTTCAAACTGACTAAATAATTCTTCTTTAGGTTTAAGAAGCCAAAGATTACCTAAAATTCCCTTGTCATCAAAAATTGGACAAGCTAAACGAGTCACTTTAACCAATTCAGGATGCCACTCAGGAACAATATTTACATATTGTAATAGATTTTTTCGTAGTAATGATTGATATATTTCCGGGAAATCAACAATTGGACGACTTATTCCCTGACAGTAGTTTTGATTAACACTATATTCATAGGCAATAGTACTCTTATTATACTCCTTATCATATAGTTCTATTTTACAAACTTCAATTTCTAGGACTTCCGCTAATTCCTTTGAAGCTGTTTCTAATACTTGACTTTCATCTAAAGTATCGCGAATTTTTTCTGTAATTTTTCTGACTAATGCTTCAAAATTAAAAGCTTGTTTTAGCTCCGCAGTCCTTCTTTCTACAAGATATTCTAACCGACTATTTTCATCTTCTAAAGAAGTATAAAATTCTCCTTGTATTGTATCTTCTGCAGTTGTTAATTGAATGGAGTCATGATTCATTGGAGAGTTTGGTAGTGATGTAGATAGATAACCTGAACTATTCACCCTTTTAAACTCCTCTGGATTACAGCTTTAATTTTTGGGCAATACGCCCTTTCGTTAGGAAAAGGGTTAAATCTATTAAAATATTAATTTTTTAATAATTTCTTAATATTCTCACATAGATAGTCTTCTAAGTGCCTGTATTCTGGCAAAAAGTTTACAAATATTAATATTGGGACTGAAAAAAGTTCCCAACCTCTAACTAGCAGTGTATTTACTTTTACTTAATTTTAAGTATGCCCAGCATTCAATTTCGCTTTGTCAGTTGGGCTTTCAGCTACAAGTTGGTATTTGCTACGGTGAACTAGGCTGTTTCGATAGATACCTAACTAGAAGTATAATTCATTGAATTTATTATGAGTTGTTATCAAAGACGAAACGACAGCCTATAGCTAATAAGCAGGCTAGGATTAACCAAGAGATAACTAAACCAAGGACTTCGGCGAGAAATATATTAGTTAAGCGATATAAGAATAGGCCGACACTGTAACCCACTGGAAGAGCGATCGCCCAAGAAATGGTATTAAGAAGTATCCATCTCCAACTATTTTCAACATAGGGGAAAAGAGTTATCCATTGAAAACAGCCAAGAAGAAATCCCGTAATTACCCCTTCAAAAGCTCCATGTAAAACCCTGGATAAAAAGACATCCGTAGTCGGCACCATCCAACCCACTGCACCAAGACCTGTAAAATCAATTACAGCCCAAGCAATGGAGGTTAATAATACCCACCAAATGGCAGGGAGATATTCTTTAACTAAAAAGGCTTGAGGTAAGGAAACAATTAAGCCAGCAGTAGCAGCAAGTAATAGATTTAAATCTGGTTTAGTTCCAATTTCTACAAAGAAAAGACTAATTAAAAAACCACTAAAGGTTGCTATTATCCACTCTAAAATAATTGTTTTTTTTATGAGATTCAGAAACATATGTGATACCGAAAAAAATAATTATGTATTTGATGATATGAAAATAGTTATCCTGGATATTGGTATTAAAGAACTATAAAAATTCCTTGAAATAACTAGAGAAAAGTAGCCGAAAAAATTAACTTGAAAAAATTAGCTTGAAAAAATCTCTTGAAAACCTTGACGGCGTTGTTTAGGTGATTCGGGGCTAATATATCCCCATAAACTTTCCCAATAAAAGAAAGAAACACCAGCAAAACCCTCTTGACGAACTATTTTCACTTGTTCTTGAATTTGTTTAATATCCACAGGATTTTGAAAAGTCCCAGTTGATATAGCTACACCAACAGGTATCTTTTGCTGTGCAAATTTAATCCCAGGTTGCTGAAGCTCATTGGCAAATGCTTTTTCATCATTCCTATAGACTTGTAATATTAACTCATTAACAAAACCTTTCTCTATCCAAGTTTGCCAATCTTGAAGATAATATTTATAGGCAAAAGCCTTAGAATTAGGAGAAAGAGATATCTTCAAATTAGGTTTAATAACTTTAAGTGCTTGATGAATTTCTGACACTAATAAAGTTAACTTATTTGCCCGCCAACTCATCCACTCAGGATTATAAATATCAATGGGAGGACTTTCACCAAGATGTTCTTGTTTATAAATTTTTATTGTATAGGGGTCATATCCCATAGAAACAGGCATGGCAAAATGGTCATCTAATTGAATGCCATCGACATCATATTTAGTGGCGACTTCAATAATTAAGGATTTAATAAACTTCTTTACTTCTGGATGAAGAGGGTTTAGCCAGAGATGGGTAACATTAAAATTATCTTGTTTATTGATATTTTGAGAAGACCATGCACTAGTTAACCAATCAGGGTGGCGTTTAGTAAATTCGGAATTAGGTAAAGTCATTAACCCATATTCAAACCAGGGCATAACAGTTATATTTCTGGCATGAGAAACTTTAATAATCTCTTTTAAAGTATCTCTACCACCCCGCGTTATTTTTAACAAAGGTTCACTATCGACTCCAATAGTATTTTTTGCAACATCACTTTTATAAAAAGTTTTATCACGATTCCATACGATGGGATAAACTCGATTAAAATTTAAAGCGGCGAGTTGCTTGATAGCACGATTAATACCCCAAGGTGTAAATAAAACTCCACTGCTCACATTTGTGAGCCAAACTCCACGAATTTCTGTAGTATTTACTGATTTTTGAATAGTAGAAGAAGTAGCAAAAGCTAAATTTGAAAATGTTATGAGATATAAAGATAAGACAAAGCAAAGAAAATAATTTAACCAAATTTTACATAAGCGATTCATATTCAATTTTATAGTTTTTTTAAGGATGAATTTAACTACAAAATCATATTAATATATTTCGGAAGAATTGCAATAATCATGCAGAATAGGGAGTAGGGAGAGGGGGCAGGATAAATAAGCCATTATTGCAATTCTTAAAAATAGACTTAGGAATAGCCGCAAGGTTCATGGAATAGTGGAACCGCGCTCTTCGTGCGCCCCAGGCGCACAGGGTGGCGCGCCAGCAACCTAGACTCACATCTTGCACCTGTTATAAACTCTAAATAAAGGAAACGCGCGTATCATACTGATTTATTGACTTCGTTTTCGCCCGCTCTTAGACTGTAAGTCCCTGTCTAATAGCTATAAGTCCTCGCTCAAGAGGACTAAAAAATAATGATTTCAGTGTAATATTTATCACGTATTTATATTCTTCTAAGTTTTTTTGCGTAAAGGTGCAAGATGTCAGTAGACGCGCCGTGTCAGCGGTGCATAGTAGGGGCATCCCTCGTTCGCGCAGCGCGTCCTACCGGCGCTTTGAAGAACAGGAAAAAATGAGGATTTGAGGTATTTTTGGGTAAGTCCTGAGATTTTCTGACAAGCATTATAAGTAATTACAATATTATTATTCTCCCTAGACTGGAAAGATAATGACTAGATTTAATAATTATTAATTTGACATTTAATATGATTTTAAAAATTAGATTATAACTATAGGAGTCCTATTTGATTTGTGAAAATTAATAAACCACAAAGGCACGAATAACACGAAGAAAAGAGAAGGAATATTTTCACGAATGATTTATGATTGCTATATCTTATTTAACAACTAAAAAACCAGAAAATTGCATGTGTTTAGTTTGATTTAACTTGCCATGTGTTGGGCAAATAAGAACCAGCAATGTTCCAATTGCGTAAGTCATGATTAAAAATAAATTTATAAAAATACTTTTTATAAGGATAAAAATATTTATTTAATATTTAAGTAGTCAATGTAGATTAAAATATTTTCATGTGTTAAAAATAAACTGAATGGTGCTTATCTATATTTTTACCTAGAAATAAAATACTAGTATCCTCTATCAATGGATGGATAACATTTAATAGATAGATGATTTAGGAAAATTTTTAGGTAAAAGAATATATCTATTTTCTCTTTCTGGGTGAAATATTGTCTTTGTATACGTACAAATATACGTACATATATTTGTATGAGCATGTATTTATGCATGTAAATCATCCGGAAAATTGATTCCTAGTATTTATTCTGTGGGTAGTCAATATGATTTTTACAGGCACAAGTGGTAACGATACTCTGAACGGTAGTACAGAAAATGATACCTTGTCAGGTCTTGGCGGTAACGACTATCTGAATGGTCGCAATGGAGCTGATATCTATATCTTTAATCGTGGAGATGGACAAGATACCCTTGATGATAGAAGTTCCGACAGTAGTGTTGACCAACTGGTCTTTGGCGGCACTGGACTAACAGCAGCAAATGCCAGAGTGTCTCGCTTGGGTAATAGTGATGATTTACAGATTTCCTTTGGCGGCGGTATCTCCGACTCTATTTTGCTCAAATCCCAACTCTTCAGTCCTAGTAGCAACTCCGGAGTTGAAAGCATCAAGTTTAGTGATGGTGGAACTTGGACAAAAGCTCAACTCATTGGTGCTATTCGTTAAAATAGCTCTGTTTTAACTTAAGAAGGCAGAAGCTAGCAGGGCGATCGCTGCCTTCTTAAATTAGATAGAATTGTTACGAATCTAATGTCCCTAATACCTTTCTACATCTTTAAATTCCTTAGTATTTGCCCTTGCAGCTTCACCACAAGTGCGGGGGGTAGGAAATATTTTTCCAGGATTTGCTAAACCTTGAGGGTTAAATACTTCTTTAAGCCATTGCATTGTTTCTAAATCAGTTTCAGAAAACATGTCTGGCATATAGCATTTTTTATCAGCGCCAATTCCATGTTCGCCAGAAATGCTACCACCAACTCTGACACAAAGTTTAAGAATTTCTCCTCCAGCTTCTTCAACTTTTTCTAAAGCGCCAGAGACAGAGTTATCGTAAAGAATAAGGGGGTGGAGATTACCATCACCAGCGTGGAAAACATTGGCTATTTGATAACCATATTTTTTACTAATGGCTTCGATTTCTTGCAATACATAGGATAGCTGAGTCCGGGGAATCACTCCATCCTGGACAAAATAATCTGGACTCATATGACCAGCAGCGGCAAAGGCAGCTTTTCTACCTTTCCATAATTTCAAACGAGTATCGGGGTCATTGGCAAAGGTAATATTTCTGGCCCCATTTTTTTTACAAATTTCTACAACTCTTTTCTTATTAGCCTCAACTTCTACTTCTAAACCATCCAACTCAACTAATAAAATAGAAGCAGCATCACGGGGATAACAGTTAGTTTTGACCACATCCTCCACAGCGTTGATGCTGAGATTATCCATAATTTCCATACCGCCAGGGATAATCCCAGCACTAATAATATCAGCTACGCTGACAGCGGAAGCTTCTACAGTACTATAGTCAGCTAAAAGCACACAAATAGATTCTGCTGATTTTAAAATTCTGAGAGTAATTTCAGTGGCGATACCCAAAGTACCTTCTGACCCTACAAAAATACCAGTTAAATCATAACCGGGCATTTCAGGAATTTGTCCACCAATATCAACTATTGAACCCTCAGCAGTGACAATCTTTAAACCAAGGACATGATTTGTGGTGACGCCATACTTCAGACAATGAACCCCACCAGAATTTTCCGCCACATTGCCACCAATGGAGCAAATAATTTGGCTAGAGGGGTCAGGGGCATAATAAAATCCAGCGCCCCTGACTGCTTGTGTTACCCAATTATTTATTACCCCTGGTTGGACGACAACTCGTTGATTATCTAAATCGATATTTAAGATTTGTCGCATCAAAGAAGTAACAATTAAGACACAGTTTTCTACAGGTAAAGCACCCCCAGATAAGCCAGTGCCGGAACCACGAGCTATAAAAGGAACTTCGTGCTTGTTACAAATTTTGATAGCAGTGGCTACTTCTTCAGTAGTTCTTGGTAAAACAGCTAACCCTGGGCGTTGGCGATAACTTGCTAAGCCATCGCATTCGTAGGTTATTAATTCTTCACGGCGTTGGACTACGGCTTTTTTACCAAGGGCTGATTCTAGTTCCTTAATTATGGGTTGCCAATTACGTTGTTTTTCTTGGGTAAGCATAGGGTTTTAGTTAAGTTAGAGGGGGATGATGCCTTTGTCGCAGACTGCCCTGAAGGGGCATAGGGCGCCAATAAAGAGGTTATACAGAGATTTTCTAAAAATTTCAGTACCCGTGGAACAGGCAGGAAAGCCTGTTTTTTTGAGGATAAAACAGGCTTTCCTGCCTGTTCCACAAATACTTGTAAAAATTGTTGTGACAGATTACTTGTTTATATGTTTATCAATAATTTTTTTCCAAACTAGATAACCATCACCATTTAAATGTAAACCATCAGATGTGTACTTCAAATCTAATTGCTGTTGACTATCTAGTAAATGGACATGTATATCTAAATACTTATAATTAAATTTACTGGCAAGCTCTTGTATTTTTAAGTTAAGCTCTATGATATTTTTATTATCTTGCCAGTAAATATAAACTTCATTCTGGACGGGTAATATACTTTGGAGAAAAATTTCTGTTAAGGGTATTTCTTGTTGTAATTTTTCTAGTAGCTTTTCATAGGCGATCGCTGTCTGCCGTATAGTTTTTTTATCATTGACTAAATCATTAACTCCAATCATCAAAAATAACTGCTTCGGTTTTGCTTGAATTATTGTATCCAAACGATAAACGACTCTTTCTATAGTATCTCCAGAAATACCTCTATTTTTAATCTGGGGATTTTGGAGTAATTCAACCCATTCTCCTTCGTCTGTAATACTATCTCCCAGCATGATAATATCGGAGCTACTTTTTGGTAATTTCTCATACTGGTCTTTTTTGTGCCAGTAATAAGCTGGATAGTTATCTGTTTGCGATTGTGAGATTTTTAGCATCTGTATGATGTATGATAAACCGCCTCTTTTATTAGTAAAAATAATCCCTATACATAAAAATAAGATATTTAAGATGATGGAGAGGGTTAAGATAATTAGACTTTTATTGTTCATATGTATAACTTAAGTAGGGGAGATAGAGGGATGGGGGAGGCGAGCGTTCGCTCTTAAGCGCTCATGGTGCGTCAAGAGCGCATAAAGTGCGTCAAGAGCGAAGGGGCTGGGAGTTAGCAGTAAATTACATCGAAATAATGACTGTAGTTTTATTATTTTATTTTCCCTACTCCCTCAACTCCCCTAGCAAAATCTAAGATATAAATTTAAGCGATCGCTCCCAGACTACATTAAATAAATTAGGGTCATCAGAATCAAACCATTCAATTTCCGGATAAGCACGAAACCAAGTGCGCTGACGCTTCGCAAATTGACGAGTATGTAAGACTGTTAACTCTTTGGCTTTATCTAAAGAAATTTTTCCAGCTAAATATTGTTTGATTTCCTGATAACCTAAAGTGTTTGACAATGGTAATTCAGTACCATATTTTTGAGAAAGGTATTCAACTTCGGCAACAAATCCATCTTGAATCATTTTTTCTGTACGTAGGGATATACGTTTTGTGAGGTTATCGACTTGGCTGTCTAAACCAATTTGTAAAATCGGATAACTTGGAGGATTTTCTCCCTGTTGTTGGGAAATGGGTTTACCTGTTACATAAAATACTTCGCAAGCACGGAGTGTTCGCACTGGGTCATTGGGATGAATTTTATCAGCGGCTGTTTGGTCTATTTGTTGCAAAATAGCATATAACTGTTTTTGTCCTAAAGACTCTAACTGTTTTCTTAACTCTAGTTGTGGTGCGACTCTGGGAATTTTCATTCCCTTAGTGATAGATTTTATATATAGTCCCGTACCCCCAACTAGGAGTGAAAAGGGAGGATGAGGGGAAATAAAAACTTTTGCTTTTTCCTGAAAATCCGCCACAGTCATTGTCTCCTTCGGGTCACAGACATCTATCAAGTAATGGGGAACTAAATTTTGTTCTTCTTTTGTTGGCTTTGCCGTTCCAATATTAAACTCGCGATAAACTTGGCGAGAGTCTGCACTTATAATTATTGAGCCTAGTTTCTGTGCTAAATTGAGAGCCAATCCAGATTTACCCGTAGCGGTAGCTCCACAAATTACAATTAGTTTTGTCATAAATATTAACGGACAGCTGGAAACCCAGTATATAAATTACCAGATGTAACCTGGGTTTTAGACTATTGGTCAATAGTATATAAGTACGCAGCCATGCCATTATTGATATTGAATGATAAAAACTGATAAATAATCAGGACTTACGATAGCGGAGCGGTCTTCGGAGCGCGTCATTATTGTCACATTGTTTTTGTTTGTAGTTGGGCGAAGAGCGCCCATATTTTTGGAGGGAAGACAGCCCAACTACGAAACTTTCCGCAGTGCCAGTTGCGGCTATCCCTGATAATATTTTTTGTCCACATCCTCCCCTTGAAAGCGAGAGGCTCTCAGGCTCCCGGATTGTTTTGGTAGAAAATTTGTGGTGTTCAAAATTTTTGTTTTCTTTTTGCTATCATTGATGCCTTAAGTTTTATTCAGACTTTCATTATTAAATTCTCAATGCTATGGTCGGCACTCTAAAAATCAAAAAATTCAAAAACTCAAAAATTTTTATAAGAAATATTTATATTTGATTGTTGTACGGAAAAAAAATAATTTGTCATGTATCATGAAATATTTTTACCATATTTAGGATATATCCCCATTGTAAATATTCAATGAAATACCCCTCAATTCGCCTTTAAGGCTTTTGTGCTACAATTTGGGAGTGTTTTTGCTTTTCTGTGATTTTGGGGTAGTTTGCTTCCCAAACAAAGGAGAATTTCATGACAAGCAGTTACGGTGCCGAGCAGATTCAAGTTTTAGAAGGTCTAGAACATGTCCGTAGAAGACCAGGGATGTATATCGGTTCCACCGGAACAAGAGGACTTCATCATTTAGTATATGAGGTGGTGGATAACTCCATTGACGAAGCTTTAGCTGGCTACTGCACCCACGTAGAAGTTGACCTTAATGCCGATGGTTCTTGCAAAGTACAAGATGACGGTCGCGGTATTCCCGTTGATACCCACACTAAAACTGGTAAATCAGCTTTAGAAACTGTATTAACTGTGTTGGGTGCAGGAGGTAAGTTTGGCGGCGGTGGCTATAAGGTATCAGGAGGATTGCATGGTGTAGGTGTTTCTGTAGTCAATGCCCTATCAGAATGGCTCGAAGTCACAGTCTGGCGGGAGAAAAAGGTACATAACCAACGTTACGAACGCGGTATTCCCCAATCAGACATTCAGTCTCAACCTTTTAAGGAAGCACAGACTGGTACGGCAGTACAGTTTAGACCTGATGAGACAATTTTTCTCAATGGTATAGAGTTTGATTATACGACTTTAGCCGGACGTCTAAAAGAATTGGCATATCTCAATGCTGGGGTCAAAATTACCTTCACAGATAACCGTCTTGAAGTTATTAAAACCGAGGCTCCTAAAGTAGAAACCTATGAGTATAAAGGAGGTATCAAGGAGTACGTTGCTTATATGAATGCTGATAAGCAAGCGCTTCATGAAGAAATTATCTTTGTCCAGGGCGAACGTAGTAATGTCCAGGTAGAGGTTGCCTTACAGTGGTGTGTAGATGCTTACTCTGACAATGTTCTTGGTTTTGCCAATAATATCCGCACGGTGGATGGTGGTACCCACTTAGAGGGTTTAAAAGCTGTTTTAACTAGAACAATGAACGTAATTGCCCGCAAGCGCAATAAAATTAAGGAAGGAGAACCCAACTTAAGTGGCGAAAATGTTCGTGAAGGTTTAACAGCCGTTATCTCAGTCAAGGTTCCTGATCCTGAATTTGAAGGACAAACTAAAACAAAATTAGGAAATACTGAGGTTAGAGGTATTGTTGATTCACTGGTTGGGGAAGTTTTAAGTGAATATTTAGAATTTCACCCCGGTGTGGCTGAGACCATTATAGATAAAGCGATTCAGGCATTTAAAGCCGCAGAGGCAGCCCGTCATGCGAGGGAATTGGTACGCCGTAAATCTGTTTTAGAATCTTCTCCTTTGCCTGGTAAGTTAGCTGATTGTAGCTCCCGCGACCCTGCTGAATCTGAGATATATTTGGTGGAAGGGGATTCTGCGGGTGGTAGTGCCAAACAAGGGCGCAACCGTCGCTTCCAAGCAATCTTACCGCTGCGAGGAAAAATTCTTAACATTGAAAAAACAGATGATTCCAAGATATACAAGAATAACGAAATTCAATCTCTAATTACTGCTTTAGGTTTGGGTGTCAGAGGAGAAGAATTTGATGCTTCACAACTACGCTATCATCATATAGTTATAATGACTGATGCTGATGTTGATGGAGCTCATATCAGAACCCTATTATTAACATTCTTCTACCGCTACCAGCGATCGCTTGTAGAAGAAGGTTATATTTATATTGCTTGCCCTCCACTTTATAAAGTTGAGCGCGGGCGTAACCATCAATACTTCTACAACGAACGCGATTTACGGCAGTATATTTCAAGCTTGCCCGATAATGCCAATTACACAATCCAGCGTTTTAAGGGATTAGGAGAAATGATGCCAACTCAACTCTGGGATACAACTATGAACCCAGAATCTCGCACACTTAAGAAAGTCGAAATAGAAGATGCTGCTGAAGCTGACCGTATTTTTACAATCTTAATGGGCGATAGAGTGGCTCCAAGACGGGAATTTATTGAAACCCACGGGTCTAAAATAAACCTCAATGACTTAGATATCTAAGACCTGTGAGACTTTTAAAGCTTGATTCTCCATAGTGCTTAGTTACCTAAAATATAAACTTTGATTGGTTTATATTTAGCTGTGGAACAGGCATCCTGCCTGTTTTTGTCTATTTTTAACAAGTTTTAGCCTGTTTTTTTGAATAAAACAGGCTTTGCGGGCGTTGCACAAATATATATCAAAATTGTCTTGCCAGCACTAATAATGCCTCATAATACTTTACAAACGAGAGTTTAATTCTAGCGACCTTTTTTTACTGATTGATTTACTGATTGATTTTTTTTCATTGCTCCATTGCAATAAAATCATACAATTCCAATTCCAGAATCAATCAGGCAAAATATTATGCAAAAAAGTACAGTATTTAACTATATTTATATTTATGCAATCTTGTTAATTGTTGCAATAGAACATATGTTTTGATTGCACATAACTGTTTGCTGTCAATCAGTTTATATTTTGCCTAGGGTAGATTTACCCAAAATACAAATATGTTTTTAAGCAGATGTCCTTGCCTCAAGAATTACTAGCGAATTTATTATTTTCAATTCATGCAAGAATGAGGATTTTCGTTACAATGTAGCAGATGGCTCATACATTAGTAAGTGTTAATGTATTTCTAGAAAACTTATATCAGGCAATACGTAAGGTTTATTACAATTCAAACTTTTGTATGTTTGAAAAACACTGTATTGTCAAATACAAGTATACAGAGATAAGACGATTGGGTCTAATTAGCTGTATTTGGTTTAAATTTCTTTGATTTATCTAATATTCGAGGGAATGTTGAATTTTTTTGTGTTAATTAGGTTAATATTTAGCTTCTCCAATGCCAAATCCTTTCTGATTGATTAAAATATCGTTGTATACAATAAGGAAAGTTTGTCAAGCTTTATCGAGTTTTGAATTCGATAGTTTGTTTATTGGTGAGTTATTACCAGATTTTTTCAAATGCTGACAGTACTACCAAAGACTAAGTTATGCGAAAATTATCAAACTTTGACATTGTGGGATGGGAGTTTATGGGAAATCATTTTTACTATTGATGAGAAATGATTTTCAAAATAGCTGTTTCATTCGCTAATATAGAAATCACCAGTTCAGGGTAATCAATGTAATGTTTATTACATTCAATATTTGATGTAGTAATTTACCTAATATTGATTTTTCTGGGGAGGTAAACGCTGTTTTAAAAAGTTTTGAAGAAATTTAAAGAGGATGACTACCGCTTTTTATATCTTTTTGTTAAAACAGGCATGAGCTTACTTAAGTACCTTATGTTTACCATACAATCTGAGTGCAATTTCTGTGAAACAGGCTACAATCGAGACAGTGTTTACAGAAAATCCCCCTCCAGTCAGATTTATTGATAGGTTGGGTATATTTTCTAGTAATTAAGAGTCTTTTTTAGACCAGTCAGTGAACGATTGTGTTATTTATTAACACCGATGGTGATATATAAGGCAAGTAATTTTATGAACCGCGCTTGTTTCATAAGGCAATTGTTTTGTTTTTTAATCAAACAATATGTCTCCTAAAACCTTCGACAGGTAAGAGCAGGGGCGTTTTCAATAAAACTACTAAAAAGTCTGAAAATCAGCCATAAATACTTTGTAAAGTGGGCACCTTACTCTCATAAGAGAGCGTTAAATACCAATTGAGTAATTGATTCTGCAAGGAGCATGAGGAACGCGGCATGAACCAGGCTAACAACGTACTCGACAGCATTTATCAGCCTGAAATCGATATGAATCAGCCTGATTTAGAGTTAGAGGAACTCCTGATTGAAGAAGATGATGATGAGTTACTACTCGATGAAGAGGGCGACTTCGACGAACTTTTAGAGCCTCAGTCTGATGAGGACGACGCCAAGTCTGGAAAAGCCGCTAAGTCCCGTCGTCGGGCCCAAACGAAGAAGAAGCACTATACTGAAGATTCTATACGCTTGTACTTACAAGAAATAGGTAGAATTCGACTACTACGTGCGGATGAAGAAATTGAATTGGCAAGAAAAATTGCTGATTTATTAGAATTAGAGCGGATTCGAGAAAAACTATCGCACCATCTAGATAGAGACCCAAAAGATAGCGAGTGGGCAGAAGCAGTACAGCTACCCTTGCCACAATTCCGCTATCGTCTACATGTAGGTCGCAGAGCAAAAGACAAAATGGTGCAATCTAACCTGCGCCTTGTAGTTTCAATTGCGAAGAAATACATGAACCGTGGTTTATCTTTCCAAGATTTAATTCAGGAAGGTAGCCTTGGTTTGATTCGTGCAGCAGAGAAGTTTGACCACGAAAAAGGTTATAAGTTCTCCACCTACGCTACATGGTGGATTCGTCAAGCAATTACTCGTGCAATTGCAGACCAATCTCGTACCATCCGTCTCCCAGTCCACCTTTACGAGACAATTTCTCGTATTAAAAAAACCACCAAGCTACTTTCTCAAGAAATGGGTCGTAAACCAACTGAGGAAGAAATTGCTACCCGAATGGAGATGACAATTGAAAAGCTGCGATTTATAGCTAAATCCGCCCAACTGCCTATCTCTTTAGAAACTCCTATCGGTAAAGAAGAAGACTCTCGCTTAGGTGATTTTATTGAGTCAGATGGTGAAACACCTGAAGACCAAGTTTCCAAGAACTTATTACGGGAAGACCTGGAGAAAGTTCTAGATAGTCTTAGCCCCCGGGAACGGGATGTTCTCAGATTACGTTATGGCTTAGACGATGGCAGGATGAAAACCCTAGAAGAGATTGGTCAAATCTTTAATGTAACCCGCGAACGTATTCGTCAAATTGAGGCTAAAGCGTTACGTAAACTACGTCACCCCAATCGTAACAGTGTTCTCAAAGAGTATATTCGTTAATGTTTAACTAAGAATAAATGTGACAAGAAACCAGGTTTTTTCAAAATCTGGTTTCTTTACTAAATTATTTACAAACAATAAAAAGCCTGAGAGTGCTAGGAAATCCCCAGGTTTTTTTATTGTTTACTATTAATAATTAGCTAATAATTAGCTCAAATGCCTTCATCAGTATTAAAGAATACCCCAGAAGTGTAAAAAGCCTTTACCAGAAAATAATTCAATTGCAGCAGCGGCGACAAAACCAATCATTGCTAAACGACCATTCCAAATTTCTGCTTGGGGGGTAAAACCCCAACGCCAAGAATTTCGCTCTTCTGTTGTAGAAGCAGTGACTTTGGTTGTAGTTGTACTTTGCATATGGGGAACTCCAAACTAAATAGTTAAGGATTATTACCTTATGTAACTAAATATAACAAATATTTTCAGAATTGCAAGGGATGTTTATATTTTTATGACATTTTCTTGACCTTAATACTGGAGTTTAGAATAAATTATCTTTTTAAAGCTTGTAAGCTTTTTACGGCAAGGATTCTAAACTTTATATTAAACATCAAATGTTAAACCACCAAAGTCTTACTGGACAAGAGTTTGGTTGCTTCATTCCTCAAATTAGTCTAAACTCCAGTTAATATATTTTCATGAAATAAAAAATAGCAACATTAAAAGCAAAGATATATTGTCTTCCCTTTTAATGTTGTGCCTTGGCGTACAATTGCTAAATTTATCTTACAGATTAATTCCGCTTAGACCTGATTGCTGTTTATATTGGTCAATAGTATCGATGAATACAAAATATTTAATTGAAAGAATCTTTGTTTACTAAACAGTACTAGTTATGGGCTGAAAATAAGATCAAGTTTGATAACTAATAAGTTTGATTATTGTTATCCTAATGAAGTTATAGCAATAATCCGTTCATCTCGGTGAAGTTGTATTTTACGTTCCCCGATTGTATCTTTATTCATTACAGAAATGGTATCCACATTCAGCCGTATTACCCTTTCTTTATTTGTGACAATGGCTACGTCTGATGCGGAATTTGCAACCACCATACCAGCTAGGTTATCTGTTTTATTTGTGAATTTTAAGCTTTGAGTTCCTAAATCTCCACGGTTAGCTGGTTTTAATTGAGTTACTGATAAACGTTTAGCATATCCTTCTTCGGTAACTAGTAATAAATTATCATTTTTCTTAAAGGAAACAAAGCCCGCCATCTGTTGATGCCTTAAAAGACGTAAAGCTTGTAAACCAACAGCAGCCCGACCCATGACCGGTAATTGTTCCTCTGATAGTCTAAACCTTAGGAGGCGCCCGCCAGAACCAGCTATGATAATTTCTTCTCCAGAAGTTATAAATTGACTCATTAACAATTCGTCATCTTCTTTTAATTTTAAGATTGTGATGCCGCGACGAGATAGGTTGGCTAATTCCACTGCTGCAATCCGCTTAATTCTTCCCAGCTTACTGAGGAGCAGCATATCTAGAGATTCTGGATTTTCTGGTAGTACAAAGCGATTAATTACAGCTTCTTGAGAACCTTGAGCAGTATTACTTAGAAGAGTTATTAGAGGAGTACCGCGAGGATTTCTTGCTGTAGTGGCGGGAATTTCACCAACTTTTATAGGATAAACTTTTCCCCCACTGGTTAAAACTAATAGTTCTTTTTCTGTACTAGTAGGCTCTGTTTGGATAATAAAGTCATTATCTGGCAAAGCGTTATCAAGTTTTGATTTACGATTAATAGGTAAACGGCGGGTGTAACCTCTATTCGTAAACTCTAATACAACATCTTCCGCTGGTTTTTCGGGTTTTATATTTTGACCTCTAG
>Ga0114939_10001186_pt1 | contig 20855 bp, 18 predicted proteins | sample AshMeaCrysSpring_FD_87196 | JGI IMG/M metagenome (GOLD analysis project Ga0114939, IMG submission 87196) | Groundwater microbial communities from Big Spring, Nevada to study Microbial Dark Matter (Phase II) - Ash Meadows Crystal Spring | ecosystem: Environmental > Aquatic > Deep subsurface >...
TAGACTTTGCAACTATTCGTAGTTACATCGCCACTATGCAAAAGCATGGTGTCTCTATCATTCATGCTATTCATGAGGCTGTAAACGGGTCACCAAGGTTGCTGTCGGCCTGAATAGTTACTAATTATTTTTGTGCATATATGCATATACTTTAGTTTTAGGTAAATATGCTGCAGGTTATGTAGTCTTTGTTTGGAGTTGGGAACAACGTTTTGCTGCATGGCGTTCTTGCGGCATTTCGGAGCACTAAACTGTCAACCTGTACTGAAGCTGAATAGAAGCGCAAAGCTCCAAGTTTGCACTTCACTCCGTCTGACACAAAGCCTATCTTATAGCGAGTGGTTCCTGTCATCATTGTCCACCATTTTTAATAGTTTTCCCTTTCTTTTTTTGCTTTATTGGTTCATCTATGGCGCTTGAATAGTCTGTATAAAAGTCAGAGTGAACGTCACACAAATAGTCGTGAAAACCCCAGCCAATACCGCTTGTATTGCTTACAACTTTCCCGGCACGGTCGGCAAATTTGTTGAGTAGGTTTTCTTTTCTCATTAGTGTCAAGGCGGCAACATAAGTTGTTTCCATACTTGAATAAAAACCTTCGTCTATGTCGCCAAATTCGTTGGTGAATTTTACACCTGTTTCAACGTAAAATAACATTAGGTCAGCAAGTAGGTCAGCGGAAGGACCGAGTTTTTTGAAGTCGCTGATTGCTTGTTTGCCATCTTTGAGTTTGTAGTTGCCACCACGCTTTGGATAAAATGCTTCAAAAACTTTATTATGATATTTTTCAAAAAGCGCTCTCTCGTTTGGATTCACATAAAAATCAAGAAACTCTTTTACTGATTTGTTTTTCTTATACAAGTCAGCAACAAGGTCAATAAGTTTGAGCTTGTCGAGTCTTTTAAGTTCCTTTTTTATGTCTGTTAGTCCCATATTTTTAAGTGAATCATGGTCTTCCTACCAGTGGCTATAACTCAAAATTAGCACTAAGTCTTACAACCTCATATTGCATTTTTTGATTTGTCCAAATTATTGATTTTCCTAAACAAAGCCGTTTTTAGTCGACTGTTGTCGGATAAATTTAATATTCGCTATCGCAATAACCGGAATGCACAAATTTGGGGCCTTGGCGTGTATTACTTAAAGGTGGTGTGTGCCGTTAGGGCTGGATAGAAGCATCATACGGCTAATATATTTCTTTTGCATGCTTAGGCAGTATTCAATAGGCAAATATTTTGGGCGATTTGACTGCTCTATCACAGGTGTTTGCCCGGGCTTTCTGGCGCAGCACAGATGGCTTTTCAAAGGGGAGGCCATACAAAGTATGTCGCCTGCATTTATTTTTAGGGTTATAATGAATTCTTGCCGATAATAGTTTCCTAAAGGATACGATAATTTATGCGGTTTCCCGTCCTAAGGTCTCTATCGGTGTTTAGATATTAAAAAGGAATTCGTAGATCCAATACTGTTTGCCCGTCCCGCTTCCAGCCCAAGCCAGATCTCGGCACTGAGTGCTTACCGGAGACAATTTTCCCATTAATTAGTGAAGGTTTTTTATGCACGCTGCCGGACACGGCTGTAACAAGCCACGAAAACTCCCGTGTCCTTATCGGAGACACGGGAAGGCGAATGTAGTATCAGTTTGGGCAGTTGGAGAAGATGTTAGGGAAGTAGCGTGAACCTCAGGCTTTGTAAACATCTGCCAGTGTAAACGACACCTGCAGTGCATTCAGTGAAATTACATCACTCATTTCCATGTAAGGCTTCGAAATCCAGTCATCGGCCGTACGCTCGTAGCAAATAATCAGGTGTTTTTCCGGCTCTACCAGCAGGTAGTATTGCAGGGTGGGTATTTTGCTGTATTGGATGAACTTGTCAGTGCTGTCGAACTTGCGTGTGGAGTCGGATAAAACTTCAATGATTAATAGAGGATCTTCTATAACATAAGTCGAGCCCATATTTCTAATGGCAGTACTCACGATTACATCCGGATAAAAAAATGAGATGCCATCTGGAATGCGCACTTTCACCGTTTCGGTTACTACAGTAAAATTCTCATTGTCAAAAAGCCGATTTAGCATCGCCCACAAGAGCATGCAAATACGGTTGTGCAAAATAGAATTTCCGGGCATTTCTATCAGGTTTCCAAAATAGAGTTCGTGACGATATTCTGAGCCGCGCTCAAATTCGAGGTATTCCGATGCTGAAAGCTTATCGGCGGTTTCAATACTTAACATGTCGCTTTCATTTGTTTTCAAAACTACCAAGAATACTTGTTTCGTGCAACCTCATTGCGGGAAACCAAAACTTCTCCCGCAGACAGCCGCAGATATTCCGCAGAATTAAAAAGCCCTGTGGGCTTTTCTCTTTTCGGCCTTAGCGAAAACCTTGTGTATTCCTTTGCGGTTAAAAACATGCCGCAACCATGAACCTGTGCTTTTATTAGCAAGGGCGTTTGGCTCCATCCCGGTCAGGCCGGATAAAGCAGAAAGCCTCCCTGCCTTCTTCCCAAAACTTTAACAACTAAAAATTTAGTTTTACAACTAAAACCTTAGTTATATTTGATCCGAAATTTCACCAAAGACGTCTTCTTTTCCGGAAAACACACAACAACACGATGACAGCAGAAACGAAAACACTGACCAAAGCCGAAGAGCAGGTAATGAAAGCCCTGTGGCAACTGGGCGAAGGCTTTTTGAAAGATATGGTAGAGGCCATGCCCGCCCCGCAGCCCCACCCCAACACGGTGGCCACCATGCTGAAAATACTGGTGGAAAAGGGTTTTGTAACCACCGAAAGCCTTGGCCGTAACAACCTGTATAAGCCGCTGGTGAGTAAGGAAGCCTACAGCAGCCAAAGCCTGGGACAGCTGGTAAGCAGCTACTTCAACGGCTCGTACAGCAGCGCCGTATCGTTTTTGGTAAACCAGCAGCAACTGAGCGTTGCCGACCTCGAGATGCTGTTGCAACAACTCAGGAAAAAACCATAGCCTATGCACCCGGTTGTAGCCTACCTGCTCAAAATGCTGCTGTGCAGCGCCGTACTGCTGGCTTATTACTGGCTGGCTCTGCGCAACGAGCGCTTTCACCAGTGGAACCGCTTTTACCTGCTGGCCGCCATGCTGCTGAGCGTGGTGGTGCCGCTGGCAAGCATACCACTGCTGGCGCCACATGAGCCTACCGCAGTGGTTACCATGGTGGCTGCGCTGCCCTGGAACCAGGTTGCCCTGCCCGCCGACACCGGCTTTGCCTGGGGCGCCAAACAATGGCTGCTGCTGGCGGAAGGCCTGGTATCGCTGGCTTTGTTGCTGCACCTGGCACTTATCGTGGCAAGGCTGTTCAAGCTGTACCGTACTCTCCCCCACACCTGGTTCAGGGAGGTAAGCGTAGTCGTTACCGATGCGCAGGCCGCACCTTTCTCGTTTTTCAAATGGCTGTTTTGGCGGGGCGATATAGACCCCGATACACCCAACGGGCAGCGCATGCTGCAGCACGAACTGGCACACATTGGCCAAAAGCACAGCTACGATAAGCTGTTTGCCGAGCTGCTGCTCATCGCCTTTTGGATGAACCCCTTCTTCTGGATCATACGCCGCGAGTTGTACGCCATCCACGAATTCCTGGCCGACCAAAAGGCTATTGAAAGCCACGATGGCGCTGCCTTTGCCGCCATGATACTGCAAGCCACACACCCCGGCTTTACACCCGCACTCGTCAATCCATTTTTTACATCACATCTCAAACGAAGACTTATGATGATTACCACCTCACATCAACCCAAATACAGCTACCTGCGCCGCATCAGCGGCCTGGTAATGATGACAGCCATTGGCCTGTCCATAATGCTTACGGTAGAAAAAGTGCAGGCCCAACAGGCGCCGCCACCACCGGCAAAAAAATCGGCTCCAGCACCGCCCGCGCCACCGGCACCCCCGGCGCCTGTGGCCCTTCCCGACAGCATCGTTACAGCCGATGTGGTGGACAAAAACGGCGTGCGCCATGTAGTGTATCGCATGAAAGACGGCCGTACCGTGAAGCTGAAACTGAACGATGCCAAAGCAAAAGGCTACCCGGTGCCTGAGACGCCACCCACACCGGCCACTGCACCGCCGGCGCCGCCCATACCACCCGCACCCAAAGGCAGCGAACCCATGTATGTGTACGCCGGCCTCACCATTACCCCCGAGCAAGTGCAACAAATACCTGCCAGCCAAATAGACGAAGTGCATGTGTACAAAGGCGAAGATGCCCGACGGATGTATGGCGATAAAGGGAAAAATGGCGTGGTGGTAATAGTGCCTAAAGCCGATGCCTATTATCAAAAAACCGGAGCGGTCTTTTTTGCCGATTCGGTTACGGTACAAAAAGATCCCAAAGGCAATGAACGCTACGATTTTAAAGGTAATGTAACCATTGACCCCCTGACCATAGATGGAAAACAACCCCTATACGTTGTAAATGGCAAAAAGATGGATCCATCCAGCTTTCGGGCATCTATGGTCAACCCAAACCGCATTCAAACCATTAACGTGCTGAAGGGAGCCACGGCTACTGATAAGTATGGCCAGGAAGGCCGCAACGGTGTGTTGGAGATTACGCTGAAACCCGGCGAAGAACTGCCAAATGAATCAGACAAAATATTTACAAAAACAGAACTGATGCCCTCCTTTCCCGGAGGTGAGGCAAACTGGCGCAACTACCTGTCCAAAAACCTCACATACCCCAAGGAAGCTTTAGATAACGGCCTTGCGGGTACAGTAAAAGTGCAGTTTGTGGTTGACGAACTTGGCTATCTCAGCAACTTTGCAGTGCTAACCGACCCCGGTGGTGGTTTAGGCGAGGAAGCCCTGCGCCTGCTCAAAAAAGGTCCACGCTGGGAGCCTGCCCGCCAAAACGGCCGCGAGGTAAAAGCACAGGTACTGCAGCCCGTGGTATTTGCGCTTCAATAAATAACGTGCATTGCAGCATTAAGGAATAATGCGCTTCAGGTATCCGCTATAGTCTGGTACCTTACACTCATAAGCATCGTGCATCAGCTGGCTGGTAAGCAAAAAATCGGCGGTGGCGCGGTCGGTGGCCATGGGTATATTCCATACTGCGGCAAGGCGCAGCAGGGCTTTGATGTCGGTATCGTGCGGCTGTGCCTCCATGGGGTCCCAAAAAAAGATGAGGATATCAATATCACCACTCGCTATCATGGCGCCTATTTGCTGATCGCCCCCCAGCGGACCGCTCATCAGCTTGCGCACCGGCCGGTCAAGTTGCTGCTCCAGCAGGGTGCCCGTGGTGCCGGTGGCAAACAGCTCATGCCGGGCAAGCTCTACCTTGTTAAACTCCGCCCATTCTATCAGGTCGTGCTTTTTGTGGTCGTGCGCCACCAGTGCGATGCGCTTGCGGGCAGGCAATACGCGACTATTTTTAGCCATATGTAAATTGCAAAATGCTGGGTGCGAAGATGGGATTAAAATTAGCCCTCACAACTGTAAATTTACTGCCCCACAATTGTTCCTGTGATTACACAGTCAATTTTCTGAATTTTGGTTGGCTATGATTGAAAACAGGTACCTGATTGAAAGCTCTCATGAGCTGATGAAATTTGACAAATGAAGAAAATAGAAAAGGCAACAGTAAAGCGTAGAGTGGCTACAAAAAAGCTGCCAAAGGATATTGTGATTAATCCTGATTTTGCCGGGAAGTACGATGATCAGCCATTTTTTCAGGATAAGATTAACAGGGCTAATTATATCGTTAAAACAGTGAGCCTGCCAAAATTTAAAAATTGAGGCATCGCAATCTTAGCTTTCTTTATTGCTTTCGAAAAAAGACCAGCCAGCCAAGTTCTTGATGTTGGCGAAAGGCACTGTTTCGCCCTTTTTTTAGGCATATTCGCGGCTCATACAACCCTACAGCCCCAATTTCCTTCCATTTTCCCTCTTATCACAATCCATTGTCACAATCCTGTGTCTTTGGCCGTCTTGCCCCATCTTTGTCACAAACTCAAATACACATGAAACTCAACACTATGCGGGCCCTGGCGCTGGTAGCAGTGGTAGTACTGCTGGCAGCTTGTGGCAAAAAAGGCCCCGATTATACCCGTTACATCCCCAAAGAATCGGGCTACGTGGTAGCTATCGATATTAAGTCGATGATGGCCAAACTGGAACAGGACTCGCTGCAGGTAGAAAACCTGCTGGAGGTGCTCAAAGACACTGCCAAATCCAGCGATTACAGCCAGGCCCTCGATATGTGGAAGCAGTTTAAGGACGCCGGCCTCGACTTTGAAAACAAAGTGCTATTTGCCGTGCCCTCTATCGACATGGGTAAGGGTAGCGTAGCCATGCAGGTGGTAGCCGGCCTCAAGGATGCCAAGAAGCTGGAGGAATTTGTAAGCAAACTGCCCAACAGCCCCAAGGTGGAAAAAGAAAAATCCCTCAATTATGTGTCCACCCCCGATTTTGCCGTGGGTTGGAACAAAGATGCCGTAATGATTGTGGGCAGCGCCAGCGACAATTCTGTAAGCATACCGGGCGTTGATACCGACACTACCATGCAGCGCCCAAGCCTAGGCAACGCCGCCAGCAGCCTCGACCTGGTAAAGAAATATTTTGCCCTGGGCAGCAGCGAGAGCATTGCATCAGTGAGCGGGTTTGCCGACCTGCTGGGCAAAAAGGCCGATGTAGCCGTGTTTACCAACAGCAGCAGCATGGCAGGCAGCTCCGCTAATATGGTGCTGGCTATGATGCCCAAGGTGAAAGAACTGCTCGAAGGCGTGTACAGCACTACCATCATCAACTTTGAAGAGGGCAAAGCGGTTTTCACCAGCGATACCTATGCAGGCAAATCGCTGGCAGCCCTACTGAAAAAATATGCCGGCCCCACGGTAGATATGAGCCTGGTAGAGCCCTATGCTTCGCAAAATGTGAATGTAGTGGCCGCTTTTAGCTTTAAGCCCGAGTTGATACCTGCCTTGCTGAAGGAAACCGGCACTAATGACCTGGTAAATATGGGCCTGCAAAGTGGCGGCCTCACTGCCGATGATGTGGTAAAGGCATTCAAAGGCGACTTTGCTGTGCTGGTAAGCGATTTTACCATGGAAACCAAAACCAACGACCTGGGCCTGGGCAAAGATGCCACGTACACCAGCTGGCAGCCTGCCGCACGCCTGCTGGTGGCCATGCGCATAGGCGACAAAGCCGCCTTTGAAAAACTGGTGAACCTGGGCGTGAAAGAAGGCCTGGTAAAACGCGAAGGAAACCGCCTGATGCTGCAAAGCCCCGCCGACTCCGGGATGACCATAGGCATTGAAAACGACCTGTTGGTAGTAAGCAGCAGAAAAGACGTATACGAAGGCTATGTGGCCAAAAAAGGTAATATTTCGCTGGATGGCAACGCAAAAGATATGCTTCGCAAGTCGAGCTTTGGTATGTACTTCGATGCCGAAAAAATGCTCAAGGCCATTCCAGCTGCTATGTTCGACAGCACCGATAAGCACCAAAAGGCCATCCTCGACCGCTCGGCCAATACCTTCAAATCGCTTTGGTTTAACACCGGCAACTTTGATGGCAAGAAGCTTACCGGAAGCGGCGAGCTGGTGATGAGCGGCAAAAAAAACGCCCTGCCCCAACTGGTGCGCTACCTGATGTATGTAGGTACCGAAATGAAGGCAAGCGAAGCCGAAAAGGAAATGATGGAAACAGAAGTAGATTGGGACTAACCCCAACCGGCACCTATACCAAACAGCGCACAATTGCCATGCACCTACCCGCGTGGCATTTTTGCTTGATATGCCAAACAGCCTCACCAACAGATCCGGCACAACTTACCCTGCTATGAACATTGCCTTGCACAACCTGGTACCCCTGCCGCTCAGCGATAAGCTGGGCACAGGCCCCTCCGATGTATGGGCTACCAATGTTGTGTTTGCCACCGGCCAATGGGTAAAGCTGCGGGCGCCTAGCGGCACCGGCAAAACCACGCTCATCCACTGCATTTGGCAACTACGCAGCGATTATACCGGCGCCGTGCATTTCGATGGGCAGGATGTGCGCTCCCTGTCGGCAACCACCCTGTCGGCCTACCGGCAGCAAAGGCTGAGTGTGGTGTTTCAGGACCTGCGGCTTTTTGGACAGCTTACGGCCCGCGAGAATATTGAACTGAAACGTGTGATGTCGGCAAGACCCCTGTACGAGCCAGCCGCCATAGACGACATGGCTGCCCGCCTGGGCGTAAGCCATGTACTGGATCAGCAGGCCGCTACCTGCAGCTACGGCGAGCAGCAACGCATAGCTATCATCCGGGCGCTGATGCAGCCCTTTGAATGGCTGCTGATGGACGAGCCCTTCAGCCACCTGGATGCCGACAATGCCCGAAAGGCAGCTGCCCTTATAGCCGAAGAGTGCACCAAAAGACAGGCTGGGCTGCTGCTTACCGACCTGGACCACGACGACCATTTTACCTACACCCGCCAGCTAAACCTGTAACCGCCATGAACACATTGCTCCAAAAAATCATTCGCTCCGGCGTAGGCAGGTTCAGGTATATTGTGGCCATGCTGGGTATGGGCACGGCGGTGTTTTTCATTCTGCTGGCGGTGCAAACGCATACCAACTTCAACGAATTGCTCCACGGCAAACGCAACGAGAACGAAGCAGCCGATTTCCTGGTTATTAACAAACAGGTGACTTCGCAAACACTGGGCAAAAAGGAACTGAGCACCTTTAGCCCCGCCGAAATAGACAGCCTGAAAAAGCAGGCCTTTGCCCGCGAGGTGGGTGTGCTGAATGCATCCAATTTTTCGGTAAGTGTAGAAAGCTATACCGATGCGCTGCCTTTTTACAGTGATGCTTTTTTTGAAAGTGTGCCCGATGCTTTTATTGATCTTAAAGGCAAGGAAAACTGGGGCTGGCAGCCCGGGCAGCGCGATTTGCCGGTGATCATCCCCTCCTTTTTCCTGGATTTGTACAACACCGGTATGGCCATGACGCAGGCCGGCTTGCCGCAGCTAAGCCTTGATGCCGTGATGGCCATACCCATAAAAGTATCTATACGGGGCAATGGCCGCTCGCAGGACTTTGTGGGCCACGTGGCAGGCACGACCGACAGGCTCAACAGCATTTTGATACCCCAGGGTTTTATGGATTGGGCCAATGCCAACTATGGCTACCGCAGTGCGCAGCAACCTGCCCGTATTGTGCTCAAAACACTGGACCCCAGCAACCCCGCGCTGGTAAAATACCTGGACGACCGTAACTGGAATACCAACAGCGACAAGACGCGCCTGAGCAAAGTGCGTACAATTGTCAACTGGATTGTTGGCATTGTAGGCGGCATTGGCCTTGTGATGCTGCTGTTTGGCCTGATGGTATTTAGCCTGTTTATACAAGTAACGCTGGCAAGCTGCAGGCCCGACGTGGAACTGCTGCAAACCCTGGGCGCTTCGCCGGCCCAATTGCAGCGCTTTCTCATGCGGCAGTTTATGCCCGTGAACGCGGCCATTGTGGCGGTAATGCTGGTGGTGGTGGTGGTACTGCAGCTTGTATTGCATTACACACTTCAGCGGGCAGGCATGTTTGTACCGCTATACATCAGTTGGGTTACTTTGCTGGCGGCAGCGGCCACTGTGACCGTGTTTTGGGTAAGCAACCGGCGCACCATCGTGCGCTTCATCCGCAGTTGAATTCCCGGTATCCGCAGTTGGGGGCGGTTTTCCTCACCATGATAAGCATCGTGTTTGGCCACAGGCAGCAAGTTTAGTTTTACATTACAGCAAAATACCAAATCATGCAAACCATATTTGGCGCCGGCGGGGTTATTGGCAAGGGCCTTGCTGCAGAGTTGCATAAATACACCGACCGCATCAGGCTGGTAAGCCGCAAGCCACTTGCCACCGCGGCCGGCGAAGCATGGATGCAAGGCGACCTCACCAAACGCAACGATGTGCAGCAGGCCGTGGCCGGCAGCAAAGTGGTGTACCTGGTGGCCGGGCTGCGCTACCACACCGAAACCTGGAAAGTGCAATGGCCACAAATCATGCAAAACGTGCTGGATGCTTGCGAAGCAAACCAGGCATCGTTGGTGTTTTTCGATAATGTATATGCCTACGGCCTGGTGCCCGGCGCCATGACCGAAGAAACACCCATGCGGCCCTGCAGCAAAAAGGGCGAAGTGCGAAGGCAAATGGCCACCATGCTCCTCAATCGTATGGCCGATGGCAGGGTAAATGCGGTGATAGCCCGCGCTGCCGACTTTTACGGGCCCGATGCACCGCAAAGCCTGGCGCAAATCATGGTATTTGACAAGCTGGCAAATGGCAAAACGCCGCAGTGGATTATTACCGACAAAACAGTGCACAGCTTTACCTATACGCCCGATGCGGCCCGTGCCACTGCCCTGCTGGGCAACACGCCTATGGCATATGGCCAGGTGTGGCACCTGCCCACCGACCCGCAGCATCTTACCGGCAGAGAGTTTATCAACCTGGCTGCTGAAGTATTTGGCAGGCCCAGCCGTAGGCAACTGTTGCCGGCATTTATGATGCGGGCACTCGGCCTGTTTGTAGAAGCCCTGCGAGAATCGTTGGAGATGAACTACCAGATTGAGCATGACTACCGCTTCGACAGCAGCAAGTTTTTCAAAGCTTTCCCCCATTTTGGCTGGAAGAACTACCGGCAGGGGCTGGAAGAAGTTGCGGCGTGGTACAGGGGAGGTGGAGGTTGAGGATAAGGATAAGGATAAGGTTGAGGCTTACCGTTCAGTTAATCGTCCTCGCCCAATTGCTTCGGAAATTGCCTCTGGCCACGCAAAACCCAAATCTCGCAGGGCTTTCTCTTCGTGCCTTGGGTTCTTGGTGGCTAAAAAAACTCCCGGATTCCATCACAGCATCCGGGAGCGATATCATCAAAGGCAATAAAATGCCTGATCAGTTTTGCACTAAAGAATATCCATAGCAAGGGCAAACTCGGTAGCCACAAAGGGCAAAATGAGCCAGAACCACTGACCATAGGGCGAAAACATAACTACGAACATTACGATGGTCCAAAAGGCGAAAAACGCCCAGTGTTTGGTAGTATTCTTCTTAACCTGCTCCATGAAATATCATCTTTGGTGGCGCAAAAATAGGGGTTAGCATTATTGGTTCTGCACAGCTTGCGTAAATGCCATTCAATTAGTCCTGTTTGGGTCCACCCTGATTTTGGTTCCCGCCCTGCTGCTGTGGCCGATTAGAATTACCGGACCGGTTGCCGCCTTGCTGCTGTGGTGGCCTGTTTTGACCTCCGCCTTGCTGCGGCTTGCGCGGTTGTTGTGGCTGACCGCCCTGCTGCTTAGGCTGCTGTTGTGGCGGGCGGGCCTGGCCTTGCTGCTGCCTGGGCTTACCCTGCTGCTGTGGGCCGTAGCCGCCTTGTTTGGCACGGGGTTGCTGGCCCTGGGGCTGCTGCCCTTGTTGGCGCGGTTGATGTGTTTGCTGTGGCTGCTGAGGCTGACTGCGTTGCTTTTCCTTTTCTTTTTTGCGCTTAGTGGTGCGCTCCAAGCTGCGCAGGCTTATATGCCCAACCACATCTACAAACTCGGGTTCGGCCTCTTTTACCTTGGCGCTTACTACTTCCACGGCTTGCAGGTCGTCGGGCACTTGCCCCTGTGCATTCATGGCCTGTATTTCGCGCACGCGGCGCAGGGTAAGCGGGTACTGCTTGTTGCTTTGTGGTAGCGTGTACCACATCAGGTTTTTGAAAATATCTTTTTTGGCCAGCATCGCCCTTCCTTTGGCCGTTTCCAGCACATCGGCATTATCAGGAAAAAATTGCAGGGCATCCAGGTAAGTATCCAGCTCGTAATTGAGGCAGCATTTGAGGCGCCCACACTGCCCGCTCAGTTTTGTTTGGTTAATACTCAGGTTTTGGTAGCGAGCGGCAGTGGTGTTTACGCTCTTAAAATCGTGCAGCCAGGTGCTACAGCACAGTTCGCGACCGCAGCTGCCAATGCCGCCTACTTTGGCAGCCTCTTGCCGGGCGCCAATTTGCCGCATTTCTACCCGCAGCTTAAAATCGTTGGCGTAAATCTTAATCAGTTCCCTAAAGTCTACCCGGTCGTCGGCAGTATAAAAGAAGGTGCCCTTTTTGCCATCGGCCTGTATTTCCACCTCGGCCAGTTTCATTTGCAGTTTTAGCTGCCTGGCTACAGCCCTGCTGCGAACGAGCACTTCTTTTTCGCGGCTTTTGCTTTCCTGCAATTTCTCCAGGTCGGTGCTGCTTGCCCGGCGTAGTATGCGTTTTATGTCGGCATTATCTTCTTTTATACCACGCTTTTTCATTTGCAGCCTTACCAGTTCGCCACTCAGGCTTACTTCGCCCACGTCAAAGCCACTCACACCTTCTACAGCCACCATGGTGCCCTTTTCGTAGTACTGCAGACTGGCGTTGCGGTAAAATTCTTTTCGGCTACCCTGGTTAAAACTCACCTCTACCAGGTGGCAGTTGCTTTCGGGGTCGCTAAAAGGCAGGTTGGCCAGCCAGTCGTACACATTTAGCCTGTTGCAGCCGCCTGTGCTGCATCCGCCGTTGCTTTTGCACCCATTGGGTTTACCCGTTTCGCAGGATCCACATCCCATATTGCATTCCCAATACGCCCATCCAACGTGGTACTGCCCGGCAGGTAGTAGCCATGCAGGATGGGCTAACTAATTGATTTTAAAAATATTAGGAAAATGCCTTTGGAGGGGCTGGTATTGCCATGCGTCCAGATTTCGCTCGTAACAGCCCGCTTATGCGGAGCCACCGGTACCGGCTCCGGCCTGGTGACGCAAAGGTCAAATAGTGGCGGCCGGGGTTGGCTTTCAGTAAGTATATAATCAAGTACAGTACTTGCTGTTCGGGGGCGAGCGATGCCGGCTTATAGGCACCTGTCACCAAAAAAACATTCTCCTCAGTTTCGTTTTCACGGCCTTTTGCCTGCCCGGCCCGTTGCCGGCGGGCTGTCAAGCAATCGACTCAAGAGGTCAAAAGTACCGTTTTTTCCATCACAATGCCGCGCAGCTTAATGGCCAGTGCATGGAAGAGTATTTTGGCATTGGCATTGCGCTCAATGTAGTACACATCATTTTCCAATTCGGCGGCTATTGCCTTCAGTTGGCTCAAGCCGGCCACCTTCAGCAGCCTGGCAGCAAATTCGGCTTCGGCAGGTGGCAGAGTAAGCTTGTGCTGGCCAATTATTTTTAGCCTGATACTGATTTCTATGAGCTGCAGAAAGTACCTGAGCAACTGCTTTTGCCGCTCGCGACCCAGTTCGGCCAGGTCGCTTACCACTTTCAAGGTATTTTTATAGCGTGTTGCTTCGCTGGCGCCCCGGCTCAGGCTCGCATTCAAAAACTCCTTTATCAGGGTATTCCAGTCGCGTTCATGATGCTGGTACATCAGCAAAGCCTCATGGTAGTTTCCATCTACCACTACAGCAATTTGCTTTGCCTGCGCCGGCTCCATGCGGCAACGGTATATGAGTGCCTCTTCTATATCGGCATCCTCCAGCGGCGGCACACGCAGCACCTGGCAACGGCTTATGATCGTGGGCAATACATGTTCTTCATTTTCGGCCGCCAATATGAACAAAGTATCGGGCGGTGGCTCTTCTATCAGTTTCAGCAGCTTATTACCCTCTTTACCCAGGTATTCGGGCATCCACATTACCAGCACTTTATACCTGCTTTGAAAGGCATGCAGGCTCAATTTACGTATAATGTCGTTGCACTCCTCGGCAGTAATATTGCCCTGCCTGTTTTCAGCCTTTACGCTTTGCAGCCAGTCGTACACGTTGCCATAGGGGTAGGTGCGGTAAAAATTTCTGAACTCGCCTATGAAGTCGGTGCTCACAGGTTTATCGCCGCTTTTTTTAGGAAATACAGGGTAGCTCAGGTGCAGGTCGGGGTGCATAAGCTGATGTGCCGCCTGCAGGGCCTGTGGGTCGGGCCAGGCAATAGCTACGGGAGCCACATCTTCTTCTTGTGGCAGGGTGGTAACGCCGCCAAAGAGGTCGGCTACCACGGGGGCGGCTTTGGGGGGCGCCTCAGCCTGGGCGTTGTAGCTTACCACGTACTGCCCAAAGTTGATGGCCAGCGGCAGCACACCGCTGCCCTCTTTGCCCACCAGCAGCAGGGCATGGCCCAACCGGTTGTGGGCTACCATATCCAGCAATTGCTGCTGCAGGGGTTGCTGGCCTATTACATCAGGAAAATACACGGGTGCAATTTAGGGCAAGGAAGGGATGCTTTCTGCTTTGGCTATATGCAAAAGGCAAATTCGAAAAGGCATGAACAACATATTCATTATTTGCATAAAACTGTATTTTACATGCCTGTTGTGAAACCTTTTTTACGGCAGGCAAGTAAACCGGTAGGTAATGAAACGCATACTTTTTCTGCAGGTGACCATTATTATGGCTCTTGTTTCTGCACAGAGTCAAAACGTCGGTATTGGCACCGCCACGCCCAATGCCAGTGCTTTGCTCGATATTTCGGCTTCCAACCGTGGCCTGCTCCTGCCACGTATGACCACTGCGGCACGAAATAGCATTGGCTCGCCTGCCAAGGGCCTGATGGTGTACGACAGTACGGTGGGCACTTTCACGTTTCACAATGGCACTGCGTGGACGGAATTGCTGCATTCAGGCAATAATGTATGGCTCAAAAACGGCGCCAATATTTACACATCGGCGCCAAATGTTGGCATTGGCACTGCCGCCCCGGCTTTTGGATTGCATGTAATGAACAGTAACGCGCAGGAAGGCGGTTGGGCACAAGGCATCGTGATAGAAAACACGCTCACCGATCCCAATCTTTGGGGCGAAGCGGCTATTTCCTTTCGCAACGGCTCATTCACCCCCGGCAAGCAATGGAATATTGGCCTCAACCAATCCTCTCCCCTCGCTTTCAGCTTTGGAAACACTTTTGCCGGTGGCAATACCCGTATGATGATTGACACTATTGGCAGGGTGGGCATGGGCACCATCGAACCCGAGTCTTCGGCCCAACTTCACATCAACAGTAGCAGCCGCGGCCTCATTATTCCACGCATGACCAGCACCCAGCGTAATGCCATCGTCAATCCGGCGATAGGCTTGCTGGTTTTTGATACCGATAAACGTACGCTGTATATGCACGATGGGGCAGCGTGGGCAGCTTTTGCCCAGCAGGCACCAGGGTTTACTCCGGTTACGCTGAGAACGGTGGATACCATTCCCCAAAGTTTCCTGGATATTGGAAATGAAGTGGCTATTGATGGTGAACTAGCGGTCACAAAATCCAGCAGGTATAGTTACAATGGATTCACACAGGTTGGCTGCGTTTTTGTTTTCAAAAAGAACGGTGGCCGCTGGGATTATGTGCAGCAAGTGTTGCCGGATATCCCACAGAACCAGGCAAATTTTGGCAGCGCGCTGGCATTGTCGGGCAACCTGCTGGTGGTGGGTTCCGCCTATTGGAATACCAGCCTTACCGACAAAGGCAAAGTGTGGTACTACGAGTGGAACGGCAGTGCCTTTGAGTTTTTGGATTCGCTGGTAATCAGCACTGGCCAGGCTAGCGACTATTTTGGTTTTTCGGTTGCTTTGCGCGGCAATATGCTGGTAGTAGGCGCCCCGCGGGAAAACACAAACGGCTCCGATGCAGGCGGCATTTATGTGTACACTTACAATACTACCACCAAGCGCTTTGGCAGCCGTACGCGCTTGTTTTCGCCCAATGCCAAGGCGGGCGATGAATTAGGGTATGCTGTAGATATCGATGGCGCTTATGTTGTGGCAGGCGCTCCATTTCATCCATTTGGAACTGGTGTAAATAAGGGCATTGCGCATGTGTGGACGGGCAGCGGTACCAGTTGGGGCTACCAGGATTCATGTACGTATGCATCTTCAAGCACAAATTATGAAAGACTTGGCCTCTACCTGAGCCTCAGTGGGTCAAACCTGGTGTGTGGAGCCAATTACAAGCTGTCTGCCGATTACAATCCGGGCGCTGCTGTGTACTTCAGGCGCAGCGGCAGCCAGTGGAGCAATATCCAGGAAATAAGGTCGGACGACACCGACAACTCGTCCACTGTGCCGCAAGTGGTTACCCGTGGCAACTGGCTGCTAGTGGGCAACTCGGCCGAAGACCACCTGGGCACAACCCGTGGCAACGTATGGGTATATGCCCTGGAAAACAGCGAATGGGTGCGCAAGCGTCGCATTTACAACTACACTACCACCGATCCTGGAGAGCGATGGTGCGATGCCCTGGGTTTTGACGGAACAAACATTATTATTGGAAGTTATACCTATAACGACCGCAATGGCGCCGTGTACTTTACTACCGTGAATGAATAATGTTGTTGAATCCTAACTGGTTTGGGGAGTGGCCATTTCTAAACAGAACCACTGCCAACTCGCCACTGCTCTAAAACACCAGGGTTGCCGGCGCGGTCATTAGCTCAGAGCCTGTTCCAGTTGTGCCCAAACACAATGTACCATCCAAAACTGTCGGGGCCCATGGCAACGTCGATACCTGCCCTTATGCCGAAAGCCCGGGCCATGAGGTAGCGAAATCCGCCGCCATAGTTGTACACCAGTTCAGTATCGCCAAAATCCTGGTCCGGCATCATTGCTTTGCCCAGGCCGCCAAAAACTACCATACTCCAGCGCCGGTTGAAATCGATGCGCTGCTCGGTTTCGGTAAGTACTATAGTAGCGCCCTGATAACGCACAGCAGGCACGCCGCGCATGCTAAGGCTTGGCAGCAGGTAAAATGGGGGGGTGTCGTACACATGCTGTGCCTCCACCCGCAGGCCACTTATCCAGGTTGGCTTAGGATCAAAAAACCAGGTAAACATACCATGCAGCCGCTGATAGTCGTAGTCGCTGCCAGTCCAGTTGTCGTCTATGGCATACTGCACGTTCAGCCGTGTTCCTTTATTGGCAGTAAAAAAGTTGTCGCGCCGGTCCCAGTCGAAAAACATGGTCAACGGGGCCACATTGCTTTCTATGTCTTCTTTCGGTACCCAATCGGGCATCGGTTCATCGGGGCGGTAGGCCAGTTGTGTTTTGGCAAACACGTACTGCGCACCCAGGTACAAATCGGTTTTTCCAATGTTTTTCGACACATTCAGCAGTACGGGAAGGGTTTTTATATTGAAGGCAAATTTCTGCTCGCCCACCTGTTCAAAAGTGCGGTAGAAATCGAGGTTCAACCCTGCATAGCCTGCCAGCACCCGGTATTTGATTCCGGCTTTGGGGAAGCTGCCAATGCGGCCGCCGCCTGCAGCCCAACTTCCATTAGCCGTGTACATACCAAAAGCAGAGGTAATGTCGGGCGGAACATATTTTACGCCCGGTGGAGGCACTTTGGGTTTCAGGAAAGTAAGCGCCAACACCCCGCCAAACCCTCCCAGGGCCGGCTCGGTAATGATAACCGGCACCGGCATGAAACCCTTGAAATCGATGAGCAGGCGACTGAAATCGAATTTGCCATCGAGCGTATCGCGCATTACAGCTTTTCGCTCTTGTCGCGATAGTTTACTTGAATCCTGAGCAAAAGCCGAAGTGCCTGGGCAAAATGCCAATCCTGCAACGAGGAAAACTATGGCAAGCCGTTGAGCAGTAATCTTGCTCATCTTTAAACACCTTTTGATGAGACTGCAAAGGTCGGAACTCCCAAGTATCAGCGCACGCATTATGCTTCCATTACACGGTAAAATGATGGGGTGAGAAAGCACAGGTGCAAAGCCTGTGGATCAACCCGGCACCCGCCAATAAAAAACCCCGCTTTTGTGTAAGCAGGGCTTCTGTTCATAAGAAACAAGTCCTCTATTTCAAATACTTAGTAATCGCCTCGCTGTCGGGCTCTACCTTACTGGAAAAGTGTTGAACCAGTTGGCCGTTTTCGTCCAGCAAAAACTTATTGAAGTTCCAACTGATGTTGGCATCGAGCACGCCGTTTTCACTCTTTTGCGTAAGCCACTTAAAGATGGGTGCAGCATCACTGCCTTTTACACTCACCTTGGCCGCCATAGGAAACTGCACTTTGAAATTACTAGTGCAAAACTGCTTGATCTCGGCATTACTGCCCGGCTCCTGCCCGCCAAAATTATTGGCCGGGAAACCCACGATCACCAGCTTGTCTTTGTACTGCTCATACAGTTTTTCCAGTCCCTCGTACTGTGGGGTGTAGCCGCACTTGCTGGCGGTATTTACCACCAGTATTTTCTTGCCTTTAAATTTCGAAAAGTCGATGGTGCCGCCGTCAATGCTTTCCACTTTAAAGCTGTGTATGCTGGCCGGTGGTGCCGCAAAAGCCATCAGGCCAAGGGCTAATAGAACGCTCAGATATTTCATAGGTAACTACAATTTTTAGCTACAACAATACAAAAAGGAATTTGGTTGTGTGGGGTGTTTCATAAAACTGCTGCTAATGGAAAGGACACGGATCTAACGGATAAAATAGATTGGAGCGGAATTTTGTACTGCTTGCCTTGTTTGTACAGTCACGCATGTACAAGGTTGCATGTATAATCTAGTGCGGTCTTTGCGTGTATTTCTTTGAATTTCCCTTGCGGTTAAGCATTCGCGTTTGTTAACTGCCGTTAGTGCTTAAGGATGGGACACAGATAGAGCGGATAGAACTGATTTTCACGGATTTCTAATGTTTCCGACTAAGAAAATCTGTCTTCATCCGTAACATCCGTACAATCAGTGTCGCTCCAAAAAATACCGCAAGCATTTCAACTCACTACTGCTTTTCGTAACACCCAATATCGGGCAAGGTACCTACGGGCCGGGGGTTGCCATCCAAGTCGATGGTTATGGGCAGGGTCATGCCCCTGTTGATGCACGGTGAACCATCGCGGAGCCTGAAATTGTATTGCTGTCGGCTCACGTTTATGGTATCAAATAGCGGATCGGTGTTTTTGATGCTGTTGATAAAGACCACGCCTGTCGGGTCGTTCATTACTTTGTACAGCACATGGTTCATGCGCACATCAAAGGCGGCGGCTTGGTTGCGTGCCGTCATCACCTCGTCTTCGGCGGCGCCGCCCTCGCCATAGATGATGCAGTTTTGAAACAGGGCCGACAGGGCTGCATTACTGCCGCTATAGCTGTTGGAAATAAACAGGCAGCCGTTTTTATGGTTCTGGTACAGGTTGCCATAAGTGCTGATGGTGCAGTGCTCAAAGCGGTAGTTGCCGCCACCGGTAAGTATCACATTGCTGCCGCCGCTGCCGGGGTTGCCACCGTTGCCGCATTGGCTTATAAGGCAGTTGCGGGCGCTAATGCTGGTATTAAGCGCAAATATGCCGTAGTCGTAGGCGTTGTGAATGGTGCATTCGTTGAGCGTAAGCCTGGGTGGACTGGCGGCGGCGCCCCCGCCAATGCTGATGGCCTGGTAGGCATTGAGCAGGTTGGTATAGCTCAGGCGGCTGCCACTGCTCAGGCTGCTAAAGATGAGGCCCGGCCAGCCACCGGGCAGGTCGGCATAGCCGGCATCCAGGCGGTCGCCGCGAAAAGTGATGCGGGTGCTGTCGTACTTGTCCCCATTGGCCAGCAGGGTGCCGTGGATGATGAAGGGCGCCGTGGCATTGCAATAAACGCGTACACCCTGCTGCAGGGTAAGGGTGGCGCCGGGGTTTACCGTAAGACCTTTGAGAATTACATAAGGCAGCCGCGCATCCCAGGTGGTATTCGTTTTAATAGTATCATTTTGGATAAAACGGGCATTCTGGCCATAGGCCTCCAGCTGCACCCAGCGGGTATTGCCGTTGTACTGCACGGCCACGCTGTCTTTTACCACAAAGGGATTTTGCTGGTTGTTGGGGTCAATGGTCACTTTTACAAACACATACATGCTGTCGCCGGCGGCCAGCTCAAAATTGCCTGCCTGCGGGCCCACCTGCCCGTTGATATTGATGCTGTAGGGCGAGCTGCTGCCCCCGGCCAGGGCAATGCTGCTGATGCGCAGTTTCTGGCTATTGGGGTTGGCAATGGTAAAATACTGCGTAACGGAACCCTGGCTTACAAACACGGTATCGAACGCCACCATGCCGGTTGATAACGTAATGCTGGCATCGGGCGAAGTAATAAACCCCTCCTTTTGACAGGCGGTTGCCAGCCAGGTTAGGGCTATCGCTACCAACAAATACCTCATGCTTTTCATACCGGCTCAAACATAAGCAGGAACGGGGAGTGGGGGAAAAAATTGTGGAGGTAAGGGAGTGAATGCATCGCTCAGTTTACTTCAAGAACCCGTATTTTGGGGAATGGGAATACTAGACCAATTTGTAGTCATAACTTTCCGTAAACCACATTAAAATGATGCATTTTGATCGGCGACACTTATTGTAAAGCATGACTTTCGGTAATTAGGTAAGAGATTTTTGTCAATCCTTAAATTCTGAAATGAAATGAGTGAAATTGAATTGCAGAGCCGGCAGGTTGTATCGGCCATTCTTCAAATTGTTAATGCTGCCCGAAATCGTGTAGCAACTAATGTAAACATGGAAACTACCATGTTGTATTACGAAATCGGCAAGTATTTGAATAGGGTGGTATTATCAGAGAACCGGGCAGAGTATGGCTCTCGAATTCTTGCGACAGTGTCGCAAGAATTGACTCAACAGCTCGGGAGGGGCTACACGTATAGTGCACTTACCCGCATGGCTAAAGTATCGAGGGTGTTTGGTGATGAAATCATTGCGGCAGTGTCGCAACAATTGAGTTGGAGCCATCTTATTGAGTTAACGGCAATTGAAAACGAAATTAAAAGAGAGTTTTTGTTCAGTTGTGCATATCAAATAAATGGGGCGTAAGAGAACTGCGCGAGAAGATTGATAGTATGCTTTTTGA
>Ga0114939_10001187_pt1 | contig 20855 bp, 16 predicted proteins | sample AshMeaCrysSpring_FD_87196 | JGI IMG/M metagenome (GOLD analysis project Ga0114939, IMG submission 87196) | Groundwater microbial communities from Big Spring, Nevada to study Microbial Dark Matter (Phase II) - Ash Meadows Crystal Spring | ecosystem: Environmental > Aquatic > Deep subsurface >...
CCAACGCTGCCACCATACTACCAGGCCAGCGTCGCTCATTTTTCACCCAATTAATATCTTTATAACGCCGGTCAAGTCCATAAGCTGCCACCCAGTTACTTTCTGCTTCACCTTGTTTTCCCTGTACCCAATAAATTGCAGTTAACGCTGCACGTACATCAGCAAATTGGGGATATTTTCGGGCGATATTTCGCAGTTCTCGCAGTGCTTCTTCTAGCTTACCTGTTTCATACAATGCCACAGCATAATTAGCACGAGCAAAGGCAAAATTCGGCGCCATTTCTGTTGATTTGCGGTAATCTGCTACTGCTTTGTCCCAGTTACCCAAACCCCCCTCAGCGTTACCACGATTGTTATATGCCATTGCGTCCTTGGGGTCAAGTTCTAGGACATGATTATAATCGGCGATCGCTTCTGACCATTTCCCCAAACCCTCTAATGCAGCACCACGATTTAAATAGGGGTCAGTCACATTCGGTGCTAGTTGAATCGCTTTATTGTAGTCTTCCACGGCTGCTTGCAACTTTTTCTGACTTACCCTAGCATTTCCTCGGTTACTCAAGACAGCAGCATTATCGGGAATTATCTCCAGTATCTGCGTCCAATAGGTTTCCGCTGTAGCAAAATCACCCTTATTTGTGGCATTAAAAGCCTTATTTCGCAAGTCTTCCAGTTCTTGGACTTGCTCTTGGGTGATATTTGACACTCCTGTCTGTGCCATAACTGGCTGACCCCAAGTAAATACCAGTAACAGACTCAGAAAAATCACCAGAAATCGCTTCATAGTTACGCGCTTAAAGTTATATATTTCCTAGCAAATCTTAAAGTAATGTAGTCCCAAAAGCATGTGCAAGTAGTAAACTCGTTACAGTTTATATTTTTAACCGCCGATAAACACAGATAAACGCCGATAATTATTTTCTGCATCTGTGTTCATCTATGTTCATCTGTGTTCATCTGTGGTTAAATTTAATTTTTGGATTTTATATTTCCACCCATTGATGATGTATTTCGATTTTCCGACTCTGCATCGTTTCAACAAATAAATCTGTAGGTAAAGCCTCCTCCACCGGATAAACACCAGGTTTATTCAACTTACCTTCTAACAACAATTGGGCAATACTACCCGTACCGCTCCCCGCAGAAATTGCTGTATTTTCATGTACTAAAGTAGAACAATAAGCCCCTGAGTAACCATCTTTTTTACCCGTGACTTCCGAACGCACTGCTACACCAATACCGCTAAAATTATCGGTAACATTGGTCATTTTATAGCTGACATTAGATAAGAATTCCACACCAGCCGGATGGGTTATCCAAGATTTGGGAAATACATGAGCAGCTATCCAAGTTAAGTGATTATAAAAATCCGGAATGGAACCAAATTTCGTAATTACCGTTTTAACTTTAGGAAAAGCGTGAGGTAAGGTAAAAGTCTCTGGCATATCAAACCAGTAAACACCACTACGTCCGTAGGGTGAGGGAAAGCAAACTGTTTCCCGTTGACTGTAGGGTTTTACTACTTGCCATTTACCATCTATCCAAGCATCAAAAGGATTTTGTAACCCTAAAAATGTTGTCCGCATCACAGTTAATCCAGCCCCACCAGAACCAGATACTAAATAACTCAAATGAATCTTTTCTGGCTCATCGAATTGTTCCACACATTGGCGTACCATACTATTAGAAATACCGGGGAAAATGCCAGTATTTACAATTGCTGTCACCCCAGCAGCTTGAGCTTGGTTAAATAAATTTAACGCCTTGCTTGTATAGGAACGGTGGTCGCTGACATCGATATAATTAACACCATATTCAATGCACATTTGCAATACAGCGGTGTCGCGGTGGTGAAACGGACCTGCACAGTGAACTACTAAGTCAGTATAGGAAATTGCATCTCGCAGCTTGTCCATATCTGCCAAATCTAACACCATATATTGTAGAGACGTTTCGTGAGCAGTCTCTAGAGGTGTACGTCCAGTGATGGTAATTTCTGCCTGGGTATAGGTAGCGATATCTTGAGCAACACTGCTACCTATACGTCCCCGTCCACCAAGAATTAAAACTCGTTTTGTCATCGTCACCTGATTGGAAAACAATTAGTAATTTATTCAATTGTCAGGTTTGTGGGGTATCGGTAGCAAGTATCACTTGATTGATTTATCAAAGATAACTTTTAGGTTTCCCCCTAACACACAAATCTTTGCGTTCTTTGCGTATGCAGCGCGAAACAAAGATAATTTTATAACTTTTGATAATTGCAACCAAGATAGTAATATATCTTACCATCTGGTAAAAAAAAGGTGAGAAATATCACTCTTTCGCCAACTATATCACTAAAAGTAATGCAGCACTAAAATTATCTCTAGCTTTTGGTAGTTGAATCCAACAAAGCACTAAAAAATAGAGGCAAAATCTTAACTTTAAAAAGTGACACAACATTGACATAAAACTGAAATAATCCTGACACAACCAGCACCTATCGTGTAACGATATCTCTTTAAAAGGGTGAAAGCGATGTCTCTGAAATTTGTAGAAGAAACACTCGAATACATAGCTGAAGCTGTTGTCGAACTGTTTAGCCCTAACCACGATAGTTATCCCAACATTGGTGTCCATCCTTTTGATGGGGAACCTAGTAATAAATCCCGCGATATCTGATGAAAAAATAAAAAGCAATCATTGGTGGTTCTTCAGAATCTAAGTAACTTGTAGATTCTTATTAGATAATTTACAGTGGGTTATGGTGGAGATTGTTATTCAATCCTTGGCGCTGTAATCCACTTTTTTATTAGTAGATTTCATTCAGATGTAAAAGTGGTTAATTATAATAAAGGATGAACACAGATAAACAAAGAACAATCATCTGTGTTCATCTGTAGTTCATTACTGTCTTTATTGACGCAACCGATAAAACTTTGCGTTCTTTGCGCCTTTGCGCGAAACTAATTTATCTTAAATACCCCCTCCATAGAGGATTTAATACTATCCCATCCATCCCGTAAACCCTGGGAAATTGGACGTTTATTCTGCAAGAATACCCTAGCACAATTACGCCCTGGCATTCCAGAAATTGAACCTCCGGGATGCGTTCCTGCACCAGTCAAATATAAATTATCAATGGGAGTTTTATAATTTGCTAATTCCGGTAAAGGACGGAAAAATACCATCTGTTCCAACGTCATATCAATGTGATAGTAATTCCCCTTATAAGCACCCAATCTTTCCCCTAATTCCGCCGGACTTTCCACGCGACGAGCAATAGTTGCTTTCTTGACATTCGGTGCGTATTCTGCCATCTTATCAATCACCCTGTCTGCAACTTTATGCTTCAATTCATCCGTCCAACCAGTACCTTTTAAACCTGTACCTTCCGCACCTTTAATTTGATAAGGGGCAAAAAATTCAATCCACAAAGTATGCTTTCCTCGTGGTGCTAAAGTCGGGTCTAACGCACTTGGCATTACCACATACATTGAGGGGTCAGAATCAGGAATTTCTCCCATCATACATTTACTATGTGCCTGTTCCACATGCGCCATAGAATCAGCAATTAAAATTGAACCGATGAGATATTCATCTTTGTGTTCATGATGTTCAAAGCGCAATGGTTCATCTAAAGCCAAATCAATTTTGAGGATAGTTTCATTATTGTTAACGATGCGACGTTCTAATCTTTCCCACAAATCTTTATCCACCGCATCAACTTCATTTTTATCCACCATTTGCAAGAATAAGCGTTGAGCATCGATATTAGAAATGACGCCGTATTTAGCACAATATTCTTTACCATCAGCAACTCTCACACCAACGGCTTTACCATCATCAATTAATATCTTTTCCACCTTTTGATCTGTGAGAATTACACCACCTTTACTCTTCACTAAATTCACCAAAGATTGCACTAATGCACCTGTCCCTCCACGGGGTCTAGCCATTCCTGGTGAGTGCCGCATTGCCATCATCATAGAACCAATACCCAGGTTTTTTTGAGACGGTGGAACCCCCATTTCTCCTGCTAATCTTGCTAGGGGTGCTTTGAGAAATTCTTCATCAAACCATTCGTTTAGAATATCCTCAGCACTAGAAAGCATATTGCGGACAAAATCGATGCTTTTACCCGGAGAACCAATCACTGCAACTAAATCTTTGAATTTCGCAATATTAAAATTCCCAGCAATATCAATAATTGATTTCGGTGGGGCATTAAACATCGGAGACATGGCAGAAATTGCCTTTAACCAATATTTGGTATATTCCTCATATTTCTTAGCGTCACGCTTATTAAACCGACCTATTTCTACACAGGTTTTTTCCAGAGATTTATGACCTAAAAAATATTTACCATCAGGATGGGGACAAAATACAACCGGGTCACATTCTAGATATTCCAACCCGTAATTTTCTAATTCTAATTCTTGGACAACAGGTCCTAAATGAATAAATTCGTGGTCGATAGCGCAGAGGTTGAATTTAAACCCTGGTGCTTCTTTAGGGAGACATTCCTCTGTCGTTGCTGCACCACCAGGTACGGGACGCTTTTCTAATAGCAGAACGCTATAACCTGCTTTCAGGAGGTATGCAGCACACACTAAACCATTGTGTCCTGCACCGATAATTACAACATCATATGCTTGAGTTTGCATAGCAGTTTGGTCAAACTAAATTAGGTACTTTTGATAACACATTCTTCAGGATACATGAATATTCACGGGTAAACACACCAGAGAACAAGGTAGTAGCGCGTTTACTTTAATTTGGTGCATTAGTCGAAATCCGTTTTATCGGCGTTTATAAGCGTTTAATAGCCCTTCGGGCATAGCCTCCGGCAACGGCAACGGCGGTTCATTTTCTCCGAATTTTAGCATCACAAATAAACACAGATGAATGAGATTTATCTGTGTTCATCTGTGTTTATTTGTGGTTCAATTTTCCAGATACATCAATTCTAAACCGCTTCTAACTCCCGCGACTTCACCACTCGCTGACTTTTCACCAGCATCTTGATACTGCGTTCTGGTGCCGTCACCAAACCACGGCGTCTAGGTTTGACATCCCGATTATCTGCTAACGCTAATTCCACCCGCGAAAGCATCTCAAATAGAGCAATTTTCATCTCAAACTGAGCAAAAGCTAAACCAATGCAACGCCGCGCACCACCACCAAAAGGCATAAATTCATAGGCAGAAAATTGCCTTTCTAAGAAACGTTCTGGCTTAAATTTCTTAGGTTCGGGATATAAATCTTCCCGTTGATGTACCAGATAAATTGAACCCATAATAGGCGTTCCCGGTTCCATCTCGTAACCCATCACAGATACGGGTGTTTTGACTATTCTCGCGAAGGTAAGCATTGCCACTGGATAAATTCGCAGGGTTTCGTTACAAACAGCATTCAGGTAGGGTAATTTGAAGATAGTTCCTGAGTCTGGATTATCGCCAACGCTATCGATTTCTGCTAACAGTTTCTGGCGCACTTCTGGTAACTTTTGAATCCAGTATAATGCCCAAGCAAGAGCAGTAGCTGTAGTTTCGTGACCTGCAAATAATAAAGTCAACAACTCATCACGTAATTCCTCATCAGTCATCGGTTCACCGGCTTCATCTCGCGCAGCCATTAGCAAGCTGAGAATATCTGTACGCGATGGATCTGGGTTGTCTCGACGCTCCTGAATTTCTTCGTAGATCAGTTTATCTGTTTCTTTTTGCCGTTCGAGAAATTTACCCCATGCTGTTAGCTTGCCAAGATTATCTCGCAGAAAAGGAAAATAAAGCATGGTAACGGCTAGGGGAGAACTAGCTTCATCCAACGTTTCTCCTAACAGTTTCTCTATCTTTTGAGCGCGGGGAGTATCAGTTAAACCAAACACCGCTTGCATCATTACCCCTAGAGTAATAGCCTGGGTTGATGTCCTTATACAGAAGGGTTTTCCCTCACCCCATTTCTTAATTTCTTTCTCAGTAATACTACTGATTGTATCAGCATAAGTTCGCATCCTTTCCCCATGAAAAGGCGGCATTAATAGCTGTCTTTGTCTTTGATGACGCGCACCACTAACGGTAATTACGGAATTTTTTCCCAGCAGCGGTTCCATAATCATATTTGCCTCACCGGGGGCTTCAAATTCCTTCGTATCGCTAGTTAAAATCTGCTGTACAGCTTGGGGGTTGCTGACAAATACCACTGGAGCAAAGTTTTTTAATAACCGCAGAGTGAAGATGTCGCCATACCGTTGGGTGCATTCTTCCATTAACTGCATGGGGCGGATAATCCACTGTATCATTTGTATGAATCCAGGAGTTTGGGGACCAGTTGGGAGCATCATAGTTTTGATTAATTCCTAAGTAATTACTGAAAAAGCTTTGTTATTTATAAGATAAAACATCTTCTAGAACAGGACTTACGCAAGCATGTCGGCGAAATATTCATTCTTTCCTAGGGGCATGGCAATGCCATGCCCCTAGATTCGTGGACTTTGCGTAAGTCCTATACAAGTTAAGTTTTGTGTAGCTAATATTAACGATAGTTAATTTATTGTTGCAAAATTTAAGAAAAATGAACTTTGGCAATCGCAATGTTGCTAAAGTCTGTTACATTAATCGAGCATGGATTGTTTCTCCTCATAGTAATCAGGTACTCGGCATGACAGCAATCACCCCAAAGGCAACTACAGCAGTCCCCAACTTTTGTGAAGGAATTCAATATTTTGGTGAAGCAGTATCAGGGTTTGAAACCTATGGTGGAACACCTGCTATAGCGTCGGGTGCAGTAGCGATCGCAGATCCTACAGAGCCAAGTGCTGTGTTTCAGACTATGCTCTATGCCGATGCATTACGCTACCTTACCCTGCAAATTACCGGGAGTAAAGCATCCGGACACCCCGGCGGATTTGCCAGCCAAGCGGAAGCTTACGCTGCCCTAGTGATGCTGGGCTATAAAAATATCATTACTGAAGTAGGGCACCACGCACCAGGGTTTTATAGTGCCATGTTCCTTGACCGTTCCCTAGAGGACATGGGAATATCCACCGTGCAACAATTACGGGATAAATTCCGCGAACGTCATGGACTCCTGGGACACCTCTCCGGATACATTCCTGGTATTCTCGCACCCGCCGGTCCCCTAGGACAAGGACAACACTTTTCAATGGCCGCGGCTTTATTACACCGTGACAAGCTGTTCCCCTTCACTATGGGTGATGGTGGGATGGGTGAACCCTACCCGATGAGTAGCATGGCACACTTCAATACCGCCTATCCCGATGTCACAAATTTCTTACCCGTGTTGGTGTGGAATGGTTTTAGCCAAGAACATCATAGTATGGTTTCTACCAAATCCAATCAGGAGATGATAGCTTATTGGCAGGGTAACGGCTTTGCAGAAGTTGTCTTAATTGATGCCAAAGATTTTGACGACAAAAACCAGCCTGGTGATTACGTCGATAGCACTGCTTTCTCGATGAAGAAGCGGATGGACTTTACCAAAGCAGTGTTAATGGGGGTCGATAAGGCTGCTAAATCTGCAATGGGCGGGAAGCTAACCGTATTCATCATTAAACAGCTTAAAGGTGCAGGAGTCCACGCACGCGGTGCAAAATCCCACAACCTCTATCCCAAAGATACCCTGGATGCACCACACATCATAAATGCACTCAAAGAACGTGCATTACCAGCGGAAGTTTGGCAACTCGTGCGGACAAACTGCGAACGCGCTGGTGGTGGTCCTGCTGCTAAAACATCTGTGACAGAATTTGAATTACCCTTACCAGAATTAGGCGAATTACCTTTAGAAGAATATCCCGTGGGAGGCGATCCAAAAGTTTCCACCACAGCGATGGGAAGATTAGTAGGTATTGTAGGACAAAAAGACAAGAACTTCCTCGTCACCAACGCCGACGGAAACGAAGCCTCTGGGATTGCTAACATCAACCAAGCATTAAAGATTATCCACCCCACAACCGACGACTTATACAACCAAGCACCAAGTGGACAAGTTTACGAACCATTGAGTGAAGATGCTTGTGCTGGGTTAGCAGTTGGTTTGTCTTTGATGGGTGCGAGAACTTTGTGGTGTTCCTATGAATCTTTTGCCATCAACGGGTTACCAATTTGGCAAACTGTTACCCAAGCAATGGCAGAATTGCGGCGGCAAACACCCTCGACTATTACTTTATATACTGCCGGGGCATTAGAGCAAGGACGCAACGGTTGGACACACCAACGTCCAGAAATTGAAGCCTATTTTGCTGCTATGATGCGGAATGGTAATGTTTTCCCCTTATTCCCACCCGATGCTAACAGCATCCAAGCTTGTTATGAGTGGGCATTAACAACAAAAAATAAGGGAATTGTGATTACTGCCAGTAAATCACCCTTACCCATTCGCACAACTTTTGCCCAAACCCGTCAAGGTTTAGAAGATGGTGCAGTAGTATTGCATGAAGTCCCCGGTGATCAGAAAGTTGTCTTTGCTGTCGTTGGTGATATGACATTAATGCCAGTATTTGAAGCAGCAGCTTTCTTAGAAACAGAAGGTATTGGGGTTAAGATTCTTTCTGTTATCAACCCCCGTCGTTTGTATCGTCCTTCTGATGTCGCATGGGACACTTGTTCTGAACCCGATGGTGGCTTCTTAGATGATGCCAAATTCGCCGAATTATTTGATGGTGATGCATTAATTGGTGTCACTGGTGGCGCTTCTTCCATGTTAGAACCCATCATGTTACGCAGTAATTCTAAACGCGATACCTTCGCTTGGAAGCGCGGGGAAACTACAGCGAGTGCTGGTGAATTGATGGCGTTTAATGGGTTGACTGCTGAGGCCTTAACCAAGCGAGCAATTGAGCTAGTGCATTAAACTGCACAACCTAGCACGACACGGATAGCACCGATGCACGGATGACAGCTTATCCCTGTATTACGGATAGTGCAGATACTGCAGATACATGGATGAAAGCTTATCCCTGTATTACGGATAGCACGGATGCACGGATGAAAGAATATTTATCTATCCGCGTATCCGCGTTCAAATCCGTGTTGTGCTGAATTGACGATATTTTTTTACTAAAGAAACAAAATTATCTAGAAGACTTGCCATTTTAGCACCTACTAAATTCCCAGCTATCGCACAACACAGATAGCACAGATACTCATCATCCGTGCATCCGTACTATCCGTGTTGTGCCCGTGTTGTGCCGAACTACCCAAATTACGCAATCGTAAGTTTAAACAATCTCTCACTCCAAGTATTTAACTGTTCGTAGAAAGCACCGTACATCTCATCACAGGGAAGAATATAATGTCTATCCTCCTTTTTAAGACTATCTATCATTTTGTCTGGTGTAATAATTTTCCAATCTTTCATACTCGCGCAGCATGTATTTTGTTTAAACCAAGATATTCTATAGGGTACATGAGTAGCTGGTAACTGTACTTTTGGTCTTTTAGGAGTACCAGAATAACCTCGTTCTTTCCATTCTTTTCTTATCTTCGTTACAGGTGGATTTTCGATATATTCCACACAAGCTTGATAAGCAGCCATGAACGCTAAATTATTATCAGTTGTTTCTACATATATAGGAATATAAGCTAACTCATCTTCCTGACGTGCTGCTAGAGGATATTCACCTTTAAAAGTAACATTTTCATCTTCCTCATCTTCCTCATCTTCATCATCTTCCTCATCTTCATCATCGTACCAAGCAGGACGCTTATAAAAATCTTTGCCATAGCAATAAGGAATCAGAACAACTAAGCCATTTTTAATGGTGTCCATCAGGCTTATACGTTCATTTTCTATCATGGTGATAACTTGCTCGGCTAACTGAGGAACTACTGACTTTTGAGCAGTTAGCAAAACTACATCCCCTATATCCAGCAGCACCAACATATCTCCCTCTTTAACCTTCAGCTTCTTCTGGACGTCTGAGGGAACAATAATTTGTCCTCCTGGTTGTAGCTGAATGGGAAATGTTTTCATCTCAATCTTGGCGTTTGATGATGTGGATGTCACCAGCTTTCAGTCCTTGGGTGATTGACAATAGTACTTTGAGAACCATATTAAAACTTTTTTCATAGCCCATCCCCACTATGGAGAATTTAGGAAATGCAACGACAAATTTACCCCCATGCCCGTGTACACTCCTTCGTGTAGTACTGAGTACGATAAAACAGCTATTTATTTCCGTCGGCTGCCAAAATACCAACCATGACCCTAGAACCCAACCCTAACTCATCCCAAGCACGAAACTCCCAAGCACACTCCCAATACGACTTGCAACCCGATGACTTTGACGGTGCTGATGACAATAGTTTAATCCCAGATGGACTGGCTGCACAACAAGCCTTAGCCGCGATCGCATCGTTACAGTCTCCCCAAAATACAGCCCTGATGCGGGAAGCACGTTCTCAGGTTAAACCCCGGCTAACTAACTTAGTAAAAGTTAAACAACTAGACATAGTGCTAATTTTGGCAGCTATTCTGGTTATTTTTACTGGCATTATTGTTAATAACGACCTAATTGGTATTTTGGGAACACTGTTGGCTTTGATACTCTCCATTGCAGTTCTGTTTCCTTGGATACAAGCAGTTTTAAAATTCTGGTTGACGGAGCGGGAACCGCAAATATTCATTATCTGGATAGGGGCGATCGCCGGAATTATTGGCTTAATTATCTTCAGTGGATTTGGGGAACAAGTTCTAAAAATTGGTCGCAAAGTTAACTGGGAAGCCTCTGGTACTCTAGCAGAATGGTTTGGTGCTTTGGGACAAATTCTCATCGCCGTGATCGCAGTCTACGTTGCATGGCGACAATACGTGATCTCCAAAGACCTAACAATTCAACAAAACCTACTCACCGTCCAACAAAACATCATCACCCAACAGCAAACCATTGATTCCTACTTCCAAGGCATTTCTGATTTAGTATTAGATGAAGAAGGACTCCTAGAAGACTGGCCTCAAGAACGCGCGATCGCTGAAGGACGGACCGCCGCCATTCTCAGCAGCGTCGATGGTAGCGGTAAAGCGAAAATTGTCCGCTTCCTGTCCCGCTCCAAACTCCTCACACCCCTAAAACGCGATGCTCGTCTGGGACGTGCCATTCTTGATGGTACTGGTGGGTACGCTGAAGACCGCCTCGAAGGTGTGCGTGTCATTGACTTAGGTGTCATGTTAGCAGGTTCTGACCTGGCTGATAGTGACTTGCGCTGGACAGACTTAAGCGAAGCCAACCTAGTACGCGCTGACCTTAGAGGTTGCGACCTGGTTAAAGCCAACCTCAGCCGCACTATTTTATATGAAGCTAACTTGCGTGGTGCTGACATGAATGCCACGCGCTTATTTTACGGTTCCCCAGAAAACGCTTCACCCCGCACGCGCAACGACATACCAGACTACAGCACAGGTGAATACACCGGCGCCGTTGTGGAAAATGCAGATTTTACAGATGTGCAACGCATGTCCGAGTCAGCACGTTACTACTGCTGCGCTTGGGGAGGAGAAAACACCAGAGGTACAATTCCCGGTGGTTGCGACGGGATTCCTAATAAGTTGGGAACGTAATGGGTAATGGGTCATGGGTAATGGATTCTTCCGGGTATCCCTATTCCCTTATCCCTCATTCTTCCATGACTATCGTCAAACCCGTCATTGCTGCTCGTCGTGCTGCATCAGCAATTTTGAGAGTGTACAAGCTTTCTGATGCGGTAACATACAAAGGTGTGCCATTAATTAAATGGTCTAAAACCATAGTGGTATCCTTGACAAATAAACCGCGACGGGTTCCCACTTCTACTGGCTTAGTTCCCTCAGTGGTGATTAACACCCCTTGCTCACCATCAAACACTAACCCACCGTCTTCACCGTGAACTTCAAACTTGCGTTCTGCTAGCCATAGGGTTTCACCTTTACCATAAATCACTTGTCCTAACAGTCCACTCTCAAAGCACAGTTGGGTGATGCACAAACAGCTTTGGAAATATTCCTCTTCCGTCGCCCAAAAGCGATTGTGGCAATTAACAGTATCTACCTTACCAAATAAATCCATCAGCCGATGTAAGCGCGATAGGGCGCCGCTCAAGGGGAAACCGAACATCTCATGGTTGTAAGTCCACTTGCGCGGTGCGGGATTCTCTGGTTTTATAGTGCTATAGCGCACATAAAATACCTGACCAATTTTCGGTAAATGTTGCTTTAAGGCTTGGTGGACACCACCTAATAGTTCAATGTGTTCTACATGCAGAAGTTTTTTTTGTGACTTTGCAAGAGCAATCAGTTCCTCTGCTTCTTCCACATCTAAACATAGGGGATACTCGACAATTACATGTTTACCACTCTCAAGCGCCGCACGAGCGATCGCACCATGATCGCGATTAATAGTAGATACAATCACCATATCTATATCCCGACGCTCTACCAAGGACTGCCAGGAATTATCGATTTCAGCTTGGTAATTTTGGGCAAATTCTGCTGTTTTTTCAGATTTATGACCAACAATCGCCACTAAATCACACCGAGAATCGTTTAAAAGTGCCCCAGATCGTAGCTTAGCTGCATACCCAGTACCCACCAACCCTACCCTTATAGGGTGTTCTTCTGAGAAAGTTGAGGAACTATACATAATTTTTGGAGCTTATTCATTTAAAAGTGACACAATCAAACCGTCTTTTATTGTAAAAGCTGGTGTGGTCGATAACTTATTCATCAAAACGGTATTGAGTGCTGTCAGAGGCTTGTGTCATATTTTTTTCAGTAATTTTATATTCCGAAATATTGCTAATCATGCTGAATTTATGCGGACAAAAAGAGTAACAACTTTTCTCTTGGTTCTAGAAGGCAGAACTTAGCAAGTGGGGTATCCCTAACTTCTAGCGGATTATTTTACAACTATTCTTTAACCTCCTTACACTAAATTGTGACTCAATGTATAACTCTACAATTAATAGTTTACCTGTTCATTGATAAATATATTTAATCATTAAGTCGGTTAAGGCTTAATTTGATAAATAAAACTTATCTGTATTAAATAACTAAATTTCATTACTAATCCATCCAAAAACTCAACGAATTTGCTGTTGCAACTTTAAATTTTTCTCGTAGTATCAGAGTTGAAGCAATTCTAAAACAGCGGCTGCAAATCCATCTACAGCCGCAGGATTTGTTTTAGGTAAACTTATACTGCCGTTTGAAAGAGAGAGGATTACCTAATGGCAACCTACAAGGTTACTTTAATCAACGAAGAAGAAGGCACAACTAACACAATTGATTGTGAGGAAGATACCTATATTCTAGACGCTGCTGAAGAAGCTGGTCTGGATCTGCCATACTCCTGCCGCGCTGGTGCTTGCTCTACCTGCGCTGGTAAGATTGTTTCCGGCACAGTTGACCAGTCCGACCAGTCTTTCTTGGATGATGACCAAATCGAAGCTCAGTACGTACTGACCTGTGTGGCTTACCCCAGTTCTGACTGCACCATCCAAACCCACAAGGAAGAAGAACTCTACTAAGAGTTAGGACTTCAAAAATCTGTGTAAGGTAGGAACAGCTAATTTGTTCCTACCTTATTTTAATGGGAATTGGCATTGGGAATTGGGCATTGGGCATTGGGCATTGGGTATGGGGCATTGGGCATTGGGCATAGGTGGAATATCTATTACCGATTACCCATTGCCCATTCCCATATCTATTTGCGAATTCCTTCGGTGACATCCTCCCACACGAAATCAGAGATTATGGTGTGGGCTTCCCAGACTTACGACTGGGCTTTCCTGCTTCATTGGTCGCGCCTAGCTAGACTTGCGTCCCCGGACAACGATACCTCCACAGGCAGCTTGACTGCGAGTCCCGCAGCTGCAAGACCTCGTTGTTCTACCACCATAGCAGCAGCAACATCGCGGTCTGTTGTGTATCCACATTCATGGCAAACATGAACACGCTCAGAAAGTTTCTTTTTCCCGGTATGACTTCCGCACTGAGGACAGGTTTGGCTAGTGCCATGAGGATTTACCTTGGCAAAGTAAACCCCACGCTTCCAGCAAACCCAATCAAGAATTTCCAAGAAACTACCCCAAGCAGCATCGAGACAATGCTTTCTCAGCATTCCTCGGCTTGTCATCTTCAGGTTCAAATCCTCCGCAAAAATCATGCCAACGCCATCACAGAGCATGTGCGCCATGTTGACATGAAACTGTTTGCGTGTGTCATGAATGCGTTCATGCAATCTACGTATTTTGTGCTGCACTTTTCGGTAATTGGCAGAGCCTTTGGTCTTGTTTTTCAACTTGCGTTGCAGCCATCTAAGCTCGCGTTGCAAACAATTGAAAAACCGGGGTCTTTCTACCAACCGTCCATCAGATACAGCCAAGAATTTCTCCAAACCAACATCAACACCTATGGAATTACCATGAGGCATGATGTCAGGTACGGAAACGTTACTATGCAAAATCAACTGAGCGTACCATCCCGATGCTTTGTTGACAACTCTAACCTGCTTAATTACAAATCCTTCTAGCACTGGGCGATGCAGATTAATTGGCATTGCCCCAATTTTGGGCAATTTAATCTGGAACCCAGAAACTGGATTGGATTTGAACTGGGGAAAAACAAAAGAGCGATACTGACCAAGTTTCTTGAATCGAGGAAACCCAAAACCGCGTTCCATCATAAACTTGAACGCTTTATCAAGTCGCTTCAGCGCGTCTTGCAATACTTGAGATTGAACATCTTTCAGTTCTGGATTTTCCTTCTTGACTGTGGAGAGCGCGTTTTGCTGTTTGTAGTAATCAGGATATGGTGTGTCAGCCGCGATAATGTACTCACGGCGAATAGAGCAAGCGTTGACAGCACATTTACGCGAAGCAATCCAGTCTTTGCGCTCCCGCAATGCATAGTTGTACACTTTGCGACACGATTCCATCCAAGCAAGCATTCTCGCTTCTTGAACAACATCTGGATAAATTCGGTAGCTGTAAGTCAACGAAAGCATCTCATCACCTCCGACTATATTCTAACAGATTTTGCTTATCTGTTAGAAAATCCCAAAGAGAGAAAAAAGACAGTACATCGAGTACTGCCACCTTCCCTGGGGAGTCCGTGTATCCCACCGCCAAATCAAAGATTATGGCGGGGGACTTACTGCTCCCCAGACCCCACGTTAGTTAAACACCTGGAGTTGAGTCCCAGGATAATAAAACTGGAGAATTTGCGTACTTGACCAACCTTGCTTAGCTAACTCTTGAGCGCCGTTTTGACTCAAACCTACCCCATGTCCAAAACCGCCACCCACAAAAGCATATCCCCAGATGCTACTTTGTCCTTTGTTCAGGGGTTGGAGATAAAACAACGTACTGATAGGAGCAGCAAAGGCACTGCGTACCTCGTCTTTGTGTAAGGTAAACATACCCCGGTCAGTTTTGACAGCAAGTTTGAGAATTCTTCCCCCAGGCGCTCTCTCTACGACTCCCATCTGCTCTACTCTTTGAAAGTTAGCATAGGGACTGTTTTTTGCCCGGAGAAATTTCTGCAAGCCTTTGGTAATATCTTCTAAGCTGCTTTCCCGACGCCAGCGGAACAATTTCGCCGAACTTTCGTTGAAGCCTTTTTCTAGATTAATAAACCGCTGGAAGTTTTCTTCATTTGCTAGACTTTGCTGTTGTAGATTCCAAATATTATTTGCCGCATCTACCAGAGGACGGAGATAAGGTCGGTCAGATCCGTTCCAAACATCACTAAAGTTAGCCGTCACGCCGCCAGTGTTAGCAGAATATAAGGCATCGACCAATTCGTTGTTATAGGTCAGTACTTTTCCCCGCGTCGTGGCGATCGCTTTATCTGTGTTGTCAGACACACCCTTAAGTCCAAAGTAAACTTGACAGTGAGTGTCTGCACATAATTGATACCCATCAACAGCGAATCTGCGTAAATTCCTCAGAGCATAAGTACGGGCAATAATCGCCTGTGCTTCTAGTGCAGCATAGTCAGTATTCGCCCCAATTTCATAGGGAACTACACCTCGGAGATATGTTTCTAAAGGCACTTCGTTTACTAGTGTAAAAGTCCCGTAGGCGTTGGGTTGGATTTGCATCCGTCCTGGGTAAAGACGCGCTCTTTGGGGGTTTTTTTCTGGCTCTTTGCTTTGATTTACCAGCACCTGATTCTTGTCGGTGGTAATTTCTAGATTATCCTGACTGTAGCGGTTGCCATCCACCACCCAACTAACCCGTGGTACCTGGCGGAGAATTTGCGTATCTAAATAGGCAGTTTTAGAACCAACGGCTTTTGTGTTCTGCAACAGCAGACGCCGGAGTAAAGGAGTACTGTACACGTCCCGCTTCGCCCAGACTTGCCAGCGTTCTGGCTGGGCAATTTCTACCTCTATACCTCTAGAAACCCATTGTTTAGCACTCTCTTCTGCGGTTTCAAAGCTGCGGTAAACTCCTAGAACCAGTCTTTCCTCCAGTAGAGGTTGAGCTAACGGTTGCATCGCTACTTCCAGCTTGACTGGCTTGGTAGTCACTAAGGTCTGCTGCTTGTCCCCAGTTTTGAAAGTCAACCGCAAGCGATCGCTTGCGGTTGGTTCCAGCAACATCTTATCTGTGGTTTCATCTCCAAACCGCTGCACAATCCCCACCTTCAGCAAAACATCCGCACTTTTTGTCGCTGGATCGGAGGCTCCTGTCAACCCCAACATACAAAATGCAAACAGTGCCGTGTAGGAAACACTAGATACAAAACCGTCCAAGCGAGGTGGCTTGCTTTTGGTTTGTGGTTCTCGTTCTGGGGACATTTCTCGTTCCGGTGGCTTAAAAATCTTCCCTATGGCGTATGTAATTTTTGGCATCTACCGTTATGTGAGGAAACAATCTTTACCAAGATACGCTATTAGTCTTGACTCAACCCAGTCTAGCTCTAGTCATTAGTCAAAGACAGCTAATGGCTAACGGAAGACTGCTAACTGTTTTCTCTGACTTGCAATTTAAACTCATAACGACTATGATTTATTTAGAGCAAAGAAGAAAGCAAAACACTCAAACCTCCTATGGCAAGGGTACAAGAAATTGAATTGCAGCAAATTCGGCGTCCCCTCCCGCGTCAAAATGACCAAGAAAAAGTCAAAGCCTTGATGGAATCTATTGCCGCGATTGGACAGCAAGAACCAATTGATGTCCTAGAAGTTGATGGACAGTACTATGGCTTCTCTGGTTGTCATCGTTTTGAGGCTTGCCAGCGGTTGGGGAAAGAAACTATTCTAGCTAGAGTCCGCAAGGCTCCCCGTTCTGTTCTCAAAATGCACCTAGCTTAGTCATCAATCATTAGTCATTAGTCAACATACAGTTGACCAATGATCAAGAACTATTCACCATTGATCGGTAATTTGGAGATTGTATGGTAACTCAAAATCAAGTCCAACCTGTAAATATTGGCATTCCTGAAGAAAAACGTGCTGAAATTGCCGAAGGTCTATCTCGCTTGCTGGCTGACACTTATACGTTGTATCTCAAAACCCATAACTTCCATTGGAATGTTACAGGTCCGATGTTCCAAACCCTACATTTGATGTTTGAGACTCAGTATACAGAGTTAGCTCTGGCTGTAGATTTGATTGCGGAAAGAATTAGAGCGCTGGGTTATCCTGCACCCGGTACCTACAGCGAGTATGCTAAACTCAGTTCGATTCCCGAAACTCCGGGAGTCCCCAAAGCCATAGAAATGATTCGCTTGCTAGTCGAAGGACAGGAAGCTGTAGTTCGCACGGCTCGTTCTATTTTTCCAGTCATAGATGAAGTCAACGACGAACCATCTGCGGACTTACTGACTCAGCGGATGCAACTACACGAAAAAAATGCGTGGATGCTCCGCAGCTTGCTGGAAGAATAGATATAGCTAATAGCTAATAGCTAATGGTTAATGAGTAATGGCTGTTAGCTATTCCCAACTTTTATTGATAAATATCAAATATGGTCAATAGAGATTTCACCCATCAATTGCAACAGTTAATGCAACGAGTGGGGGTGTCGAGTTTAAAAGCTCTTAGCCGTGCTGCTGGCGTGTCAGAACGTCAGCTTTTGCGTTTGCGACGTGGTGAAGTAGAGCAGATGCGCGTAGATACACTAATTAAATTATCACAAGTATTACAAATATCTTTAAGTGATTTAGTAGCAGCGTTTTCTGACAAACAAGTAGATTGGAGAAAATCTACCCCTAGAGAAACTGCTACAGTATCACAAGAATTGTTAAATGAAATTACTGATTTTAAAAAAGAGTATCACCGTTTGCAAACAGAACTGGAAAAGCAGCGAGAAGCTCTTTTACAAGAATTTCAACAGTCGAGTTTGCAAGTAGTAGAGTCTTTATTATTACAATTTCCTACTGCCGCCTACCGAGCGCAACAAGACCCCCAACTAGCGGCGGTAAAAATTGTGCCGTTGGTACAAAAACCTTTAGAAAGATTATTGCAACACTGGGGAGTGGAAGCGATCGCACCTGTGGGAGCAGAGATACCCTACAATCCCCAATGGCATCAATTAATGGAAGGTACGGTCCAACCAGGGGAACTAGTGAAGGTACGCTACACTGGCTACCTTCAGGGTGAGAAGTTATTGAGTCGGGTCAAGGTGAGTCCAGTTGGACAATGAACCTTGTGTCTGAGGCTTTCGGTGTTTCGGTGAATTTCCTCACATTTTTACCATTTACCTATATAACTAAGGCAAATTGCGTAAGCATATTTCTGTGCTAATTAACAGACGCTTCATTTTTACGTATGTATTTATAGTATAAATGTCAACTTTTCTTTTGTAAAAAATTTATAGTTGTCATATAAGCTTACATCTGAAAAAAGCCTTGTAGTATCTGGCTTATGGCAGGGATCAACTAGCTGTAACAGAAAATCATTATGTAATCTTTGAGTGAAATTAACGATTTTCGGTTGCAGTTTAGTATTCTACCTGTCATCTTAGTATTAGTGGAATAAATACCATATTTGCTACATCAGTATCAGGGTAGTTCTCCAGGTAAGCATAGGTCATCTGCCGTATTTGTAAGCGTTTTCGCGGTCAGCACATAGTCCGCATAGTGGCAACCACTAGTAATTGTAAGTAAAAAAAACTACATACTTAGTTTTTGCCAGCCATCGTTGTTTAAGTACCAACGATTGCTCCTGCTGTGCTGCGTCTAGGGCTGAAAAGAAATTTGTGAACTTGGTTGTTAGAGGAGATCAAAATTGATGGTTATTACAGCACTCGTGAACAAGTTATCACGAGCGAGTGCCTGTGCAGCAATTAGTATGGCTATATCAGCTACAGTGGGTTGTTTGGGAATGGCACCCGTCAGTGCTGCACAATTCACTTTTTCTGGAAGATTCGCTAACCAAGCTGTCTCAGGTTCAACAGGACTAGCTGTGCAATTGCAAGGTGGTTCCTTTGAAGGAACTTACGAAGTAGACGGACTACCTGCTGGTAATATTACCACAGTTAATCTGAAAAGCTGGCAAGTGTATCTGAGAAACCCTTTGGGAAATGTTTTGAAAACCTACAGTTCAAATGCGCCCAATTTAGGTGCTGCTGTGTTTGGACAATATGACAATACCAATACAGATGTATTGTTATTTGCAGATGTTAACTCACAGTTCCAGTTAAATTTCACCAAAGGTTTTGTGGGTAAAGGTACGGTATTGTTAGAGGCTGTTAATCCTACCGGGACGGTTTATCCTTCTGCAGCATTTATCTATGAGGCTAGCAGAAATGCTCCACCCACAGGGATAATTCATGTTGCTTCCGGTGAGAGTAAGTCAGTTCCCGAACCTAGTACAGCGGCTGGTTTAGGGGTTGTTGGTGTTATCGGTTGGCTTTGCAAGCGCAACTATAAAACCGCCTAAAGACTATTAAATACTGCTACAAATAGCGTTTATTTTATTTGTGTTCCCACTCAGCAATGAGTCATGTCTGCTACGCTTATTTGTCAGTTAAAATAAAAGAGAAGTTACATTTGATATCTGCCCTGGTTGAAACACAGGGGATTTTAAACGGATGTTACTAGACCGGATAAAATCCTGGCTAACTAACGTTTACGATATGATTTTTAACCCTTGTAAACCTGACTTTTCACGGTCAGACCGTAAGTAAGTTGGCGTAAATAAATTGACGTACTGAACCCGCAATATCATTGCCAATGTCTAACGATGACAGTCCGGCTGCAACAGCAGCAGCAGAACCGCCCGAACTGCCGCCCGGTGTGCAATCCAAATTCCAGGGATTATTCACTCGTGGGAACAGAGAATTTGTACTTTGGAAATCACCAGCCAGTTCCGCCATATTCGTTTTTCCCAGGATGATGGCTCCGGCTGCCCGTAGTCGAGCAACGACGGTTGCATCTTGCTGCGGTACGTAGTCTTTCAGGGGAATGTAACCCGCAGTGGTTCGGAGTCCGGCGGTTTCAAAGATGTCTTTAATGGTGACAGGTACACCATGCAGCGCACCCCAATTTTCTCCTCTAGCTAAGGCTTCATCCGCAAGTTTAGCTCTGGCACAGGCATTGTCTTCATCCAAGGTGCAAATCGCATTTAGCTTCTTGTTGTGAGAGGCGATTTGAGCCAAATAAGTCTCGAGAACTTCAACAGCAGAAACTTCGCGATCGCGAATCATCTGAGCAAGTTCATGGGCAGGCAGAAAAACCAAATTACTCATAAGACAAGCTCCAAGTCTTGTTAAAGTTATAACAGTCGAAGCATAGGTTAAGACATAAGAGAAAGAAATGACTCTAAAAAAATGCCAGCATCTTATAGTTACGATTTAAGAACCAAGGTGATTGATGCGATTGATAGTGGAATGAGAAAGACTCAAGCCAGTCGCATATTTCAA
>Ga0114939_10001188_pt1 | contig 20823 bp, 16 predicted proteins | sample AshMeaCrysSpring_FD_87196 | JGI IMG/M metagenome (GOLD analysis project Ga0114939, IMG submission 87196) | Groundwater microbial communities from Big Spring, Nevada to study Microbial Dark Matter (Phase II) - Ash Meadows Crystal Spring | ecosystem: Environmental > Aquatic > Deep subsurface >...
ATGAAGTCGCACAGCCATTGATCTCCGACATTGAGAATCTCGGTGAAATGGGGCTTGAATATCTGGCCGTTGAAGAACGGAACGTGACTTGCCGGGCGGCGGTCGAGCGCGTGGAAATGGCGGACAATGGCATACCAGAGAGATTCCCGGGACTCGTCGGTCAGGCGCGCGCTGCCCGCTTTGCCAGCCTCGTCGCCATCGAACATGGGGAAGCTCGGTTTGTAGCGCAGCGTATCCTCACGGCCATGACCGCGCCGCCATGTCTGGACGATGGAATCGAGGCGCATGCCGGTATCGATGTCCCGGTCCTCGCAGATGCGCAGGAAAAGCAGGCGGTCAATGATGTGTTGGACGGCCTCGGTGAGGCGGGAGACGTCGCGGATTTCAGCGTCCGGATTGTGCTTCAGCAAATCGCCGCCGAGCGAGCGGCGCTGTTCATCGAGGAAGCCGAGGAAATCCGCATCCAGCGCACGGCTGCGGTCCGGCTTGATGAGATAAAGCTGCCTGGCCTTGCCGCGGCCGGCGGGAGCGCGCTTGGGCAGGGAATCCAGCAGTGCGTCGATGCTACCGGCCGCGACGCTGGAACGGGAGAGCAGGTTCCATATTTCCCTGGCGACACTTGGGAATTCCCTGAAGTGCCAGGTTTTCCAGAGTCCTTCATCGGGCCGGTCCGGGTGAGGTTTGCCGCCTACGACATAGATTTTGATCTCCTCGAAGTCGCTCAGAATGGCGAGCGGCAAGGTCTTGTTCCATGCATAGCGTTTCGCTTGGTATGCGTATTTCGGGCCGAGGGTTTCGCGGGGTTTCTTGGCTTCCCAGATGAAACGGTCGTAGCCGTCCGTGCGGAATAGGTAGTCAGCGCGCTTCGCCTTGCCGGCGATGTCGGTGCGGCTCTCGATCTCCACCTCGCGCTTGTTCTGAATGTGGCCGGCCTTGTTTTCCAAATCCCAGCCAAGAGCGCGGAACAGCGGATTGAGGAAATCGTCGCGGAGCTGGGCTTCGGCGTATCCGGGGCTGGTGAGTTCGTCGATCTGGCGCGCGAACGCGGCGGAGAGTCGGTGGAGCTCGGGCTCGAAGGATTCGAAGGTCATGCGGGTGATGGGCGGGAGCTTGCCCGAACGCGCCGCAGGCGTCCAGCCGGATGCATGGATGCGCCATCCGCCGCCCGCTGCGGCTGGCGATTTTTTTCTGGTATGGCCGGGAGCGCGGCCTTACACGTCCAAACATCCTGCGGATCAACCCCTAGACATTTGTGGCTGCGAAAAAATTCTTTCCCAAAGGGAAAATCAGAGCTCCCAAGCAATCCGCGGAACCCCGGCTGGAAGCATCGGCGAAGCCGGCTGTGGCTGCCACGCTGCCAATCGCTCCGGCGGGCGGACCATCCGCCAGCCCGGCGTGGGCGGCGTTTTATCTCACCGTCGCGCTGGCGGTGATCTGGGTGATTCTGGACGCGTTTCTGACGGATGCGATCACCGTGCGGCACTGCGAAAATGCGGACCGCGGAATCCCCGTGGAGCAGCGGATGCCGTTGTATCTGAGCGAGATCGCCTTCGACGGCTATGTCTGGAACCGCCACGCGGAAAAGCTGGGGGAAAACGGCCGCTGGCGGTTGCGGTGGACGGATTTCGACAACATGCCGAATGGCCGCGAGGTGCATTGGAACTCCGCTTTCGCCTGGTATCTGCGCGGTCTCGGCGAGGCATACCGCGCCAACACCGGGGATTCGCTGCGCAACAGCATTTACCGCATGTCCATCTGGGCCAACCCGATCCTGTTGGTGATTGCCCTCGGGGTTTTCTCGACCCTTTCGGCGCGGCGCTTCGGTCCGCTTTGCGGGACGGTTCTGGCGGTGGGCATGGTGGCGGTGCCGACGTTTTACGAGGGCTTTCTACCCGCCTATCCGGACCATCACGGCATCATTTCCTTCGCGTTGTTGGGCCTGGTCTTCGGCATCGCCTGGGCCGGAGCGGGCTGGGTGAGGCGCGCGGGCGATCCGGATTTCGCCGCGCCGGACACGCTGGAAAAAGCCCGCCACGGCATGATTTTCTCCGCCGTATGCGGTGCGGCCGGCGTTTGGTTCAGCGCGCTCTCGACATCGATCCTGCTCGGAGCCATCGGCGCGGGCGCGCTGGTGATGGCGTTTTTCATGCGTCGGCAGCCCCGCGGCGCGGGCTGCGAGTTTCATCCCGAGTTGTGGAAATTGTGGGCCAAATGGGGCTCGGGCACGGCGCTGGTTTTCTACCTGCTGGAATATTTTCCGAATCACCTGAGCATGCGCATGGAGGTGAACCATCCGCTTTACGCCCTGGCGTGGTTGGGTGGCGGCTGGCTCATTGGCATATTGTCCGGATGGATTCTCGCGGAAAAGTCCGCGCCCAATCCTTTCCCCTGGCGCAAGCTGATCGCGCCGCTGCTGGCCTGCTCGGTGCTGCCGGCGGTGATCATATTCGGCGGGCCGGAGGTTTACATACCCAAGGATCCGTTCATGGCCGGGCTGTGGAAAAACATCTCGGAACTGCTCTCGTTGGCCAAGCGGGTCAAATTCACCGGCTTGACCTGGCAGGCGGCCATCGGCTGGTACCCGGCATTTGTGGTCGGCGCGGGCGTTCTGCTCGCGCTGCGCGCCGTGGGGCAGGGGACCAAGGCGGTGTTGGTCTCCTTGGCCGTGCCGATCATCCTGGTCACCGGCCTGCAGTTTTACCAAACCCGCTGGGGCCTGCTGCTCGGCCCGATCTACATCGCGCTGGCCGCCATCGTAATTCCCCAGGCATGGAGGATTCTGCCACCCCGCCGCTGGCCCCGCCTCGCTGGCGCGGTGCTGCTCCTCGGAGTTGCGTGGCTTTTCATCCAGCCCTCCGCCAGTGGCAGAATCGCCTACAACTGGAACCAGTACCGCACGGGGCAAACCATGATCACACAGGGCCAGGCGCTCGCCCTGCTTCATCGCCAGATGGCCCGCGCCATTCGCGACAGCGCTGGCGGCAAGCCCGTGGTCCTGCTCAGCAGTCCGAACAGCTCCTGCATCCTCTCCGCCATGGGCGGCTTCCGCACCGTCGGCACGCTCTACTGGGAAAACGTGGACGGCTTGAAAGCTGCCGCCAAGGCCCTCAACGCCCAAGGCGATGAAGAAGCGGTGAAACTCCTGCACGATCTGGGCATCACCCACGTCTCGCTGATGAGCTGGGAAAACTTCATCGAACCATACTTCAATATCCTCCATCCTGCTCCGGTGGAGGGCAAAACCGTGATGAACTCTTTTGCAAAACGGGCGCTGTTCGACCGCGTCATTCCCGTGTGGACGCGGCCGCTGATTTTCCCGCCCAACAACCTCACCCAGGGGCTCAAGCAACAGGTGCTCATGCTCCAGTTGGTGCCGGGCCAGAGCCTCGCCGAGGCGAAATACCACCTCGCGCGCTTCATCCGCGGCGTGGAGGGCAAGCCGGATCAGGCGGAGACCCTCTTCAAGGAAATCCTCAAGGACTCGCCGGAGAGCAGTCTCGTCCGCGTGGAACTCTGCGACCTTTACATCAGCCGGAAACAATTCCGCGAAGGGCTCGATCAACTCCTCGCCGCCCTGCCCGAGGCGGATCCCGCCACCCGCGAAAACCTTGCCGCGCAGGTCTCCGGCGCGCTCGGAGCCGCCGGCGAGAAAAAGCTGCAGGCGGAACTCCTCCGCGCGGTGGCCGCTTTCGAAAACGCCAACGCCATCAGCCTGCTCAACGCCGCCTGGACGCTCTCCACACTGCCGGACGCCGCGCTGCGGGACGGGCCCTTCGCCCTGGCCGCCTGTGACCGCGCTGGAAAACAGCAGCACGATCCCGCCGCCCTGCTGCTGGTGCGCGCCGCCGCGCTGGCCGCCACCGGTGATTTTGAAAAGGCCGCCGCCGCCGCGGGCGATCCCATCCTGACCGGCAGCGCCAACGGGGAATTCCGCGCCAAGGCCGCCGCCATGCTCGATGCCTTCAAGGCCGGCAAAGCCTGGACCCAATGAACCCGGAAGTCACCATCCTCATGCCCTGCCTCAACGAGGCGGAAACCCTCGCCGGCTGCATCGATGCCGCCCGCAAGGGTCTCGCCGACGCCGGAACCGAGGGCGAAATCCTCATCGCGGACAATGGCAGCACCGACGGTTCCCAGGACATCGCCACCACCCTCGGCGCGCGCGTCCTGCCGGTGGCGGAGCGCGGCTACGGCAACGCCCTGCGCGCCGGCATGGCCGATGCGAAAGGCAAATACATCGTCATGGGCGATGCGGACATGAGCTATGATTTCTCCCGCATCGCGCCGTTTCTTGAAAGACTGCGCAAAGGCGCGGATTTGGTGATGGGCTGCCGCATGCCCCGCGGCGGCGGCACCGTCATGCCCGGAGCCATGCCGTGGAAACACCGCTGGATCGGCAATCCCGTGCTCTCCTTCATCGGCCGCCTGCTATTCAAATGCCCCAGCAGGGATTTCCACTGCGGCCTGCGCGCGCTTTCCAAAGACGCCTTCCACCGCATGGACCTGCGCACAGGCGGCATGGAGTTCGCCTCGGAAATGGTCATCAAGGCCTCCCTGCGCGGCATGAGAATCGAGGAAGTGCCCATCATTCTGCACCCGGACGGCCGTTCGCGCCCGCCGCACCTGCGCAGCTGGCGGGATGGCTGGCGGCACCTGCGTTTCATGCTGCTGTTCTCGCCGCGCTGGCTGCTGCTCTACCCCGGCATCAGCTTCCTGCTGCTCGGCGGCGGATTTTTCCTGCGCCTGCTCGCCGGGCCGCTGCGGATCGGCGGCGTCAACTTCGACCTCAACACCCTCGAAGTCGCCGGGCTGGTGCTGCTTTTCGGCTACCAGATGATTCTCCTCGCCACCTTCGCCCGGATCTTCGCCTTCACCCACGGCTTCCTCCCGGCAAAACACGCGCTCGCCCGCGCCTTCGGCTTTTTCACCCTCGAAAAAGGCCTCATCGGAGGCGGCGTCGTCACCCTCGCCGGCATCGCCGTCATCCTCCACGCCCTGCTCGGCTGGGCGTCCACCGGTTTCGGCGATCTGGATCCCCTGCAAGCCACCCGCACCGTCATCGCCGGCCGCACCCTCGCCTCCATCGGCCTCCAAACCATCCTCTTCAGCCTGATTTTCAGCTACCTCGGCATCGACGACGTGACGGCCAGGGAACGGAAATCATAAAAGGCCGATCCATTACCTCCCGCTTCCCCAACCATGCATCCCGGCTATTTCCCCGTCTTTTTCTGGAGCCTGCTGATTTTCACCTCGTTTCTCGGCTACGGCGAAACACTGCGGCGCGCGCTGCGGCGGCCGGAGTTCGACGACCTCGGCTGGGGGCTCACCGCCGCCTGGGGCATGGCCGTCACGCTCGCGCTCGGCGGACTGTTGATGGCCTTCCATCTCGCCGTCGCGCCGATCCTCGCCGCTGTTGTCGGACTCGGCGCGGTGCTCGCGCTTTTCCACGGCATGAACCGCCTGATCGGTGGCAAACTTTCCCTTTCCGCCTTCCGCTTCCCGCTTTCCGACCTCATCCTCTACCTGCTCGCCGCGCTCGCCTTCGCCTCCTCCATCGCCTGGCCGCATCACATCGATCCGAACGACGACCTGATCTGCTACCTCATGCTGCCGGAGAAACTCCTCTGCACCGGCACGCTCATCGAGCCGTTCAGCTTCCAGCGCGCCGGCACCTTCGGTGGCCAATCCATCCTGCAGGCGCTGGTGATGATCGTCGGCGCCGAGCGCAACGGCCACGTGCCGGACCGCGGACTGGCGATGGTGATGATCTTCGGCACCCTCGTCCACGCCACGCGCGGGCTCCGCGGCCAGCAAGCCATCGTCCGTTTCCTGCTGCTCTTCGCCTTCTGGTTCGTGCCCGTGCCGCGCATCAGCACCAACGGCGCGATGACCGGCGGCGTGCTGCTGCTCGGAATGCTCGAAACGCTGCAGCGCGCGCTCGCCGCGAAATCGCGGAAATGGTCCGCCTGCGTCCCGGCGGGGCTGCTGCTGGCCGGCGCATGCAGCATCCGCCCGACCTATACCGTGGTCGCGGGCTTCATCCTCGCCGCGCTCGCGCTGCGGGATCTCCGGGGCGGCTTGCGCGGCAAAAACGGTCTGGCCGGCGCGCTTTCTCCGTATCTCACAATCGGCCTCGCGGCGCTGGTCGTTCTGATTCCCTTCATGGCCGTGCTTTACGCATCCAACGGCACGCCGATGGTTCCGCCGGTCAGCGGCTTCGTCAGCAAGGCCTATCAGACGTATTCCTTCCAGGATCCGCTCAAGGATCTTTCCGGAGCGCTCGCATTCTTCTCAGCGCCGGAAGCACTGTGCATGCTGGCGCTGCTCGCCGTGGCGGCGCTTTATCCGGTGAAACAAGGCACGGCCTCCATCCTGTGGGCAACCCTGCTGGCCAGCGCCGTGATCCTCCACCGCTTCAGTGCCCTCGCGTTCCTCGATCTTTATCGTTATCTCTATCCGATTTTCGTGCCGCTGGCGCTGTGGATGCTCGCCGCAGTGTTGAAAAAATCCGCCGCCGGCGAACCTGCGGATTGCGCCAACGAGCCCGTCCGCGCGCCCGTCGCCGCAGTGGCCGCCGCGCTACTCGTCTTCATGGTGGTCAACGCGCCTTCCGGAGGCAAGGAGCTGCGCGAACAATTCGCCGGACTGCCGGACCAGATTAAGGAGGTGAAGCCGTTCTTCGATCCCAATCTGAGAACGGCATACGCCCAGCTCCAGGAACGCGTCCCGGCGGGCGCGAAAATCCTCACCATGGTCGATGCCAGCTATTGGCTGGACTACAGGCGCAACCCGATGTTCTCGATCAACGCCGTGGGCGGCTGCTCGCCGCCGCCGGGCATCCCGTTTGAAAAGGGCCCCGACGCGCTGGCGGATTATTTCAAAAAGCTCGGCATCCGCTACGTCATCGCCGTGGATTTCAACAACGCCGTGCTGCTCTACACCCGCAAGCTGTGGAACGAAAGCACCCGCCCGGAATGGTTCTACTCCCGGATCTGGAAGCCGCGCTTCAATGACTTCATGGACAACATCGACGCCCTCGCCAAACGCGACGGCAGCCTCGTCGCCACCGCAGGCAACGCGCGGTTGATCGATCTGGGCGAGTGAAGATTCCGCATCACCCCAACAGCGTCGGAGTAAAGGCTTTAGCCGATCTTCTTCCCGCCCGGAGGGAGAACATGCTGAAGCATGAAATCCGGCGCTGCATCACCTCAACGGCGTCGGAGTAAAGCCTTCAGGCGATCCACTTTCCCACTGCGGAAAAGACATGCTGAAGCATGAACTCCGGCGCTTTTCACCCCGGCGGGGATTTTCCGATTCCCATCGCACGGCAATTCTGTCAGCGGTTTCCATCATGTATCGCTGGCGGAAGATGACCGATGAGCAGCGTGCGCTGGAACTCAAGCGTCGCCAGACCGCTCGAAAGCCGCTGCACAGCCCGGCTCATTATGACGCTCCCACCCAGGTGTATCTCGTCTCGGCGGCCTGTTATGAGCATCGCCCGCATGTTGGCAGGTCGGACCAGCGGATGGACGGATTCGCGGCCGCGCTGCTTGCCGTGGCGGCCGGATACTGTGAACGCGTCGATGCCTGGGTGGTTCTGCCCAATCATTATCACATCCTGGTTTGCAGTGGCCGGATCCTGGATCTGCTCAAAGCCCTGGGGAAGCTGCATGGCAAGACCGCTCATGCATGGAATGGTGAGGAAAACTCGCGCGGCAGGAAAGTCTGGTTCAACGTGCTGGAACGGCCGATCCGGACTGGCCGGCACCATATGGCCTGCATCCAATACATCCATCACAATCCGGTGAAACACAGCCATGTCCGGAAATGGACCGATTGGAAATGGTCCAGTGCGGCGGATTACCTGGCACGGGTGGGACGCGAGGAGGCAGAGCGCAGATGGCGGGAGTATCCGCTGCACGCGTTCGGCAGGGGATGGGATGATTGAGGGGCGCGCCGCGTGCGCCCCAACGGTGTCGGAGTGAAGCCTTCAGGCGATCCACTTCTCCGCCCCGGATAAGACATGCTGAAGCATGAACTCCGGCGCTGCATCCCACGACGGCGTCGGAGTAAAGCCTTCAGGCGATCCACTTCTCCGCCGCGGAAAAGACATGCTGAAGCATGAACTCCGGCGCTGCATCACCTCAACGGCGTCGGAGTAAAGCCTTCAGGCGATCCACTTTCCCACTGCGGAAAAGACATGCTGAAGCATGAACTCCGGCGCTGCATGACCCCAACGGCGTCGGAGTGAAGGCTTTAGCCGATTTTTCAACCGCAGCGGATAAGACATGCTGAAGCATGAACTCCGACGCTGCATGACCCCCTACTTCCCCTTCGAGTTCTCGAATGAGTGGCGGATCAGCGTCGCCACCGTCGGCCGCGGTGTGGCTTCGATCAGGTGCTGGTATGCGAAGAGCGATGGCAGCAGACGCGCGGCCGCCGCATGCAGGGAGGTGAGCATGCGGGCGAGAACGTGCTTGCCAAGCGCCAGCTCGTAGGGAGCCGGCGTGTGATGCCAGCTCAGAATGTCATAGCCGCATTCCTCCATCAGCTCGCGTAGGGATTTGCCGGTGAAGAGAAAGGCGTGGGTGTCATCCAGGATTCCCCGGCGGCCGTAGTTGAGCCGCCCGAGGAGACCGAAACTCAGGCGCAGCGGCAGAAAGGCGGTGTTGGGAACGCTGATGATCACCTTGGCCGGCGGGTCATCGAGGTCGCGCCGCAGACGGTCCAGCAAGGCGACATGATCCTGCCGCGGTATGTGCTCGATCACGTCCATCAGCAGCACCACGTCGGCCTGCGGAAGGTCGAAGTCGATCGGATCCTTCAGATCATGGTGAATCATGCGGTGGCGGATCTCCGGCTCTTTGCGGAAGTAATTGTCGATGATGGAAATGGTGCAGTGTTTCGCGCCGGCCAGTTCATCGGCCACCCAGCCGTTACCGCCGCCGATGTCGAGCACTCGGCTGCCCTCCGGCACCAGGCTCATGGCGACCTGATGGGACGAATGCTCCAGCCCGAGCTTCGATTCATAACGGCCGCCGGGCGGCGCGAGATCGAAGCGCCGGCAGTAGAAAATGCCTTTTTTTGTCAGCCAGTCGTGCCAGCAACTGCGGATGCAGTCGTAGAAATAGCGCCAGCCGTTCACGTGGCAGACCTCGCTGCCGTAGTGGGTGGGAATCGGAATTTCCCGGAACACCGCGCCGACCCGCAGCATCTGGATGAGGATGTCGGTGTCGAAGTGGAAATCGTTGGTGTTGTGGTGGAACGGGATGCGTTTCAGAGCGTCAATCCGGTAGGCGCGGTAGCCGGTGTGGAACTCGCTGAGCCGCGCGCCGACGATGCGGTTTTCCAGTTTGGTGAGCACCTGGTTGCCGATCCATTTGTAAAGCGGCATGCCGCCCGCCAGCGCGTCCTTCTTGCGCAGCATCCGCGAGCCGAGCACCACATCGGCGTTCTCCTCCAGGATCGGCGCGAGCATTTCCGGCAGCAGCTCCGGCGCGTATTGGCCGTCGCCGTGCAGCATCACCACCGCTTGGTAGCCCTCCTCGATGGCGATCTGATAGCCGAGCTTCTGGTTGCCGCCGTAGCCGAGGTTTTTCGGGTTCTTGAGAATCCGCACCGGAATCGGGCAGGACAGCGCGGCTTTTTGCCCGACCTCGAAGGTGGAATCCGGCGAGGCATCGTCGCTGACGAGCACCTCGCAGCCGGCCGGCAGCCGGTCATACGGGATGCGCCGGAAGACGCTCTCGAGATGCGCCTCCGCATTGTAAGCAACGATGAAAATGAGGGATCTTGGCTCTTGCGGCGTCATGGACGGGGGGGATTCAGGCAGTTCAAACGGCGTTTCGCGAGAACGGAATTTGGCGGCGGCTGATCTTCCTTGTCCGCCGCTTGCCTCCCGCGCGGCGGATCTTTTCACAAAGCCGGCGTCCGTCAGCCTCACGGGGTTGCCAAAACAATCGATCAGGCATTCATGTGCGCCCGGCTCCGGGCGCTGCGGCAATTCGGGCTCGGCAGGGCGGCGGGGAAATGCGAGGTCTGCGCCCGCCCCGATGGACGAGCGAAGTTTGAGCCAGCCCGAAATGAGCCCGCGCGACGTGCGGCGCAACTTCGTTTGTCTGGCGTGGATGGGCTCGGTGTTTGCGATGGGCTGGTCGGAGGTGGTGGTGGTGCTGCAGCCGCTGTTGGTGCATTACGGGGCGAGCAACACGCAGATCGGCATCGTGCAGGGAGTGCTGATTGCGACGCTGCCGGGGATGTTTTTCTCACCGTGGATCACGCGGCGCTTTCCCTATAAAAAGGTCTATCTGTTCGTGACGGACTCGCTGTATCTGCTGCCGGTGGGGATCGTGGGCGCGGCGGTGTGGGCGGGCGGTGCGGGCGGCGACGAAACCATGGTGAACTTCATCGTGCTGATGATGTTGTTGGGGCAAATCGCGGCGGGTTTCGGAGGTTTGCCGAACCAGGAGTTTTTCACCGCCTGCATCCCGATGCGCCTGCGCGGGCGGCTGGCCGGGGTTTCCGCGGGTCTCGGCGGAGTGTTGGGGCTTGGTGCCACGGGAGTCGCGGCATGGATTCTGGACGCGATGCCGAAACCGCAGGCCTACGGCGCGCTGCTGGTGCTGGCCTGGCTGCTGTGCCAGCTTGCGGACTCGGCGGTGCTGTTGGCCAGGGAATCGCCGACGCCGGTGGAGGCCTCGCCCCGGCCGTGGAGCGGGGAAATGTGGCGGGCGTTTTTCCATGATGCGAAATTCCTGCGGGTGGCGCTGGCGGTGTGTTTGATTTCGCCATTGCTGGCCCAGCTTGCGGTGTTTTCCAGTGTGTTCGCCTTCCGCGATCTGGGGTTCAAGGCGCAGATGGCGGCGTGGCTGGGCATGACCGCGGCGGGGGCCCGGCTGGTGCTGAGCCCGGCGGGCGGCTGGCTGACGGATGCTTGGGGCGCGCGGCGCGCGTTGTTGCTGTGGGCGGCGCTGGCGGGCGGCGGATTCCTGCTGCTCGCGCTTTTTCCGGGTGCGGCCAGCGTGTTTGCGGCGGCCGGCATCGCGGCGGTGGCGGGCAGCGGGTTCTCCGGCGCGATGAACGCGCTGACCAGTGGCATTCCGCGGCCGGAGCACCGCGCCGGGCAATTCACGTTGCTGGGATTCTGCATGATCGCCGCCAATTCCGCAGGGCCGCTGCTGGCCGGCTGGCTGTTCGACAGGCTGTCCTACCGCGAAGGGTTCGCCCTGCTGGCGGCCGCGACCGCAGCCGTCACCGCCGCGTGCGCGTGGCTGCTGCGCGACCTCAGCCCGCGGGCCGGGGATTATTCGTAAACAGCCGGAGCCGCACAACCGCGGCCGGGAATGAAGTTGACCCGCCCGGGGCCTGCTGTTATGAAATGCGCCACATGAAAGGCATACCGGCCACACTGGCAGTCATCGTTTTGGGCCTCGCCGCCTGCGATACCATGAACCGGCCCATCACCAGTGGGGATTTCGATCCGCTGCGGCCGCCGGGCAGCGATCTCAGCACCGAGGCAGCCGCCGGGCCGGTGTTCAAGGCCGGGCAGTTCGTGAAAGCGGTGATGGACAACACGGCGTTTTTCAAGACGAAGCCCAAAGGCGACATGGATGCCGACAAGCTCCTGGCGCGCGGCACCTCGATGAAGGTGATTTCCACCAGCGAAAGTTATGTGAAAGTGGAACTGGACAGCGGCGAGGTGGGCTGGGTGCCGACCGTGATGGTGGAGGATCCCAATGCCTCCCCGCAGGAACAGGCGCAGCCCTTCGGCGCCCCCAATCCGGGTGAATACCAGGTTTATCCTCCGCTTGGCGGCTACGGTGCCGCCATGCCGCCAGTGACTCCGGCGGAACTGCCGCCAGAAGGGGCGATTCCCACCGTCATCGACCCCGAGGCCCCCACCAGCGCGGAGCCCGTGCCACCAGTGACCCCGGCCGGCGACGCGGTGCCCGCGCCAACTGCGCCTGCGCCGCTGCCGCCGAACGGCGAGGACGGGAAATCCGAGTGAACCGCGTCACGCGCGGTGGCGTTCATAGGCCTCGACGATGCGGCCCACCACCGGATGACGGATGATGTCTTCCTGCGAAAACCGCTGGAACGCGATGCCCTCCACGACTTCGAGCGCGTGCTCGGCCTCGGCCAAGCCGGAACGCACGCCGGGTTTGAGATCGACTTGGGAACCATCGCCGGTGACGACCATTTTGGAATCATCGCCCAAGCGGGTGAGTGCCATGAACATTTGCTCGCGGGTGGTGTTTTGCGCCTCGTCGAGAATCACAAACGACCGCGCCAGCGTCCTGCCGCGCATGAAGGCGAGCGGCGCGATTTCGATGGTGCCCTCTTCCAGATAGCGCTGGCCCTCCTCCGGATCGAGCATGTCGTGGATCGCATCGTAAAGCGGCCGCAGATAGGGAGCCACTTTTTCGCGCAGATCGCCGGGCAGAAAGCCGAGCGCCTCGCCCGCCTCGACCGCCGGACGGGTAAGCACGATGCGCTGCATGACGCGGCGTTTCAGCAGGGTGAGCGCCATGGCCATGGCCAGATAGGTTTTGCCGGTGCCTGCGGGTCCGAGACCGAAGACGACATCGTGGGTTTCGATGGCGCGGACGTATTGGAGCTGCGCGGGGGTTTTGGGAATCACGGGTTTGCGCCCGCGCGAACCGACGAGTTTCACCTCCGCCAGATCGTTCACGCCGATGCCGCCGGCGCGCGCGGCCACATCCACCGCCAGGCGGAAATCGCGGACCTCGATGCGGCCGCCCTTGCGCTGGGCGTTTTCGAGATCGGTGAACACCGCGCGGGCGCGGCCGATCGCCTCGGGATCGCCCGTCAGCAGCACCCAGCCTTCGCGGGTGACGGCCTTCACGCCCAGCGCGGATTCGAGATAGGCCAGGTTCTTCGGGTCGTTGGCAAACAGGCCGTGCAGGAACTGGGGCGTATCGAAGTCCAATCTGAATTCCGCAGGGTTTTGATCGTTCATCCGCCGGAAATTCTGAACCCGGCGCTTCGTTTCGGCAAAGATGAAAAACACGGTTGAGGATGGTTCTTGAATCCCGCCGCCGCGTTGGTTGAATGCGCGGCGTGAAACGCAGCATCCTTTCCCTGGCGGCCTTGTTTTTCGGAGCCTGCGCGGGTCCGCCGGAGACGCTGGTGGTCAAACAGTTCGTCCTGCGCGATGCGATTCTCGATTACTCCGAGGACCCGATGGTGCGGATGGAGAAGGCGCGGCGGCTGCACGGGGCGGTGAGCATTGCCGAACGCCGCGCGCGGCTCGGCCAGTATTACACGCTGGTCTGGCATGATCCGGCGGCGGCCGGGCAGGGCGCGGTGGAAGCGGTTTTCGAATACCAGCAGGGGGGCGGCGCCAGCCGCGTCAAACGCATGACGAAGTCCTTCCCCGCATCCGCCACCGGGGGCGTCGCGGAATTCGCGGTGATCGGCGATGATTATTTCATCGGCGGCAGGGTGCTGACATGGCGGGCCCGCGTGCTGCGCGGCGGCCGGGAGCTGGCCAGCCGCCAATCCTACCTGTGGGAGTAACGCGGGGATTTTTATGATGGATATGGCCATTCATTCCCGTATTTCAAAGTCCATGCAACAACTCACACGACGCTCCTTCATCGGAAAAACCGGCCTTGGCCTCGGTTCCGCGCTGTTCGCCGGCCCCGCCATTCTCCGGGGCCAGAATCTCAACAGCAGGATCCGGCTGGCCTGCATCGGCGTGGGCGGCAAGGGCGCGGACGATGTGAGGCAATGCGCCGCCGCCGGCCTCGAGGTAGTCGCACTCTGCGATGTGGATGACACCCCGCTTCTGAAGATGGCAGAAACGTTTCCGCAGGCCGCGAAGTTCAAGGACTTCCGCAAGATGCTCGAGCAGATGGACAAGGAAATCGACGCCGTCTCCATTTCGACGCCCGATCACGTCCACGGCGTGGCGGGCATCATGGCGATGAAAATGGGCAAGCACATCTATTGCCAGAAGCCGCTCACGCAAACCATCTGGGAATCCCGCGTCATGCGGGATCTGGCCGCCGGCAACAACAAGCTCGCCACCCAGATGGGCAACCAGGGCAGCGCCGCCAAGGGCCTCCGCCGCGCCGTAGAGGTCATCCAGGGCGGTGTGATCGGCGCGCCGCTCGAAGTCCATATCTGGAGCAACCGCCCGATCTGGCCGCAGGGACTTGAGCGCCCGGCCGGCGAGGATCCGGTGCCTGCGGGACTCGACTGGGATTTGTGGCTCGGACCGGCGGCGGCAAGACCTTACAAAAAAGACGCCTACCACCGCTTCAAGTGGCGCGGTTGGACGGAGTTCGGCACTGGCGCGCTCGGCGACATGGCATGCCACACCGTCAACATGCCCTTCCGCGCTCTCAGGCTCGACTATCCCATCCGCGTCGAATGCGAGATGGCCTCCCGCACCTTTGGGGAAACCTATCCGCTCACGTCCCGCGTGCGTTTTGATTTCCCCGCCCGCGCTGACTGGCCACCGCTCAAATTATGGTGGTATGACGGCGCGCCGAACGGCGATTTCAAACCGCTTCGGCCCTATCCGGACCTCACCAGGGAAATCGTCGAGTGGCGCAAAAAACTTCCCCACAGCGGCTGCCTCATCATCGGTGAAAAAGGCCGCATTTATTCACCGGACGATTATGGCTCCAACTCTCACTTGCTGCTCGAAGAGGAGGTGAAGTTCGTCTCCATCGACAAGCACGAGGCCTGCCTGGCCATCCCGGAATCCATCCCCCGCTCGCCCGGCCACTACAAGGAATGGGCGGCAACGATCCAGGGCGGCCCGCCCGCCTACTCGAATTTCGAGACCGCCGCCTATCTCAACGAGATCATCCTGCTCGGTTCCATCGCACAGCGCGTCGGCGAGGGCAGTCCGATCGACTGGGACGGACCTAACATGAAATCCACCAACATCCCGGAAGTCTCGCGCCTCGTGAAACGCGAATACCGCAAGGGCTGGGAACCGGTCTGATGCATCAGGAAAACGGCCGCCTGCATGCCGCGAAACCGCGCCCGGAGGATCGCGGTTTTCCAAGATGGGAGATTGACCGCAAGCATCCCGGATTTTAGGGTGCGCCACAGTCGGACCGTGCAAACGGCGGCTGAATTGTTGTGACAGCGGATAGCCCCATTTTGGTCGGAGTCTTCGATGGATTCAGTTGGATCCGGTGCGAAGGCAAAGGCTCGTTTGTGAACAGCCCCGCCATGAAGGCTTTCGGAGACGCGCGCATCGCCGCCGGGGAAACCCTTCTGGTCGTGGATCTGGGAGCCTGCGGCGGCATGGACTCCACCTTCATGGGCACGCTGGCCGGCATGGCCGCGCGGCTCTCCGCGCTGGAGGGCGGCACCCTCCAGATCGCCGAGCCGGGTGAGCGCAACCGCCGCTCGCTGGAAGACTTGGGTCTGGATTTCCTGATGGAAATCGATCCGCCCGGCACCGCCTGGCGTGGCAGGGTGGATGAAATCCGCCGCGGGCTTCACCCCCAGCAGGCGCCCGGAGCCCTCGCTCAGGGCCAGCGCGCCAGGCATGTGCTCGAGGCCCATCAGCAACTCTCCGATCTGAATGACAGCAACGCCCGCAGCTTCGCGGGTGTCGTCACGTTATTGGAAAACCAGTTGGCCGGAAAAGAGAGGCTGGCGGATACCGACGGAAAAGGTTAGGACTCCGCCAAGGCCACACCGGACATGTTGATTCCCTCCCAGATGCCGCATCCGGCGATCATCGCGCTCGGCATTTCCATCGTGATCATGCTCGGAATCCTGCAGGCGCTGCGCAACCAGCGGCGCCAGAACCGCACGATTCGCCGCCGCTTCCGCGATCTGGAAGGAGAGGAGCACCGCATGTTCTGCTTTCTCAACGAACTCGGCTTGGCCATCGAACACGAACCCTCGCCCTCCGTCCTCTCCCGCATCATCGTGGACGGCATCGACAAGGTGGTCAACGCCACCGGCGGCGCCGTCTATTATCTTGGCGCGGAAAACGCCTTCCTCATGCCCTCCTACATCTCCGAGGACTGCCCTCCGCTCATCGGCATTCCCGTGGAGGTCCGCAAAAAGGCCGAGCGCGACCCCCGCGCGCTGGAAAGCCACCTGCGCCTCTCACGCGTGGCCGTGGACGAAGGCATTCTCGGCTACTGCCTCAGCGTCGGTGAGGCGATCCATGTGGAGGACGTGAAAAACCACCCGTCTCTCCGCGACGCCTTCACCCGCTACACCGATGACGTCGCGGCGCTGCTCGCGCCCCTGCGCCATGCCGGCAAGGATCTCGGCGTGCTCGTCGTCGCCCGGCGGCATGCGGACGGCGGCTTCTCCACCAATGACTTCGCAGTGTTCCGCGCAGCCGCCGAGCAATCCTCCTTCGCCATCGGCAACGCTCGGATCCACCGCGAGGCCCACGAAAAACGCGCCATGGAAGGCGAGCTCCAGAACGCCCGCGAAGTCCAGCGCATCCTGCTTCCCCAGAACGATCCCGTCGTCACCGGCTTTCGCGTCAGCGGCACCAACCTGCCCGCCCGCATCATCAGCGGCGATTATTACGATTACATCGATCTCGGGGAGAAGAGATTCGGCATCGTCATCGCCGATGTTTCCGGCAAAGGCCTGCCCGCCGGCCTGCTCATGGCCATGTGCCGCAGCGCCCTGCGCTCCGTCGCGCCCGGCCGCAGCTCGCCTTCCGATGTTCTCGCCGCCGTGAACCGCCAGCTTTTTCCGGACATCCGCGAGGACATGTTCATCAGCATGGCCTACTGCATCCTGGATGAAACCAGGGGCAGGCTCGTCATCTCCCGCGCCGGTCACGATCCCGCGCTGCTTTACCGCAGGGAAACCGGCAAAGTCGAACTCCTCCGCTCCCCCGGCCTCGCTCTCGGCGTGGATGACGGCGCGGTCTTCGAACGCGTCACCAAGGACCAGGAAATCGAACTCCACGGCGGAGACTGCGTTCTGTTTTACACCGATGGCGTGCGCGAGGCGGTTGGAACCGGCGACGAGGAGTTCGGCATGGAACGCATGTGCGAGGCCTTCCGCGCCGCCGCCCCGCTCGGCGCGGAGTCCGTGCTCACCCGCCTTCAGGAAGAACTCCGCCAATTCACGGGCGACGGCCCGCAGATGGACGACATCACGCTGGTCGCCATCGAGAAGAAACGCTGATCCGCCGCCCTTGGTCCGCTTCGGGTCTCAATCGTCAACGGACCGGTGCCGGGCAGTTTCCCCGAAAACCGGATTGCCCAGCGGCGGCGGATGCCGTGAAGTGCGGTTGTGCGTTACGAACCGATCAACCCCGGGCTGTTTGAGCGCAACCGGGAGAATCTGCGCGGCCTGCTCAAGCCGAACAGCATCGTCATCGTTCACTCCAACGACATCTATCCGACGAATGCGGACGGGACGATGGCTTTCAGGCAGAACAGCGATCTGTATTACCTGACCGGAGTGGATCAGGAGGAAACCGTGCTGGTTCTGATGCCGGATGCCATCGATCCGAAGGAGCGCGGAATTCTGTTCGTGCGGGAAACCAACGAGCACATCGCGGTGTGGGAGGGCGAGAAACTGACCATGGCGCGGGCGCGGGAGGTTTCCGGGATCGAGCGGGTGGAATGGACGCGGGCTTTCGAGAGTTTCCTGCACCGCATGGTGCCGCAGGCGGAGCATGTCTATCTGGCCACCAACGAACATCCGCGTGCGGGCTTGTTGGTGGAGACCCGCAACGCGCGCTTCATCCGCGAATGCCAGGCGCGCTATCCGCTGCACCGCTATGAACGGCTCGCGCCGCTCATGCACCGGCTGCGCGCGGTCAAGGACGCGGAGGAAATCCGCATGATCCAAAAAGCCTGCGACATCACGGAGGCCGGTTTCCGCCGCGTGCTGGGTTTCATCAAACCCGGCGTGGGCGAATGGGAGATCGAAGCCGAACTGCTGCATGAATTCGTCCGCCGCGGCTCGCGCGGATTCGCATATCAACCGATCATCGGCTCCGGCGCGAATGCCTGCGTGCTGCACTACGTGGAGAATCACAAGGTCTGTCAGGACGGCGAACTGGTGCTGATGGATGTGGCCGCGGAATACGCCGGATGGAACTCCGATCTCACCCGCACCGTGCCGGTGAACGGCAGGTTCACCAAGCGTCAGCGCCAGGTCCATGACGCGGTGCTGCGCGTCCTGCGCGGGGCCTGCGGGTTGCTGCGGCCGGGAACCACGCCGGTGGATTATCACCGGCAGGCGCTCGAACTGATGGAGCGCGAGCTCGTGAATCTCGGCCTGTTCACCGCCAGGGAGGCGAAGGAACAGGGGCCGGACAAGCCGCTGGTGAAGAAATATTTCATGCACGGCACCTCGCACCATCTGGGGCTGGACGTTCACGACGTCTCGCCGCCGCACGAGCCCTTCGCCGAGGGCATGGTGCTGACCATCGAGCCCGGCATCTACATCCGCGAAGAGCAACTCGGCGTCCGCCTCGAAAACGACGTGCTCGTCGGCAGGGAGGGGAATCTCGATCTGATGGGAAACATTCCGATCGAGGCGGAGGAAATCGAGGACTTGATGAATCAAAGGAAATGACAGGCATCGTTCTGGGATCGGGCCTGGGGCCGCTGGCGGAGGCGGTGGCGGTGGAGCGTTCGGTGTCGTTCGCGGACGCCGGCCTGCCGGTTTCGTCCGTGCCCGGGCATGCCGGAACGTTCGTCTTCGGGACGCTCGGGAAATCCGAAGTGGTCTTGATGATGGGGCGGCCGCACCTCTACGAGGGCCATGCGCCGCGAGAGGTCACGGCGGGCGTGCGCTGGATGGCGCGGCACGGCGTGCGGCGCATGATCCTCACCAACGCGGCCGGCACGCTCAATCCGGATTTCCCGCCGGGCCGTTGGATGATGATCGCCGACCACCTGAATCTGACAGGCTCCTCGCCGCTGCAAGGCGCGGATTTCATCGATCTGAGCAGCGCCTACGATCCCGCGTGGCGCGGGGAGTTCCGCGCGGCGGCGCTGGCAGCGGGCATGACGCTGCATGAGGGCGTTTATGCCGGCCTGCGCGGACCGCAGTATGAAACGCCCGCCGAGATCCGGATGCTGCGCGTGCTGGGCGCGGATGCGGTGGGCATGAGCACGGTGCTGGAAGTCATCCAGGCGCGCGCGCTGGGCCTGCCGGTGGCGGCGTTCTCCTGTCTCACCAACTGGGCGGCCGGCATTTCCACAACGCCGCTGGATCACATGCAGGTGTTGGAAACCGGGAAATCCGCCGCGCGATCAATGATCGAATTGCTGACAAGGACGCTCGGCGGGTGATGTCGATCAAGGTGGCTCCACTTGCGCGACGGCCAGCGCGGCGATGCCTTCCCCGCGGCCGATGAAGCCCATGGCCTCATTGGTGGTGGCCTTGACGCCGACGCGTTCCGGCGGGATGCCGAGCGCGGCGCCGATGTTGGCGCGCATGGCCTCGCGGTGGGGCAGCACCCTGGGGGCTTCCGCGATGAGGGTGGAATCGACGTTGATGATGACGAACTTGCGCTCCGCTGCGAGCCCGCGGCATTTTTCCAGGATCTTGAGCGAGCTGATGTCCTTGCAGGCCGGATCTCCGGGTGGAAAGTAATGGCCGATGTCGGGCAGGCCCATCGCTCCTAACAGGGCATCGGCGATCGCGTGGCAGAGCACATCCGCATCCGAGTGGCCTTCAAGCCCGCGGCCGTGCGGAATGGTCACGCCGCCGAGGACAAGCGGGCGGTTTGGCGCGAAACGGTGGACGTCGTAGCCGATGCCGGTCATGCGGGGGATTTGAAATTCGAGGTTTGAGATTTCAAATCAGAGGATTTCCTCAAGCGGCAGCCTGCCGTTGCTGGCGGTGATGGACCAGGCGTCGCCGTGGCCGGCGACGGGTGTTAGATCGACCTTGCCGCCGGCGGCCTCGACGAGGAGCTTGCCTGCGGCGATGTCCCAGAGCGAGATGCGGGATTCGATGTAGGCGTCCAGTCGGCCGCTGGCGATGTAGGCCATGCCGAGCGCGGCGGAACCCATCATGCGCATCTTGCGCGCCCTGAGCGAGGCGCGGTGGAAGCGCTCGATGCCGGTGCGCAGGGCTTCCTCGTCCTTGCCGCAGCCGACGAAGAGGATCGATTGTTCGAAGGTGTCGCGCTTGCTGGCGTGAACCGGCTTGCCATCGAGCAGTGCGGGGCCGCCTTTTTCCACGGTCCAGGTTTCCCCGACCATCGGATCGTGGATGACGCCGGCGACGATTTCCCCGGCGGCGCGCAGGGCGATGGAAACGCAGAAGTGGGGGATGCCGTAGAAGAAATTCACGGTGCCATCGATGGGATCGACGATCCACTGGCGTTCGGAGTCCTGGTTTCCGGCGATGCCTTCCTCGCCGTAAAGCGCGTCTCCGGGGCGGGCGTCCAGCAGGATTTTGGTGATGAGGTTTTGGGATTCCCTGTCCAGCGCGAGCTTGATGTCGTGGTGGGTGGCTTCATCGACGGTGGCGTCGGAGCCGAAGTGCTGGCGGAGGAGTTTGCCGGCGGCGAGCGCGGCGCGGGTAGCGAGTTCGAGATCGGTCATCGGGAGATTCGGTTAGAGCAGGCGCTGCTTGTGGAGGTTGAGGATCGAGTGAGCGAGTTGGCGGGCGAGATCGTGTTTGGTGGCGGCGGGCAGGGCCTGGGTGTGGCCGGGATGAACGAGGATGACCTCGTTGTGATCGGAGTCGAAGCCGATTCCGGGTTGTGACACATCGTTGGCAATGACCAGATCGCAGCCTTTGCGGGCGAGTTTTTCGCGGGCGTTGGCTTCGAGGTTTTCGGTTTCGGCAGCGAAGCCGACGAGCGTGCCGGCGAAGCCG
>Ga0114939_10001189_pt1 | contig 20823 bp, 16 predicted proteins | sample AshMeaCrysSpring_FD_87196 | JGI IMG/M metagenome (GOLD analysis project Ga0114939, IMG submission 87196) | Groundwater microbial communities from Big Spring, Nevada to study Microbial Dark Matter (Phase II) - Ash Meadows Crystal Spring | ecosystem: Environmental > Aquatic > Deep subsurface >...
AACCTGAGTTCGACGTAACAAAATGACCCAAAACATTAGATATAAAGCTTTTCGCTGAAAAACGCATTCGGGCTTTGTTCTCAAGAAGACTTCCATAATAAGAATAAGACTCATATTCTCAATAAATCGCTTGAATTATCAATAATCGTCGTAAAAAAGTACCTAGAACATTTGGTCTGAAAGCTTGTCTGATAAGCTTTTCAAGCTAATTTCTTATATCGAACTCAGGTTCCATAAAGACTGTTGGTGCTTCCAGACATCAGGAGTACTGGATACCAGCAGAAGATTTATCTGAGTTTAATAAAAATATTGTTGGTTTGATTGAAGTGATATGGGAGTTTACAAATACAGGACTCCCATAGGATAAAAATTATAATCAGAAATAGTGGCAGTAGACAAATTTTTATCTTGGGATTCGGCTCAATGAGATGTGAATTTTAAACTGCCCCATCTCAATCCTTTGTGTGAGAAAACTATTAAATTCTCTTGTATTAAATAAAGGGTAAAAATCATAATGTCTTAAATTATATTTTTACCATTTTTGATAATACATTAATTTCTAAATAGTTTATTTAGGTTGTAAGTTTACGTTTTTGTGAAGCAATTCCTAAACCTAAAATACCAATAAATGTTAGTCCATAAAACATTTCTGGCTCATTCACTTTTACAGAAGGATTATTTGTGCTTATTACAAATGGATTTCGACTTGTACTTATTTGCGTAACACTTGTATCAAGTAAGCTTCTAGTAATAGTTGTAACTCCATTTTCCAAAACTGTATTAAAATTACCAATGGCAGCTCTACCAGGAGATGTTCCTGGAATATTTAGTCTATCTCTATCAGTTAAAACATCAAAAATGCGGAAATCGTTAAAGCTATTATTCGCTATATTATAGTTAAAGAAGCGAACTGCATTAAATTTTGAAGTATTGGCATCAAAGCTTTCTACAATACGATCCTCGATAAATTCTAAATTAAAAGAAGTTAATTCATTACTAACTATAGAACCATCATTATTTGTGTCTTCTCCTTGAAAGCTTCCTCTTAAATTTCCTCCTCCACTAAAACCTGTTTGAGTAAAATTAAAACTTGCTGCCTTAGCTGATTGAGGGTGAGTTATTAGTAAAGTGATGAAAGTTGTAGTAAGAATTGTAATAAATTTAGTAAATAGCTTGACCATTAATAAATATCCAGTTGAAAAGTTCAAAATCATAATATATTATTTTTAAGCTTTTAGGACTTACGCAAGCTCTACAAAACAATCTGGTTCTTGGCTCAGGAGCGGTTACACAAATCAAGCATAGTAGCAATTTTTGCGGCTATTCCTGGCTTTGATAGTTTATTTATTTTTCAAAATAATAAAAAATACATAAAAACAGTTTAAAAAACATAGCTATGATTAGATATCTAATTGGCTGCAGTGATTAAAAGCTGCATTTTATTATATGAAAAGAGAAAATCAAATCGCCGTCAATTTGTTGATATTAGGGTTAACTGTATCCACTCTGAATTTAGGAATGACATGGAATAATTCTTCAGCTATTGCCCAGACAAAACTAACACAAACAAAACTAACACAAGCAAAACTAACCAACTCGGCGAAACTATCTATCAATGCTTTGGGTACAGTCAAAGTCGGGATGACAGTAAAAGAAGCAGCAAAAGCTGCGGGCACTTCTTTGATAGGTTTGCCAGGAGACCAAGGCAGCGCTTGTTATTATCTCCAACCGAAGGGGAATTTGCAAAAAGATGTGGGTTTTATGATTACAGATGGTCGGATTGCGCGGATAGATATATGGAGCAATAAAACTAATAATATAACTACATTAAGAGGAGCAAAAATTGGTGATAGTGAGAAAAAAATAAAATCTCTTTACCCAGGACAAATAAAAGTTGAGCCTCACAACTATGTGTCGGGAGGGCATTATTTAGTTTTTATTCCCAAAGATGCAGGAGATAAAAATTATCGTTTGGTTTTTGAAACCGATGGCAAGGTTGTAACCCGTTATCGAAGTGGTAAGCTACCTGAAGCTGAATATGTGGAAGGTTGTTCTTAATGCTGGGTATTTGTGGAACAGGCAGGAGAGCCTGTTTTTACTGCACAAAAGGAATAGGCAGGAGAGCCTGTTTTTAATGCACAAAAGGAACAGGCAGGAGAGCCTGTTTTTACTGCATAAAAATTTGTCCCGTGGTACAGGCGTCCCGCCTGTACCACGGGATGAAAATATACTTTAGTTCTCAACCCAACATCGAAGATATAACAGACTACTAGAGACACTCCGACGAGTACTAGTACCAATTACTTACTTACTTTTGGATATCATTTATTTCTTTCGGTACACCTGCTGTTAATATTTCACATCCACCTTCTGTGACAAGGACATCATCTTCTATACGAATACCAATCCCAAACCAGCGCTCGTCAATGGGTGGTTGGTCTTCTGCTGGTTGGGTTCCTGGCACTATATATAATCCTGGTTCTACTGTTAATACTTGACCTGGTTGCAGTAACTGGGGATTTTCGCCATGTTGATAAACTCCCACATCATGGACATCTAAACCTAACCAATGTCCGGTGCGGTGCATGTAGAAGGGTTTATATTTTTCTTCTTCGATGAGTTTATCTACTTCGCCTTTGAGAATTCCTAAATCAACTAAACCTTCTGTGAGGACGCGGACTGCGGCATTATGATTTGCACTGTAGGGATTACCTGGTTTAACTTCGGCGATAGCTTGTTTTTGTGCTTCTAAAACTATTTCATATAAGGCTTTTTGTTCTGCTGTAAATTTAGCGCCAATGGGAAATGTCCGAGTAATGTCGGAGTTGTAATAGTCGTAGGATGCGCCAGCATCAATCAAAAGTAGGTCGTCATTATGCATTTGACAGTTATTTTCGACATAATGCAGGACACAGGCGTTCGCTCCTGAAGCAACAATAGAGGGATAAGCAGGTCCCATTGCCCCATGTTTACGAAAAATATATTCGATTTCCGCTTGGACTTCATACTCATAGCGACCTGGTGCAGCAAATTCCATAGCCCGAATATGGGCTTCTACTGCGATATTTGCTGCTTTCCTCATTAAAGCTAATTCAGACTCGCTTTTAATTAAACGCATACTATGAAGAATATGCCCGGTATCCTCCATCGCAATGGGACCTGTACCGCGCCTAGGATAGCCCCTAAGTAGTTTTTGCCAATGGTTAAGAATTTGTTGGTTAAAATTTTTATCTCTACCCAGATGATAATAAATACGGTCAGATTTTTCTATATATTGAGGTAGTTTTTCATCTAATTCATTGATGGGGTATGCTTCATCAGCGCCATATAATTCCTTTGCGGCATCAACACCACAACGATAACCACTCCAAACTTCTTTTTCTCTATCCTTTGGTTGAACGAATAAAATAAACTTATGCTGTTCGTGGTGGGGTGCTAATACAGCAACAGCTGCTGTTTCATTGAAGCCAGTCAGGTAAAAGAAATCGCTGTCTTGACGGAAATTATACTCAACATCATTGTGCATTACAGCCATTGGCGCACTACGAAAAATCGCAGTCCCACTGCCAATTTTTGCCATTAACTGCTCGCGACGCTGACGGTATTCTGTTTGCATGACAATTCAAATAAAACTATTTCTTGTCACATTTTACATCTTTGCCAGCTACTCTTAAATTAAGATAGTTTTTTTGTATTATTTAGTGTAAAATTTTATAGATAGGCTGCCTTAACAAATCCCTTTCATCCATTATCTTCAGGGAATTATTAGCATTAATACGAAAAAACTATAGCTATGACTTCTGAAGAAAATCTTCGCGCAGATAATGACAGTCCTTGGAAAGAGATCAGGACTTACGATATTGTCACATTGTTTTTGTTTGTAGTTGGGCGAAGATCCCATATTTTTGGAGGGCTAAAGCCCAACTACGAACCTTTCATTGTGCCAGTTGCGTAAGTCCTGGAGATATTAGAAGCTTATTTTCCCCAAGCGATTCAATTCTTTTTTCCTCAGACAGCAGCAATAATAGATTGGCAACGCCCCCATGAATTTCTAGACAAAGAGTTTCAACAAATTCATCGTGATGCTTCTACTGGTAGAAGATATGCAGATAAATTAGTTAAAGCTTGGAAGTTAGGAGGAGAAGAAGTATGGCTGTTGATACATGTAGAAGTTCAAGGCACACCAGAAGATGATTTTGGTGAAAGGATGTTTTCCTATGCCCTGAGAATTTACGACAGTTATCGTAAACCAGCCATTAGTCTGGCGATTTTGTGTGACACAGACTCATTTTGGCGTCCCAATCAATTTGGTTATGATTATCCCGATACCCAATTCAGTTTCCAATTTGGAACTGTAAAGCTTTTGGATTATGTCAATCGCTGGGAAGAATTAGAACAGAGTGATAATCCATTTGCTTACGTGGTGATGGCTCATTTACTCAATCAACAGACAGCAAAACAACCGCAAGAGCGTAAAAGTGGGAAATTTAGGATGATTCGCCGACTTTACGAACAGGGTTTACAAGAACAAGACATTCGCAATTTATATCGATTTATTGATTGGGTTATGATATTGCCAAAAGCATTGGAATCACAGTTGTGGCAAGATTTTAAACAATTTGAGCAGGACAGAAGCATGACTTACATTACTACAGGCGAGCGCATTGGCTACGAACGCGGTATTGAAGAAGGGCAACAAATACTCCTGCTGCGGCTATTACAAAGACGGGTGGGAAATTTGCCCCAGGATTTGCGTGAGCGTATTGAAAGTCTTCCTTTAAATCAATTAGAAAATCTAGGGGAAGCCTTACTTGATTTTACAGGTTTGGAGGATTTGCATAATTGGTTAGAAGCTAATGTACCCAAGGGAGAGTAGGGGAGGCGAGGGAAGGATGCGCCCCTAGTTCCCCTTAGCTGATATCTTGCACTTCTACTATTTTCATTTCAGAAAAAAGACTAAGTATTCACAACAGCCAGAGACTATAAGTCCCTGTCTAATAGCTAAAGTCCTCTAAAAGAGGACTGGATCAGTGAAAATATTAAGGTAATATTTATTACTCGAATTCTTTCTGCTAGTTGTTTATTCTTAAAGGTGCAAGATATGAGTTACTCCCAGACGCTTCACTCGCCTCCCCTACGTAAGTATTTCTCTTTAATCCGTCTCACTTGTTCTTTAAATTCAGCACCTTTTTCTGGATTTACCATAATGACAAAATTAGCAAATCCGGTAATTGCCGAGATTAAATTTTTGGAGTGACCCCAACTCTTTCCTTCTAAACCATCTTTTTCTATTTGATGTAAAGTAGCGCGAAAGCGTTTTAATGTTTTTCTATCTATATTTAATTTCTGGTTTACGACTACTCCTGTTACTTCCTGTTGACGAGAGTTTCGGAGAATTTTAGTTTTTGATTGGTTAATTGTAAATCCTTCATGGGTAACTATAGATTCTGTGCGTTTGAGGATGTTACATATGTAGCGATCGCTATTCCCAGATGCTGAAAATGTCAGGTCGTCAGCATAACGGGTGTAGGTAAAAGCCATTTTTTCTGCCATTCCTTGAAGACGGCGGTCTAAACGACGACAAAGAAGGTTTGTAATTGCAGGACTTGCAGGAGAGCCTTGGGGAAGATGGCGCTCGTCAAGGGCTACATAATAAATTTTACCGTCTAGCTCTACTGTTTCATGTTCGGCAGCGGTGCATATTAGAGCAAATATTGTGGCGCTGGCTTCCGAGTAGCCAAAGGATTGGAAAAGCCCTTTAACTCGTTTGTAGGAGATGGAGGGAAAAAAGTCTTTGAGGTCAAAATTAATTACCACATGGGCACCAACATGGGGAGCGGCATTGGTGATAATCGACCGTTGGGGACGAAAGCCGTGGGCTGCTTCATGCAGTTCAATTTTATTTAAAATATTTTCTAGTATCCAATATTGTGCCTGTTTTAAATGGGGCATGGGAGCGGAAATGATGCGTTCGCCTCCGGTCTTTTTAGGCATTTTAAAGCGGATATAGTGGGAGACTGTGGAAGTTTTGCGATTAAAGGCTAGAAAACGTAGTTTACCAATAGTAATCCCCATTGCTGTTGCTATTTGTTGAGCGTTATTGCAAAGGGGTAAACCATAGCTTTGTAAACGTTCTTCTATTCCTTCAATATTATTTAATCCAGCAGAAACATCCTCCCCCAGATAGATAATATCTTGCTCTTTTTTTTGCTTCCAAGCTTCTGTACGTTGGAGGCGATCGCGTTCTCGTCTTTCTTTTGTTTCCTGACGTTTACGCCGCGATTCTTCTAGGCGTTGTTTAAGTTGCTGTTTTTTTAAATTCTCTTCGTCTTGGAGTCTGTTGCCTTGTTGACGTAATTCTTGCAGTTCCCGTGTTATTTCCGAACGTCTGCGAATTTCATCTGCTGGGTCTTCTGGCATTGTGCCTTCAGAAGGCCAGAAACCGTAGCGTATCATTTCTTCTAAGATGAATTGCTCTTTACCTATTTGGCGAACGCGCTCATATAGTTCTTGACGTGTGCGGGGTTGGTCGGTCATGGGATTGATTAGGGAATTGGAGTCAGGAAAAAAATAATGCCTTTTATTTAATCTGTCTTAACTCATAATTCCCCTTTTTGGCAGTAATAGTAGTCTGTCACCGCATTTGGAGCTTACTATTTTTTCGTGCCACCGGCTCCCGTAGCGCCAATAGAATGACAAAAATTTATTGTTGTTGCCTAAGTTCTGTTTTCTGTTAAGAATTTTTTATCCCCCCCAAAAGCGAAAACTATCGAGGGATCGCCTTTATTCCCCAAAATCAATATTAAAATTTGTTACATTAATTTACATAATAACCACTCACATGCTTTGTGTAAGTGTGGATTTTACTTTGATTCACCTAGATTCAGCCCGCAGGTTCCAATCTGACCTAAGATTTTAGGTTTTTTTGATTTTCTGTTGCCACTGAATCCTTAAATTTAGACAAAGAAAACTGTTGAAAAGGATTTTTGGGAGGACATTATTATTAATAAGTGTAAAATTTTATGAAATTTTATTCTATTTTCGTAAATTTATGTTCATTAGTTTTCGTATTCCTAGGATTGGAATTTAGTCAATTCAGATAAATTTTATTCCTAATACATCAGGTAAAAACCATGCAAATAGTAGATGTGAGCCAGTTGATAGAGTTGTACGCTCTTGGGAACAGAAATTTTCCTGGTATTTCCCTGGCAGGGGCAAATTTGATGGAAGCGCAATTAGCCGAAATAAATTTAGCTGGAGCTTGTTTGAGTGGTTCCAACTTATCTGCAGCTAATTTGCACCGCGTTAATTCCACAGAAGCAGATTTGAGGAAAGCTATTTTGTGGCGATCGCATTTGCAAAGTGCTTACCTGATGGAAGTAAATTTAAGTCAGGCAATTTTAATTAAGGCAAATCTTAAGGCGGCGGATTTGCATAGAGCAAATTTAGCAAAAGCCGATTTACGGTTAGCCGATCTACGCAATGCTGATTTGAGTAAGGCAAATTTACGTGGTGCGGATTTGCGTTATGCCAATCTTAGTAATGCAAGTCTTGTTAGTGCGGACTTGTCGAATTGCAACTTGACCGGTACTAATCTCAACCAAGCCGATTTATGGAACAGCAAGTTGGATGGGGCTATTATATCTCAAACTAATTTGTGTGATGCCTATTTTAGCGAAATAACAATAAACAAAGTCAAAACTTTATTTGTTGATTTAGTCAAAGTTTGAAGAAAGTTTAACTATCAGTTTCACTTGAACTAAAAGTCAAATTAGGCAACTTTAATAAAAGCATATAAAAGTTCAAATCAAAATCAAAATATAGCCATTGATGGGGGTGTTTAAATAAAAATTATGATAGACCAACAGCTAATTACTTGCTAGGGGTTGCAAATTTATTAAAATGAGTATTTCAAAATCTTTATTGGAGGAATTGCGCTCAGCAAAACCCCATTTACGTTTTCAAATTTACTTTAAAGCTTCTCTAACAGCCCTTTCCCATGCAATGGAAGACGGGTTATTGTTTACTCCGGGAAATGCTTTAGTAATTGCTTGTTTCCAAGAAGAGCGATTTTACCACCAGGAAAAACGCCGCTATGAGAAAATTGCCCAGCATCGGGACCAAGTTTATATTTTAGCCACTGCAGAACCAAACTTTACTGCCAAAGACAATCCCTATACAACAGTACCCTTTCCTGAGAATGATTCCCTAGGGCAGGAATGGCATTTAGTTATAATCACTCCTTTTTATACAGCTTGTTTAGTTTGCCGGGAACATGCTTCACCAGTAAACACTTCAAACTTAGATAGTTTACGCCAATTTAAGGGTATTTGGACTTTCGACCGCGATATTAGTAGCACTGTTGCACAATTATTGCTGGATAGGATTTTAGTTTATCGACCGGAATTAGCAACAAAAATAAAACAGGCAAAACGAGGTTTTTTAACATCTAAGGTATTGAATGACAACAATATACAGCCCCAAACAGTTAGAGAAATTGAACGCTTATTTGCGGAACGTTTGGTAAATTATTTACAAGCAAGTCAATTCAAGCAGATTCGAGCTTACCGCACTATTACGGAGGCGGAGCGACGGGAAAAATTAATAAATTCGATTACCAATGTTATTCGCAGTTCCTTGAATCCCCAGGAGGTATTGACGACAACCGTAGAGAAATTGGGACAAAATTTTCCCCACTGTCGTTGCTTAATTTACCGCTTGGATTCTCAAGGTCAAAGTATGCCTATCGAATACGAATCCCTTGCCAGTGGATTAATTTCGATGCGAGGAGAAGCTTGGTGTTTGGCTGATTATTCTCTATTTCAAAGATTATTATCTCAAGATAAACCAGTTGCTATCGCGGATATTTATAGGGATTTGGGCTTACAAACTTATCCTGAGTTAATTGCCAAGTTAGAAAGTTTTACAATTCGCTCTTGTTTACTAGTAACAATTTTCTATCGAGAAACAAGATTGGGGATATTAGAATTACACAATTGTGGTAAAGAAGGTTATTTGTGGAAGGAAGATGATATTACATTAGTCAGGGCGATCGCCACTCAGGTTGGTGTCGCATTAATACAAGCTCAGGCTTATAAGGATTTGGAGAATCTCAATCAACGACTGATAGCTTTAGAGTTTAGTCAAAGAAATCTAATTGCAATTGTTGGTCACGAATTGCGAACGCCATTATCGACAATTCAAGTATGCTTAGAAAGTTTAGCAACCGAACCGGAAATGGCGATAGAATTTCGTCAAATAATGTTGGAAACTGCACTCACAGATTCGGAACGCCTGCGGCAATTAGTGCAAAACTTTCTAACTCTTTCTCGTTTGGAAGCAGGTTTAATAACTATTCATTTAGAGGCTATTTCTTTTAGCGAAATATTAGATTTAGCACTTGCAAAAATTAAATCGAATTATTTATTAGAACATTTACCTAAATTTGATATAAAAATCAACCATCTTTTGCCACTAGTTTATAGCGATGGCGAATTACTTATGCAGCTTTTAATCCAACTTTTAGATAATGCTTGTAAGTTTAGTAAACCTGGTGGAAAAGTAACTATTATGACTCGTATTATTAACCACGACAATCAATTTTCCTCTATTAAAGAAATGTTAGAAGTGATAATTATGGATACAGGAAGGGGTATCGAAAATAGTCAACTTGAAGCCATATTTGAGCGTTTTTACCAAGAAGAAGGATTTTTACAGCGCACAGTTGGTGGAACTGGTTTGGGTTTAGTTATTTGCCGTCAAATAGTAGCTTCTCTTGGAGGAAAAATTTGGGCTACTTCCAATGGTAAAAATCAAGGTAGCGAATTTCATTTTACATTGGCAGTTGCCAATTAGGGATAAAATATGAATAAATTATCTCACGCAAAGGCGCAAAGGCGCAAAGAAATTTTAGTTACTTTGCGCCTTTGGGTGAGTTATTTTTTTGCAGCACTATATTTTAAGTATTTCAGAGAATAAAGTATAGCGCTTTAGTTGTTTTCCCTTCGTAAATCCCTCAGGACTAGATTTATCAACTCAAACCGGACCACCTAGGTGTGCGGTTAAACTTCATGGAAGTCTAACTGTTAACCGCACACCTAGGTGATGTCCGGTACAGTAAAGATAAAGCTAGTGATGTATGTTTAGACTAAGTACAAGGATGACGATACATCATCCAAAATGCAAGGTAACATCACAACTAAAAGCGCTTACTTAATTCGGCTTATTCAACGACTCTCACGGGCATGTTGCATACGCAGAGCGAGAATATGTTCGCATGGTCCTTTGTATAGCTTGTTTTGCTGATACCAGTTACAGGTACATGTTGCTTCTATCATACGCTCGTCTTTATCAATCGTCAAATTTGGTGTGTAGATTTTATTTTTATCTGTGACACGACCTTGTAATGTCATCACACCATCTTTTTCGTTTACTGATGTTACGGCTACAATATTTTGATTTAAAAAGCGAGTGGCGTTTTCTTCTCTTTCATTGGCAAAGCGTAAACGCTCCATTGGTAAAGGTTCGCGGCTTAGTTCTCTAATTCTGTAAACTTGTTTGTTTAAATCATAAATTATACGTCCTGCTTGAGTGTAAGCACTTAAAGCTCCAAGTACTACTGTCTGGCTTAAATTTAAGCGTTGTGCAAGGCTATCTGGTGTTTCAAACCAATTTTCCCTTAATGCTTCAAATATTTGTTTCTGTGTCCATTCATCAACATCAGCACGGGGCGCCATTAAATCAAAGTTGCCAGATTGCGACCAGTCATTTGCTGTCCATCCCGATAAACCAAGAGTAAAGGACATATCCCCGAGGTCGGCAACATAAAAGGATGGCATTCCCGTGCCTAATAGATGGACTGTAAATTTCTTGGCGATGGGAATAAGTCTTTCAAGGGTTAGAAGACGACGACGACCCCAGACGCGAATTGTTTGTTCGCAATTACCCATATAGAGCGATCGCGGACAATTAACTTCTATACCCCAAGGCTCAAATACAACTTTAACTGGTTGTCCAGGTGTAAGCTGATAGCGCATACTGCGCGGCCCAGTTGTTTCTTTATGGCGACGAAGGATAAAACATAGGTTATGAATGTCCATTGGATGTAAGTCCAGGCGAGTAGCTGGTAAAGACATTGCTGAACTTACTTGTAAAAATCCCCTCACCCAGCTATCTGGTAAATCTATTTTTACTTCTTTATAAGCTTCTTCATTGGTTGTTTGAACTTCAAAACCTGATGGGTCTACTTGTAGTAAAGTTGTTTTATAACTACGGACTTTTTGAAATTCATCATAAAGGTCCGCTGAATAATCTACATTAGTAGTACCGCAGGCAAATTCATTAATATTTTTAAACACTTCATAACTTGCCCCCAATCTTCCATAGCTGGATTCATCTTGACTAAAACACTCAAAAAATATTTCATCCGGATTAACTGTAATTACCGGGTCAAAAACAAACCAAGCATCATATTCTACTTTATAAAGGTGGTCAAAAAACTTTCTTTTGGCTTGATTATAAGGTGCAAAACGCTGATTATTAAGGTTTTGTAAACCACTTATTTCAGCTTGTAGGTGGCGTATTTTTTCTGCGACTTCTTGTCTTTGCCCTAAGACAAGACTCCAATTTATTTCATCTTGTTGGGCGCGCCATTGTTTATAGGCTGTTTTGTCTTTTGGTTGGAAACGTAAGTCTGAAACTACTACGTCATGTAAAGCACTAATCGCTTCACGAAATGCCACATTTTGTCCCAGTTCTCCGATAAAGTAAGTTGGTTGTCGTTTTGTATCTGGAGAAAACGACATTTGAGTATTTGAACCTTTACTATTAACTGCTGTACTTCCTTTGTAGGAGTAGCTAAATTCCATAAAGCACCTCTACATTATTTGTAATTTGTGATTGGTATGTCGATATTTGGGATTTAAAATTAATTTGTGAACTTTTTTTCCTAAGTTCTAACTTTAACAACTTCTTTTACATCCATTGGTAACACAAGATTAGGAAATCTTTGATGAATATGTAGCATAATTTTTATAGCCGATGCTTTATCTGAGATTGCCATTGTTAAAGATTGTCTTGCCATTATTTCAGCTACAATTTTTGCAGATTCTTCATATTTTTGTGCCTCTGATTCTAGAAAAGCAAAAATTCTCTTTTTAGCAATACCAGCTTTATTGACGCGAGATAAACAAGTAACGAAAAACGGTTTTAATTCTTGTAATCTAGCTGGATTACCAGAGGCATACTTTTCTAAATAGTTGGTTGTAAATAACTGCATATCTACTGATGGATGTTCGCTGAATTTTAGTAGATATTCTTGTCCATCTTGGGCTTGAAAATTACGAATTAGTAAATCGCGCCCAAGACTTCTTGCTTCTTCTCTGACGCTATCGCAAATACTAATTAAAATTTGCGGTGTAAATTCTTCTGGAGTAAATTCTTTCGTAAATAGCTGAAAAGCAAATTCGCGGGTATCTTCCCATTTTGATTCTAATAGGCGAACGCCTGCTAACATTTCATTAGTATTTTCACGAAAACTATCCAATTTTGCTGTTAGTAATTGACGAGCGCCTTCTCTCACTATAAACATTTGACTATTGCTCAGTTTGACTATTTCATTGGCTGTAAATTCTGATTGCCATTGGGAAATGTTGGCTATTAATACAGCGCCACCAAGTTCTTGGGCAGGATTTGATTTAACATTTATAAGACGGAGGGCAGTTTCTTTTGATATACTATGCTTCCATATTTGTAAGTTTTCGCTCAAGCCTTGGTTAAGTAATTTGACTAAAAAACTATGAACTCCTTCGTGTTTCTCTGGGACTAATAAAACTTCTATAAAATCCCTGGCAATTTGATTAGCAAAATCTGGATATTTGGTAGCTAAACGAATAATAATTGGTTCAATAGCCTCACGAATATCAGCGACCACATTGATAGCCATTGCGATAATAATAACTCTATCCTCTCCCACAAGTTTGGCATCTGGTAATTGTCCAAATAACCTAATACCAATTACTCTCACCGAGTCATGGGGTGATGCTAACAGTGATTGAATGACTTGCGGTGGTAAGTTTTCTGTTTTAGTTTCATGATTTAAAAGAATACGGGCGCCTATTTCTTGTATTTCAATGCGAGTATTTTGTAATAGGTCATTAATAACTTGAAAACCTAAGCTACGTAGTTGGGGGGCAAAACTAATAAATAATGTTTCACCTATATCTTTGATTCTTTGTCCGATATTTTCTGGTATTATTTCAAAAGTTTTCCCTTGATTTTCAGGAATAAGTAAATTAGAAATTATTTTACCAACAATTATTTTTGCGGCATCATCACTAAAAATAGTTGAATTTAAAATTGGACGGATGGAGATACGAGTCTCTGATTGAGGACTGATAATTAAGGATATAATAAAATCAGTATCACTAAATAAGATATCTCGTTTTTCTTGAATCCATTGATAAGCTTGAGTCCTACCTGGTTTATATAAACAGTTTACTAAAGCTAATAATAATTCTTTGTTAGGTGACGCTGGATTATAATTTTTGAGGCAGATTTCTTCAAAAGCAAATTTGGTTGTAACTTCGTAAGGGTTATCAAGAAGTTTAATAATAGTGGGAATATCTAAGGAAGTTAAATAATTAGCGCAAGCTTTTAATACTTTGACCGCAAAGTGGTTTACAGGGAGACATTTACTTTGGCAAAGTAAATGTATTAAAGCTTCTGGATGTTGTTCCCAAAGTTTAGGAAAAGCTTCTTCTCTTTCTTGAGGTTCTGGATTATCTTGGCGATAGTTTCCTTTACAAAACCAACCACCACGATAACAAGCATAGCGAGAACTATTTTCGTAAATTATGTGGTTAAAAGTTTGGTAGAGAGAATATGGAAACCAAGCATTTTGTATCGCATCATTATCTGAATATTCCAATAATATACCCACAGCCATTTTTATATAAGCTGCATCTTCTTGTTTTCCAAGTTCTTCTAAAGTTCGCCATACTCGAAAACGTAGATATTCGCGAGTTTTACTACTATAAGCAATTCTTGATTCGGGTTTTTGTAATTCTTCTTGGACTTCACTTACTACAGGCTCATATTTGTATGTCCTGTAGTTATATTTCCGATTACTGCTACTAAGATATTGACCATCAGAAAGTTTGACATGACAGCTTTCACTGTTAAACATTTCCCTTTGCTTTTCAAAGCGATAGGCAATCAAAGCATAGACTTCAGCATCATGGCGGTATTCAGCCATTTTAAAGATGTGGCGAAGGCGCTGAAAGTAACTGGGTTTAAATGGTGCTGTCCGTAAAATATTAATTAAAGCAGGACGGACTATTTCATTATCTATTTGATAAATAGTGTCTAATACAGCAAAGTTTTTATAATTACCATTTTCTAAATAGTCATTCAGGCTAGCAGCGAAGACTTGGGGTGATGCTTTTGTCGCTAAAGATTTTAAATCTGGTGGTAAACTTGCTAATTTTTCAGATTTTAAAGCCGCTTTACCTTGGTCATCTAATAGTTTTAATAAAGCATCAAAGGCAATACGATTTACAAAGTCTGGAGTTTTTGGGTTTTGATAAAGTTGTTGAAGATAAGGTATAGATTTCTGACTTCCACACCAACCTAATGACCAAGCAATGCAATAATCTCTTAAAGCTTCTTCTGTGCCAATTAATTTAATTAACAGGGGTTCCGCTTCAGTAATTTTTAATTCTCCTGCGCGCCAAATAGCCCTTTCTAATTGACCTGCGCTGGGCTTTTTATTTTTCAAACGGATAAGAATCGCCTGCTTACGGGGGTCTGAAGTGGAGTTAACCGTTGACATTGGGGTTGATTGGGAAGCTTGACCAACAGCTTGACCAATGTTGATGTCGTAGTAACCTTTATCGGTTTTTTCTGTGATAAGTTTATCAAATACTTGTTGGGCTTTAGCTAAGGGTATGGCTGTGGTTGTCTTTGTGCCTTCTTTGAGATTTGCACCACGGCGCCCGTAACGGAAGTTAACCACATAGTTTGTTTCATCTACTTGGCATAAATCAACCTCATAGACTTTATCTGATGTTCCTTCTTGAAAATATAGCGTTGTTCGTTTGATTAGCTTCATGACACCCACCAGTGTGATAGCTTGTAATTACTTAACTGCATAGACAAAGCAGGGCTTCGGCACCGTCAGAATTACAAAGAAAGCAAATTAGATTAATTATCTATTTTGGCTTGATTTTTTAGGAGTCGCCACTGGGGATTTGGTAAATATTGCTTCTTGGGTTTTATTTGATGTTTACTTTTGTATGCTTAGTTTTGCTATTAATAGCAAATTCTTTGGCTTGTTTTGGGAAGAGAAAATAAAAATCATGCCCTAGACATAAACAAACAAACCTTCGTAAAACTATCAGGAATAGACTGTTCTACTCAGCAATACCTCACATCTTGCACCTGTTATAACCTCTAAAGAAAGGAAACTAAGTATCGACAGATTTAGTGACTTCGTTCTGACCCGCCAGGGACTGAAAGTCCCTGTCTAATAGCTAAAAGTCCTCTAAAAGAGGACTAAAAAATAATGTTTTTAGTGTAATATTTGTTACATATTTATATTATTCGAGGTCTTTTTGCGTAAAGGTGCAAGATATGAGATACTCAGCATTTGAATAATATTCGATTTTATTTACCATAAAAAGGGGCTATTTCAGAATCTAATGGAGAAAGGTAAATAACTAGGGATATTTTTATTAGCAATTAGCAATTAGCCATTAGCCATTAGCAATTAGCAATTAGCAATTAGCCATTAGCCATTAGCCCCTAAAGATAAATTAAAATTTATAATCCATTACTTGAATAGTGGTGCTTTCCGGCAAACTACCAGAAGTCACTGTCATGGTATCTCCACTTCGTTTAACAGGAGTTCCCTCCATTACTTTGAGAAACTCATCGATGGGAGAAATATCACATAAAGCTGGGTCAGCAGCTTCGGTGCGATAGTGGGTAGGTACTACAATTCTAGGATTTAGTATTTGTATTGCTTTTTTTGCCTCTTCAGCATTGTAAGCCTTGCCGCTACCACCAACGGGAATAAAAGCTATATCCGGGCGCCCGATTAAAATTTTCTGTTCAATGGAAAGTTGTGCCGCAGCCCCTCCCATGTGAACTATATTTATATTGCCTTGTTTCCATTTCCAAATGACGTTGGTGCCAAAACGTTTACCACCTATACGGTCATGGTCTATGGCTACACCTTGAAATTTAAATCCTTTAAAATCGTTAACTCCTGGTTGATAAACTATTTTGGGATTTCCTGGCAGTCCATCTACAGCACCTTCATCAAGTAATTGGCTGCTTATTAACACTACATCTGCGGGAACTTTTGGAGACTGATATTTAGCTGTACAACCAATAGTGCGAAAGGGATTAGCAAGGAGGCGAAGACCACTTCCGATAAATAGGAAGGAAGTATGACCCAAAAACTTAACTGATAATGAAGTATCGGTTTGGGCGATCGCTCTATCTTGTTTACTCAAACAGGTAATCAAAGTTGTGACTAACCCCGCCCCCGCATAGCCAATTAATTGTCGCCGTTTCATTAATTACCCCTTGGCTGTAATTGTTCCAGAAAGTTACGTAATAATTGCTTGCCTGAAGAAGTCAGGACACTCTCTGGGTGAAACTGGACGCCCTCAATGTGAGGATAGTTCCTATGCCTTACTCCCATAATTGTTCCATCATCTACCCAAGCAGTGATTTCTAATACAGACGGGCAGGTCTGTGGGTCAATCACCAAACTATGATAGCGGGTAGCGGTCATCGGATTCTCTATACCACGAAACACTCCCACATTTTTATGGGTAACTTGAGATGTTTTTCCATGCATTAACTCTGGGGCGGAGATGATATTTCCTCCAAAAACTTGACCAATACTTTGGTGCCCTAAGCAAACCCCTAAAATAGGTAATTTTGCTCCTAATTTTTCAATAATTTCTAAAGATACTCCTGCATCATCTGGGCGCCCAGGACCCGGAGATATTACTACACCATTTGGGTTTAACGCCTGAATTTCTTCTAAGGATATTTTATCGTTACGAAATACTTGAATATCCGATGCAATAGGAAACTCAACTCCTAGTTCCCCTAAATACTGCACCAGGTTATAAGTAAAGCTGTCGTAATTATCAATAACTATAATCACGGCGTTGTAACTCCTAGTCTTATTTTTCTGATACCATTTTTGTAAATTAAATGTATAATTTGTATACTTTTAATTTTTTCAAATCCAATATAAAGATAAAAAATGGTATCGTCTTAATTATGCTTAGGCTGATAATCCTAGATTTATAACTCTAGATTGATAACGTTGATGATATTAAATTCCATAAAGGTGGAAGTATAAGTATTGCAGCTACAAATAAGGCAACTAAAGCTGATATTAAAACTGCTGCGGCTGCACAATCTTTAGCTATTTTTGCTAATTCGTGATAAGTTTGTTTAACTGTCAAATCCACTATGGATTCAATTGCTGTATTTACCAATTCTAATGCCATTACCAAACCGCTTGTGACTGCGATGATGGCTGTTTCTACAGGTTGTAAATGTAAAAATATACTTAAACTGACAGCTAAAAGACAAACAAAAACGTGAATCTTAAAGTTTCTTTGACTTGTGAAAGCGTAACTAACCCCTTCCCAAGCATACTGAAAGCTAGCGAATATATTCGAGGCAACCTTCCAAGGTCTGACTTTTTCTTCAGTTACAAAGGTTTCTAATTGCTTAGTTTCTAACTGCTTAGCTTCTAACTGATTAGCAGTGGGGGGATTTGGAGATGAAGAAATTTTTTGGGACATAGTATGGGAACTAAAACAGATAGGTGAGTGAGGTGTGGTCTTTGTCGATTTTTATCTGGCAGGAAATAATAGGGTTATTTTATATAGAAGTATAATAAAATGAAAACCAAATAAGATTTTTAATCTGTGGTAAAGCTATTCTAAGTGAATAGTGATATCCACTGACCTCAGCAAAATTACTTGCTGATTCAACATTCTGACTAAACTTTCTTCATCCGGATGGTCCCAGCCAATAAGATGCAAAAACCCATGTGCAGTCAACCAAGCTAACTCTGTTTTTAAACTGTGACCCTGTTGTATCGATTGGCGAAAAGCAGTTTCCATAGACACGACTATATCGCCTAAGCACAATGGCAAAGGTTCAGGAAAATTTATTGGCTGAGGATAATCTACCTCTAAAGCCGCAAAGGCTAAAACATCTGTCGGTTTATTTTGCTGACGATATTCGGAATTGAGAAGTTGAATCTCATTATCATTAGTCAACAGAAGACTAACCTCATAACTGGATGCGGGGGGTATATCAGAATTCATGATATCCATCCATTGCATGAACCAGTTTTCCCAAGTTTCGATGGGAATTTGTTCGTCAATATTCCCTTCATCAAAGGAATATTCAGAAAAATTTTCTTGTACGTACAATTCAAGTTGCACTCACCAAAGTCTCCTCAACACCTTCATTTTTTCCTTGAAATTAGCGAGTTAGGTAAGCCAAGCCTACCAAGACAGCTAAAAGCCCTACGGTTGTTAGCCCAAAATGTTTTAGTGATGTGCTGCCCTTCCGCACCATGTTTCGCATGGCCAATTTTACATAACTAGGGTTTTTCTGATTAGAAGGATTTTCATTCATAGGTATTTCAGGTTATCCGATTTAATATTTTGGATCGTTTGATTTTGGATTGTTTGATTTTGGATTGTTTGATTTTGGGTTATGGATTAGATATTGGTTTCCCTATTTCTAATCCCCAACACCCAACATGAATTTATAAAAATGTTAATACAACTTTAACAGTTTATTGAGTTTGTTTGCAGAAATTGAAAGGCGTTGTTACAGACGCCTATAAGTTAAATTACTTAGAAACTGCATCAACAAGGTTATTTTCTTGCCTTAAGTAAGACTGAATAAAGCTATTCAACTCACCATTCATAACATCCCCTATTGCTGTAGTTTCCACATCGGTACGCAAATCCTTAACTAGTTGATAAGGGTGAAATACATAGTTACGGATTTGGTTTCCCCAGGATGCCTCCACCATATCGCCGCGAATTTGTGCGATTTCAGCAGCTCGTTGTTGCTGAGCAATTACAAGGAGTTTAGCTTTTAAACGAGCCAAAGCTTTTTCCTTATTTTGTAGCTGACTGCGTTCCTCAGTACAGCGCACGGCTATTCCTGTGGGAAGGTGAACTACTCTAACAGCAGTTTCAACTTTGTTAACATTTTGTCCGCCTTTACCACCGGATCGGGATGTGGTGACTTCTAAATCTTTTTCTGGAATCTGTAATTTAACTTTGTCATCTAGTTGTGGCATTACTTCCACCCCAGCAAAACTTGTTTGCCGTTTACCATTTGCATTAAAAGGTGAAATCCTGACTAGGCGATGGGTTCCTGTCTCTGAGCGTAAATATCCGTAGGCATAACGTCCTGTAATTTCTAAGGTTGCTGATTTTATTCCAGCTTCATCACCCTCAGATAGTTCAGACATCGTTACCTTATAACCTTGAGATTCTGCCCATCGGGTGTACATACGCAGTAACATTTCCGCCCAATCTTGGGCATCAGTACCTCCAGCACCAGCATTAATCGTAAGTACTGCTGCTTCTCTATCATAAGTTCCGGAGAGTAATTGCTGTAATTCCCACTGGTCTAACTCCCGATTTAGGCGAATAACTGTGGCCTCGGCTTCTTGTAGTAATCCCTTATCGTTTTCTAGTTCTAAAAGTTCCACTACGGCTTTATTATCTTCCAAACTAGATTGCCATCTGTAGTACTGCTGTAGATGGTCTTTTAGTTCGTTTAGTTCTTGAAGTGTTTTTTGAGCTAAAGTCAGCTCATCCCAAAATTCTGGTTGTGCTGATACTTGTTCTAAATCTTTGATTTTAGCTGTCAGTGCGGGGATGTCAAAGATATTCCTGAGTTTTACCCAGGCGACTAGACAACGTTTCAATTTCTCTTTTTAGTTCTAATACGTCCATTAGATTTGCGCGTGCTGAAATTTTTCAAGTTAGATGGCGATGAATGGCTTTACGCCACTCAACATAATATAACAATTGGGAATTGAGATTAGAAAAATCTTAAAAAAAACCAGGCTTGTTAAACAAACCTGGTTTTATAAGATTGTGACAATATTTAATCGCGACTGTTTAAGGCGATAAGTAAGCGTAAAAGAAACACAAACAAGTTGATGTAAGTTAAATACATCGATAATGCTGCGGGTAAATACTGTTCGTTGCTATAGGTACGGGGAAGGATATAAAAATCAACGACCGCAGCACCAGCAAATAGCAACACACCAATACCAGAAATTGCTATTTCTAACCAACTTGGACTATAAAGCCCAAAAATAGCGAAAAGAAATTGAGCAAAACATACAACCACTAAGGCAATAATACCAATATTGATTGTTTTAGTTAATGCCATTCCATCCTCTTCTGAGAGGTTGGAGCCAATTTGACGAGAGGCAATAAAGGTAACACCACAACCTAAGGCTGCAAAACCAATACCTTGGATACCGACACCTTTAGTTCCTAAGGCTACAAATAGTAAGCCACTGAGGGTGTATCCCGATAAAAGGCTATAGGCAGCTAATAAAGGTAAAGCTACGCGATTATTACCTTTTTCTGCGACATTTTGGGCGACAAAGAATAAAATCAACTCCAGGATTACAGCCCCAATTACGGTAGGCATAAATAATTCTGGGTTGTTGCGAATAATTCTAAGACCACCATAGGCACCAACTGCTGTTAAAACTAAGCCACCGCCTACGTAGGGGAG
>Ga0114939_10001191_pt1 | contig 20810 bp, 17 predicted proteins | sample AshMeaCrysSpring_FD_87196 | JGI IMG/M metagenome (GOLD analysis project Ga0114939, IMG submission 87196) | Groundwater microbial communities from Big Spring, Nevada to study Microbial Dark Matter (Phase II) - Ash Meadows Crystal Spring | ecosystem: Environmental > Aquatic > Deep subsurface >...
ACCATCCAACCCAGTGCCTAAACCTGCAAGCTCAGCTCGTCTCTGCGATCAGCGAGCGGCTCCCACGATTTCCCTCAGAACGGATGCCTTGGGTCGCCCAGCTGCTCGAAGCCTCCCAAGGGGACCTGGCCAGCACCAGCGGTGTTTCGGCCGATCTGCTGACGACGCTTGAGCGTTCCCTGGACCAAGTGCACGATGCCCTGGCCAACCGCGTCAGCACGGTCGACCATCGAGCCGACAACGCGGCGTCATACCCTGACGCACCATCGTCTTCACTGACCGTCGTTCGTGATCAACCCAGACTGTTGGACGTTCCTCCGGCGAGCCTCCGCGAGCCCAATGACTCGCAGCCGTCCCAGTCAACCAACGATCTACGTCCAACTGCCGGCGATCCGCCTGCCAGAAACGCGGATGCACAACGGCTGGGAGACCTGTCGCGGTTCCCCGATCGCGCCGTACTCGACTTTCTTGGCGCGGACGATCCTCAGGTTTCAGCGGCAGGCGCCACTGAGCTTTCACGACGGGGCGTTTCACCCGCTGCGCTGGCCTGGGCCCTCCGATTGGTCAAAGCCGACGTAGCGTCGAGAGAACAATTGGTGACACAGTTGCCCGCAGTCAGCCCGGAAGAACAGACCCTTTGCCTGCAATGGCTCGCCGACGACTTGGATCCGAAGGTCCGCGCAAAGGCACTCGCCGCTCTCGCGGCTGCCTCGCATCCGGTCGATCCACTTTGGGTCGACGGGCAGTTGGCTGTTGAAACAGATCCACAGCTCGTCGCTCAGCTCAATCGCTTACGGACTCGCCGCTGACGTCGAAGCGTTCCGTAGCCATGACGCGAGTATGGATCCGACACGGAACCTGGACGGCGGGCCGTGAACTCGCACCCACAATGTCGGCCCGGCTGAAGTTGCTTCTGCGGCAGTTCGGCGGTGCGTCACGAATACTTACCGTGAGCTCCGTCCCGATTCTCCGATAGCTACTTCGGCAGGCGCGTCACACGGGATGCAACAATCATCGGCGTGTCGAGGCCTGTGGTGTAAGTTACGGTGCCGACGATCCCGATCTCTTGATCAAGAAACCGCCGCAGATTCAAGCCTGGTGCCGGGGCAACATAGATCAGCGTGTTGCCCATCCGATCCACCAAGGCAAACGGGGGCGATTGCGGCCGCGCTGAATAGACCTGCTTGAGATACCCTGTTCGGTCATAGGGTGAATCGGCCCGACCGCTACTCGGCTCAGCCGCCCGCCGCTGACACAAGGTCAGGTACTGTTGAGCGCGCTCATACATCAGCTGCCAGCGCGCCCGTTGAATCGAATCCTGCTCCGACCGCATCCCTTCACTAATCTGGTCGATCAGCCACTGAACTTCGGTCGCGGATGCCTCCTGTGAAAGCAAGGCAGCCAACTGCGTTTGGCAACGCTCGAGCGTCACTGGCTCGGTAGATGCCGTCACCGAGGAATCGGCTTCGTGCCAGTCATCTGGTTCCGTCGGTGACGTTTCCTCCGCGTAACTCACTGGCGCGATCGCTTGGGATTCTTCGCGGGATGCGGCGCGTTCCTCGAACCCCGCATCCACGCGCGACGATTCCACGGATGGTTGCGTCTCATGGGAGGCAGGCTCCACCGATTCCACATGCACCGCGACGGCAACATCCCGCGAAAGAGCGATGCAGTTTCGATGGATCCAACGAAACTCTCCTGCCGGAGGCACGATCTTCAGCCACTGCTCGCGCTTCCCGTCGGGACCGGGTCGCTCGAATCGATCAAGAACCGTTACCTGCTCGCCCGGTTGAAGTTGGACCTGCCAACGAAACTGGCGGGCACGTCCCAGTTGCGTTCCAATCCACGACACTGCTTGCGGATTGACAACCTCGACGCTCGCCCCGTCTCCCACGGCACGGACTTGGCTGGCCGGCAACCAACTGAAGCTGCCCTCCGGCGGCCGAATGCCCAGCCATCCATCGGAAGTCTCCAGATAGACTTCGATCTCCGCGCCTCGCGGCAGAGGATCGGTGCGATAGAACACTTCGCCCGGACCGCTCCGTGCAAAACATTCGTCCTGCGCGATGAATGCGACGTAGGGGTCAAGCGATTTCGGATCTGAACCCGCCGCTTGACTTCCAACGCTCCATGCGACCGCCATCCCCAACAGCAGTACCGAATTAATCCGCACCGATCCCATATCCGCGGCCTCCTTGCCGTCTTGCGATTACCAAGATTTTGCGGTGCGGGACAAGGCCGTCCGTCCTCGGCCACCGCATCGATGGGATTTGCGATCGCCTGAAATCCCCTGAACTACCTGCACTGCCTAAACAAGTACCGCTGCGTGAGGTTCCCCAGCAGACGCGCAACGCTCAATCATCCCACCGCAAAGGACGGACCCAGATGTTTCGATAACGGACCAGACTGCCATGATCCTGAAGCATGATCGGTCCGCCCGGCGGGTGAGGTCGGTACAGGCCGGGCGTCTTGTGCCGCGTGGGCCCATGCAGTTCGCGATGATTCTGCACGAGCACGCCGTTGAGCAACACCGTGGCAATTGCGGGTTTGATCAACTGCTCGCCGTCAAACCGCGGCGTTTCGAAAATGATGTCATAGGATTGCCAAACCCCGGTCGGCAGCGCTGCATTGACCAGGGGCGGCTCTTGCGCATAGATCGCGCCCACTTGCCCGTCGGCATAGGTGAAGTTCTCGAACATATCGAGCACCTGGAACTCGTAGAGTCCCATCACAAAAACACCACTGTTTCCCCGCTCCTGACTTTGCTTGTCCACATCCGTCAACGGGCATTGAAACTCCAGGTGCAACTGGCAATCGCCAAACGTATCGATCGATACCAGTCGTCCGGCGCCCGGTTTGACCTCCAGGCACCCATCGACCAGCGTCCACTGCGCGGGAAGTTGTTCCGAGGAACTTTCTCCCCAGGTCCGCCAGCGAGAGAGATCCTTGCCATCGAACAGGATGACCGCATCGCTGGGCGGGGCTCCTGGAACGCCCGCATCGCCCTGATACTGCGGCGTGACGGACCGTGGGCGCGGGCGATTCAGGTCGTGGATCCGCCAGGGTGAGCCCTGAATCTCCGGCGTATCCGCATAGCCGACACTGGCGAGAGGTTGAGGGCCTGGGTCGCTTGGCGGATCAGGTACTACGTGATCCGTAGTACCGGTCGTCGGGTCCGTTGCACTCGGAGCTTCCGCGGGTGCTGAGGCATCGTCCTGCGTATCGCTTGCAGGAGGGGTTTCCTGGCTCGGCGATTCCTCCGTCTTCTCAGGCTGACTCGCTTCCACCGCCGGCGGTTCGGCAGGCGGCGTTTCAGCTGGAGGCTGTTCGGATGCGGCTGGCGGCTCCGTCGCGGGCTGTGGCGATTCCACGACAGGGGGTGCGACTGGATCCTGGGCCCACGCCGCTCCACTGGCACTGGCCAGGGCGAGGCCGATCAGTCCCCCGGCAATCGTCCTGACGGTATTCGAGATTCGCTGGCTCACAGGGGTTCGTTCTCCGGAGAGGGTCGGACCGCGTGGAGTACACGGCAGGACATCGAATCGCTGATCCGCAGGCCGCGGAGCCTTGCTAGTTTTCTATTCTAGTTGCAACGATTCGGACGGCCCGCACGTTTTACGCTTGCTGGCCAGCCGGCGGCGAGGGATGGAGAACAAATCTGCATGTGGGGATGGTGGCAACGGAAACGCCGAAAGCAATGGCTGGAGGCCGGGCTTTCCAATGACCAACGAGAAACGCTGCGGCAGAGTGTTTGGCAATACGAACGCCTGAAGCGCCCCGAGCAGCAACAACTGGCTGCCTGGACGCGTGTCTTTGTCGAGGAGAAGTATTGGGAAGGATGCGGCGGACAGAAAATAACGCCTGAAATCAAGTTGACCGTGGCAGGTCAGGCAGGACTGATGGCGCTCGGTTGGCCGACGTGGTACTTCGATGCGACGCCCACCATCCTGATCTATCCCGATGCGTATATGGCGCCCAACCAAGAGCGACCCCTGCCAGGCGGACTGACGATCGTTCGCGACGAAGCCCGCGAAGGGGAAGCACACTATCGGGGTCCGGTGGTACTGAACCGGGCTGAGATCGAATCGGGCGGGTTGGGGAACATCGATGCGCGGAACCTGGTGATCCACGAGTTTGCTCATCAAATCGACTTGGCCAATGGTCGGGAGGCCGATGGAATTCCTCCGCTGACTTCGGCCATTCACCCCGATGAGTGGCGCAAAGAGTTTCAATGGGCGCGGCAGCGGTTGAGTCGAGATGTCGAAAGAAATCTGTCGACCGTGATCGATCCGTATGGCCTGCACAGTCCCGCGGAGTTTTTCGCAGTGAGTTGCGAGATCTTTTTTCAAGACTCGCCAACGCTGCAACATTTTGAGCCGCGGTTGCACGAACTGTTGGTGAGATTCTTCCGAGTGGACCCGCTGGCATGGGGGGAACCGCCCGGCTAGCCGCGCGTGCCCGCGGATCGTGCTGATGCGCCGCTTCTCCGCCATCCGCTCAGCAGACCCGCAACCGCCACCACTGCCAGCGGTATCGCAAACCAATCTCCGAAACGTTGATAGAGAGCCGTGGGGAAGGGACGTTCATCTGTCAGTTCGGCGAAGACAACTTGCTGTGCCGTGAAAGGCGCTTCCGCTTGCACATGGCCCCATGGATCGACCCATAACGTGGGACCTCCGTTCCCGGCCGAAAGCATCGGACGGCGGAGTGCCGTGGCCAGCAGGATGGCGCATGCGCGATGCAGACCCACGACGCCATGCCCACGAAACCAGGCGTCATTCGTCTGGTTCACCAGCACGTCTGGCGGTTTACCTGCCGCGGCCAACCGCGCGAACGATCGCTGAACGACGCGTTCAACGACCGTTTCAAAGCAGATGCTCGGTGCGATCCGCCATCCGCGGACATCAAACGCGCGCGGTTCGCTGCCCGCCGTCAAACCCGCACCCAGCGGTGTCGCGCGGGCCAGCCAAGGGAACCAGCCAGCACCCGGCAGATATTCGCCGAACATCACGAGATGTTGTTTGGCGTACCAATCACAAACGACGCCGTCTCCCGACACATGGAGGGCGCTGTTGAGCTGTTGCATGGCGCCGGGTCGGAAGAGAATCGCAGCGCAGCCCAGCAGCAGGGCAGGGCGGTTGTCGGGCTCGGCAAGCGCGGACAGCAAATCATCCAGTCGCCTTTGAAATGCATCCTGTCTTTGGCGAATCGCAAACTCGAACTCTTCCGTCGAGAGCCCAACCTCTGGGGGCGGGTTGAGCTTGCCATCGACCATGTAGTACGGCAACCCCGCGGTAAAGATCGATTCCGGCCAGATGATCAATTCCAGGTCGCCGCGCTGCTTCGTGATTGCATCGACCGACAGCCGTGCATAGAGGCTGAAGGCACGCATGTCCCGATTCAGATCGACTTCAAATCGTGCCGGCGCATTGGCTTGCAGTAGCGCGACGCGGAGCGGCCGGCGAGAACGGCTCGCCGCGATTTCGCGACGACTGTCCGGTGCCGCGCCAACAGTTGCTAGGCAAACGGCTCCATACGCCAGTCCCGCGACGACGATGCCGAGGGCCAGGGAAACGTCGAACCAACGCCAGCGGCCAGACGGCGGCCCGATGGCCATTGTTTCGCCTAAGTGCTGCTCGTCGAATGATGCGGGGGACGAAGGGCGCCAGCCGCGCCATAGACTCACAATCCCTGCGGCGCCCGCATAGAGCAACCCACTGACCGCATAGGTTCCCCCGAGATCGGCCACTTGGATCACGAGCGGCTGATCCGCTTGCGTATGACCCAGCATCGCCGCGCCAAAGCCAGTGACGAAGTAGTTGCGGATCCACTCCAGGCCGATCCCCGCCGCGACCGACGCCAACGTCAGCGGCACTCGGATGCGGCTGCCGATCATGCCGCGTACGGACGCCACGAACAGTGGCAGGTACACGCCCAGGTATCCGCTGAGCACCACCCAACCGACGTATTGGGCCGGGTGTGCCAGCCGTACGCCTTCCAGCAGTGCCAGCCACAGCGAGGCGCTGGCCAGATACATCGCCAGATAATCTCGGCGGACCAATCGCCGCGGTTCCGTGGCGATCAGCAGCCAGGGAACCATCGCGAACCAGCCGAGCAGGGACCAAGCCAATGGCGGTTGGGCCAGCCAGCCGAGCACCGCTCCCGTGATGCTCAGCCAAAGCGTGGGGCGTCCTGCGGGCATCGCGGAGACTCCTTCCGAGATCCTGGCCGACTCCGTCCTGCGAACTGCGATCAGCTATCCAGTTCGACGATCTCGCCATGCGAATCGCGGCAGTCGATCTCCAGATGTTCGGGGAAGCAAGCCTCGCTTCCCAGGATCTGGACGAGCATGTTGCCTTCCTCTTCCAGCCGCATGATTTCGCGGCGCTTTCGGTTATTCAGCGCCGATGCAACCGATTCGTGAACTCGAACCGTGACGCGGCGGATGTATTCATTGCGACATGCCAGTTCCAGCATCCGCATGCATTCGATCGACATGCTCTCGGGCGTCTTCACCATGCCGCGTCCCTGACAGCAGGGGCAATCCTGATAGACGCTCCGCTTCAGGCTGGGACGAATTCGCTGGCGCGTCATCTCGATCAGGCCAAACGGGCTCGTCCGCAAGATCTTCGTCCGCGCCCGGTCGCGGCGCAGCGCATCGCGAAGTGCCCGCTCTACCTTGCGGCGATGGGTTTCTTTCCGCATGTCAATGAAGTCATTGACAATCACGCCCCCCAAATCCCGAAGCCGCAGCTGGCGCGCGATCTCATTGGCCGCCAGGATGTTCAACTGGAAGGCTGAATCTTCGGCCGTGCCGTCACTGCGGAATGTCCCGCTGTTGACGTCGATCGCGACGAGCGCCTCGGTCGGATCGATCACGATCGAACCCCCTTCCTTCAACGGGACAACCCGCTGATGGATCTTCGCGATCTCTTCCTCCAACCGGTAGTGATGGAACAGTGGCTCGCGACCCTGATACAGGTGCAAGCGATCGGCGAACTTGGGCATCACCATTTCAAGAAAATCGAGCGCCCTCTGGTACGCCGTCGGCTCGTCGATCCACAGCGCGTCGATGTCCGTCGCAAAGATGTCGCGAATCGTCCGAATGATCAGGTCGCTTTCCTCGTAGATCACTCCCGGCTGGCTGGACGACTGCAACTTCCGCCCGATCGACTTCCATAGTCGGAGCAGATAGTTCATGTCCCGCCCCAGCTCGTGCTTCGTCCGTTCCTGCCCGGCCGTCCGCACGATGAAGCCCAAGCCCTTCGGTGGCTGCAGTTCCAGCAACGCCTGACGCAAGTGCCGCCGCTGGTCTTCGTCTTCCAGCTTGCGACTGACTCCAACACGTCCCAACGGCGGCATCAGCACCAGGTAACGCCCCGGAATGCTGATGTACGTCGAAAGCGTCGGACCCTTGCTGCCGATGCCTTCCTTGATGCACTGAACCAGCACATCGTCACCGCGTCGAAAGATTTCCTGAATCGGCGGCTTGTTCCGCGGCCGTCCTCCTTTGAAAACGCGACGCCGACGGCCCCCGTTCTTCTCGCTGCGATCGGCTGCCGCCTCGGCCAGCTCGTCCGATTCCCGCATGATCTCCGCCGGATCGTAGCCGCCCTGGCGGAAGTACTGCGGCTCGATGTCGCTGATATGCAAGAATCCGTTGCGGCCGATCCCAAAATCAACAAACGCCGCCTGAATGCTTGGCTCGAGGTTAACGATCCGACCACGATAGATATTGCCAACCAAATTGTCCTGGCTGGCCCGTTCGATATACAGCTCTTCCAGTCGCCCATCCTCAAGCACCGCGATGCGGCACTCCTCGGGCTGGGCGACGTTGATCAACATTTCCTTCTTCATGGGCTTCCATGTGCTTTCTGATGAATTCGTTTTGCGATTCGGCGGAGCGGGCAGGAGCCCTCGGGCGACACGCGTTCGTTGTCAGCCTCACCCCTTCGACACAGCACGCGACGACTCCTTGATTGCCGAGTCCTCTCGAAACAGGGGGCGAACCCCACCGCTACCTCGCATTACGTAGTACAAAAAATTTTCTTGTTGGATCCTCGTCCGCGATGCCCGTCGGGCCGTCGCTCGGACCCAGCCACCGCGAAGCCCCTAAGTCAATGGAGGCTCCACTTCGATCGCCTCGCGACACAAGGTGCCGGCGATCGACGGCCAATGTTCTGCCGAAATCCCCAACGCGGCGGCGACGACCTCGGGTTTGAGTGTCTTACCACCAACCGCCCGCAGCCCGAACCGCAGTTCGCCGTGGCTGCATTCCAGGTAGCTGACATGATCCCCTAACACCGCCGTTCGGTCCGGGATCGGGGCAGGTTCCGCCTCGGACTCGTCGATCGATGACGCTGGCGGACGGTCGATGAGTGCATCCCGCCAACGGGTCTCCGACAGCCAAGGTAACACCTGAGCCAGGATCTCAGGAGGCAGGGTCATCCGATAGCTCGCCGACGCCAGCTGAGCCTTGGGGAGCCCCAGGGGTACGTGCTCGACGAGGAGGACTGCCAGCCCCGGCTGCCGATCGGCCTCCAAAGTGGCTTTGAGCTGGGATGGTTCATACCACCGAGTGACGTCGATTTCCAGCACCTCCCTCCGCCCGGGGACTCCCAGGGCCAGGGCGGACGGGAAATGCATCCGGGGCTTCGGGTGGAACCCCTCGGTCATCGACAGGCCGATCTCCTGCCGTCGCAGGAGGCGTTCCCAGAGCCGCAGCAGGTCGCGGTGACTGATCCATCGGAGGACATCGGTCTTACTGAACCAGACTCGATATCGGTGCCGATCTACCACGAGACTTTCACCCGACGACGAGTTCTGGGGCCAGCACCGTCAGGCGATCCGCCAACAGGGCTTCAATTTCTTGAGCCGAATCCAACTCCAGGGCTCGTTGAGCCAAGGCACGACAGTCGACCATCCGCACGCTGCGAATCGCTTTCTTGATCCGTGCGATGGAGTTGGGCGGCACGCTCAGGTTGCGGACTCCCAACCCGAGCAGCAACAGCGCGTGCGCCGGCAGGCTGCTCATCTCGCCGCACACACTGAGCGGTCGATCGTGAGCCGTGGCGACTTGAACGGCTTGCGCGATCAGCCGTAAGACGGCCGGATCACAGTTCTGATACAGGCTGGCGACGCCTGCATTGCTGCGGTCCACAGCCAAGGTGTACTGCACCAGGTCATTGGTCCCGATGCTGATGAAGTCGACCTCGCGGACCATCCGATCGAGCATCAGGACTGCCGATGGCACTTCGACCATGATTCCGATCGGGATGTCGGTCCGGCAGGGGATGCCCTCTTCGATCAAGTCATCGGCAATGATCCGTACGAGCATCCGCGCCTGACGCAGCTCGGCCAGCGTGCTTACCAGCGGGAACATCAACTGCAGATGTCCCGACGCAGCGGCGCGGAGTGCAGCGCGAACCTGGACACGGAACAGATCTTGGTTCTTCAGGGAGAGACGAATACTGCGGAGGCCCAGGAACGGATTCGGTTCTGGTTCGCTGGGTTGTCGCTGCCCCATCTTGTCAGCGCCCAGGTCAAGCGTCCGGATGATGACAGGCCGCGGCGACATGGCGCGGACGACCCGTTGGTACGCCTGAAAATGATCCTCTTCCGTCGGCTCCTGGTCGCGCCCCAGATACAGAAACTCGGTGCGGTACAAACCCACGCCATCGGCGCCCTGCTGGATGCAGGCCTCGACTTCCTGCGGGAACTCGATGTTGGCCCCCAGTTGAATGCGGGCCCCGTCGATCGTGGTGGCGGGCTTGTCGCGGAGTTCAGCCAATCGCAGAGACAGCGACTGATTGCGGTCGATCCGTTTTCGACAATCGGCCAGCGTCGCAGGGTCGGGATCAAAAAAGACCGTGCCCCGTTCCCCATCGACGATCACCGTGAGGCCCGCATCGATCTGTTCGATGAATGGTCCGATTCCCACGACCGCCGGAATGCCCAGCCCCTTGGCGACGATCGCGGTGTGGCTTCCCGGTCCGCCGGTTTCCGTGCAAAACGCCACGACCTTCTGCGGATCAAGGTTCGCGGTTTCTCCCGGCGTCAGCCCGTGCGCAACCACGACGACGGGCCCGCTGACTTGTTGCAGTGGCCATTGCGTGACCGCGCCCAGTTCTTCCAGCAAGCGGCGTTCGATATCCACGACGTCGTCAGCGCGCTGTGCCAGCAACGGGCTGGTCAATCGGCGAAGCTGATGAGCAAAGTGGCTCAACACGCGGCTCACGGAATACGCCGCCGTGTGATGCTGCCGCAGCACTTGCAGTTCGAGTTCCCTTTGCAGCCTTGGATCGCGGAGCATCTGCAGCTGAGCCGCGAAGATGCCAGCCGTTTCCCGGCCCGCGCTGGCGGAGGTTTGACGGCCAGCCGCCTCAATGCGGCCGGCTACCTGCGCTGCGGCCCGCATCAGTCGTTCCCATTCCGCTGGCGCATCCCCTTCGGCAACGTGGCAACGGGGGATCCGGTAGCCATCGTCATCGAGGACGAGGGCTGTCGCGATTGCGATGCCCGGCGAAACAGGAATCCCTTGCAGTTGCAACATACTTCGCTGCTTCAATCGTCTGCCGTCTGATTCGGCAGCAAAGTCTGCCAACGCCGCTGACTCAACCGATCCCAGGAACTCGTCGTGCCACGGTCGCAAAGTGAAGTAACTTCGCGACGGTCTGCAGCGGCGATCGCCCCACGCGTATCCACAGCGCGTGCCCTAGCCACCTGCCCGTTCAGGCCGGTGGGGCGGGTTCGTGATTCTCGTAAAAGCCGCGAGCGAACAGTTCCACGATCGCAGCCAGCGCATCACCCGCATCATCACCCGATGCCGCAACATCCAATGCGGTGCCCTGCTCGGCGCCTAACGTGAGGATCGAAAGGATGCTCTTGCAATCGACCCATTGACCATCCTTTGCTAATTGCACATCCGCCGCGAACCGCGCGGCGGTGCGAACCAGCAAATCGGCGGGTCGCGCATGCAAACCTTCCGGATTCAGCACGACCACCTTGGTGGTCAATACGCTACTTTCCATCTCCGCTTCCATCGGGGGCCTCAAAGCCAAACCACCGCGGCAACGATCACCGCCATTCAAGTGCCTTAGCCCATGAACTGATGGTTGTCGGCCTCCTCGAGCAATTGACGGATGTCGTCGACCGAGCGGGCCTGCTTCAGGAAGCGACAAAACGTGTCGTCACGCAATTGCCGCGTGATACTTTCCAACGCCCGCAAATGATCGCCGGGCCGTTCCGGAGGACTGATCAGCAAGAAGAACAGCTGGACCTTTTCCGCATCGAGACTGCTGAAATCCACTCCCCCGCTGCTGACCCCCACAGTCCCGATGAGCTTATCGACACTCGCGTGCTTGGTATGCGGGACGGCCACTCCCCGGCCGATACCCGTACTGCCCAATTCTTCACGCTTCAGGATGGCAGCAATGATGTCGGCTTTGGTGTCTGCTTGGATCTCGCCTGCATCCACCAAAGACTGCACCAGCTCGGCAATCACGCCGGGCTTGTCCTGACTGGCCAAGTCGGAGCGAATCGCTTTGACACTGATAAAGTCGGAGAACTTCATGATCGGTACCTTCACGGACGGATCAGAATCACGTCCAAGAGAATGCGATGCTAGTTGCTGCCGCGCCGCGTAGAGATTGCGTGTCACTGACCCAACCGGGCCCGCCCCCTAGTTGCCCGCTGACCCACGGCATCCCACCGGATGCGGTGGCCTGCGAGGGTGCTTGCCGCCGTTGGAGGCACGTTCCGCGCTCTAATCCCCCGCCTCGCCTGCCGCAGAATCCATGTGTTTGTTTCGCCCCTGCCGGTGCCCGGTGAGCTTTTCTTTGGCTCGCCTGACCTGCTGCTCAATCTTGGGAATCGTCATGTCCAGCGCCGAGATCACCGATGGACCGGTTGCCGATGCCACCAACTCTCCCACATGCTCCGCGACAACCTGAACTTCGACGCGGGGCGATTCTGGATGCTCCAGGTCAGCCGTCACCAATACCGAACTGATCAAGTCCAAGAGCCGCCGCAACTTTTCCACCTTCTCGGAGATCTGTTGCTGATCGGAAGGACTCAGAAATCCGTGTCGCGCCGAAACGGTAACCTGCATGGGACCGCGATTCTCCTCGCTACCAGTTCGAGCCGCATGTCAGCATAAGCCGACCCAACCCTCCCCGGAAAGGCGAGGATTGTATCGCGGATCTGGCCCCCGCCCCAGGGGCGGGCATGGAAACCAGGGCTCGCCCACAGAGCCACCTTGGCACTGGTTCCGAACGCCCATTAACGCACCGCCGCCGCGAATCAGCTAGAGAGAATCGCGGATTCCCGTTGGATCGGACGCGAACGACGGCTGTGCATCGCGAACCGTCGGCAAAATCGCGCCCCGTCCGCCCTCAGCCGACCGCCTGGCCAGGAACGGGGGCTCGGAATCTTCCTTCAGAAAAAACGCCGCCAGCCTCCAACGATCCATTCCCTCGCCGCTCAGAGCCCCTTTCACCTGGCCCGCCCACGGCCGGCTCCCGTACCTCCGCAAGCGGCCGCCGAGCGTCCCGTCCATGATTGGCCAGATCAAGACCCATCAGCCCGCCAGCCCGCGGGCTGGCATCTGGTAGGAACTTCCCAGTCGCCCAGAAGGCTCGGGGCTAGCGAACCAAGGTCGGGGTGGCTGAAGAAGGCTCGGGCATCACCGCGGGCGCTGGGGTAGCCGCAAACCACTCCTTCAGCGTGCGGGCCGGAACCGGCAGCTTCAACAGCGGTGCAAACTCCTCCATCCCAGCATCCGTCTCCGCCAACAGATCAGTCAGCGAAGCACGCGCGCCCACCAGTGATTCGAATCCGCGAACGAATGCCGCGCGCTCGGACCACTCCGCATCCCCTCCGCTTGGCAACAACGACGCCAAGGCAACGCATGCTTCCGGTCGCAGTTCCTGACCTGCCCCAAGCAACTTGTCCAAGTCCGGATGACGCTCGATCAACCGTGCAAAGTTCTCGGGCAGATTCCAACCACGCACCAAGGCAGCTGCAGCTTCCGCATGATCCCAGCCAAACTCCTGCCGCTCCAGTTCACTGAGCCGCAGCATCTCCGCCTGGCGACGTGCCATCAGCTTCGAATATCCATCGGGCAGTTCACGCAGCAGCAGCGGGATCGCCATGTCCTGCAATAACGCCGCCGCAAACAGATCCTCGGCTTCCAATAACTGCAAGCGTTTCGCCACACGCCGCGCGAAGATCGCACGGCGAAGCGAATCCTGCCAAAGCTCACGCAAACTGAATGAACCGAAGTTGGGATTCGGGATCAAACTGAATACCGCGCTCCACAGCGCGAAGTTCGTGATCGGCCGAACTCCCACTAGCGTCAGTGCTTGCGAAACACTGGCGATTTGACGCGAGAAACCGAAGTACGAGGAGTTCACGAAGCGGAGCACCTGCCCCATCAACCCCGGATCTGCCTCGATCGGGCGTGCAAAGTCGCGCGGGTTGCTCCCCGGATTCTGCGAGACTTTCAATAGTTCGATGGCGCTGTGAGGCAAAGCCGGCAGTTGGGCCGTGCTCAGCACCGAGTTCAAGTGCGGATGTGTGGCGGGCGTTTGCATGTCAGCTCTCTACAGTGCTCGCGCCTTAACCACTCGGTCGGCCCACCGAGCCGGCGCGGATTTCCAGCACGATCGCGGGTGCCGAAACTCCGACCCCGCTGACCGTCCGTTAGAAACCTAGGTCACGTCGCCGCGCACGGCAAAAACGACGGCACAATCCCGTTTGAATCGCATCACGCTCTCCCAGACCGCACCGCCGGATCGCTCGGCATTTCCGCGCGAAACCCACCTGCGAGGCGGCGTTTCTAAAAAACAACGTTCTGTTGCCGCCGGGCCACATCCGGCCCGGACCGCTGTCGCTGCAACCCCACACCGGACGGTCACCCGCGTCTGCCGTGAACCGGCCTTCGATGCATAACATGTTGAAAAAAAACAACTTATGAGCCATCCACAGCCTGTAACTAGGCCGCCCGGCACAGTCCCTGCATGGGACTGCTCCCATGCGGCTTCATGGATCGCCCTGCACAGAATCAGCGTGCTCAGTTCGGCCTCCCCGGCCACTGCTGGCGCTCGCGCTTGGGCTGGCCGTCTGCCTGATGGCTTCGGGCTGCATCCCTTCAAACCCCCTGGTCCGCTCCTTGATCCGCGCCGGTTTTCCAACAAGTCCTCCCGTCTTCGAGGACCTGCCGGCCGTGAACCGTGGCGTGATCCACTACACCAGCGCACCGCATTCCCCTGCCGGCCAATGGCGACGGACAAGCCAAGGGTGGGAATGGAGCGACGGTTGGTCATGGACCACGAATCCACAACCCTTACACTTCGGAGCGATTTCGCGGCCGACGCCCGCGCAGTCAGCTCGCTGGCCGCTGATCGTCTGTGCGATCCAGATCGGTTGGGCCGCACTGTTGGGCAGTCGTGCCAGCCCCAACCCCAACGGCCCCCGACAAGCCAATCGCTCCAGGCAACGCTCCGAATAAGCAATCGGTCGAATAAATCACCCTGGACGATCCGCCGCGGCAAGCCAACCATGTCCGAGCCGCCGGCCGAGTTTGACTTTTTTTTTCTCCGCGGATGCACGAACTCGGCCGCGCTTCGCCACTAACACACAGAGGTGGCACCGCGAGTCGTTCTCCGATGGTCGCTCGAGAGATAGGCCTCTCGGGCCGTCGGGAACGATCGCTTTTTGAAGGGCTTGAATCGAATGCGGCTGACATTGCATACGTTGCTGGCTTATCTCGACGGCGAACTGCCGCTGGACCGAGCTCGGCAAATCGAAGCGAAGATCGCTGACAGCCGAATTGCAACGGAACTGGCCGAGCGAATTCGTGCCGTGCGGACGCGACTCCGCCTGTCAGCCCCGGCCTTGGATGCGACCGGAGATGCGGATGCAAACGTCGCGGCCGAGTACCTCGACAGCCAGTTGCCGCCTGAGCAGGAAGCCGAGTTTGAACTGCAGTGCCTCAAATCGGACGAGCGGCTCGCCGAGGTCGCGAACTGCCATCACTTGCTTGGGATCATCCTTCGTAAACCGGCGGAGGTCCGCGCCGACCTTCGGTCTCGCGTCTACCAGCTGCCCGCTTCGGACCCCGGCCAGGCGGCGTTGCGAGGAACTGGCGCTACCTCGCAATCCGATATAGCGGCCCCTTCCCCCACGCCACGGAGCGTGGTGATGCCCGTGTCGCTGCCGCCCGAAGATTCGGAGCCCTCCGCCCGGGGCGTCCAGTATCCATCGCAACTGAGAAAGGAACGATCAGAAGCCGAACGCCGCGCGCTCCGCCCGGAAATCCCTGACTATCTGCGGGCCGGCCGGCCGGCCCGCATGGCACCGTGGCTCACCACGCTCCTGATGCTGGCGATTTTCCTACTGGTGCTTGCCAACACGCTCCGCCCGCTCTGGCAGAAGCCCTCATCCGCCACCGCAACCTCAGAGTCCGCGTCGGGCACCGTCGCGCGGGGTTCGTCGGCCACGCCTGCCGTCAGGCCGCTGCCAAGAACGGACGAAAGTTCCACGTTGTCCTCGGCCACCTCGGACGCAGCAGCTTTGGACACTGAGCCTCAGACGCCCGAATCAGGACAAGCGTCCCTCGCTAAGGAGACCAAGCCAGAGTCCGGCGACGCGTCTTCCACCACAAGCGAAGCTGCGACCTCCGAAATGACAGAGACGACGGACGAATCCGCCGAAGCCGAAGAGCCCGCGGAAACACCCGACAGCGCGGCCCAAGCTCCGGCAACCAGCACAGATGAAACAACGAACCCGGAAACAACCACCCCAGCGCCCGAAGAGCCCACCACGGAAGCAACCCCGGCAAGTGCAAGTCAAGCGCAGCTGACCCGTGTTGCCGGACTGCTGTTGACCATGGACACGGCTAGCGGCAACTGGTTTGCAAGAAATCCCGAGATGGCGCTGGAAGGTGAGACGGAATATGCCAGCGCGCCGCTATCGCGATCCGTCTTCACACTGCCCGGCAATCTCCGCGTCGAATTGATTGGCGCGGCCCGCGGCTTCATCCGACCTTTGGGAAACGGTGCATGGGAGTTCGAATTGTCGCATGGCCGCGCGGGCGTCTATGGACCCGCGGAATCCGTGCGGGTGCCGATGCGTCTTGGCGCCATCAGCGGGACGTTGGAACTCGGGCCTGGCGAATCCAAGGTCGCATTGGAGGTCCAAGCTCGGCGCGCCCCGGGCGCGGATCCATCCGACCCGGCCAGCCAACACACGATCCATGAACTGATCTGCACGCAAGGCAGTGCCCAATGGCAGGGCAGCGAGGCAAACGAAGCGATCATCTTGAATCTGCTTGAACAAAACTCATGGCTTGACGGTGTGGCTTCCCCTGCCGTTGTTCAAGAAAAGCCTCCGGTGTGGCTGCTCACATCCTCACAGTCCGATTCGGCGCTCGAACGGATGGCGATCAATGAACTTCGTGCGCGGATCGTGAGCGACCGTCCGGCCGAATTGACGCTTCGCGAGACTCTGAACTTTCGCCGACCCGAGGTCGTTGCACTGGCCGCACGAACGCTTCTGGAACTCGGCAATGCCGACATCTACTTCGGCTCCGATGGTGTCTTGAACAACCCCGAACAGCGTTCCGCCTGGCCGGAACATTTCACAGACCTGCAGGCCAAGATCAGTCGCAGCCCCGAGGCAGCCGCCGCCGTCGAGACGGCCGCCAAGCAAGCGGATGCAAACGGTTCATTGATGTATCGCCTGCTTTGGGGATTCTCCGAGCAGGAACTGGAGAACGGAGTGGATGCCAAACTTGTCGAATGGCTCGACCATCCCACGATGGCGGTGCGCGTCCTGGCATTCGAGAATTTACGCGCGATCACGGGCCTGGACCTGAACTATCGCGCGGACTACGAAACATCCGCGCGGCGAAGGGACGCCATCAAGAAATGGGAAGCCCGTCAGCGGAAGGGCGACATCCGATACCCCTCCGAATAGCCAGAGTTCTTCCCAGCGACCACCCAGGCGGGCTTAGTCGGCAATTCCTTCCGCGTCCGTGAGGCGAACCACTTCGCCCTCGGGTTCAAGAGCGATCCCGGTGCGGCCACTGACGATCGCAGTCAACACTTCGTTTTCCGGAGCCACGACGACGAGGTAGGTGTTGTAGCCATCCTCGATCTGGCAGCGGACCCGTCTTGTGCGGCCACGCGCCATGGGGTGCCCTGCCACGGACACGTCTAACGAGTGTTTTCCCGCCGGCAACTCGATCCGAGCCACTTGAATCTGACGCGGCAACAGCGACCAGCAACGCGTGTCGGCTGCTTCGGTCGCTTCCCAGGCCACTCCCAGCATGTCGACCGCGAATTGTGTCGCCGGGTCGCGCAAACCCAGCGCGTCCTTCCCAGCGACCACCATTCCCTTTTTCACGATGCGACGAACGACGGCCTGGGCAATCAAGCGATTGCGTTCCGCAGCCAGGCATTCCGTTGCCAGTTGTCCAACATCCGTGATCGTCTCGGTCAAGCCTAGCCGCTTGCCTTGTTGTTTCACTTGAACATAGGTGGCGTGGTGCGGCGGCAACTCAACCCCGGGGATCTTTACCGGCGCGATCGAAGGGGGCAATGAGTAGGTGCCAAACGCCGAGATGATCCGATCAGCGATCAACAAAGCAGCGGACGTTGGTTCCGCAATCTCCTCGCGACGAATCGGTCCCCGGCCGGTCAACCCGATCACATACAAGACGCCAAATCCAGTCTGGCTGTGAGAACCCTCATTCAACCGAACCAGGTCATTCTGCACCAACTGGTTCTCACCACAGGCGGCCAATGTCTCTGCATATGCCTGACGCGCTTCCTCGATATTCAAATAGGACGCTTCTTGCAGCACGCCCCGCAAATAGCTGGCGAAGGCAACTGGCTTGAGCTTGGGAATCGTCTCGTCCGTTCCCTCGGCAGATTCTTGCTTCGAATATTCGGCTTCCGCCTGCTCAGCCAGTTCGCGCTGCCGCAACTCGGCTTGCAGCATATAGGCTTCCGCATCGATTCCATCGTGCAAGAGACTGCTCAAACTGAGCATCACGCGCACCATCACCTGCTCATAGCCGGGCGCCAGATAGGATCGCTGGCGGTCGTCCGCCAGCAAGGCGGTCACGCTTTCACTGGCAGAAAATCCGCGAAGTTCATCCAGCTCGTCGCGAGCCGCCCGCCAAAGACGCTCGGCGGCCCGAGGATCTCCATTGGCAAACGCGATGCTCGCTCTTTCCAAGGCGACTACCGGCGCGGCCCGTTTGCCCAACGTGGCCCGCTCTACAAACTCCTGTTCGGCCGCCGCGAAGTCCCCGGCAAAATAGGATTGGCGGGCCTGGGTGATCTTCGAGGTGTATCCAGCGCAACCAACCGTCAGAACACCAATCAGCCCTATAATCAACCGTACCTGGGCACGGCTGCCGACCACCACCCGATGGCATGGTCGCCTGTCAGTTCGCGTCGACGGACCGCTCGTCATGTTCGATTGACCTGCGGACGGCTGGCGCCGATGCGCCGAACTGTGGATCCCCTGCACGGAAAGCAGGCGCCCTGCTACTCGGCTGCGGCCGTCTTCAGCGGGTTGTAGTGCCACCACTTGCCCAAGCGGGTCTTGTGGTAGCCCTTGCTCAACTCCGCGGACTCCTTTGCATAGTCGCCCGTCCGCACGTTGATCATTTCCAGCGTCAGCAGGTAGTCGCGTTGTGTGGAGTGATTCCGTTCCGTGGTCCCGGATGTGATTCGCGCGTAAAGCAAATAGTCGATCGGTTCGCCTTGTCGGCCCACTGCCGCCGCAAATGCCGCCCGGTTGTCTGGCAGGAGGATCGCATCGGGATGTAATCGTGTCTCACGCAGTGCCGCTTCCACCAACCGGCGACTGACCGGCCTGAAGTGAGGAGCCTGACTGATCCCTGCATCGATCTGCTCGTACAACTGCTCCTTGAAGTCCCCCAACTCCTCGATGCTCTTGTTCTCGACTCCCAGGAAACACACACGATAGGGAGGCTCGGCGGCCGGCGGCGGAAGTTCGCCTGCAGCCGAGGGACCGTCCGGGACACAGCGCGCCAGCAGTTTGGCGACCGCTTCGTCCACCAACGGGTTGTACACCTCAGCGCCTGCACGATGACTGCCCACCAGGTCGGGCGCCGATTCATCGATCACATGGCCGTATTGGTGAGCTCGACAACCGCCCGCGGCAACACCCAAAGCAATCCATGCCAGAATCCGGCGGCGCGGTTCAAGCGACCCCATCGGTCAACCCTTCGTGAAGACACGCTCGCACCAGTCTGGAAGCCTCCCTTCCCCGGGACCGCCAAGCGTCTGTCCGGGACGCCTCCGCCATGAAACCGGTGCGATTCGCGGGGAGCAGTAGATGATCCGTGTGGCTGCGGTCAAGGCAAAGCTTGGCCGCCCCAAACCGACGCCCGCCACAACTGCTCCACCCCTCCCTTCGCGCCGACTGCCAACCCGCTCGATCGTTCGGCGAGACGTTGACAAACCAGGCCAGTCGGCACAGGCTTTACCACCTGCGCCCCGGGAAGCCGGTCCTCCCTGTTTGCCCAGTCCCCGCCGCCCCCCGACACCCCATGCACGTTGAACTTACGGATCTCGACTCGGATCGGCTGCCCTGCGGCGCCACATGGGAAGAGCTGCCCACTGCCGCGCCGCCCCAGGTATCGCCCCGCGTTGAGCCGCGTGCGTCGGATGATTTCGACGACGAAGACGAGGAAGAGCAGACCTCCGAAGAAGAGGGCCCCGTCGACGACGATGAGGAACTCGATGAGTTCGACGACTTCGATGAAGAGGATTTCGACGACGAGTTCGACGACGACTTCGAAGAAGAATTCGAAGACGACTATGAGATAGAAATCGAAGGCGACTTCACGGACTCCGGATCGGCCGATGCGGACGACGACGAACTGGATGGCGGGATCGATGACCTGGAACCTGCCGAGTGATCGGGGCGCGTACAATCGGGGCGGCCGGCGCGACTCCGCTGGCTGACTGGTCCGAAGACACGTTTCCACGGGTGCTGGTTTCTGTGACCCGTCGAAATGCCCCGGCAACTGCAGTGACCGGGCATTGCGACGTCCACGATCCGACGATTCGTTTCGTTTGTAACCTCGAGGCAAGCTCCGCGAGCCGCGCAATCGTGACCCGGCGTCCGCTCGGACCGCTGATCGCTTTCACGCGCGGTTCCGTGCGGCGCGGCATCCCCAGCCCCTTCCCTCAGTCTCTTCAAACGCGATGTTCAAGGCGGTTTCAACGGATGTGAAGTTCCCGGAGCTGGAACAGCGTGTGCTGGAGTTTTGGGACCGCGAGCGGATTTACGAAGCCAGCTTGGCGCAGCGCGCCGGAGCCCCGGCCTTTGTGTTCTTTGAAGGTCCGCCAACTGCCAACGGACTTCCTCACCCGGGTCATTGTCTGACACGGGCCATCAAAGACCTGTTCCCCCGCTATCGCACGATGCGTGGCTACCGTTGCGAAAGGAAAGCGGGCTGGGATACCCATGGCCTGCCAGTGGAAGTCGAGGTCGGCAAAGAACTGGGCATCCATCGCAAGGAGGAAATCGAAGCATACGGGATCGAGCCATTCATCCAACGCTGTCAGCAAAGCGTCTGGAAATACATGCAGGATTGGGAACAGCTCACCCGCCGGCTGGGATTTTGGGTCGACCTGAAATCTGCATACGTCACTTATCACCAGTCCTACATCGAGAGCGTCTGGTGGAGCCTAAAGGAGCTGTTTGAACGCGGGCTGTTGTTTCGCGGCCACAAGATCGTCTGGTGGTGGGCACAGGGCGGCACG
>Ga0114939_10001192_pt1 | contig 20785 bp, 17 predicted proteins | sample AshMeaCrysSpring_FD_87196 | JGI IMG/M metagenome (GOLD analysis project Ga0114939, IMG submission 87196) | Groundwater microbial communities from Big Spring, Nevada to study Microbial Dark Matter (Phase II) - Ash Meadows Crystal Spring | ecosystem: Environmental > Aquatic > Deep subsurface >...
AGCCCAACGCACTCCCGGCCTGCCTCCCGCAAGTCGCAGTAGATGGCTTTTGATTTATGCGGGTTGGGTTGACTCCCACTCCCAGACGGCCAGCCCCGCAGCCTTTGCCAGTGCGGCTTGATCGCCGTCAAAGGTCAGAAAGGCTTCCGCTCCGATCTCGAGCGCGATCGCAATATGGAAAAGGTCCATGCCCCGGATGAGCTGGTCACGGGAATGCACGGCACTCAGTTCGTTTGCGGTTCGGACAGCATCTGTCCACGAAAATTCCACATGCGGCCAATAGCCCAGCCGGACTTCATTTTCCAATGTGCGGACAATCGAGGTTGCTTGGACTCCGCGTAAAAGCCCCTGCCGTTCGACCTGCCGGATCGCGAGGGCGCGGTGAGACCGGAGAGACCGAGGGTTTGCTCGGCGGGAATTTTGTCAATCCCGGCGCGTTCGGGCGGCCGGATCGAGAGATTGGTCCCGAGATAAACCCCGGGGACTTTCAATTTTGATCGTCCACTGTCCGGTCGGGCCGGAGGGCGTGGCGGAGGCGGTCGCGGTTCACGCGAACGACCCAGTTTTCGATGTGGTTCACGGCTCCGGATTTTTCGTGGTAGGCGCGCTCGACGCGGCACTGGATGACGGTGTCGGCGTGTGCGATCATGGTCGGGAGGCGGTCTTCGGGGAATGCCATCACGAGCTGGAGTCCGAAATTCCGGGCCAGCGCAAGACAGTCGTCGATACGGTCGCCGGAGAGTTTGCTGAAGGCCTCGTCCATTACCACCAGACCCAGCGAGGGGTGCGTGCCGCGCGAGCCCGTGTCGTAAACCCGGTGGAAGGCGGCCAGAGTCGCGACGAAAAACGGGGCCTGATTCTCGCCGCCGCTTTGTTTCTTCGCGCTGCGGTTGAGCGAGATGGCGGCCTCGTCGCCGCGTCCGGCCGGGCGGGCTTCGATATCCCAGCGGTGGTAGAACCGGTAATCGAGGGCGCGGCAGCCGTTGTTGTCGCCGGGTTCGTCCACCGCGTCGATCGCGGCCATGAGTTCCTGCTTGGCGCGCTCGATATCGGCCTGCTGCGCGGCGTTGAAGAGTCCCATGTCGTCGCCGGTCGGGAGGCCTTTTTCAACGAGCGTCCAGATGGCGCTGTGGGCGCGGTCCCGGCGGCTCACGATTTGGTAGCAAATGCCGCCGATGTCGTGATTCATCGCGCGGTTGAGTTCGCGTTTGGTGCGCTCGGCCTCGTTGATTTTGTCGCGGAGGACGTCGAGGACCTGATGCTGGAGGCGGTCTTCCCATTCGGCGCGCGCGCGTTCGGCCTCGGCCTGGAAGCGCTCGAGTTCCTGTCCGCCGAGTTCTTCGCGGCGGCGTTCCCATTGGTCGTTGTCCTCCTCGGCGGGATCGAAGACGCCCGCTATTTCGGGGTGCGCGGCGAGGAACCGCCGGCGGGCCTCGTCGCGTTCGGCCGCAGCGGCGGCCGCGCGGACCTGTGCCGTCGATGCGGCCTGGATGGCGGCTTCGACGCGCTTCGGCCACGAGGCAAACTGGTTCCGCGCGGCCTCGATCCGGGAGGCGATTTCGTCCTCCGCCGAGGCCGGCAGGCCGGCGCGGCTGATTTTGCGGGTGGTGGCGAGTCCGGCCTCCTCCGATTTCGAGCGCGCGGATTTTTCCTGCAATTCGCGGATCGATTGATCGACGAATTTGAGGCGTTCGTCGAGGCGGGTGGCGCGTTCGGTGGCGGCGTGTTCTTCGGCGACGAGGCTGTGGTAGCCGGCGACCGCCTTTTCGCGCTCGGGCGTGGAGAGGAGCCTCACGGTCTCCCGCCTCACCGCGCGTTCCTTCTCGGCGTCGGGCAGCCGCTGGAGCGACGCGCCAACGGCCGGGATGACCGGGTGGACAAGGTTGGATCGCTCGGCGCGCTCCACCCACGAACGCCAGTCGCTCTGACTCTGCCGCAGGACGCGCAGGTCGTTGCGGACCGCGCGGATTTCGCCCTCGCGCATTTCGCGCAGGCGGCGGAGGCCTTCCGCGCCGAGCGTCAGTTCTCTGGCCGGACGGAGGAAAACCCGCCGGGGCGGGTCCTTGAGCCAGCCATCGCGCGAGAGCGCGCGTTCGTGGGCGTCGAGTCGCGAAGAGTCCTCCACCGGCATGATGCGGCCGAGGAGATGGGCGAGGTAGGCGGCGGCCATGGGATCCTTCGTATCGAAAAAGTCGCGGAGGCTGCCGGGAAGCGGCTTCGCGGCCGCCTTCGTCAATTCGTCCGGGTTGACGAGCGGTTCGTCGCCTCCGGTTCCCGTGTGCCGCGCGATTTCCCACGCCGCGCGAAAATCCTCGACAAGGACCGCCTGGCGCTCGTCGGAAAGGAGGGTCTCGAGAAGCGGCCACCATGATTCCGCCGACGGTTTGACCTCGACCGACCTCCCGAACGCGCTTGCGTCGAGGCCCGCCCCGCGCAGGGCCTCCAGCAAAGGCGCGGCGGCCGTGCGGTCGTTCCGGTAATTTTCCAGATCGGCGGCGAGACCGGCCTCGCGGCGGGCCGCGGTGCGGATGGATTCCTCGAGCTCGCGCAGGCGTTCCATCGCGTCCCCGACCATGCGTCCGGCCTCGCGGGAGAGCCCGGCGACCTCCGCGAGGGCCCGGGCCTCGTCGGGTCCGTTGAGGGATTCCAAACCGGCGTGGACGGCCTCCGGCGCCTCCGCCCCGAGTTTTTCGCCGAAGGCGAGCCAGTCTTTCCAGTCGCGGAAATGGTCGCGCAGGAACCCGCGCGCGGTGTCGCGGGCGTCGCGGAGGGTGTCGATTTCGCGCTCGAGTTTCGCGAGTTTTTCCCGTTCCTCGCTGAGGCGTGCGATCTGGGAATCCTGGCCGATGACGGTGCGGACCTCGTCGAGACGCTCGCGGAGGTGGTCGCGTTCGGCGACGGCGGACTTGCGGGCGAGGAGGTTGTTTTTGTTTTCCTCGATGAGGGCGCGGAGCTTCGTCTCGTCGGCGTGGAGGCGTTCGACGGCCTCCTCGTGGGCGAGGGCGTCGCGGAGGTGGGCCCAGAGCGCGGCCTCGCGGCGGTGGGCGGTTCCGGCGGCGTGAAGCTCGCAGATCGAAACGAGTCGCGCGTGTTGGTCGCGCATTTTGTCGAGGCGTTCCTTGGCGCGGCGGTGGGCGTCCACGCTTTCCTTCACCGCGCGCACATCCGGCAGGCCCGCCTCGAGAAGGTAGTCGCGAATGAACGCCTCGAAGTTGCTCTCGGGCTGGAACGCCATCGCCTTCGGGAGGGTCTTGTTCATTTGCTCGCGGTCGAAATGAAGCGCCGAGCGCTGCTTCATCTCCTCGAGATACGTGCGCTGGTGTTCCCAGCATTCGCCGTCGAGATCGCGGCGGAGGCGGACCCGGAATTCGTCCTCGGGCAGGAATTCCCCGCCCGCACCCGAATCGTCCTCGCGCAGAAAGTCCTCGCGCTTGAGGCGTGCGGGCAGTTGAAACCAGAGCGTGCGGCCTTTGGCGGTCGGACTGTCGAATTCCACGCGCGCGCCCCATGTCTGACGCCGGGGGGCGGAGGCCGGGTCGGCGGGCGGGAATTCGAATTCGAGGGCGGCGATGGTGACCCCGCTCGAGCGCACGAAGCGTTCCTGGCCGTCGCGGCCGTGGGTATTGGTATCGCAGAGGCAATATCCGCGGAGGGTGCGTCCGCTCCCCGCGCCGGCGGCGGCTTTGTTGAAGCGGCTCAGATTCTCGCCGAGGAGGACAAATTGAATGAGGTCGAGAAGCGCGCTTTTGCCGGAACCGTTCGCGCCGGTGATGAGGGTGAGTCCGCCGACATCGATGAATTGGCGGTAGCCATACCAATTGACCGCCACGATGCGGCTGAGTGTGATGCGGGGTGTCACGCGGCGGGCGGGTTGGGCGGGGGCGGCTCGTCCGGAGGAGAAACAAGGACGGCACGGTCCCGCCAGTTCTCGATGGAATCAAACGGGATCGCGCGGGCGAGCGAGGGGAGCACCTCGATGATCAATCCGCCCGCGGCCGCGGGGTCGTCCGGCCGCTGGGTCCGGACAAGCCGGTGGCGTTTGAGCCGGGTGAGGGCGGATTCGATCTGGGATTTTTCCGGGGGTTCGATGCGGTCGAAATACACGCGCAGTTTGTCCCAGAGATCGTCGAGAGTGAGCAGGACCGCCTGGGAGCCGCCGGAGGTCTGCGCCTCGTCCCACACGCGCCAGAGCGCGAGCAAAACGAGGGTTTCATCCTTCGAAAAATTGGCGAGCAACTGGCAGGCCTCGGTGCGCGGACGCGCCTGCAGGAGGAGCGCCTCGTCGTCCACCACCAGCTCGAGACCGAGCGGCGCGAGATAATCTTCCAACCGGAAGCGGTGGTGATCGCGCGCAAGCAGGAACAACTCGCGGCCGGTGCCCGTGTCGCCCAGCAGCACGCCGCGGCCGAGCAACTCGGCAAGGATATCCCGCATCGGAGCGCGGTCTTCCGCGGGCACATCCGGCCAGAAACTCGGCCAGAGAGGATCGGGGCGCTCGGGTGTCATCGGATGCGTTTAACCTCAAACCGGTCCATGAGCCAATCAAGTTGCGCGTCGCGCGGCAGACACTCGGGCTGCAGCCCGCCGGGACGGCCCGGGCCGTCAACGCTCCAGCGCACCGCCCGCCCGTCGTCGTCCCGGGCGTGGTCGTAGGCCACCACCGCGAGCAGGTCGAGAAATTCATCGATGTCGGCCACGGAAAAATCCCCGCCGGCCCGCGCGCCGCCGCGCGACGGCAGGACCCGGGCCACCAGCCTCGCCGCGCGGGCCGGCGTGAGGGCGAGGCGCTGGCGCTCGCGGAGGGCCTCCACGGCCGAGGCTTCGTCGCCGGGGGTCGCCCGCCCGGCCGTGAAGGCGAGATCGGCGGGAACGCGCCGCCGGGCGGCCTTCCAGAGCGATTCGGTCCCGTAGAGAAAACGGGTTTCCGGGCAGAGCGGGCGGAAATCGGGACCCGCGCCCGCGAAGACGCGGAAGTGGGCGCCGGCGAATTGTTGGTTGACCGCGTCGCAGTAGGCTTTCACGAACTCCGGCCGCCGGCCGCGCACCTCGGTCTGGTAGCGGTAGCGTTGCTGGGAGAGGCGGTTGAAGGCCGCCATGCGCTCGTCGATCGCGCGCGCGATCTCGCCGAGGCCGCCGAGGTTGCGTTCCAGCCGCAGCAGCAATTCGCTGGCGCGGGCGGCCGCCCCGGCCTCGTCGCACTCGTAATGGGAACGCAGGCCTCCGGCCAGACGGTCGCGCGTGAGGGGGTCGTCCCGCCCGTCGCTCACACGCGCCCTCGCCGCCCGGAGCCGGGAAAGGAGGCCGCCCCGGCTGAGCACGTCGTAGCACACCATGTGCTGGCCCTGGGAAAACTCGGTATAGAACACCCGCAGGGTTTCGAGCGGAGACTCGGACCGCCGCTGGCGCGTCTCGAATCCGGCGATCAATTTCTCGACAGAGTAAAGTTGGGAAACCGCGAGATCCACCCGCTGGTTGAGGTCGTGCACGAGGCTTCGGAGCTCGTCCCCGTCGAGCCGCAGCGGGTCGAGCGCACCGTCGCGCTCGAGCGTTTCGCACACCCCGCGCAGCGTGTCGGCAAAAGTCCGCAACTCGGCGATCTCGTCCTCGACCAGCGCGCGGAGCATGCCCGTGAGCAGGCGCAGCCCCGGGGCGATGATGATCCGGCGGTCGGTGAGGCCGAGGGTTTGTTCCTCGATCCATCCGGCCGCAAGCAGCCTGTTGAGGAAGACGCCGGCGCGCTGGCGCACATCGCGCACAAGCGCCCCTTCGTCCTCGTCCAGTCTCGCCGAAGGGTGCGCGAGCAGGACCTCGCGGATGATCTCCCGGGCGTCGGAAAGCGGCAACCGGCCCGCAAGGCCGGCTTCGGCTTCCAGCCGGCACGCGCAGTCCACGTAAACCGGCGAGGACGGCCGGGTGAGCGGACGGAAAAAGTCCGGCGAAACCGCCCCCGCCAACCGCGCGCCGAGAGGGGAATCAGGCATGGACGGGGGCTCCGCGTCTTGTGAAACGGCCGAGCAATTCCTCGTAGTGCCCGCGTCCGCGGAGGATCTGGATTTCGACACGCAGGTAATAAATGGGGACCTCGGGATCCTGGATGCGCGGGATGCGGACGGCGTCTTTCTCGGTGGTGAGCACCGCGTCGAGGTCGCGCCGCGAGCACCTCCGCAGAAACATCTCGATCTCGCGCACAGTGAAGCGGTGGTGGTCGGTATAGGCTTTCGAAAGCACGATCGTCGCGCCGAGCCCGCGCAGGCCGGACTCGAAGCTCTCCGGCATCGCGATCCCGCAGAGGCTGCCCACCCGCATCCCGCGCAGGCGCGAGAGCGGGAGGGTCTCGCCCGTCACAAAATTCCGGAGGTGGACCGGACGGTGGTCGCATTCGATGATCGGGGCCGTGCGGTTGAGCTTCCGGATGCGGGCGATGAGCTCGGAGTTGTCGGAGGATCCGCATTTGGTGATAAAAATGTGCGTCGCGCGGCGGAGGTTGCGCGGGGGTTCGCGGAGCATGCCGCGCGGAAGAACCGCACCGTTCCCGAACGGCGAGTTGCGGTCGATGAGCGCGATCTCGAACGCCCTCCGCATGTGGAGGTATTGGTAGCCGTCGTCAAGCAGGAGCACGTCGCAACCGAATTCGCGCGCCGCATACAGGCCGCTCTTGACGCGGTCGCGGTCCACCAGCACCACCGGCCCGCGAAGGTTGCTCGCCAGCATGAACGGCTCGTCGCCGGCCTCGCGAGAATCCAGCAGCAACGAGGTCCCGTCGGAAACAATGCGCGGCGCGAAAAGCTCGCGCCGGCGCGAAAACTTTTCCCAGAGCCTCACCCCGAGCGGCTTCGGCACGCTCTTATACCCACGGCTCAGAATCGCAACCCTGCGCCCCGCGGCCGTCAATTCGCGGGCAAGGAATTCCGCGACCGGCGTTTTCCCAGTCCCTCCGACAGTGAGGTTTCCGATACTGATGACCGGAATGCCCATCGAGTGCGGGCGGATGATCCGGTTCCGGTAGAGCGAGAGGCGGCACTGCACCGCCGCGAGATACCCCCACGAAAAGACCCGCAGGATCCACCGCAGGATATCGGCCCGGCGGCCGTAGCGGCGCCCGAGAATGACGTCGATCGCAAACGTTTCGAGTCCTTCAAGCCAGCGTCTCACGGGTCCGGATCGGCCGGGTTCAGCGGGCGGAGGATGTCTTCGCGCCCGAGTTGTCGGCGCGGGCACTGACCGCGGTGGCGTGGCGGCAGCCCGACGCGGCCAGCATGGCGGCGGCGACTCGCTCGGGCTCGCCGAGTGTCACGCAGGCCACCGCCGAACCGGACCCGCTCAGCCACCCGCCGAGGGCGCCCGCGCGCACACCCGCCGCAATGACCTCGTCGAGAAACGGGACAAATTTTTTCCGGTAGGGCTGGTGGAGGCGGTCCTGAAAACATCCCGCAAGGCGCTGGTAATCGCGGCTCGCGAAGGCCGCCGCGATCGCGGCCGCATGCGCCGCGTTTGAGACCGCGTCCGCAAACGGCACCTCGGACGGCAGCACCCTCCGCGCGTCCTCGGTGAGCACCTCCATGTCGGGAATCAGCAACACAAACTCGAGCGTGGGATCCACCCGGTAGCGCTGGAGGGGGACTCCCCGCGCCGCGACCGTGAATCCCCCCATCGCGGCGGGAGCCGCGTTGTCGGGGTGGCCTTCCAGTTCGGCACAAATGGCGAAAAGCGCCTCCCGCTCGAGCGGTCCGCCCGAGAGGTCGTTGAGACCGTGCAGGATGCCGAGCCTCACCGTGACGCTGCTTCCGAGCCCGCGCGAGCGCGGCACCTCGCCCTCGATCGACCATGCAAACGGGAATGCCTTGCGCTTCGCCGCTCGGAAAAATGCCGCCGCCGCCGCATCGACCATCGGGTCGGCCGGACCGGAAGCGGACCCGCGCCCCGCCTTCGCGACGGTCACGTGGTTATAGATTTTGAGGGCGATCCCCATGGCGTCGTAGCCGGGACCGAGGTTGGCCGTCGTCGCGGGAACCCGGGTAGTCACGGATGTCATGGGGACGTTTCTTAAGCCAGACGGCCGCTTCCGGCAAACGCTTTCCGGCCCTATCGCGCCGCCGCCAGCAGGCCGGCGGCTTTTTGGAGGGTCTCCCGCCATTCGGCCTCCGGCTCGGAGTCGGCGACAATCCCGGCTCCGACACCGAAGCGGGCGCGTCCGCCGGAAAATTCGGCCGTCCGGATTGCGATGGAAAATTCGCTGGTCCCGCCGAATCCGAAGTAGCCGATGGCACCGGTGTAGAAACTGCGGGGTGTGTGTTCGAGTTCGGCGATGATTTCCAGCGCCCGCTTTTTCGGGGCTCCCGAGATGGAACCGCCGGGGAAGCAGGCCCGGAGGGCGGAGGCGTGGGTCACGTCGGGACGGAGGGTCCCGCGAACGGTGGAAACAAGATGGTGGACCTGCGCGAATTGCTCGAGCCGGAGGAGGTCGGCCACATGAACGCTTCCGAATTCGCAGACCTGTCCGAGGTCGTTGCGTTCGAGATCGGTGATCATCACGAGTTCGGCGGATTCTTTCGGCGAGGCCAGCAATTCCGCCGCCGCGAGGGCATCACCGGCGGGATCGGCATGGCGCGGCCGCGTGCCCTTGATCGGCCGGGTCTCCACCGAGCGGCCGTCCATCTTCAAAAAACATTCCGGAGAGGCCGAGGCGATTTGCACGCCGCCAAGGTCCAGATACGCGCCGTATGGAGCCGGAGAGACCCGGCGCAGGCGTTCATAATACGACCACGGGTCCCCTGCCCACTCCGCCTCAAACATGTGGGAAAGGCACACCTGGTAGATGTCCCCGGCGGCGATGTATTCCTTGGCCCGGGCCACCATGGCACAAAATTCCCGGCCGCCGACGCGCGAGGCAAAGGCCGGGCCGTCTCCGGGTGGGTGCGACGGAGTTTCCTTCTCCACCCGGATTTCCTCCGGCGGCGAAATCCAGCGAGCAGGTTGATGGTCGAAAACCGCCAGGCGGGGATATATCCCGAAGCGGAAGCTGCCGTCGAAAGAGACCCACCCGACGGCGGCCCCGGCCGCGCAGGGGTCGCCTCCGGCGGGAACTTCGCACGCGCGCCGATTCAACTCGCGTTCAAATTCCGGCCAATCCCCGGGGCCTCCTGCCAGAATTTCCCGCGGATCCCATCCCACAAACGAACGCCTCCCCGGCCCTGCCATCGAGGAATCCAGCCACACAAGTCCGTCCCCGCCGCGGACGCTCCGCGCAAGGTCGATCGGGCGCATGATGGATGGATCGCCGGGCACGCGGCAAAGATGCGCCACAATCCGATCCACGCCAAACGCGAAATCCCCGGTTGTGCGCGGGACGGGATTTTTTTCCGCGCGCTTGCTTCCGGCACGGGACCGGTGCATTTTTCTGGTCCGCCGAATGAAAACCGCGCCACTCCGCCCACGCATGTCCACGCGATCAAGCCTCGCGTTTGCCATCGTGGCGAGCCAATACAACCTCGAATACACCCAGGCGCTGGTCGAGAACGCCCACCGCGAGATCACGACCCTCGAGCCTGGCGCGCTTGTCCAGTTGGTGTGGGCTCCGGGTTCCTTCGAGATCCCCGTCATCGTGAAGCATATCGCCCGGAAGGCCGCGCATGACGCGATCCTCGCTTTCGGGGTGGTCTTCGAGGGCGATACCGGGCACGCGCGGCTCATTGCCGAATCGGTCACCGGCGCGTTGCAGTCGATCGCGGTGGACTCGGGCATTCCCGTGGTCCACGGGGTCCTCCTTCTGGACGATGGCGAACAGGCCCGCGAGCGCTGCATGGGCGAGAAAAAAAACCGCGGGATCGAGTCCGCCCGGGCGGCCGTGTCGGTGGCGCGCACGACCCGCGAGCTTCAACAGAAAGGATAATCCACCATGGGAGTCCGCAGGGAAGGCCGCGAGGCCGCCGTTCAATTTCTTTACCAACGCGATCTGGATCCCGAAGCCGACCGCGGGAGTTATTACGCGATGAGGGGGATCAGCCCGAGCGCCAGACGGTTCTGCGATGAGTTGCTCGACGGGTTTGTGGCAGTCTCCGAGCGGGTGGACGGCCTCATCCGCGAGACCGCAAAAAATTACGAGTTCGCGCGGATCAGCGCCGTTGACCGCAATATCCTCCGCATCGCGGCCTCGGAACTTGTGGCAAACAATGGCACGCCGCCCGCCGTCGCCATCAACGAGGCCATCGAAATCGCCAAGAAATACAGCACGGCGGAGTCGGGCCGCTTCGTCAACGGCGTCCTCGACCGCATCCGGCAGACGCTCGCCAAACCGGCGCCGCCCGGCGCGCCCGCCGCAAAACCGGACTCCGCGGGCTGATGGCCGGCGCGCTTTTCAGCGGCCTGCTCGGCAGGCTCACCGGACGCACGATCGATTGGGACGAGCTCGAGGAGGGCCTGCTCCGCGCCGATCTGGGTGTGGCGATGACCCGCCGCATCATGGACGAACTCCGCGCGCGGTCGTGGCATTTCGACGCCGATTCGGCAGCGGCCGTCGTGCGCGAGGAAGTGCTGAAAGTTTTCCCGCAATCCCTGCCTCCGCTTTTCCCCCTTCCCGACCGTCCGCTGGCCGTTCTGGTGGTCGGCGTGAACGGGACCGGAAAAACCACCACGACGGCGAAGCTGGCCCGCCGCCTCATGAAAAACGGACGCTCGGTCGTGCTCGCTGCGGCCGACACCTTCCGGGCGGCCGCCATCGAGCAACTCGAAGAGTGGGGTCGCAGGCTCGGGGCGGATGTCGTCAAAGGCCAGTATGGAGGCGATTCGGCGGCGCTCTGCTACGACGCCTACAGCGCGGCCGTCCGCCGCAAAGCCGACTTCCTCCTCTGCGACACGGCCGGCCGCCTTCACACCAAGGACAATCTCATGCGGGAACTCGAGAAAGTCGCGCGCACGCTCGCCAAGCACGACCCGGCGGCCCCCCATGAGAAATTTCTGGTCGTCGATGCCACCACCGGCTCGAACGCGCTGGTTCAGGCGAAGGAATTCCATGCCGCCGTCGGCCTCACCGGGATCGTGCTCACAAAACTCGACGGCAGCGGCAAAGGCGGCGTCGCGGCCGCCATCGGCGCCGAACTCGGCATCCCCACGCGATTCCTCGGCTTCGGAGAAGGGATCGACGACCTCCGCGCCTTCGACAAAAACCGGTTCGTGGAAGAAATGGTATGACCCCCCCGGCCTCACCCCCGTCATTTCCCGAGGGGCTCAGATGGTATTGCATCCGCACGAAACGCTTCGCCGAGCGTGCCGCCGCCGCCGCGATCGCCGAGGAACTCTCGGCCGATGTGTTTTGTCCGATGATCCGCTTCGAACGCGCCCGGCGGACCGGCAAGGCATGGGTCACGGAAGCGCTTTTTCCCAACTACCTCTTCGCGCGTTTCGATTTCGTGCAGGCCTACCGCCGCGTGCAGACCACCCGGGGAGTCCTGCGCATCGTCGGTTTCGGCGGAAACCCCCAGCCGGTTCCCGACATGGTTTTGAGCGAGCTGCGCTCGGCGGTCACGGAAAAGGAAACCATCATTCTCAAGCCGGCCATCAACCCGGGCGACGAGATCGAGGTGGTCGCGGGTCCGTTCAAGGGCCTGCGCACGATCGTGACGAGGCTGCTTCCGGCCAGGCAGCGCGTGGCCATTCTGCTGGAGATTCTCGGCACCGAACGCGAGGTCGAAATCGACGCGGCCCACGTCCTGCCCGACCAACCCCACCCGCTCGTCGGGAAGAGCTGAACCTTCGATCCCGGTTCAGAGCCCTCCGTGTTTCCAGATCGAGAGGACGAGCCGGAGGCACATGTAGCCGCCCCAGATGAGGCCCGCGAGGCCGATTGCCGGGATGCCTCCGATCTGAGGCGGGATGTCGGCGAGGACGAGGATGCCGGAACAAATGAGGACCGACGCGGTGAGGATCGCGTTGGTGAGGCGGTTGGCGATGGAATCGAGCGTTTTGCGGAGCGGCTCGAATCCCTTGGGGTCGATTTTGTGCTCGAGCGGAATGTTGATCCGGCCGTGCTTGACCTGCTGATAGATGTTGCGGAAGTCGTGGGGGAAGTCCTCGAGGAAATCGAGCGACTCGCCGAGGAAATTGCGGAGGACGCCGAAGATGCGCGCGGGCTCGTATTTTCCTCGGATAAGTTTCATCGCATACGGCTCGCCGAGCATGATGAAATTGAGGTCGGGATCGAGCGAGCGTCCGATGGCCTCGACCTGGGTGAGCGCCTTGATGCCGAGGTAGAAGCTGCTCTTCATGCGCAGCCGGTTGTTGCGGAGCAGGTCGAGAAGCCGGTTGAGGACGTGCCCGAGGTTGATATCTCGGAGCGGACGGTTCAGATGCGCTTCGGTGAAGGCCTCGACATCGGAAAGCATGCGGCCGGGATTGGGTGTGTAGCCTTCCTCGCTCATGGCGAGGATCGAGCGCTGGACCTGCTGGAGGTCCTTCTCGGCAAGCCCGGCGATGAGGTGCGCGATGCTGGAGCGGAACGCCGGCGTGAAGGACCCCATCATTCCATAATCGAGCAGGGCCGTCACCCCGCCGGGCCGCACAAGCATGTTGCCGGGGTGCGGATCGCCGTGGAAAAACCCATGCGTGAAAATCTGCTCGTAGATCAACTCGGTGATGTGTTTCCCGAGATCCCGGCAGTCGATCCCCAGTGCTTCGAGTTGGGCGGGCTCCGCCGGGGAGGCCCCTTCGAGAAATTCCATCACGAGGATCTTGTCCGAACTTTGCTCGCGGAAGATGCGGGGCACCTTGATCCACGGGTTGCCCTCGAATTGCTGGGCGAAGCGCTCGGCATTGATGGCTTCGTTGGTAAAATCGAGTTCCTTGAGCAGGGTGGCCGAAAATTCCTCGACGACGCCCACCGGGTTCAACACGGCAAGGTCGGGCACATGCTTTTCCACAAACCGGGCGAGGTCGCTGAGAATCGCCAGATCGAGCTCGATCTTTTCGATGATATCCGGCCGCTGGATCTTGACCGCGACGGCCGTGCCGTCGGGCAGGGTGGCCCGGTGGACCTGCGCGATCGAGGCGGCCCCCACCGGCTCGTCATCGAAACTGGAAAAGGCGCGCCGGACCGGCACACCAAGCTGGTCGGCGAGGATTTTGCGCGCCTCGCGCGCGGGAAACGCCGGGACCCCCGCCTGGAGCTTGCAGAGCTCGACGTAGTATTCGTCGGTCACCAGGTCGCGCCGCGAACTCACGATCTGACCAAATTTCACAAAGGTCGGCCCGAGCTCTTCGAGGGCCATGCGCACACGCTCGGGGAGCGGCAGGGAAAGGAGCCCTTCGGCGGCGGAAGGCGTGCCCGCATCCTCGGGCAGACCCAAGAACCTCTGGAGCGCGACCAGCTTGAGCACGTCGGCGAATCCGTATTTGAGAAGCACCCTCACGATCTCGCGGTAACGCGGGATGTGGGTCGCGAACTCGACCGCGCTCTTGATCTGGTCGAGGATCATCGGTGTCGTGTGGCGTCGGCACCGGACGCGAACAAAGCGGACGGCGGCGGGGAGTTGCGGGGCCGCGGGAGGATCATTCGGCTTTGCCGAGGCCTTCGAGTTGTTCGTGGAGCTTGTCGAGCTCGGATTTCGGCTTTTCCTCTTTGGCGGGCCCGGCCGGTTTCTCCGGCTCGCAGGCCTTGTCGTCTTTTGCGGCCTCCTTTTTGTCCTCGCAGGGCGGGTAGATTTCGGGGGCGAGCTTGCCGCGTTTGCCGCAAATTTCGTTGGCCTTTTCGAGGTGTTTTTCGGCGAGGCGGACCTGGTTGTTGGCCCATGCTTTGCCGGCTTTGACGAGCGCCTCGGCCTCCTCGCGGGTGAGGTCCGCGAATTTCTTGATTTTCTGGGCTTCGGTTCCGGTGGCCTTGGCCGCGCGCTCTTCAAGGGCCTTGACTTCTTCGAGGAACCCGGCCGCGCGCTTGGCGCATTCCTTGGCCATGACTTCGGGATCTTTCTGAAAATCACCGGCGATGGCGGCGGACGAGAGACCGGCAATGAGGAGAACAAGTATCTTCTTCATGACGGGGACTCTACAACGCGCCGGGAAAAAATGCCCGCAAAAATCTCGGCGGCCGCGTCCCTTGCCGATTCCAACGAGATTTCTCCGCCCGACTCGAGGCTGAGCGAGGTCATCCGCACGCCGGCGATTCCACAGGGTGTGATGGCGGAGAAACCCGAGAGGTCGGGCCCGACATTGATCGCGAACCCGTGCATGGTGATCCATTTGCGCACGCCGACGCCGATCGAAGCGATCTTGCGTTCCCCGACCCACACACCCGTGAGGCCTTCCGCCCGCCCGGCACCAATCCCGAATTGCCGGCAAAGCAGGATGAGTCCCTCTTCGATCGACCGCAGGTATAGGTGGAGATCCCTCCCGCGGGTCGAGAGGTCCAGGATCGGATAGCCCACAAGCTGGCCCGGCCCGTGATAGGTGGCCTGGCCGCCGCGGTTGGTTTCCACCACCGGATGGGGCAGGAAGGCGGGCGTTCCCAGGCTGGAGTGATCGCGCGTGCGGCCGATCGTGTAAACCGGATCATGCTCGAGGAGAAAAACCACTTCAGGCCCGGAACCTTGCGCAAGCGCCGCCACCGCGCGTTCCTGGGCGGCGAGCGCGTCCTGGTAGGACATGCGGCCCAGCCAGCGCGTCTCCGGCGGGGAACCCGCGCCGGGCCGGGGGGATGACGTGTCGCGACTTGACTCCATGAATAAGTGGGGGATCCTATGCGTTCCTTACTCGATCAACCATGAAAATTCTCTCCACCATCGTAATAATCGCCTCGATCTCCACCATCACCGCGTTCGCCGGAGCCCAGCACCCCGGCAAGCCGGAGGAAAAAACCGAGGCCAAGAAACCGGCCACCGCCGAGGAAGCCAAGACCACCGCCCAGACAGCCGCCGGCACCGTTGAGGGCGCGGCCAAGGACGCCACCGCAACCACCGTCAATGCGGCGGAGGGTGTCGTCAAAACCGGTGAAAAGGCCCTCACCACGGTGGCGGATACCGTCAAGGCCGCCGGGGAAACCGTCCTCGACACCGGCAAGGCCGCCATCAATTCAAACCCGGTTGAGGGAGTGACCGATGCGGTCACGACCGCAGCCGAGGGCGTCGTCAAAACCACCGCCACCGCCGCGGGCGGAACCATCGGCACCGCCGCCACGGCCACCGGAACCTCGGTCGGAGCCGCCGCCGACACCACCGCCACCGGCCTCAACGCCGTCAGCGGGACGGTCGAAACCGGCGTCGATACCGTCAAGACTGTCGGCACCGGAGCCAAGGAAACCGGCGAAGCCGCCGTGGACGCGACCAAGAAGGCCGCCGGCCACTGATCCCGCACCGTCAAGACTCCGCGGCCGCGTCCGGTTGATCCGGCGCGGCCGCTTTTCTTTGGATCCGAATGGTGGACTTCAGCGACCGGTCATTGCTTGAACTTGGCGGATGGCAGGTTTTCCGGGAGGCGAAATCGCTCCGGGATTCCGGCCGGGTGGTGGAAGCGCGCTTCGATCCGCCAGTCCTGCGGGGAATCGTGATGGCGGGCGGCAGGAGGATTCCTGCGGGCCTGCGATTCGGGCCCGGGAAAAATGTGGACAACCTCTGCCTCTGCCGCGAGAGCCAGTCGCGCGGAATCATTTGCGCGCATTCGATCGCGGTCGCCCTCGCCCACGCCCGTCCGCCATCCCCGCCGCCGGCCCGCCCGGGCTCACCTCCCCCGCCGCATCCGGCTGCCGCACCAGGCACCGCGCCGACCACGACCGCGCGAGCGTCCGCGCAAGCGACCGACTACCGCGCATTAACCGATGAGTTGCCGGAAATCGTGTTCGAATTCGACGGATCGCTGCGCCACATCGAGGGCGGGATTTCCTTCGGGTATTCCAAACCGGGCCTGAAAAATCCCGCCGCCGAGGGCCTTGCGCTCGCGCGATTGACGGAGATGGGGTTCGTGGACGAGGGCGGACGGGCGGTGCTGCGCGGCGAGGACGCGATCCTGCGGTTCCACGCGTCGCATTTGCCGCGCCTTGAGCGCGAGTGGAAGGTGGCCGCCGGCTCCCGCTACGCGCATGTCACGAAGGATCTCGTGCGGATCACCCCGCATTTCCAATTGGCCGGGCGGGATGGCGGATGGATGGATTTCATGGTCCACTACTCGGTGGACCGTCAGTCGATCCTCACCCGGACAGACCTCCAGCGCCTGCTCGCGGGTGGAGACCGGAAAATCAAACTCAAGGACGGTCGCATCGCCGTGGCCGACCGCCTCCTCGAGGAAGAACTCGACGAGGTCCTTCACGATTGCAATCCCTCGCAGACCCGCACCGGCATCCGCATCGACGCCCGGCAGGCGGCCTATCTTTCCTCCTGCATCGCCGACTGGGAAGGCCGCGAGGGCTCCCCCGCCGCGGCCCCGGCGGCAACCGTCCCGCCGCTCGGGTCCCTCGCAGGCCGCCTGCGCCCGTATCAGGCCGAAGGCGCGCGGTGGATGCTGGCGCTCGCCGCGCGGGGTCTGGGCGGACTGCTTGCCGACGAAATGGGGCTTGGCAAAACCGTGCAGGCGCTGGCCCTCGTCGAGGCGCTCGGCGGAACGGCCCTTGTGGTGTGCCCGTCCTCGCTTGTCTGGAACTGGGTGAGCGAGGCCGCCCGTTTCCTGCCCGGGCTGCCCGTCCTCGCGCTGGACGGCCCGAAGCGTGCCGCGCGGTTTGGCGCGATCCCGTCCAGCCGTCTGGTTGTCACAAGCTACGCCCTGCTCCGGCGCGATCTCGAGGCCTATGCGGGCTTGGAATTTTCGACGGTGATTCTCGACGAGGCCCAGCATATCAAAAACCCCGGCAGCCAGAATGCGAAAGCCGCCTGCGCGCTCCGTTCCCGCTCGCGTTTCGTGCTCACCGGCACGCCGGTGGAAAATTCCCTCCGCGATCTCTGGTCGGTCTTTGAATTTTTACTGCCCGGCTACCTCGGCGACCGCGCCGATTTCAAATCCCGCTACGAAGACCCGCTTGCGGCCGGCGAGCGGGGTCCGATCCGGTCCCGCCTCAACCGCCGCATCGCGCCCTACGTGCTTCGCCGGCGCAAGGCCGCGCTCCTCCCCGAGTTGCCGGAGAAGATCGAGCAGGTGCTTGCCGTCGAGTTGGAGGATTCGCAAAAGGCCGTCTATTCCCAACTCCAGCGGGCGGCGCGCGAGCAGGTCGATGTGCTGGGAAAAACGTCCGGCGGCGCGGCGCGGATGCGCGCGCTCACGGCCCTCCTGCGGCTGCGGCAGGCGTGTTGCGACCTGCGTCTGCTTGGCTCGCCGGCTCCCGGATCGGCCAAGCTGGCGGCCTTGCGCGAGTTGCTCGAGGAGGCCATCGACGGCGGACACCGCACCCTGGTCTTCAGCCAGTTCACCTCGATGCTCGACCTCATCGCGGAAGACCTCGACGGCGCGGGCATTTCCTATTGCCGCCTCGACGGCTCGACGAGAGACCGGGCGGGCGTTGTCGCCACGTTCCAGAATTCCCCCGCCATCCCCGTCTTCCTCATCAGCCTCAAAGCCGGCGGCACCGGACTCAACCTCACCGCCGCCGATACCGTCATCCATTTCGACCCGTGGTGGAATCCGGCCGTCGAAGCCCAGGCCACCGACCGCGCCCACCGCATCGGCCAGGAACGCGTGGTCACTTCAATCAAATTGATCTGCCGCGACACGGTCGAGGAACGCGTCCTCCGCCTGCAGGAATCAAAAAAGGAACTCTTCGCCGACACCCTCGACCCCGAGGCTGCCTTCGAAAAACTCGACGACAACGACCTCCGCGCGCTGGTCGAAAATTGAACGCTCAGGCGGGATCGCCGGGCGCCCGCCGGAATGCCGCCTCCAAAAAGGCCAACGACTCGGACTGGTTGCCAAGCAGGCAGAGGTGGCCCATCTTCCTGCCGGGTCTTGCCTCGGACTTTCCGTATAAGTGCAGCTTGAGAGCCGGATTGGCGAGGAGGGCGGGCCAGCCAGGCTCGCCCTCGCCCCACAGATCGCCGAGGAGGTTTTTCATGACCGCCGGGGCGAGCAATTCCGTCGAGCCGAGGGGAAGTCCGCAGACCGCCCGGAGTTGTTGCTCGAACTGGCTTGTCACGCAGGCATCGAAAGAAAAATGCCCGGAGTTGTGCGGTCGCGGCGCGAGTTCGTTGACCAGGATTTCCCCGTCGGCGAGAAGAAACATCTCGACCGCAAGCAGTCCCACGATGTCGAGTTCGCGCGCGATCTGCCCGGCGAGGTTCACCGCGCGCGCCCCGGTCGCCTCGGAGAAGCGTCCGGGCACGATCGTGAGGTCGAGAATATGCCGAGTGTGGATATTCTCGCAGACCGGGAAGGCCGCGACCGCCCCGTCGAGCCCCCTCGCGACCACCACCGAAAGCTCGGCCTCGAATGGCACGAATTGCTCAAGCACGGCCCGCCCGCCCCCGAATGCCTTCCATGTGGAAACCGGATCCACCCGTCCCGCGAGCTTGAGCTGCCCCTTGCCGTCGTATCCGAAATCGGCGGTTTTCAAGACCGACGGCGTCCCGATGCGGGCAAGCGCGGCGGCGAGCGTGTCGGGGCAGGTCACAACCTCGAACCCGGCACAGGGGAACCCGGCGTCGCGCAGGAAATTTTTTTCCCTCTCGCGGTTCTGACAAATATGCAACGCCCGCCCGGCCGGCCGCACCGGCACGATGGCTGCGGCGGCCTCGACGGCCGCAAGCGGAATATTTTCAAATTCAAACGTGACCACATCGACCCCGCGGGCGAAACGCGCGACCGATTCCAGGTCGTCGTAGGGCGCGCAAACTTCCAGATCGCTGACCTGCCCCGCCGGGCTGTCGGGGGCGGCCTCGTAGGCGTGGACCCGGTAACCCATCTTGCGGGCCGCGATCGCAAACATCCTGCCGAGCTGCCCGCCCCCGAGGATTCCAAGTTTGGAGCCGGGAAGAATGGGAGAGTGTAACATCTCGGACGTTCTCTGCTCTAAAATGGATGCGATCAAGCTTGTAAATCCAATAGCCCGGCGGCAGGGCGCAGGATTCTGGTCCCGTCGGCTCGTTTTTTAATTTGGCTTAAAACCTTGGTTTAAGTTGTCGTGCCTGCAGGCAACCGCTTGAATGCCCCCTGCCGGATGGCATAATCGCCGGAGATGAATTTCCTCCCCTGCCGGGTCCAATCTCCATGAGGGACCACACCGTTCGGATCCAATCCGGAACCGACCGCCGGACCGCGACAGCGACCGACGGCGAGTTCCTTTCCGACGCGCTCGCGCGGGCCGGATTCCCTCTGAATATGCGTTGCCACGGACGCGGGCTTTGCAATGGGTGCCGGGTTGTTGTCGGTGGCGGGGAGTCTGTGAGGTCCTGCAATCTGCGTGTGACCGGCGCGCTCGGGGTGGAAATCCCCGCCCGCTCGTTGCTCGCGCATCCACCGGCTGTCGTGGCGGATTTCAAGACCGGCGTGCCGTGCGGGAACGACCCGCTTTTCGGCGGCGGACTCGGAGTCGCGGTCGATATCGGGACCACCACCGCGGCGCTGCTCCTGGTCGAACTTCCCGGCGGCGGGATCCTCTCGCGCGCCTCGGGCCTCAACGCCCAGGTCGGCATGGGCGACAATGTCCTCACCCGCATCCAGCTTTGTCAGGACGACAAATCCGCGGTCGCACGTCTGCGGGACGCCTTCTGGAAATCCACCTTCGACCCGCTCCTGGATCGGGCCCTCGCGGAGGCGGGGCGCGGCCGCGCCGAAATCTCGGGCGTCGTGCTGGCGGGCAATACCACCATGCTCCACCTCGCCTGCGGGGAGGATCCCACGCCGATGGGCACCGTGCCGTTCACGCCGGTTTTTCTCGACCACCGCGTGATGCCCGGCGACCGCTTCGGGCTGCCCGCCGGTTGCGGCGTGCACGTCCTGCCCGGGCTCTCCGCCTATGTGGGGGCGGATATCGCGGCGGGAGCCATCTGCCGCGGCATCGCATTCGCCTACCGCCCCCAGCTCTTCGTCGATGTCGGCACCAACGGGGAAATTTTGCTCGCGGGACCCGCCGGCCTCACCGCCTGCGCCACGGCGGCCGGTCCCGCCTTCGAAGGCTGCGGGCTGCTCAGCGGGATGCGCGCGGCCGAAGGCGCCATCTCCCGCATCGCCTTCCGCGAGGGGCCGTCCCCGGTCACCTGGCAGGCCATCGGCCCGCCAGGAGGCCCGCTCCACGGCATCACAGGATCCGCCTACATCGATTTCCTGTCCGAAGCCCGCGCGGCCGGCCTGCTCACGGAAACCGGCCGCTTCGACCGCGAATATGTGGACGCGCACCCCGGCCGTTTCGCACCGGGCGAGAACGGACTCTGTCTGCTCATCGACGCCGTGCGCATCGGCGAGGTCGATGTGGCGCTCCTGCTTCAGGCCAAGGCCGCCATCGCCGCCGGGATCGAGACCCTCCTCGAACGCCAGGGCCTCCAACCCTCCGACATCGAGACTCTCCACCTCGCGGGCGGTTTCGGCCTCCACCTTGACTCCACCCACGCCATCCGCTGCGGACTCCTCCCCGGCTTCGACGCCCGCCAGATCGAGGCGGTCGGCAATACCTCGCTCGGCGGAGCCTGGCTCGCCATGATGGACGCCTCCCTCGTCGGCGAAATGGAGGCCCTCCGCCAATCCACCGACACCATCGAGCTCAATCAGGATCCCGGCTTCGAAGACCGCTTCATCACCCACCTCGCCCTGCCGTGAGCCGCCTCCCCGCACGTCCCCCCTTTACGCAATAGGGAACGGTCGAATTTATTCGCCCGTCTTACCGCGGGTTGGG
>Ga0114939_10001193_pt1 | contig 20774 bp, 18 predicted proteins | sample AshMeaCrysSpring_FD_87196 | JGI IMG/M metagenome (GOLD analysis project Ga0114939, IMG submission 87196) | Groundwater microbial communities from Big Spring, Nevada to study Microbial Dark Matter (Phase II) - Ash Meadows Crystal Spring | ecosystem: Environmental > Aquatic > Deep subsurface >...
AGTTGAAAGCGACCGCCCGTTTTTGGCGGGGTGGTGCCGTAAGCGGCGGTGAAATCGTTGACGATCTTCTCGGCATCTTCTGCCGTCTCCCCATAGCCGATGATTCTGAACTTCTCGCCGCAGAGAAAGCGGCGCTCGCCGAACTGAAAAATGACATCTTCCCATACGTCGGTGGCAGTTTTCCGGAACAGGCGACGGAACGAACGGATGAGCCCGCTGGGGTTTTCCCGGAATGCCCGGTCAAAATCCCACTCGCCTCCTACCCGGCACTGGTGCATGTTGCCACCTCCAAACGCTGTGAGGACAGGGACAGGCGGGGCATTTTTCTCCGGGCAAAAGGCGTTCCCCTGTGTCAGATCGCAGTGCAAGTGAGCGGGGCTGAGAGAAAACGGATGCCTTGGTTCGATTATGCGGGCTTCCTTGGAGGCGATGTGACTGACTGTTTCCATGTCTGGGATCTTTCGCGATATGGGATCAAGACTCCACGGATTCGATTTTTTGAGAACCGTCGTCAAAGCGCTGAACCAATTCGGTTGAGTGACCTTACCTGACAAGGCCTACCCTCTCGGCAAGGCTAAGAAATCAGATAACATCAGATGTGTCTCCGCCGAGCACTCCCGGTCATCGGCGGGCAGAATTTTTGCATGGAGCGATCCTGCCGGTAACCAGAGCGGGGATAACAGGACAATGATTGGGGACAATTTTTGGACGAGTAAAACTTCGCTTGCGGATTGTTCCGGGGCCGCGCAATAGTCTTGGCGAATGCGCTTGAGTCAAAAACATCGCCGGGCGATTCGCGCTTGCGTGGCAGCCGCCGACCCGGAGGCGGAGGTCATGCTCTTTGGCTCGCGGCTCCGGGACGACCTCAGGGGCGGGGATATCGACCTGCTCATCCGATCCCGAAAGATCGGTTTCATGGAGCGCCTGCGCCTTAAGCTGGCGCTCAAGAATGTTCTCGGCGATCAAAAGATCGACATTGCCGTGGATCGCGGACGTCCCTCGGCTTTTGTGAAGCTGATCCTCAAAGAGGCCCGGCCGTTATGAAACACAGGGAACATGTCCGGGTTTTGGAAGAAACGTTGAGGCAACTCGACGACGGCGCCACATGGTTGAGGCGATCCCTCAAGCGTTGCCGGAAGGCTGCCGGGAAGAACGAGCTTTCCGCATCGGACCTTGACGCATTTGAGGCGTTGACCAGCCGGTTTGCCCGCATGAGCGACATGATCCTACAGAAGCTCTTCCGGGGGCTTGACCGTATCGAGTTGGAGGATAGCGGCACGCTTCTGGATGCCTTGAATCGTGCCGAGAAACGTGGGCTGGTGGATTCGGCCGCCGGTTTCCTGGAGATCCGCGAGCTGCGCAATGAAATCGCGCACGAATACGCGCAGGAAAAATTGGGCGATCTTTTTGATGCTGTCCTGGAGCATTCCCCGGCGTTGTTGGAGATTGTCCGGCGCGCAGGCGATTACTGTCGGCAATATCTCTCCGAGTAAAAACGAAAGACAATAGATGCCGGGCTGACTGCCTTTTGCTGTGGCGGAACAAACCTATCCGACGACCCGGGCCTTCCCGCGTTCTCTGATGATCGCCGCGATCACGCGTCCCGCAGCCTCGGCGTCATCCACCGCGTTGTGGTGGTGGAACGTGTGGCCGATGTGGGCGGCCTTCAGCCGCCGTCGTCCACAATTGCCGTCGGCACCAGGATCGCGTCGGGCATGCCGTGGAGGAGCTTCTTGTCATCCGGGCAAATTGTGGCCAGCGCGCCGCCCAGACGCGGAGCCCGGCCCCCGTCGCGGAAATAATACGGACACAGCCGCACGCGTCCGCGCAGCGGGACGATGGCGTCGTCCGAGAGGCAGGGATGCACCAGCGTCCGCGCGGGGTGGAATTGCTGGAGCAGGTGGGGGGAGTCCGGCCATGCGTCCAGCGCCCCGCGGAGTGCGGACGCCCACTCGGCGGATGGCACGTCCGAGCCGAGCACGACGCCGCGCGCGCCCCAGGCGGTTTCGTGGAACCCGCTGATTTTGAGGATGAGGGCGCGTTGTTTTTGGCTGAACCGGGCCACCTCGTCCCACCCGTGCACGTCGAGGCGGGGGAGGACGGCATGGGGTGGCAGCGGTGCGGGATCGACCGGCCATGTGTAGGGAATCACTTCGCGCAGCGCGGCCAGCGTGTTCCCGCCGAGCGCCCGCAGCCAGAAGGCTTCCAGCGGCTTGAGCCAGAAGAGCGCAAACCAGATTTTTTCCTCCAAAGCGGGCTTGAATGGCGGGGTCACTTCGACCCGGCCGTCGAGCACCAGCCCGGCGAGTTCGTCGAAGCAGGGCACGTTGGGCTCGTCGAAAAGTTCGAAGAACCGATACACCCGTGCGCTCCATTCCCCGCCGGCATGCGCTCCCCGAACCCTCCACCGCCCGGGCTCGCCCGACCTTTCGCAGAGGCGGTTGGCGAGCCATTCCATTTCCGGGCGGTAGGTGGCGGCCTCGTCGGAGACAACAATTTCCCCGCCGGGAAAGATCGAGGCGAATCCGTCGAGCATCCCGTCGGCTCCCCCGAGCAGTCCGGGAAAATACGGAGCATAGACATCGTGGAGCCAAGCCGTGAGGCCGATGCCGCCCGGCACGTTGTCGAGTTCGGCAATAATGAAGCCCTTCTCGGTGAGCACGAGATCCGGCCGGATGACCCGCGCGGTCTCGCCCCGGAACCGGCGCTCGCGTCCGAGCGCGACGAGGTGGGCGGGCTTGCCCCGGTCGAGCAATTCCGCGATCCACGGCGGCTGCCTGCCATCCGCGCTCAGCCGGTAGAGTTCGTCGCAGGCGTCGAGGAAACGCGCGAGTTGGTAGCCGAGCTTTTCCAGACGCGCCGCAAAAGCCGCCGGGACCGGAAACGGGTCGGGCGAAACCCGCCATGACTTTTCATGGAAAAGCCCGCCGGTCGGCATGGACGCCCTGATCGCGCGGGCGCGTTCGAGGGGGCCGCTCACGCGAGATATTTGAGGGCGCCGCGGACGATTTCATCGGCCGAGGCGGGCGGGGTGGGCTCCTGCATGGCGCGTTTGATGGCCTTGTGGGCCTCGACCTGCTTGTAGCCGAGCGAGATGAGGGCCAGCACGGCGTCGTGCATCGCGCGGTCGGCCGACGAGGGCGCGTTGGCCGAGCTTGCGGCCTCCCACTCGGCGGCGACGCCCACTTTGTCCTTGAGTTCGAGGATGACGCGCTCGGCGGTCTTTTTTCCGATCCCGGAGATCCGGGAAATGGCGGCCACATCGCCGGCGACGACCGCCGCCTTGAAGGACTCGACCGGCATGCCGCCCACGACGGCGAGGGCGATCTTGGGGCCGACTCCGCTCACGTGGTTGACGAGGAGGCGGAAGAGGTCGCGTTCCTCGGGGGTGCTGAAGCCGTAGAGGATATGGGCGTCCTCGCGCACGACCAGATGGGTCAGAATCCGAAACCTCGACCCCGGAGCCGGCAGGCGCTCGTAACTGGTCAGCGGAATCTGCACGCAATAACCCACGCCGCCCACGTTCAACACCGCGTGCGTCGGGAACGACTCGGCCAATTCACCTTCCAAAAATTCAATCATATCGGGGCCGCATTCCATCCTCGGCATGCGGGCTCGACCGCGATACTTTTTGGGATTCCATGAACGGTCGAGAAAATTTTTATCGCTTGCGCGGAGCCGCCGCATCCGACGCGGAGGTGTCCGCGTGAACCCCACCATCGCGGCGATTTCGACGCCACCCGGCGAGGGCGGAGTCGCGGTCATCCGGATCTCCGGCGAACGAGCGGTCGCCATCGCCGGGACGGTCTTCTCGTCGCCGCTCGCCGGACGTCCGCGCGAGATGGTTTACGGGCGGATTCTGCACGGCGGGGAAATCGTGGATCGCGGACTCGCCGTGATCTTTCCCGCCCCGCGCAGCTACACCGGCGAAGACATGGCGGAGATTCACTGCCACGGCGGGATCGTTGTTTCGGCCCGCGTCCTGGAGGCCGTCCTCGAAGCCGGAGCCACGGCGGCCGCTCCCGGCGAGTTCACGCAGCGCGCGTTCCTCAACGGGAAAATGGACCTCACCCAGGCCGAGGCGGTGATGGATGTCATCCGCGCCCGCACCCCGCTCGCGCTCGCGGCGGCATCCGAGCAACTCTCGGGCAGACTCGGCGACGAATTCCGCGCGCTCCGCGAGCGCCTCATCGGCCTCGTCGCGCATGTCGAGGCATGGATCGACTTCCCCGAGGAAGACATCGACCCCGCCACCGGGGCGGCCCTTATCGGTGCCATCCACGATGCCCGCGCCGCCGCGGAGAGCCTGCTCGGCACCGCCGCGACCGGCCGCATCCTGCGCGAGGGCGTGCGGCTTGTGATTTGCGGCGCGCCGAATGCCGGCAAATCCAGCCTGCTCAACAGGCTGCTCGGATGGGACCGCGCGATCGTCACGCCCACCCCCGGAACCACCCGCGATACCATCGAGGAACTCGCCAACCTCGGCGGGTTGCCCTTCCGTATCACCGACACCGCCGGCCTGCGCGCCACCGACGACCCGGTCGAGTCTCTCGGCGTCAACCGCGCGCGGGATGCAATCGCCGCCGCAGATATCCTCCTCCATGTTATCGACGCGAGCGACCCTGCCGCCGACCCGCCCGGCGCGGAATTCGGCGCCGCCACCCAGTTGCTCGTCGCCAACAAATGCGATCTGGTCGGCACCCTGCCGCCCGGCCTCGCCGGATGCGCCCATCCGGTCTCCTGCGCCACCGGAGCCGGCCTCGCGGAACTCGTCGATGGCATCGTCCGCACCGTCGCCGGCGCCGTCCCGCGCCCGTCCGCCGCCGCGATCAACGCCCGCCACCAGGCCTGCCTCGCGCGCGCAAGGGACGGCCTCAACGAAGCCGCCGCCGAACTCGCCGCGGGCAACCCACCGGAACTCGCCGCCATCGGCCTCCGCTCCGCCCTCGACGCCGTCGGCGAGATCCTCGGCCGCGCCGACTCCGAAGAAATCCTCGGCGAAATTTTTGCCAGATTCTGCATCGGCAAATAAAAAGGAGCGCGGAGAGGGTGAGATTCGAACTCACGGAGGCTTGCGCCTCTCCGGTTTTCAAGACCGGCGCATTAAACCGCTCTGCCACCTCTCCATTCGGTAAGACCGGAAAAACCTAGCGCGGGGACGATCCCGCGTCGAGGACACTTTGCGCGCCGGTCCGAGAGTATTTTGCGCGATCACCCACCGGGAGCCCTCCCCCGGGCTTGCGTGTGGAAACTGGAAGACCCGCATTTGCCGTCGCCGCGCCGCGCCCCCGCCGCCGCCCGGGGTGGAAAATTGCTTGGAGGGCCGGGCGGAGTCGGCTAGAGGGATGCGCGTGGTAAAGCACGCACAAAGGGAACGCTGGTCATCGCGCATGGGGGTCATCATGGCGGTGGCGGGCAGCGCGGTCGGCCTGGGGAATTTTTTGAGGTTTCCCGGGCAGGCGGCGAATTACGGCGGGGGGGCTTTCATGCTGGCGTATTTTCTATCGTTGTTGATCATCGGCCTGCCGATTTGCTGGGCCGAGTGGACGATGGGCCGGTATGCGGGGCACCGTGGTTTCAACAGCTCCCCCGGGGTTTTTCACTGCCTGCTCAAGTGGCGTTATTCGAAATATCTCGGTGTCATCGGGGTGGTGATCCCGGTGATCATCTACATGTATTATGTGGTGATCGAGGCGTGGTGCCTCGGCTATGCGGCCAATTTCCTCGCGGGAGCGCTTCATTTCCACACCGCCGGGTCGGCCGGGGAATTTTTCGGCCGTTTCATCGGGGCCTCTGCCGACGGCAGCGCGGCCGGCTTCGGTCTTTCGCAGGCGGGGCCGTATCTGCTTTTGGTATTCCTCCTCAATTTTGTTTTGATTTACCGGGGAGTCGCCAATGGGATCGAGTTGTTCTGCACATGGGCGATGCCGGTGTTGCTTGTCCTTTCGCTTGTGATCCTCGTGCGGGTGCTCACGCTCGGGGCCCCCGATCCGGCGGCTCCGGAAAACAACGTCCTCAACGGCCTCGGCTTCATGTGGAATCCCGAGAAGGTTCTCGTCGAGAAAAATGCCGGCCCGCATTGGGAAAAGGTCCGCGAGGTCGTGGGCGCCGCCTTGATCGAGGCCGCAAAGGCCGAAGCGGCGGCCGATTCCACCCTTCGCGTTCGCACGGTCGGCATCTGGGAACAACTTCAGAAACCCCAGCTCTGGCTGGCGGCCGCAGGTCAGATTTTCTTTTCGCTCAGCGTCGGATTCGGCGTCGTGCTCACCTACGCGAGCTACCTTTCCGAGAAGGACGATGTCGTGCTGAGCGGGCTCTCGGCGACGAGCGCGAACGAATTTTTCGAGGTGGGCCTCGGCGGGTTGATCACGTTGCCGGCGGGGTTTGCGTTCCTTGGTGTGGCGGGGGTCGCGGGGATGAGCACGTTCGCGCTGGGGTTCAACGTGCTGCCGCTCGTCTTTTGCAAGATGCCGATGGGCTGGCTCTTCGGGGCCGCCTTTTTTTTCCTGCTCTTCCTTGCGGCGATCACGAGTTCGCTTTCGATGCTGCAACCCGGCATCGCCTTCCTCGAAGAGGCGCTCAAGATCGGACGCAAGCAATCCGTCACCGTGCTCGGTCTCATCACCGGAGCCGGAACCGCCTTTGTTTTTTATTTCAGCAAAGACCTCAAGGCGCTGGATACGCTGGATTTCTGGGCGGGCACGTTCCTGATTTTTATTCTGGCCACGGTTCAGGTGCTCGTCTTCGGATGGGCCTTCGGGGTCCGGCGCGGACTGCGGGAAGCGGACAAAGGGGCCGCGTTTCCCGTCCCTCCGATTTTCGGGCCGGTGATCAAATACGCGTGCCCGGCGTTCCTGCTGGCGATCTTTGGCATGTGGGTGCTGGTGAATGTGTTTGGATTCCGCTTCGGCGGAGGCCCGGCCGAACTGAGCGGCTACGTGAAAGACCTCTTTGTCGAGCCGAATCCGGTCGCGTGGATGGCGGTGGGCATGGTGCTGGCGTTCGGGGGTTTTGTCTCCCTGCTCGTCGCGCGCGCGGAAGCCTTCTCCAGTAAACCTTCCAACAAGGGGGCCCGATGACAATCGGCGGATGGATCGTGATGGGGCTCTCGGTCGGGTCGGTTACCGCCCTCTTCATTTGGTGCCTGTGGCGCGTCCTCTCGGATCCCCAGGAAACCGAGCACATGCACGGCTTCGACAAACACACCCCCGACGAGGAATGATCCGGGAATTCCTCGCGCGCAAACTCGCCGGCGGCCGCCTCCTTATCGGGCAGGCGGTTTGCTTCGGCGACTTCCGCATCCGCCATGCCGATGACGAAGGACGCGATCCCGCCACGCTCGAAATTTTCCGGGATCCCGCGGATGCGATCCGCATCGCCACATGGACCGATGACGGCGGGTATCGTCCGCTCAAATCCGCGCCGAACCTCCGTCATGGATGGGAATTGCACGCCGGTTCGCTCGACGGCCTGCGGCTGGCTCTCGACTACCTCTACCCGGCCGCCCTCGGCAACGCCCTCGCCGTCGAATCCGGCGAAGCGATCGCCTGCCAGCTCCGCGACACCCTGGGACGGCAAACCGGAATGTATGCGGTCACCAAGAAAATCACCGACGACGAGGCCGATAAACTCATCCGGTCGGCCTGCGATGACACGTCCAGGTGTCTGAAAAAAATTATCTGGCCGGTCGGGCCCGGGCGGCCGTCCCCCCTCACGCACGCCAAAGTCGATTTCCCCGACGGGGTGGTGCCGCTGATTTGTGCGGAAGCGTGCAGTCTCCTTGTCGCGGGCGCACGGTCGGTCGTGAAATCCCGTCCGTCCCCGACCGCTTCCGCCGTTTCGTAAAACGCGACTTCGTTATCCGCCCGGGCGGCTTGTTGCGGCGGGGTGCGCGGGGATAATCGACCGACATGGCGAATATCGGCTTTATCCAGCACCGTCTCAGCCGCACCGACGGCGTTTCTCTCGAAGTGGACAAATGGCGGAGTGTGCTCGAGGCCGCCGGGGTCTTCATCGCGGAAAACGCGACCATCACCGGCGAACCGCGCCCGATCCACCCGCCGGCAGGCCTCCATTTTCCCCCCGCCTGATTTACGGGCTCTGACGGAGTCCGTTCGCGTCGGCAATCCAGCGGCCGGGCCCGGGTGGGCGGATGACGAGCGGGGCGACGGGAGCAATGCGGTAGCCGCGGATTTGGAGGAACTCGGGCGACGGGGAGGCCGGGTCGAGAGGAACGAGACGGAAGCCGTCGTTGGAGACGGTGAGGTCGCGGACGGTGAGGGAGGATCCCGGCGGGACGCCGAGCACAAGGCCCGCACCGGGCTCGAGTGTCACATTTTCCATGCGGATGTCGCCGTCCAGCACAAGCGTGCAATCCCCGCGCAGGGTGACATTCGAAAACCGGCCCGCGGCATCGGCGAGGGTGAGCGCGAACGACGGACGCACGATCACCCGCGGGCACGGGACGACGGGGACACCAAGGATGGATTCCGCCGGCGCCTCGTCGATGATGCAGCCGGCATGGCGCAGACGGGTGCGGCCGGCGGCATAGAAGTCGCTCTCGGCACTGGAGGCGCTTTCGGGCGGGCCGCCCGAGGCGGCTTTGGCGGCGGCGTCGGCGAGGTTGTTTTTGCAGGCGCTGAACGCCCACGCGCGGTCGAATACGGTGACGCCGACCTTTTCCCCGCTGTGAAAAAGCTTGGGGAGGTCCTGCATCATGGTTTCGAGGCGGGTGGGTTTTTTGAAAGACGTGCGCGAGGCGTCGGCGAATTTCGGGTTCACGAATTCGGCGATGATCCCGCGCGATTCCTCCAGCACGCGCAGGTAGGGTTCGAGGCGGATGACGAGCAGGTTGATATTGCCGGGGAAAAGCGAGAACCCGCGCGCGTCCGGCACGTCGCCCTCCGGGCTCACGGTTGCACGGAGGAGGGGGTCGAGCTGGTTGTATTCGACGTTGATCGTGAGATCCGGCGCGCCGTCGCGCACAAGCCGGGCCAGCCCGCCGACCGCCTCGCCGGGGATCCGGTTGACCGCGATCGAATTGAAGTCGTAGCCGTGGAGTTCCGAGACGCCGATGGCGGCGAAGGCGGCGTTGAACGCCTGGGCGTTCGTGTCCTGGATGAAGAGGAGGTAGCGGATGCCCGCCGCAGCCAGCCGCGCGGCCGTGCCCGAGGAATGCAGAAGCATGTGGATGTCGCCGTGCCCGTGAGGCTTCATCTCGAGCGCGTATCGCCCGCCCGCCGCAAGGCGGCCGTCCACATCCGCCAGCGCGGGCACGAGTTCCTGGCGCAGGATGGTCACGTCGGCGAGGCCGAAGTTGTCGTTCGCGGCGAGGAACGTCCGCGTTTTTTCATCGGTATCCCGGCTCGTCATAATCACGAGCGGGACCGGACGCCCGATCCGCCGGGAGGCCTCGCGGAGGACGCCCGCGTAGTGCGCGAGGTAGGGAGTGGTTTCGGTGACCTCGACCGGAATCTCCAGCTTGATCCCGCCATATCCCAGCCGCTCGCCCAACCCGCCGGCGACGAGCACGACGGCGGTCGCGGGCAGGGCGGAAATGCCGGCGGCCTCGGCGCGGTCGTAATCGGGGCCGAAGCCCGAGAGGTCCACCAGGTCGGGTTGGTGCGGCGTGCATCCCTCGAACGGGTTCTCGCCTGCGGAGGCCCCCGCAAGGAGGACGCGGGCATTTTTCACATAGGCCGGGATGCCGCCCGGATACGAGCGGTCCGCAAGACGGAGGGCCTCGAGAAAAGCCAGCTTCTCCGCATCGCGCGTGCCTGGCCGGTCCCAGTCCTCGTAAAGGTGGCCCTGATCCTCCGCGACCAGCACCCCGGCCAGCGTCGCGTCGGCAGCCTCGCCGATGCCGGCATGGAGGTTCTCAAGAAAGGCGGCGTAACGCGGGCTGTCGGCAACGTGGGCGGGAATCGAATTCATCACGCCGATCATAACGCCGATTTTTGATTTGGAAAAGAAAAGGGTTTTCTGTCCCCCCGCGATCGGAGTTCGTCGGCAATTGTCCGCATCGTCGTTTCCCAGTCCGATTCGTCGCGCACCCAAATGAGACGTGTGTTCGGATACCACACTGACCTTTCTTGTCCGAGCGGCCAACTGAGGAGGGGTTGCTCCCGAATGACGAGCCACACGGGCAGTCCGAGCGCTCCTGCGAGATGGGCCTGGGTTGCGGAGATGGTAACCAGAAGATCACAAGAAAGCAGGAGTGCGGCAAGTCCGTCGAGGTCGTGGTAAATATCCACCGATTCTGTTCGGATGCGATGGGCCAGCCCCTCCCAGGCTTGTATCCCGCGGGGGTCCGATCCGTGCTGCGCGGAAAGGAACTCGATATTCCGCACGGACAGGATGTGTCGCCAGGCCTCGATGGGCGGCAAGGATTTGTCGGTATTGGTGCTTTGCCAGACGAGGGCGACTCTGGGGCGCGGCGGACCGGGTGTGCGGCTCCGGGAAAATTCGGCCACACGGGAAGCATCGGCCGTTAGCCAGGGTTTTCCTGGCATGGAAGCGTAGGACGGAAGCAGAAAGTATCCGAGGCGTTCCCACGTCGCGTGGCAGGCGGTGCCTGGCGGGATATACCCGTCGTCCGAAGGGGTGTCCCCGCGCGGCAGGAACTCGATCTCCGGGAACCGTCGCTTGAGCAGCGGAATCAGACGGGAATCCATCTCGACCGTGCAGTATTTTTCCATGGAATCGAGATTCGAGAGCCCGGCCGCGTAGCGGATGTCCGCTCCGAGATGTTTGCAAGCTTTCCAGACAAAGAGTCGATGCGCCTTATCGAGCGGTTCGCCATTCCAGGCGGGAAGGGTTTTGCCACACAGCGCTTTCTCCGGCTGTTGGCCCACGATCTCCATCCGCCATTGCACCGCGAGATCTTGCGTCCATTCGGCGAGAGCCATAAGCATCCCTGTCAGCGCTGGTGAGGCGGGGTCGGCCCTCCATGCGAGAGTGGCCAGCCGCTTGGCTTCGTCGTATTTGCGGAGCGAAAGGGCGGCGGTGGCCTGTTCGGCCAATTGCTGAGAAACCGGCTTGTCGTGAGAGGCGAGCATTTGCCCGGACGATTTGTATCCGAGTTCCGAAAGAAGCGGTCCCGCAACCCTTTCATACTCTTGTGCCGCCTCCGGCAAAAGAGTCTCCCTCCAGCGGCCGATGCGAGTCTCGTCCGGTGGTCGTTGCGTCAGGGAAAATGCCGCACGGCGCAATCCGCCTTCCTGGAGTCTTCCGCCTTCGACCCGTCGGTCGCCGAGTTCTTGCAGTCTTTCTGCGGCCCTCACCTGGTAGTTGAGCATTTCCGGCTCATAAGGGACATCCAGGAACGAGCAGATTTCCTTCAAAACCCCGGATGTATCCATGATCAACTCCTCGTAGCGGACCTCGAGATACGAGCCGGGCCGGGTATCGAATCGCCGTCCGGCCTCGACAGCATCCCGCCATTCCGAAGCTTGCAGGGCCGGGGGGCGGATGGTTTTGGAAAAGAGGGAAAACCGGGAGTGCATCTGGGAGGCGAAACAGTCGCGGCCATCGCGAATGATATGAATCACGCGGATCTGCGGCAGGACACGCTCAATCGCCCCGAGATATCTCACATAGCCCGGGCTTTTGTCTCCCACGATGGCCTTTGAGTGGAGGTTGCCATAGAGCTTCCAGACGAGCCGGAGGGATTCGGTGCCCGATAGATTCCGGCAACGGCCGAGGTATTCCTCCCGATCCAGTCCGAGGTCCGCCCACTTGGGATGCGAAAGCACCAATCGGGCCACCGATTCTCCGCCGAGCTCCATGGCCTTTTGGAAAAGTGATTCGGGGAAGGATGTTTCCGGCGTTATCGCAATCTGCGAGTGGGCATCGAGCATCAGACGCAGGAGGGTGGTGCCCGACCGGATGGCGCCCACGACAAGAGGCATTACGGCGGGATCCTTGCCCGGTTGGATCGATGGAATCCCGGCAGAGTCCATGCGGGGTGAACCTTCGTTCATGGGCTTGGCGTTTGATCGCTCAGGTCGCCGCCTGTCGCCTGGTGGATTCGAGCATTTCCCGGCGGGCCTGAAACCAGACATCCGCGTGCGGATGGTTCCGGTATTCTTCCAGCCAGGGACCGCCATTGGTGTAGTGGATCAGCTTCGTGCGGGAGTCCATCCAATCCAGGGTGTTCCAATTATCGGGAATGTCACCGATCTCCGGATCCGGAATCTCCTGGAAACGATGGAGGTAGGCCCCCGAGCGGGTTTCAACGGTCTCTTTGCTCCAGAGAGTCAACTTTTCACAATTCATGATCATGAGGCTCGACCAATTTTTCCTCGGATAGATGGATTGTTCGCACCCATACATTTTGACTGTATTGGTCGGGCGGTAATCATGCTTGACCACACGAAGGGCGAGGTTCTCCATATCAAGTTCATCCAGTTCCCTTATGTCTCCAAGGCAGAGCATGTCGCTGTCCATGAAAATGGCTTTTCCGTGGAACCCGCAGAGGTGCGGCACGAGGAACCGCGAGTAGGTGAACTCCGTCGAGGCCCTCGGATCGTGGGCCCGCGTGAAATCGAGCTCATCGAGCCGGAGGTAGCGGATGTCCAGCGGGATGGACGCATGTTTGAGAAGGCTATACCTCAATACATCCGCGGGCTCCGGATACCGGGAATCCCACCCGATGAAGATTCTGGTCATGAGTAAGGGAGGTCGGGGGCGCGGCCGTTTTACTTTTTGTTGATGCGGAGGAAGGTGGGGATGTCGAGATCTTCGCCTTCGACGATGGTGGGCTCGCTTTTTTCGAAGCGTCCGCGGGCGACGGATTCGAACTGGAGGGTTTCCTGTTTCACCTTGGCTTGGCTGGGTTTTTCGGCGGGCTTTTTGACCGGGGCCTGCGCGGTGCCCGGCGCGGGGGGCGGGGGGATGCGGGGAACGGGCGCGGGAGCCGGTGCCGGGACGGAGACGGGCGCTGGCGGCTGGGGCGGAGCGGTTGGAGCGGGTTTTGGCGGAGGCGGAGGGGGTTCGTCGGCGAAGAGGCCTGCGTCGTCATCGTCGGGCAGGAGGCGGCCGGGCGGTTTCGGGGAGAGGATTTCGTCGAGGGATTCGGCGGGCGCGGGTTTGGCGGGGAGGACGCGGGGCGGGGCTTCGACGGCGGGCGCGGGCTGCGGGCGGGCGGGTTGCGGGACGGGCTGGACGTGGGCCGGGCCCGGGGGTTGTGCGGGGCGGGGGGCTGGGGCCGGGCGCGGGGCGGCGTGGGGGATTTCGCGGGCGGGCTCGCGGGGGGGAGGCGGTTGGTCGCCGCAGGTGGCGAGGAGGGTGACCGAGACGGCGGGGGAGTCGGTGAGGGAGACGCCGAGGAAGAGGGGCGTGTCGTCGGGCACGGCTTTGGAGACGGCGGCCATGACGGCGGAGGTCTCTGCGAAGGTGAGGTCGGCGGGTCCGCAGATGTGCGCGATGGCCGAGCGGGCATCGGATAGCATGCGTCCGCGGTCGAGGAGGGGGCTTCGGAAGGCGGCTTCGAGGGCCTCGTGCGCGCGGTTTTCGCCGGAGGATTCTCCGCGACCGAACACCGCGCATCCGGGCGACGAGCCGAGGACGGCGAGGAGGGACCCGAGCTGGACGGGCATGGGGCCGCGCCCGGAAAGCATCTCGAGAAGAGAGTGGACGGCCGCCCCGAGCAACTCGTCGGAGGCCGCGAATGTCTCTCCGATCCCCGCGCGCGGGGAGGTGAGTTCGGCCATGCGGTCGTTTTCAAAACGGATGACCGCGTGGGCCTGCGCGGCGAGGGCGGCCTCGGCTTGGGCGGCCTGGTTGGCGCGCCGGCGGCCTTCGAACGAGAACGGGAGGGTGACGACGGCGAGGACGAGCGCGCCAGCCTCGCGGGCGGCGTGGGCGACGACGGGGGCGGCTCCCGATCCGGTGCCGCCGCCGAGGCCGCATGCCAGAATAACGACCGAAGCGCCTTCGACGGCGAAGCGGATTTCTTCGAGGGACTCCTGGGCGGCCTCGTGGCCGACCTCCGGGTCGCCGCCGGCACCGAGTCCGCGGGTGGCGCGGACGCCGAGGTGGGACTTGCGGGGGGCGACGGAGGCGGCGAGCGACTGAGCGTCGGTATTGATGGCGATGATTTCCGGCCCGCGGAGGCCGGCGAGGGCGATTTTATCGGCGAGGTGGACGCCGGCGTTGCCGAGGCCGATGATGCGGACCGCGAGGGTGGCGTTGGGGGCCGGGGAATTCGGGTAGGCGAGCATGGCTTATTTTTTCCGGAAAAGGCCGCCGAGCAACTTCTCGAGCAGCCCGGGTTCGTCCTCCTCGGCGCGGAGGGCCTGGGTGAATTTGACAACGCCGATGGCGGTGGAGTAGGCGGGGTTGTTGAGGATCGACTTCGGGCCCGAGATGCCGGCGTCGCGGACGAGGTGGACGGGCATTCCGAAGACGGCCTCGGCGGCCTCGCGGATTCCGCGCAGGTGGCTGCAACCGCCGGTGAGCACGACCCCGGCGCCGAGCATGTGCTGGGGCGTGTCGCGGAAGACCTGCCTGGCGATGAGGGAAAACATTTCCGAGACGCGGGCCGAGATGATGGCGTCCAGCATTTCGCGTTCGACTTCCTTGCCGGAGAAGCCGGCGTCGTTTTTGAGGACGATGCGCTCGCCGGGGGTTCCCCGGCCGGGCACGGCGCAACCCTCCTCGACCTTGAGTTTTTCGGCGCGGGTGAGCGGGATGCGGAGTCCGAGCGAGATATCGTTGCTGATGTGGTCGCCGCCGACGGCGAGCACACCCGAGTGGCGCACGGCGCCGTCGGCGAAGACGATGAAGTCGCTCACGCCGCCGCCGATATCGATGACGAGCGCGCCGAGGTCGCGCTGGTGGTCGCTGAGGACGGCATGGGAGACGGCAAGGGAATTGACGGCCACCTGGTCGATGTGGATGTGGTTTTCCTCGATGCAGCGGAGGGTGTTCTGGAGCCGGGTTTTGACGCCGTGGATGATGTGGAAATCGGCCTCGAGGCGGCGGCCGACGAGTCCGACCGGGTTGAGCACGCCCTCCTGGCCGTCCACGTAGTAGTGCTGGATGATGGAATGGAGGAACGTGTTTTCGGTGGGGATGTTGACCTCGCGGGCCTTGATGGCGACTTCTTCGACATCCTCGTCGTCGATTTCCAAGCGGTCTTCGGGGATGAGGATGGCTCCGCGGTTGTTGAAGCTGGTGATATGGTTGCCGGTGATGGCGACCGAGACTTCCTCGATGGCGACATCGCTGTTAGTTTCGGCCTCGGCGATGGCGTCGTGGACGCATTCGGTGGCGATGGCGAGGTCGATGACCTCGCCTTTGCGGAGCCCGCGCGAGGGGGCCGTTCCGACGCCGAGGAGGCGCAGGTCGCCGTCGCGGCCGGATTCGCCGACGACGCAGCAAACCTTCGAGGTGCCGACCTCGAGCCCGACGATGATCTCACTCTTTGCCATGGGATTTTTTCCGGACGGGTGAGGGTCCGGGGAGGGGGTCCGCGGCGGCGACGACAAATTTCACCGGCGTATTGCGGCGGACCATGAGGTTGACGGATTCGAGCTGGCGGCCGGTCTCCGCGCAGTGCAGGAGGAGCTTTTGCAGCCGTGCCAGTTGGCCGGGGTAGTCGTCGAGGTCGAAAATGATGCGCGCATGGGCGTCGTTGACGACGTCCAGACGGTAGTCGCGGGACGCGTCGATCGAGCGGATGCGGAGGAGGCTCTCGGGGAATTTGGTGACCGCGTCGAGGAGCGCGAGCGCATGGCGGAGCCCGTCGTGGTCGGAGCGGGAGCCCTCGACGACCGTCTCGCCCGAGACTCCGTAAATGGCGGGCAGGTGGAGGAATTCGGGGTGGATCGTGCGCGGGCGCATGAGCGAGCCGCCGACGTCCACCAGGAGGGAATCCGCCGACGCGCTGGGGTCGCCCGATTCGCCCGGGGCGGCGACCCACGCGACCGGATCGCGGGATTCCAGGCGGATCGAGAGGGTGTCGGGCAGGGTGCGTTCGATGGCGACCTGGCGGACCATCGAGATCCGGCGGAGCGAGGCGTCGAGGGCCGCGAGGTCCACCTCGAAGATATTGAGGCCCTCGCGGAGGCCGGTGGTCTCAAGGGCCTCCTCGCGGCCGAGGATGCCGTCGAGTTCGAGGTTGATGGTGCGGAGGGTGTAGTCGGGATTTGAAAAGAAGAACCGGTCGAGTCCCTCGCGGACGCCGACATACGCGCCGACACCGAGGACGGCGAGGGCGACGAGGCGCACGCACCATGTGAGCACGCGCAGGCGGCGGCGGCGGCGGGCCGAGGATGACCGGGTGGTCACCTCGAGGACGTAATCGGCCGAGCCGGACCGGCGGATGCGCCGGTTGCGCGGGCGTCTGGACGGGCGCGGTGTCATCGTGCGAGGCGGGCGAGGGAGATTAACGCGATGCGCGAGCAGAGTTCGGCAAAGGGGATCGAAACGGCGGCGGCGGCCTTTGGAAGAAGGCTGGTCTCGGTCATGCCGGGGATCGTGTTGATCTCCATGACGTTGAGCGAGCCGTCGGGGCCGAGCAGAACATCGGCTCGGCAATAGACTTCCAGGCCGAGCGCGGCGTTGGCGGCGAGGGCGGCCTCCTGGACCGCGCGGGTGGCGTCGTCGCCGATGTCGGCGGGCACAAAGTAATCCGAGGCGCCCTTCGTGTATTTGTTTTGGTAGTCGTAGAATCCCTGACGGGGAACGATCTCGACGACGGGCAGGGCGCGTCCGCCAAGGATGCCGACGGTGAGCTCGCGTCCGGCAAAAAACTCCTCCACGAGGACGTCGGAGCCGAAGCGGTGGCAGTCCTCGAGGGCGGGGGCGGCTTCCTCCGGGCTGTGGACGATGTGGACGCCGACACTCGATCCCTGGCGGGGGGCCTTGAGCACGTAGGGGGGCGGGAACGGGGGCGACTGGCCGGGTTCCAGCACGGCCCATTTGGCGGTGGGGATGCGGTGATCGTCGAAGCGGCGTTTGGTGAGGATCTTGTCGAAGGCGAGGCGGCTGGCGGCGGGGCCCTCGCCGGTGTAGGGAATGCCGCGGGATTCGAGGATGGACTGGATTTCGCCGTCTTCGCCGAAGGTGCCGTGGATCATGTTGTAGGCCAGACCCGTGCCGGGCGGCAGTGAGAAATCCGGCCCGCGGACATCGATTTCGTGGACCTCGCAGCAGAGCGGGCGGAGGGCGCGGGCGACGGCGGCTCCCGAGCGGAGCGAGACTTCGCGTTCCGAGCCGGGGCCGCCCATGAGGACGGCGACGGTGAGTTTGTGAAGGGCGGTCATGATGGAAGGTCTTCTCCGACGATCTGGACTTCGGTTTCGAGGGTGACGCCGCGCTGGCGCGAGGCGGCGGCCTGGATTTCCCCGATGAGGGCGAGGATTTCCGAGGCGGTGGCCCCGCCGTCGTTCACGATGAAATTCGCGTGGACGTCCGAGACGCGCGCGCGGCCGACGGTGAAATTTTTGAAGCCGAGTTCGTCCACGAGTTTGCCGGCGGGGGAGTGGGGGAGGTTTTTGAAAATGCAGCCCGCGCTGGCGGCGACCGGCTGGGACGTGCGGCGTTTGTGTTCGGATTCCGCAATGGCGGCTTCGATTTGCTCGGTGGTGGCGGGGTGTCCGCGGAGGGTGGCCGAGACGGCGAAGTTGCGCCGGAGGGTGGGAACGTCGCGGTAGTGGACCTCGATTTCGTGGGGGGTCTTGGTGAAGAGGTTGCCGTCTTCGTCGCAGAATTTGACGCGGACGACCTGGTCGAAGGTTTGGATGCCCATGGCGCCGGCGTTCATGCGGAGGCCGCCTCCGAGGCTGCCCGGGATGCCCTCCATCCACTCGAAGCCGCCGATGCCGGCTTTGCGTGCGATGGCGGTGAGTTGTTTGAATTTGAGGCCGACGCCGGCTGTGATTTCGAGTCCGTCGGTCGAGTGGGCGGCGAATTCGCCGCGCGAGAGGTGGGCGACGACGCCCGGGATGCCGCCGTCGCGGACGAGCAGGTTCGAGCCGCGGCCGACGACCATGAACGGGATGTCCTCGTCGAAGCAGAACCGCACGAGGTCGGCGAAGCCGTCGATGGTTTCGGGCTCGGCCCAGAACTGGGCGGGGCCGCCGACGCGCATGGTGGTGTGGCGGGAGAGCGGTTCGTGGAGGAGGATGCGGCCCGGGCCCATTTCGGCGAGCAGGCGGTCGCGGAGTTCGAGATCGGCGATGAGGCGGGCGGCGGCCTCGTGGATATTTCCCGCGCCGAGGCTGAGGACGAGGTCGCCGTCGCGGAGTTCGCGCGCGAGGTCCTTGTGAATGCGGGCGAGGTCGGGCTGATGGTGGATATTGGCGTGGCCGCAGGCGCGGGCCGCCTCGACAATCGTGAGGCCCGAGACGCCGGGGATCGGCTTTTCACTCGCGGGGTAAACATCGGCGACAAAGACCGCGTCGGCTCCCGCGAACGCTTTGCCAAATTCGTCCTTGAGGGCGAGCGTGCGGGTGAAGCGGTGGGGCTGGAACATGGCCAGCACGCGGTTCCATCCGCCGGTGCGCGCGGTGGCGAGCGTGGCGGCGATCTCGGTCGGGTGGTGGCCGTAGTCGTCCACGACAATATTGCGCGGGCTCGCGTGGCGGACCTCGAACCGGCGCCGGGCTCCGCGGAACGAATCGAGGGCGGCCGCGATGGCGGGAAAATCCAGGCCGAGTTCGGAGGCGAGCGCGATGACGGCGAGTGCGTTTGTGGCATTGTGGGCGCCCGGGATATTGAGCCGGCAATCGCCGAGGCGGGCGCCGTCGCGGAAGACGTCGAAGTGGGAAGTGAAGTTGTGGGTTTCGAGGTTGGCGAGGCGGTAGCGGCAGTCCTCGCCGGCCCCGTAGGAAACGGCTCCCGGATGGGACGCGCACGCGCGGCGCGCGCCCGGGTCGTCGCCGCAAAAGACGACCATGCCGGAGGTTTGGTTGACGAGGCGGGAAAAGACGGCGTCGATGGCGGCGAGGTCGCGGTAGAAGTCGAGGTGCTCGGGCTCGATATTGAGGACGATGGCGTGGGCGGGGTGGTAGTTGATGAGGGTGCCGTCGCTTTCGTCGCCCTCGGCCACAAAGTGCGCGCCCTCCGAATCCCAGCGGGCGTTGGTGCCGAGGATCGGGATCTCGGCTCCCACGTAGTGCGAGGGTTTGAGTCCGCCCTGTCGCAGGACGTGCGCGGCCATCGAGGAGGTGGTGGTTTTTCCATGCATGCCGCAGACGACGATGCCCTGCTTGGCGGCCATGATGGCGGCGAGCGCGTCGGCCCGGCGCGCGAGAGGCATGCCCAGCCGGACCGCCTCGTCGTAGGCGGCGTTGCCCGCGCGGACGGCGGAGGAATAAATGACGAGTTCCGCGCCGGCGACGCATTCGGCGGAATGGGGCATCGAGAAGGCGAGGCCTTTGCGGGCGAGGCGGCCGACTTCGACGGTCTCGGTTTTGTCCGACCCGCTCACGCGGTGGCCAAGGGCGAGGAGGAGTGCCGCGATGCCGCTCATGCCCGAGCCGGCGACCCCGATGAGGTGGATGCGGCGGGGCGGGCCCGCGATGGCGGTGGCGAGTTCGGCGGGCGTCATGGCTGGTTGGATGGGCTTGGCTCGCCGGATCCCGCGGCGGCGCGCTCGACTTCGGATGCGACATTGGCGGCGGCGTCGGATGGCGAAAGGGCGGCGGCGGCGGCCGACATTTTTTCCCGGCGGGAGGAATCCTCGAGCAGGTTGGAAACGAGGGCCGCGAAGGTCTCGAGGACGATCCGGTTTTCGGGGATCGTCTCGGCGGCTCCGGCGTCGGCGAAAATGCGGGCGTTGGCGGTCTGGTGGTCGTCGGCGGCGAACGGGTAGGGGATGAGAATCGACGGGAGAGCGAAGCGGGAGAGCTCGCTGAGGCTGGCGGCTCCGGCGCGCGAAACGGCGAGGTCGGCGGCCGAGTAGAGTTCCTCCATGCGGTGGTGGAATGGCGCGACAAAGTGGGGGATTTCCTCGCGCTGGTAGTTGGCGGCGGCGAGCCGGTCGTCGCGGTCGCCGGTGAGGTGGATGATCTGGAGCGGCTTGCCGCGCAGGAGGGCGGCGGCTTTGAAGAGTGTCTGGTTGATCCCGGCGGCTCCCTGGCTTCCCCCCATGACGAGCAGGGTCGGACGCGCGGGGTCGAGCTTGAGCCGGGCGAGCGCCTCGTCGCGCGGGATCCGGCGGCCGAGGTCGCGCCGCACGGGCGTGCCCGTCACCGCGCAATCGCGGCCCGCGAAGGCATCCGCGCAGGACGGGAAGCCGAGGAGGACGCGGGTGACGAAGCGGGCGGCGAGGCGGTTGGCTCGGCCGGGGATCGCGTTGGATTCGTGGATGAGGGTCGGCAGCTTCTGGAGGCGGCCGGCGAGCAGGGGGGCTGTCGAAGTGAAGCCGCCCATGCCGAGCACGACCGAGGGACGGAACCGGCGGTAGAGCGTGCGGCATGTGCCGAGGCTTTCCCACGAGCGCCGGAGGAACCGCACGATCGCCGGGGAAAGCGGCGACGGCATGCCGACGGACGGCAATTTTTCGTATTTGAAGTCGGGGTGCGACCCGAGGGCCATGGAGTCGATGGATTTTTCCGAGACGATGAGGAGGATCTCGTGGCCGCGGGATTTGAGTTCCTCGGCAACGGCGAGTCCGGGGAAGAGGTGGCCCCCGGTTCCCCCGCAGGCAATGATGGCGCGGAAGGGCTTCACAGGCGGCAGTAATAGGATGCGCTCCGCTGCAGGGCGGCGGAGACTGGTGATGCGGCGGGCTGGCCGTGCCGGTGGACACTCACGAGCAGGCC
>Ga0114939_10001194_pt1 | contig 20765 bp, 21 predicted proteins | sample AshMeaCrysSpring_FD_87196 | JGI IMG/M metagenome (GOLD analysis project Ga0114939, IMG submission 87196) | Groundwater microbial communities from Big Spring, Nevada to study Microbial Dark Matter (Phase II) - Ash Meadows Crystal Spring | ecosystem: Environmental > Aquatic > Deep subsurface >...
ACATGGCCGGCCCGCCGGCCTCACTCGTCGGCGCTGCCCTTCACCGCCGCCACCTTGCCGCGGATCTCGTCCACCGTGGCGGCGAGCACCGCGTCGATCATCGACTTCGGCGGCTGCGGGATCTTGCCGGACTCCATCAGCAGCTCGACGATCTCGCGGTTGGTGCGGATGTCGCGCTCGGCCTTCCGGTAGACCGCGTCGTAGTCCATGGCGCGCTGCGCGACGCCGTCGATCATTGCCTGCTTCGCGACGTCCGCCGCCTCGCGCGGGAAGACCTCCACGTCGTCCATGCTCGGCATGATGTGATCGACGTCGAGCCCGCGGGCCTGCTGGGCGCGGGCAAGCGAGTGCGCCGCGGCGATCGCCATCGTGTCGGTGACGCGCGAGGCGCGCACCAGCAGGCAGCCCTTGAGCAGGCCGGGGAAGCACATGGAGTTGTTGACCTGGTTCGGGAAGTCGCTGCGGCCGGTGGCGACGATGTAGGCGCCCGCGTCCTTGGCGTCGTGCGGGTAGATCTCCGGCACGGGGTTCGCGCAGGTGAAGACGATGGCCTTCTCCGCCATCGCGCTGATCCAGTGCTTCTTGACCACGTCGGGGCCCGGCGTCGAGAGCGAGCAGAGGATGTCCGCCCCCTTGCAGGCCTCCTCGATGTCGTCGATGCGCTTGGGGTTCGTTGCCTGGCAGATGTCCCACTTGCGGTAGAAGCGCGGGTCGTTGCGCAGGTCGTCGCGGCCGGCGTGCAGGCCGCCCTTCGAGTCGAACACGATCACGTTCTCGGGCGCGAGGCCCTCGGCGAGCATCAGGCGCACGATGGTCGCGTTCGAGGCGCCGGCGCCGAAGAAGACCGCTTTGACCTTCTTCCAGTCCTTCCCCGCCAGCTTGATGGCGTTGATCATGCCGGCGAGCGTGACGCAGGCGGTGCCCTGCGCGTCGTCGTGCCACACCGGGATGCCGCAGTCCTGCAGCTCGTCGAGCACCTTGAAGCAGTTCGGCTGCGAGATGTCCTCGAGGTTCACCGCACCGAAGGAGGGCGCGGCCATGCGCACGAAGTCGATCGTTTTCTGCGCCGAGTGCTCGTGCCTCGCCTTCGGGTCGAATCGGAAGCCGGCCTTGTACGAGTCGGGGTCGGCGTGAGTGTTGATGCACAGCGCGACCGCGTCGATGCCGCCGAGGTAGTACATCAGGAAGGCCTTACCCTCCATGACGCCGAGCCCGCCCGAGGGCGTGCAGTCGCCGTCGCCGAGGACGCGGGTCGAATCCGACACGACCGCGACGAGGTTGCTGCGCGAGGACAGGTCGTAGGAGCGCAGGTTGTCGTCGCGGATCGCCGTGGAGACGGCCGAGACCCCCGGGGTGTACCAGACGCCGAACCAGCCGAAGCCGTAGATGCCGGCCTTGGGGACGCACATCATCTTGCCGCCGTAGAACTCGTGAGCGGCGAGCGAGAGGCGCTTGAGGAACACGGTCTGCGCGCGCGCCACCTCGCCCGGCGTGAAGTCCGCGGGGAAGAGGGACCTGAGGTTCGTGACGTCGAGGTAGTCGGGGTGCTTCATCGTCGGTGCCTCCTAAAGGTGGCCTTACGTTACCCGCCGCGGGCCGGGATGTCCTTGCGTCCGGCTAGTCCCGCCACGCAGCAGGGGCACGACGTAACCCCACGCAATCGCGCCCAGGGCCGCCACCGCGAGCGGCAGCCGCAGCCAGTCGCCGCCCGGGTAGCCGCCGTCGTCGATCAGCAGCAGGACGGGGCCGACCGTCGCGAGGCCGACCAGCACGAGGTGCGGCACCGGCCGGAGCCCCCAGGACCAGCGCTGCGCCAGGCGCATGCCCGCCCAAGCCGACAGCAATCCCCCCGCCGCGCCACCCAGGACGTCGAGCGGCCAGTGCACCCCGACCGCGACCCGGCTCACCCCCGTTAGCGCGGCGAGCGCGAGCGCGGGCAGGGCCCAGCGCGGGCGGTAGCCCGCGAGCAGACCGGCGACCAGAAACGCGGTAAGGGTGTGGCCCGAGGGAAAGCTGACCCGTTTGTGCCCGGGGCCGATCAGGACGTAGCTGCCCTCGGCCAGCACCGCCGGCGGGCGGGGCATCTCGAGCAGGTGCTTGAGCCCGCGGCTGTAGGCGGTCGCGATCAGCGTGGCGATGATCGCGGCCCAGAACCACTGCGGATGGCGCCGGGCAACGAGCAGCAGCACGGCGGCCGCGGCAGCGCCGTCGCCGAGCAGCGTGAGGCCCTGCCACAGCGAGGCGGGGAGCGCCGCCCCCAGGCCGTTCACCGGCGCGAAGCCGGCGTGGTAGCCGCCGCCGACCCAGGCGATCAGCCCGGCGAGGGCGAGCGCGCCGATGCCCACGCCCATCGCCCAGTCCAGGGCACGGCCGGGCCCCGGGTGCGCGGCGTCGGCCGCGGCCGCCTGCCGCAGCGCGGCGAGAAAGGGGTGCGCGCTCACGAAGGGGGCGCCGCGCCGAGCCGCAGCAGCACCACGCCTGCGCGCTGGTAGAGCACTTCCTTCGGCACGCCGGGGTGCAGGCGCTCGAGGCTGGCGAGGCGGTCCACGCGGGTGAGCACGACCTCCCCGGGCCGGGGCTCGCGCTGCGGCGTCGGCGCCTCGCGGTAGACGCTGAAGCTGGACAGGTACGCGCGGTAGGCGACGACCGGGGCGCCGACGGTCCGCGCGATCGCGGCGGCCTCCCTGACCGGCGCCTGCGCCACCGCGAGATACCGCGGCAGCACGAACCCCCAGAGCGCGATCGCGAGCACGAGCCCGCTCGCGACCAGCCCGGCAAACGGCGGGACGCGGCGCGCTAAGGCCACGCCGAGGACCGCCGCGACGCCGAGGGCCATCGCGGCGCGGTAAGTGCCGTCGAACAGGGGCAGGCCGGCCTCGATCAACGCGCGCTCGTACAGGCGGGTCGTGTGGTCCTGGGCGAGCGTGAGGAGCTCGGGGAGCAGAAGGAGCAGCAGGAGCGCGCCGATCGGCGGCGCGAAGGCCAAGGCGCGGTGGCGCAGCGCGTCGCGGTGCAGCGCCATCAGCACGAACAGCGGCGTGCAGCCGTAGAGCAGGTAGTGCGGCAGCTGCGTGCCGGACAGCGAGAAGACGGCGAAGGCCGTCCCGAACCAGATCCAGAGGTAGCGGCGCAGCGGGTCTGTCCAGTCGGTGCGCAACCGCGCCAGCGTGACGGCGAGCAGGCCCGGGTAGGGCAGCAGGATGAGCGGCAGCCAGACGAGGTAGTACCACAGGACGCCGCCGTGGCCCTCCATCGTGTCGCTGTAGCGCCCGACGTTGTGGTGCAGGTAGAAGCCCTCGAAGAAGGCCGTGCCCTGGTCGAGATACACCGCGACGTGCCAGGGCAGCGCCACCGCGAGGAATACGAGCCAGCCGGCCGGGGCGAAGGCCGCGCGCAGCCAGTCGCGGAAGCGGCCGACGCTCGCAAACCACGCGAGGCTCACGGCGACGGGGAGGGCGAGGGCGATCGGTCCCTTGGTCAGGAAGCCGAGCCCCATCCAGAGGTAGGCGCGCAGCAGGGTCGCGCGGGAGGGCGACTGCGCGTGCCGCCAGATGTCGAAGAAGGCGGCGGCGAGCCAGAGGTTCAGCAGCGCATCCGCGATCGCGGCCTTGGCGATGAAGCCGACGGCGACCGAGAGCGCCATCACCAGCACGGCGGCGCGCGCGCTGTCGGGGTCCGCCTGACGTCGCACGAAGTGGAACAGCAGCAGCGCCCAGAGCGTCGCGGCGATCGCCGACGGCAGGCGCAGGGCGAGCTCGGACAGCCCGAGGGCGTGCACGCCGGCGGCCTGCAGCCAGTAGATCAGGATCGGCTTGTCGTGCCGCGGCTCGCCATCGAGCTGCGGCGAGACGTAGTTGCCGCTCGCGACCATCTCGCGGGTGGCCTCGCTGAAGGCGCCCTCGTCGACGTCGGTCAGCGGCAGGCTGCCGAGCTGCCACCAGAACGCCAGCGCGATCGCGACGAGCGCGACGAAGTCCCAGGCACGGTCACGGTTCATGGGCGGATTATCCACGCCCGGCCCCCGGGCCGGCAGCCGGATCGCGCGGCCGTCGGACGGCGGTGTAACATGCCGCCCGCCCCGACCGGGATCCGCGAGGCCGCGCCATGAGCATCAAGTCCGACAAGTGGATCCGCCGCATGGCGGCGGCGACGCAGATGATCGAGCCGTTCGAGCCGCACCAGATCCGCCAGGCGAACGGCGGGCGCGTGATCTCCTACGGCACCTCGAGCTACGGCTACGACATCCGCTGCGCGGACGAGTTCAAGATCTTCACCAACATCAACTCGGCGATCGTCGACCCGAAGAACTTCGACCAGAACAGCTTCGTCGACGTGAAGGCCGACGTCTGCATCATTCCACCCAATTCCTTCGCGCTCGCGCGCACGGTCGAGTACTTCCGCATCCCGCGCAACGTGCTGACCATCTGCCTCGGCAAGTCGACCTACGCGCGCTGCGGCATCATCGTGAACGTGACGCCGCTCGAGCCGGAGTGGGAGGGCCACGTCACGCTCGAGTTCTCGAACACCACGCCGCTGCCCGCGAAGATCTATGCGAACGAGGGCGTGGCGCAGATCCTCTTCTTCGAGTCGGACGAGCCCTGCGAGACCTCGTACCGCGACCGCGGCGGCAAGTACCAGGGACAGCAGGGCGTCACCCTGCCCAAGCCCTGAGGCGTCGCAGGCCGCCTAGGCCGTGCCGCCCGGCGGCGGCTCCTTCCACTGCGCGTGCTCCGGATCGTGCTCCCAGCAGACCGTGTGCACGCCGCGGCCGGCCGATTCGAAGAAGGTGCGGCTCAGCAGCTCGGCCAGCACCCCCGTCGTCAGGAACTGCAGCGACGCGACGCACAGCAGGATGGCGACGAACAGCAGCGGCCGCTGGCCGATGTGCTCCCCGCCGATGAACTTGACGCCCATGAGGTAGGCGAGCAGCCCGCCCCCCAGCGCCCCGAGCACCAGGCCGAAGCTGCCGAAGAAGTGCCCGGGCCGGGCGCGGAAGCGCAGAAAGAAGAAGGCGGCGAGCAGGTCGAGGATCACCCGGAAGGTGCGCGACAGCCCGTACTTCGAGGTGCCGCGCTCGCGGGCGCGGTGACTCACCACCGTCTCGCCGATGCGGTGCGGCGCAGTCACGCCGGCGACCCAGACGGGGATGAAGCGGTGCATCTCGCCGAACAGCCGCACCTGCTTGATCACCTCGGCGCGGTAGATCTTGAGGCTGCAGCCGTAGTCGTGCAGCTTCACGCCGGTGACGCGGCCGATCAGCCGGTTGGCGGCGCGCGAGAAGAGCTTGCGGGTCGACTCGTCCTGGCGCTGCCGGCGCCAGCCCTGCAGCAGGTCGAGGTCGCGCTCCTCGAGCTCCCGGATCATGCGCGGGATGTCCGCCGGGTCGTTCTGCAGGTCGCCGTCCAGGGTGGCGATCAGCGCGCCGCGGGCGGCGTCGATGCCGGCCTGCATCGCCGCGGTCTGGCCGAAGTTGCGCCGCAGCCGGATCACGCGCACGTGGCGGCCGTAGCGTGCGGCCTCCTCGATGAGGCGCTTGCCGGTGCCGTCGCGGCTGCCGTCGTCGACGCAGATGAGTTCCCAGGGGGCCGCATGGTCGGCGAGCCCCGCGTGCACGGCGGCCAGCAGCGGCGCGACGTTGTCCACTTCCTCGTAGAGCGGGATGACCACGGAGAGGGAGTTCGCTTGGTCAGGCACGGTTCGGTTCCTCGGCAGCGGGATCGGCCGGCGCGCGCGGCGGCACGGGAAGCAGCAGCGCGGCAAGGCTGGCGAGTAGCGTAACGCCGAGCAGGAACAGGTGCAGGTTGACGGCGGCGCTCAGGGCGGCGGCGGGCGCCACGCCGAGCGGGTAGAGCGCCGCGACCATCGCCGCCTCGTAGCTGCCGGCGCCCGCTACGCCGTGGACCGGCAGCACGCTGCTTAGCTCGGCGCCGACGATGCCGGCGAGGATCGTGCCGAGCGGCGCGTCGAGGAAATGCGCGGTGATGGCCGCGAAGGCGGCGAGCTTGGCGGCCCAGGACAGGGCGGTCCAGAGATAGAGCCGCGCGAGCTCTGCGTCGTCCGCCGGCCCGGTGTCGCGCACCGCCTGCAACAGGCGGCCCGCCGGCCCGGAGGCCGTCACGCGCGCGGCCAGTGCCGGCAGCAGGCGGATGGCGAGCGGCAGCGCGAGGAGCGCGGCGGCGAGCGCGAGCGCGGGCAGCAGCGCGCTCTGCGCCGAGAGGAGCCAGGCGACGATCCCGACCAGCACGAGCGCGTGCAGGTCCATCAGGCGGATCCAGGCCAGCGCCAGCGTGCCGCGCGTGAGCCGCAGGCCGTAGTAGCGGCGCACCAGCAGCGGGAAAGCCGCTTCGCCGAGCCGCATCGGCAGGAGGTTGTTGGCCGTGGTGTGCAGCGCCGTGAGGCGCAGCATCGTCAGGAACCGGCCGCCGGTCTGGGCGCGCAGGGCGTCGTGGGCCCGCACCGCGCGCAGCACGTAGCTCAGGCCGGCGAGCCCGAGCAGGCCGGCGAGCTGCGGGGCCGGCAGCCCCTGCCAGGGGGCGAGCAGGGCGGGCCAGCCCACCGCGTGGTGCACCCAGGCGACCAGGCCCGCGAGCAGCAGGGTGCCGGCGAGCCACTGGCCCAGGCTGCCCCGCAGACTGCCGGGCCTCGGATCGACGGCCTCCGCGTCGGTCATGCGCCCTCGAGGGTCTCGAGGCGCAAGGGCTCGGCGAGCGCCACGCCGTCGAGCTCCGGGCCGCCGGCCCCCAGGCGCAGGCGCCCCTCGGCGAACCAGCGCGCCGCGAGCGGGTAGATGCGGTGCTCCTGCGCCAGCACGCGCGCGGCGAGGACGTCCGCGTTATCTCCGGGAAGCACGGGAACCCGCGCCTGGAGGATGCGCGGACCGCCGTCCAGCTCGTCGGTGACGAAGTGCACGGTCGCGCCGTGCAAGGTCTCGCCCGCCTCGAGCGCGCGCTGGTGCGTGTGCAGGCCGCGAAACTTGGGCAGCAGCGAGGGGTGGATGTTGAGCAGCCGGCCGCGGTAGCGGGCGACGAAGCCGGGGGTGAGGATGCGCATGAAGCCGGCGAGCGCGACGAGCCCGGGGTCGTGCCGATCGATCTCTGCGGCGAGCGCGGCCTCGAAGGGTTCGCGGTCGGGATAGCGGGTGTGATCGACGACCGCGCTCGCAATGCCGGCCTGCGCCGCCCGCTGCAGACCGAAGGCGTCGGGACGGTTGCTGATCACCGCCGCGACGGCGAAGGGGCAGTCCGGCGCCCGCTGCGCGTCGATCAGGGCCTGCAGGTTGGTGCCGCCGCCGGAGATCAGCACGACGACGGGCAGGCGCGGGCCTGGGCTCATTCGACGATGCCCGGCACCCGAACGCGCGGCGCGCCCCCGCTGGCGGCGATCCAGCCGATGCGGTGGACGGTCTCGCCGTGATCCTCGAGCAGCGCCGCCGCCCGGTCGGCGTCCTCCTCGGCCACGCACACCACCATGCCGATGCCGCAGTTGAAGGTGCGCAGCATCTCGGTCTCGCCGACGCCGCCCGCGTCCTGCAGCCAGCGGAACACGGCCGGACGTTCCCACGCCGCGAGGTCGATCACCGCCTCGCAGCCCGCCGGCAGCACGCGCGGGACGTTCTCGAGCAGGCCGCCGCCCGTGATGTGGGCGAGCGCCCGGACCGGGAGCGCCTGCGCGAGCGCGAGCAGCGGCTTGACGTAGATGCGCGTGGGCGCGAGCAAGGCCTCGCCGAGCGGGCGTCCGTCGCAGGGCGCGTCGAGCGCGGCGCCGGTCACCTCGAGGATGCGCCGCACCAGCGAGTAGCCGTTGCTGTGCGGGCCGGAGGCGGCGAGGCCGAGCAGCACGTCGCCGGGCCGCACGTGCTCCGGTCGAATCATCCGATCGCGCTCGACGATGCCGACGCAGAAGCCCGCGAGGTCGTAGTCGTCGGCCGCATACATGCCGGGCATCTCCGCGGTCTCGCCGCCGGTCAGCGCGCAGCCCGCGAGCTCGCAGCCCCTGGCAATCCCGGCGATCACCGTCGCCGCCCGGTCCACGTCCAGCCGGCCGCAGGCGTAGTAGTCCAAAAAGAACAACGGGTCGGCGCCGGTGACCGCGATGTCGTTGGCGCACATCGCGACGAGGTCGATGCCGATGGTGTCGTGCCGGCCGAGCGCCTGCGCCAGCTTGAGCTTGGTGCCTACCCCGTCGGTGCCCGAGACCAGGACCGGGTGGCGGTAGCGCTCCAGCGGCAGCTCGAACAGGGCGCCGAAGCCGCCGAGCCCGGTGAGCACGCCCGGCCGGAAGGTGGCCTGGGCGAGCGGCTTGATGCGGTCCACCAGACGGTTGCCTGCGTCGATGTCGACCCCGGCGTCGCGGTAGGACAGGGCGGGTTTGGTGGGGTCCACGGCGGGCTCCTTCGCTGATCGCGGCGGCGCGATTCTACTTGTTTCCGGTCGCCGGCGGGCCGAAAATCCGCCGGATTCTCAGCCACCTGCGCCGCCATGCCTGCCTTCCTCCGCCTCTTGCTCGTGCTCGCCGTCGTCGGCGTCCTCGTCCCCCCGGCCCGCGCGGCGGAGCTCCGGGATCCCTACCTCGCCGAAGTGCCGGTGGCGGGCGAGGAGGCCGCACAGCGCAACGAGGCCCTCGGTCGCGCGCTGCGCGAGGTCGCCGTCAGGGTGAGCGGGGACCCGCGTGCCGCCGGCCGCGTCCGCCAGGTCAAGGATCCCTCGAGCCTCGTTTCGCAATACCAGTTCGTGCCCGCGCCGGACGGCGTCGGCCGTCTGCTGCGGGTCGAGTTCGATCGCGCCGCGATGGACGCGCTGCTGCGCGACAGCGGCATCGCCAGCCGCGAGGAGGCGCTGCGGTCCATGCCGGCCGAGGTCTCGGCCTCCCAGCAGCCCCCGCCGCTCACCGGCAGCGCCGAGCGGGTGCGCGTCCAGGTGCGCGGGGTCGAATCGCTCGCGACCTACGCCCGCGTGCTCCGACAATTCCAGGGCCTGCCCGGCGTCGAGCGGGTGACCGTGCGCGGCGCCCGCGGCGACGCCCTGCTGCTTGACGTCGACGCGCGCGGCGGGTCGTCGGCCCTGGATCAGGGCGTGCGCAGCGGGGATACCCTCGTGCCCGAGGCGGCGCCCGGGTCCGGCGCTTGGCCTGGAGGGGTCCGGCTGTCCTACCGCGCCCGGCCGTGAGAGCGCTCCACATCCCCAACGCGATCACCGTCGCCCGGATCCTGCTCGTCGCGCCGACGGCCTGGCTGCTGCTCGAGGAGCGCTACGGCGCGGCCTTCGGGCTGTTCCTGGTCGCGGGCCTGTCCGACGCCCTGGACGGCCAGCTCGCCAAGCGCTTCGGCTGGCAGACGCCGCTCGGCGGCCTGCTCGACCCGATCGCCGACAAGCTGCTGCTGGTCGTCAGCTTTTTGTGTCTCGGCTGGCTCGGCGTCCTGCCGGTCTGGCTGGTCGCGCTCGTCATCCTGCGGGACCTGGTCATCGTCACGGGCGCCGCGGTCTACCACTTCCGCATCGCGCGGCTCGAGGCGGAGCCGATGCTGCTCAGCAAGGCCAACACGGTCGCGCAGATCGTCCTGGTCCTGCTTGCGGTCGCGCACCGCGCGGGGGTGGGCTTTCCCGCCGGGATCATCGACGTCGGGATCTGGATCGTGACGGCGACCACGATCTCGAGCGGCATCGCCTATGTCGTCGTCTGGGGCCGGCGCGCCTTGAGCCAGGGAAACGCCGGCTGAGGCGGCCGTCTCAGGCGCGGCGGGAACGTGGCGCCGCGAGCACGGTGCGCACGAAGGGCAGGGTCAGCGGCCGCTGTGCCGCCAGCGAGGCCTGGTCCAGCTGCTCCAGCACCTCCAGCAGGGTCGGGAGGTTGCGGGGGAAGCGGCGCAGCAGGTAATCCGCCACGTCCGTGCCGAGCGGGAGGCCGCGGGCCAAGGCCGCCGCGCGCAGCGCCTGCGCGAGCGCGTCGTCGGCGAGCGGGTGGAGCGCGAGGGTCAGCCCCCAGGCCAGGCGCGACCGCAGGTCGGGCAGCCCGAGCGGCAGCGCGGTCGGCGGGCCGATGGCGGCGGCGATCAAGCGGCCGCCGCGCTCGCGCAGGGCGTTGTAGAGATGGAAGAGGGCGCGCTCCCAGGCCGGGTCCGCTGCCTGCTCGACGTCGTCGAGGCAGACGAGATCCGTCGTTTCCAGTCCCTGCAGGAGGTCGGCAGACAGCGCGCAGAGCTCGCCCAGCGGCAGGTAGACGCACGCGCGGCCGCTCCCGGCCGCCCGGTTGCAGGCGCCGGCGAGCAGGTGGGTCTTGCCCGTGCCCGGCGGGCCGTGCAGAAACAGAAAACGCTCCCCGCGCCCTTCCGCGGCCGCCGTCACCGCCTGCAGCGCCTCCGCGTTGCCGCCCGCGACGAAGCCTTCCAGGCGGGCGGGGGGCCGCAGCGAGATCTCGAGGGGCAGCTGGTCGGCCATCGGCGCGCAGCGCGTCCCGCCGCGGCTCAGCCAGCGAGGCGCAGCGCGACCTGGGCGAGGCGCCGTCCGAGGGCACGGCAGAGCCGCTGCTCCGCCTCCGTGACCGGGCGCTTGCCGTCGGGGCCCGCGTGATGGGACGGCCCGTACGGCGTGCCCCCGGCCTCGGTGTGCAGCAGGTCGGTCTCGGTATAGGGCACGCCGGCGATGAGCATGCCGTGGTGCAGCAACGGCAGCATCATGGTCAGCAGGGTCGACTCCTGGCCGCCGTGCAGGCTGGCGGTCGAGGTGAACACGCCCGCCGGCTTGCCGATCAGCGCGCCCGACATCCACAGCGCGCTGCTGCTGTCCAGGAAGTACTTGAGCGGCGCCGCCATGTTGCCGAAGCGCGTCGGACTGCCGAGGGCCAGGGCCGCGCAGTCGCGCAGGTCGTCGAGCGTGGCAAAGGGCGGACCGCTCGGCGGGACGGCATCCTCGGTGGCCTCGCAGGTGGCGGACACGCGCGGCACGGTGCGCACGCGCGCCTCCATGCCCGGCACCTCACCGACGCCGCGCGCCACCTGGTTCGCGAGCTCCGCGGTGGCGCCGTTGTGGCTGTAGTACAGGACGAGGACGTAGGGCATGGGGACTCCTGAACAAGAAGCGGGGCGGTAGCGGAGAGGTCTCAGCCGGCGGCGAGCACGGCGGGCGGCAGGCTGGCCGGGAGCCGTTCCGCGATCGACATCTCGATGCGGTCGAAGAACTCTGTGCGCTCCAGCAGCTTGTCGGCGAGCGCCACCAGATCGCCCTCCGCCCCGCTGATCGCGAGCTCCGCGTGCTGGCGATAGCTGCCCGGCGGGGCGAGCAGCACGAGCCGGGACGCGCCCGAGCGGCGCAGCAGCAGCCCGCGCCGCGGGGGCAGACGGTCGTTGGGGTCGCGAAGGTCCACTGGCAGCGGCCGCCCGGGCAGGCGCTGCAGGCCGGCCATCAGCACGTCGCCGGGACGCTGCACGAAGCGGCGGATCACGGCGACGAAGCGCTCCGGCATCGCGAGCAGATCGCTGTCCTTGCGCTGCAGCTGCAGCAGCTGGCCGATCTGCACGGCCGTGGACCAGGGGCTGCGGAATTCGAGGGCGACGCCGTTGCTGCTCTGGTCGAGCTGGAAGCAGCGCGCCTGCGTGGCGGCGGGAGCGGTCGCTTCGCCGGTCCCCTCGACGCCCTGCCGGCCGGCGATCTGCTCGAAACCGACCACCGCATTCAGCCAGCCGGCGGCCAACTCGCGCTTCGCCTGCCGCGGGGGGCGCAGGTACCAGGCGACCAGCATGCCCTTGAGCACCTGGCGGGCGAGCTCGAGCGGGACGTCGTCCAGCCCGGGCGGCTGGCGTCCTTCCTCCAGCTCGGCGTATTCCTCCCGCACGCGGTTGAACAGGCCGGTCAGGCGCAGGTGCCGGGTGCGCGGCGAGGCCAGCTCCTGGGGCATCTCGGCCGAGATCACGCGCGGCATCGGACCGTCGAGATCCACGCTCAGGTGAAACTCGCCCGCGGCCTCGCGCCGCGCCGGCACGAACTCGCTGAGCGCGCCGTGTCGCCCGAGGTAGCGGTGCGCGAGCCAGACCCCGCCGCGCGGCAGCCGCTGCGGCAGCAGCAGATGGGTCAGCAGCAGGCGCTGGAACAGGCGGCCGACGGTCTGCTCGGTCGGCACGCCGTCGTTGTCGCTGATCGTCATCGGCCGGTCAATGCAGCCCAGGGTGGCGGCGAGGCGGGCGATCTCGATCGCCTCGCGCCAGGTCCGGTGGGCGAGGGAGCGGTAGAGCGAGTAGGCGAGCAGGGCTTCGAGCTCGAGGGCGCGCAGCGCATTGGCCAGCGAGGCCGGTTCCTCGCGCGCCGTGGGGCTGACGGCGCCCATCGCGTCGGTGAGGGTGAGCTTCCAGGCGTAGGCGTGCTCGGTGGCGAGCCGCGCCATCGCGTCGAAGAACTCCCGCCGCTCGAGCTGTGCCGCAGGACCGAGGGTGGACGAATAGCTCTGGGCGACGTCGCGCAGGGTGGCGATCGGGGACTCGACCGCCACCGCGAGGGCCTGGCGAGCCGGCACGGCGAGCGGCGCGCGATTGAGCATGGCGAGCTGTTGCGCCAGCCAGCCGGCCGCCGCCGTGGGGTCCGCCAGCAGTCTCGCCACGGCCTCCGCCCCGAGCTTCGCCGGGTCGGTGATGGCCTCCGGCGGCACGGAGGGCCCGGCGCTCGGCACGGTGAGCTGTGGGCCTGAGGGGGAGGGCGCGTCGTTCACTTGGTTTACTTTACACGACCGGTGGGGATGGGCGGCCGATCGGAGGAGGTGGCCATGGCGGTCTGTGTGCGCTGCGTCGTGTCGGGCAAGGTCCAGGGCGTCTGGTTTCGCGGCTCGACGCGGGATCGGGCGCGGGCCCTCGGGCTGGACGGCTGGGCGCTGAACCTGCCGGACGGGCGGGTCGAGGTGCTGGCGGCGGGCGAGGAGCAGGCGGTGAACGCGCTGTGCCAGTGGCTGTGGCGCGGCCCCGATCTCGCGCTGGTGGCGGAGGTGCAATGCGAGCCCGTCCCGCGTCCGCCCGGCCTGTCCGGCTTCGTCACGGGCTGAGGGGGCTCAGTAACCCCTGGCGTCGAGCTGAACCGTGCCGGTCGGCAAGGGGAGGCGACGCACCCCGGTCGCGATACCGCCATCCGGGAGCAGCCCCAGCCAGCGGTAGCCGGCCGGCGCCGGGTCGATGCCGAAGCGGGGCCTGACGGCCGCGAATTGCACGCAGGTCGAAGGGCTGCCGAGCAGCCGCACGCCGTTGCGTTCGGCCTCGAAAGGCTGGTGGATATGGCCGAAGACCACCCCGCGCACCGCGGGGCGCCGGTCCATCACCGCAAACAACGCGTCGGCGTTCGCGAGCGCCATGCCGTCCAGCCAGTCGCTGCCGATCGGCAGCGGCGGGTGATGCAGGCAGACGAGGGCGTGCTCCGCGCCCGCGTCCAGCGCGCCGTCGAGGGCCGCCAGCTCCGTGTCGCTCAGACGCCCGCCGTCCTGCCCCGGTACCGTCGAGTCGAGGAATACCAGTTGCCAGCGCCCCAGGCGAACGTCCCGGCAGGAGAGGACCGGCGGCTCGTGCGCGGCCGCGCGCAGCGCCGCCGGATCGTCGTGGTTGCCGGGCAGGGCATAGGCCGGGCAACCGAGCTCACCGAGCCGCGCGCGCAGCCGCGCGTAACCGGCAGTGGAGCCGTCGTGCACGAGGTCGCCGGTCGCGATCACTGCATCGGCCGGCAGCGCCTCGGCGCGAACGAGGTCCAGCACGGCGTCGAGCGATGCCTGCGTGGGCACGCCGAGCAGGGCGCCGGACGGGTCGGCGTAGAGGTGCGGGTCGGTAACCTGGATGACGCGCACGGTGTCCGACGGCAGGCCGGCGTAGACCCTCGGCGCGGCGCCGTCGTCGGTCAGGGGGGGAAGCGGCCGGTCGGGCATGATTGGGTATAGTAATCGAGTCTCGCGGGGCGATCGGCAGCCCCTCCCGAGGCCGTGACCCGGTTCGCCCTTTGCGTTGTTTTCCTGGAGGCGGGATGACCCTCAACGAGCTGCGCTACATCGTCGCGGTGGCGCGCGAGCGCCACTTCGGCCGTGCGGCGGATGCCTGTTTCGTCAGCCAGCCCACGCTCAGCGTCGCGGTGAAAAAGCTCGAGACCGAGCTCGGCGTCAGCCTGTTCGAGCGCGGGCACGGCGATGTCACTTTGACGCCGGCGGGCGAGAGGGTGGTCAGCCAGGCGCAACGGGTGCTGGAGGAGGCGAGCGCCATCAAGGAAGTGGCGCGCCAGGGGCAGGACCAACTCGCCGGCCCCTTGCGGCTCGGCGCCATCTACACCATCGGCCCCTACCTGCTGCCGCACCTCGTCCCGCTGCTCGCCGACCGCGCGCCGCAGATGCCGCTGGTGATCGAGGAGAACTTCACCGCGGTCCTCGCTGATCGCCTGCGCCGCGGGGATCTCGACGTGATCGTGATCTCGCTGCCCTTCGAGGAACCAGGGGTGCTGACCCTGCCCGTCTACGACGAGCCCTTCGTCGTCCTGCTGCCGAGCGCGCACCCCCTCACCCTCAAGGACGAGATCGGCATCGAGGACCTGCGCGGCGAGAACGTCCTGCTGCTGGGCGCGGGACACTGCTTTCGCGACCAGGTGCTGGATGTCTGCCCGGAGTGCCTGCGCAAGCCCCGTCCGGACGCGCGGGTGCCGCAGTCGCTCGAGGGCGGCTCGCTCGAGACGATTCGCTACATGGTGGCCGGCGGGCTCGGAGTGACCGTGCTGCCCTGCACGGCCGCCGGCGCCGACCGCTTCACCGAGCGGCTCCTCGCGATTCGCCGCTTCGCCGGGGAGCCGCCGGTACGGCGCGTGGCGCTGGCCTGGCGCAAGAGTTTTCCCCGGCCGCGCGCCATCGACGCGCTGCGCCTCGCGATCCACGCCTGCCAGGTGAGCTGCGTCCGCGGGGCCGGTGCAGCACGCGGCGCGCGCGAGGCCCATTAGTTTTTCCCTATAACTCGCATAAGCAGAAACAATTTCGACATCCGGAGATGTCAGCCTACTGTACTCCCGCCACGTGCCGGGTGGTCCGGCACTGCAGCTAACGGAGCCACGGAGGAATGATCATGGCACTTAAGGGCAGCAAGACCGAGCACAGTCTGAAGGAGGCGTTCGCCGGCGAGTCCCAGGCGAATCGCCGCTACCTGTATTTCGCCGCGAAGGCGGACGTCGAGGGCTACAACGACGTCGCCGCGGTGTTCCGCTCGACGGCCGAAGGCGAGACCGGCCACGCGCACGGCCACCTCGAGTACCTCGAGCAGGTGGGCGACCCGGCGACGTGCCTGCCCATCGGCTCCACCTCCGACAACCTGAAGGCGTCGATCGCCGGCGAGACGCACGAGTACACCGACATGTACCCGGGCATGGCGAAGACGGCCCGCGACGAGGGCTTCGACGAGATTGCGGACTGGTTCGAGACCTTGGCGAAGGCCGAGCGCTCGCACGCCAACCGCTTCCAGAAGGCGCTCGACTCGCTCGAGGGCTGACCTGCGCTTGCGGGGCGGCATTTCGCCGCCCCGCGGGTCACCGACCGACGCCGGTGGCTGATCCACGCGGCCAGACCCCGGCTACACGAACGCTGCAGGAGAGGTGCGCTATGGCCGGCACGTCCACTCGGGAAGGGAGCCTCGAGGCACCCACCCGTCATCCAATCGACTGGAAGAATCCCGCGTACTACGACGAGGCCAAGGTGCTCGCCGAGATGGAGCGGGTGTTCGAGATCTGCCACGGCTGCCGCCGCTGCGTCAGCCTCTGCAACGCGTTTCCGGCGCTGTTCGATCTCATTGACTCGTCCGACTCGATGGAGATGGACGGCGTCAAGAAGGAGGACTACTGGAAGGTCGTCGAGCACTGCTACCTCTGCGATCTGTGCTTCCTCACAAAGTGCCCCTACGTGCCGCCGCACGAGTGGAACCTGGATTTCCCGCATTTGATGCTCCAGGCGAAGGCGGTCAAGTTCAAGAAGCAGGGCGCGAGCCTGCGCGACCGGGTGCTGAGCAGCACCGACATGGTCGGCAGGATCGCCGGCATACCCGTGGTGTCGCAGGTCGTCAACAAGATGAACGGCGTGCCGGCCTTCCGCGCGCAGCTCGAGCGCTTCTTCGGCGTGCACGCCAACGCGGTGCTGCCGAAGTTCCACAGCCGGCCGATGCGCAGCCGTCTCGGCCAGAAATCGGGCGACGGGGCGGAAGCGGCCGGATCCACGACGGGCCGCGTCGCGCTGTTCGCGACCTGCTACGGCAACCGCAACGAGCCGCAGATCGGCGAGGACCTCGTCGCCGTCTTCGAGCACAACGGCATCCCCGTGACGATTGCGCCGAAGGAGCGCTGCTGCGGCATGCCCAAGCTCGAGCTGGGCGACCTCGAGTCCGTCGCCGCGGCCAAGGAGGAGAACATCCCGGTGCTCGCGAAGATGGTCGACGAGGGCTGGGACATCGTCGGCGTCATTCCCTCCTGCGTGCTGATGTTCAAGCAGGAGCTGCCGCTCATGTTCCCGGACGACCCGGATGTCGCCAAAGTGCGCGACGCGATCTACGACCCCTTCGAGTACCTGATGCTGCGGCACAAGCACGGCAAGCTGCGCACGGACTTCGCGAAGCCGCTGGGCAAGGTGTCTTACCAGGCCTCCTGCCACCAGCGGGTGCAGCGCATCGGCAACAAGACGCGCGACGCGCTGCAGCTCGTGCCCGGCACGCAGGTCGACCTGATCGAGCGCTGCTCGGGCCACGACGGCACCTACGCCGTGAAGAAGGAGTATCACGAGATCTCGATGAAGATCGGTCGGCCGGTGGCCAGCAAGGTCAAGCAATTCGGCGCCGACCACTACTGCGCGGACTGCGCGATGGCCGGGCACCAGATCGCCAACGGCCTCGCCGACGGCAGCCACCCCAAGCATCCCATCACCCTGTTGAGACTGGCCTATGGAATCTAGCGCGATGAACAAGCTTGCCCGCCACGACCTCTACAGCCTCGAGCAGTACGCCGAGGCGCGGCCCGAGTTCCGCCGCCGCGTCCTGGCGCACAAGAAGAACCGCCAGGTGCCGGTCGGTCCGAACGCGACTCTGTACTTCGAGGACGCGCTCACGGTGCAGTACCAGATCCAGGAGATGCTGCGCATCGAGCGGGTGTTCGAAGCGGCCGGGATCGAGGACGAGCTCGCGGCGTACAACCCGCTCATCCCGGATGGGAGCAACTGGAAGGCCACCTTCATGGTGGAGTTCCCGGACATCGAGGAGCGCCGCGTCGCGCTGGCCCGGCTGATCGGCATCGAGGACAGGGTCTGGGTGCAGGTGAGCGGCCACGACCGCGTGTATGCGGTCGCCGACGAGGACCTCGAGCGCGAGAACGACGAGAAGACTTCCTCGGTGCATTTCGTGCGCTTCGAGCTCACGCCCGAGATGGCCGCGGCCGCGAAGGGCGGGGCGGCGATCAGCATCGGCATCCACCACGAGAACTACCGCCACGCCGTCGAGCCGGTGCAACCGGCGGTGCGCGACGCGCTCGCGGCCGATCTCGCCTGACCGGTCGCTACCACGGCAGCGCCGCGCGGGCCGTCAGGGCCCGCGCGGCATTTCAGGAGTCCGTCAGGCCGTCCTGAGGCAACGCGTCGGGAGACGCCGCGATCGCCTCGCGCAGCGCCGCGACTAGCGATCGGTTGACCGCGTCCCAGTGCAGGTGCGCGACGCTTGCCGCGGCCTCGCCGCGCATGCGCCTCAGGGCGGCGCGGTCGCGCAGCAGGTCGAGCGCGCTGCGCACGAACGCCGGCGCGTCGCCGGGCGGCACGGCGATGCCGTTGTGGCCGTCGCGGATCAGCTCCGCCGCCGCGGCACAGCGGTAGGCGACCACCGGCAGCCCGCTCGCAAGGGCCTCGGCGGTGACGTTGCCGAAGGTCTCCGTGACGCTCGGGAACAGGAAGAGGTCGGCCGAGGCGTAGTGCGCCGCAAGATCCTCGCCCCGGCGCATCCCGGCATAGAGGTGCTGCGGGTGGCGCTGTGCGAGCGTGGCCCGCAGCGGGCCGTCCCCCACCAGCAGCAGCCGGGCGGCGGGCAGCTCCGCCGCGATCCGCGCGTGGCAATCGAGAACGAGCGGGAGGTTCTTCTCCGCCGCGATGCGACCCACGTAGGCGACGACCGGCGCGTCGTCCGCGACCCCCCACTGGGCGCGCAGCGCGGCGCTGCGCCGGCACGGGTTGAACAGGCCGGTGTCGATCCCGCGCGAGACGACGCGCAGGTTGCGATAGCCCTTGCCTGCGAGCTCCTCGGCCAGGCTGCGGGTCGGCACCAAGGTCAGGCGGCTGCGGTTGTGCATCCGCCGCAGGTGCGCCGTCACCAGCGTCTCCAACCAGCCGAAGCCGTAGTGCCGGCTGTAGGCGGGGAAATTGGTGTGGAACTCGGACACGACGGGGATCCCGAGGCGCTGGGCCGCCGCGACGGCGGAGGCGCCCAGCGGTCCCTCGGTGACCACCTGGACGACGTCCGGCCGCGTCTTGCGCCACTGCGCCTCGAGCAACCGCCCGGCCGGCAGCCCGAGGCGCAGGCCGGGATAGGGGGGGAGGGGCAGGCCCGCGACGAGCTGCTCGGCGTAGCGGTCCCGCCGCGTCGGGCGGTCGGCCGGTCCTTGCCGGGGACGCACCAGGTGGATCCGGTGGCCGAGGCCCAGCAGGCCGTCGACCATCCGCCCCAGGGTCATGGCGACGCCGTTGACCTCCGGCGGGTAGGTCTCCGTCACGACGGTGACGTTCAGCACGGGCTCGTGGTGCAACGTGGCTGGCATGAACGCCAGTCTGGCCGCGCCGCGCAACTGGCGGATGACAGGAAGATGTCGGGTCCGTGACAGTCGCGCGGCCGAGGCCGTCACGGATCGGACACAATCTCCGGCTAGCCTGCGCCGTCGGCTTCCTGACCGATTCTCACTGATGTCCCTGAGCAACGACGCGCGGGTCTTCGAGCGACTGGTGCCCGCCCTGGGTTTGTTGCGCGAGGACGCCGTGCAGCGGGAGCGCGACTTCGCCGCCGAGCTCGCGCGGGTGGAGCCTGGCCACCAGGCCAGCGCGCGCAATCTGCTGCACTACCTGGGCCTTCGGCGCCACGACATCCGCAGCCTGCAGCACGACCTGCACGCGCTCGGGCTGTCGTCGCTCGGCGTCCTCGAGGCGCACACCATGGCGAGCCTGAACGCGGTGCTCGAGGCCCTCGCCAAGCTCACCGGCCGGCCCCTCGATGCCGCCCCCGAGGCGCCGGTCGACTTCCGCACGGGGCCGCTGCTGCTGCGGGACCACACGCGCAGCCTGCTCGGTCCCGAGCCCGCGGGCCGGCACGTGCGCATCATGGTCACGATGCCGAGCGAAGCCGCGACCGATCCCGGCCTGGTGCGCAAGCTGCTGGTCGCGGGGATGGACGTCATGCGCATCAACTGCGCGCACGACGATGCGGTCGCCTGGCGCGCCATGGTGGAGAACCTGCGGCGGGCGGAGCGCGAGGTCGGGCGCAGCTGCCGCGTGCAGGCGGACCTCGCCGGCCCCAAGCTGCGGACCGGCCGGCTCGGCGCCGCCGGGCGCGTGCTCAAGATCCAGCCCCGCCGCGATTACCTCGGCCGCCTCGTCGCGCCGGCCCCGGTCTGGCTCACGCCGGTCGAGCGGCCCGCGCCGCCCCCGGCCAAGGTGCGGCTGGTCCTGCCCGTGCCGGCCGCGGTGCTCGACGCGGCCCATCCCGGCGACGAGCTGCACGTCACCGACGGGCGCGAGCGCGAGCGCTTCCTGGCGATCGTCGCCCGTCATGGCGAGTCGCTGCTCGCCGAGGCCGACCGGGTCAGCTATGTGCAGGACGCCGCCGTCGTGGAGCTGTTGCGCGACGGCACGGTGCTGGCCGCGGGCACCGTGGGCTCGCTGCCGGAGGTGGTCCCGCCGATTGGCCTGCTGCCCAACGACGAGCTGCTGCTGCTGCGGGCGGATGAGCCGGGCCGCGATGCGGTGCGCGACCCGTCGGGCGCTGTCGTCGAGCCGGCCCGCATCCACTGCACGCTGGACGCCGTCTTCGACTCGGCGAGGGCGGGGGAGAGCGTGTGGCTGGACGACGGCAAGATCGGCGGCATCGTCAGCGCCAACGACGGGGCGACCCTCCGGGTCCGGATCACGCACACCGGCCCGAACGGGGCGCGGCTGCGGGCGGAGAAGGGGATCAACTTTCCGGACACCGAGCTCGCCCTGGCCGCGCTCACCCCCAAGGACGTGGCGGACCTCGAGCAGGTGGTCGGGTTCGTCGACATGGTGGCTCTTTCCTTCCTGCGCGGCCCCGAGGACATCCTGCTGCTGGAGGACCACCTGCATCGGCTCGGCGCCGGACACCTCGGCATCGTCCTCAAGATCGAGAACCGCCAGGCCTTCGAGAACCTGCCGCGCATCCTGCTCGCCAGCCTGCGCTCCCCGCCGGTCGGGGTGATGGTCGCGCGCGGCGACCTGGCGGTGGAGGTCGGGTTCGAGCGCCTGTCCGAGGTCCAGGAGGAGATCCTCTGGCTGTGCGAGGCGGCGCACGTGCCGGTGATCTGGGCGACCCAGATCCTGGAAGGGATGGCGAAGAAGGGCGCGCCCTCGCGGGCCGAGATCTCGGACGCGGTGATGAGCAGCCGGGCAGAGTGCGCGATGCTCAACAAGGGCCCCTACATCGTCGAGACCGTCCGATTCCTGAGCGGCGTGCTGTCGCGGATGGACCAGCACCTCGACAAGCGCATGGCCATGCTGCGGCGCCTGTCGGTATCCGAGCTGCGCTGAGCACTCGCAGC
>Ga0114939_10001195_pt1 | contig 20757 bp, 19 predicted proteins | sample AshMeaCrysSpring_FD_87196 | JGI IMG/M metagenome (GOLD analysis project Ga0114939, IMG submission 87196) | Groundwater microbial communities from Big Spring, Nevada to study Microbial Dark Matter (Phase II) - Ash Meadows Crystal Spring | ecosystem: Environmental > Aquatic > Deep subsurface >...
AATTAATAGGCTTTTCAGCCTCATTCACCAATAAAAAATTGTGACAATATCGTAAGTCCTGTTGATATAACTGCCCCTATTGGTAATTTATAAACCTATTTTTTAGTAACTTTAAATATAAGTAAATATAAATCCTAAAATGTAGAGATGCGATATTATAGCCTTCCGGCATCGCATCTCTACAAGGGTTTTAATAACCTGGAACTAATTTTCAGGACTGTCTTGAAAACTGTCTATTTTTAAACCATTTTTAAGTCAGCATACTCAGCTAACAAATCATCAGCAGTGAGAGTATCGCCTTCTGTTTGGGGAGTCCATAAAACTTCAATGGCGAGTAATTTCTCACCGGGCATACTACCTATTTGACGCAGACACTGACGTAAATCTTCCGTGTTGTTAACTGCTGGTATCTGGAACTTACCCAAGGTAGCCGCGAGTAAGGTGACTATAATATATTCCCCTGGGCCTGAGTCAATTAAGGTAGTGGGGTTAGTTAGTTCACCTGTGGATGGTAAAGCGTCTTTAACAGCAACTGCTTTAAGTTGGTTATTAACGTTTGATAAAGTTTCTTCAGTAAATTTACTGCGTTCGCCTAATGAAAGACGGTTAAACTCTGATTCTGCGGAATTTAAGCCAGCTTGTTTACTACCAGCACTAGCATATACCCAATATTCTGGGTGACGGAGTAAAGCTAAGCTTGTTTCCTGGAGAATTTGAGCGCGACCGCTGGTTGTATTTGTATCAGCAGTTTCTGCAATTTTATTTAATTCTGCTTGTAGACTGCGGGCGCCTGAAAGCAAACCGACTTGTAATTTGGTAACAGAAACAGATGGGTTGCTGTTATATTCTAAATCTTCATCATTACCACTAGCTACGCGACGGAAAGTTTGTACCAGGAAATTTGCAAGCGCAAGAAATATTAGAATGCCAAATAAACCTGTAAATCCTCCTCCAAAACCCCAAAGAGGAATGAGGAATGGAAAGCCAAAGCCACCGCCGCCATATCCGCCACCGTAATATCCACCACCTGGTGCATAACTACGAGGTGCTGAGTAGGTGCGACTTGTAGGTGTTCGGAAAGAACCCCCTCCAATACGACCGCCACTGCGGGCAGCCAAAGCCCCATCAGCATTTCCAAAGGCAAGGGAAGCGATAAGCACTAAAGCAAACAGGGATTTTAAAATTGGTTTTATGGCTTTTTGTAATTTTTGACCCATAACATGTCCCCGGTTACAACTGTACTTATTATATCTTCTATACTTTAAGTGTGAGTGAGTGGGAAACCTTATCGATTAGTAGCGATCGCCGTAATTTATCCCGTAATATCAAATCCAGGGAAAGACTCATTCAGAAAATATTGTTAGGGGTATACCTTGGGAATAAATTCAAATAAATATGGAAAATGATGTGGTTTGAGGTCTAATTGTCCCAATTTTGGACGATTTTATTGAATCAAATAACCTGTTTGCATTTTCGGGCGATCGCACTCCAGTGAGTAAAGCAACCCAAGTTCCTCAAATCAAACTCGGCTGTTGGATTGGGGATATGAGTAAAATAAACCACCCCAACCCAAGGCTTACAACAAATTTCTCGGATTCACACTGCTGTGAAAATTATAATTAACTACCAAACCTCGCCAATAAATCCTCGCGAGACAAATTAGACAACTGCAAGAACAAAGTCGCATACTGCGAAGGTGGTAAATTTAATATCGGCTCAATAATAGCCCTCAACTCTGAGTCTACCTCACCAAATCTTGCTAAAAGTAGGTTTTCGACTAATTCACGCTTACCGCGCTCCATCCCGCGCTCCATCCCGCGTTCCATCCCGCGCTCCATCCCGCGTTCCATCCCGCGAAGTTCTGTTTGTTGTTCCCAGTCTAAGTAAGCTTGTGATAAATTCATAATTAACTCCCTATCTTCAACATCCATATCGCTGTTTACTTCTATGCTAATCTTCCAAGTTGAAATTAGCTTTAAAATCGTTGAGCGCTTGCTATCCTCTTTTGATAAAGCGATTACTTCATCAATTGCTTGCTTTTGAGTTAAGCCTTTACCTAAAATTCTCAAAAATAAGGTTTCTGGGGTTTTTGGTAATCTATCAAGGACGATAATTCGAGTTTTAAGTATTTTTCCTAGAAAGTAAATGCCCCGTGGCTAGGGTGTTGATTTTGTTATAATTTAGGTATTAATCGCTCATCAGAATGTTGTGTTCAGTCATAAAGCTCAAAACCCTTATTAAACAATCTTTTTAAACTGGCAGCACGTGACACAAAAACTGCATGAACTTTTTTCTAAGGCTTATACACAAAGTAAACACCCTACCCCGTGGCCAACCGGATTCTTCCGTAGCTGGTAAATCATTTAACAATTTATCTGTAATTGAGGTTGTGATAATCCACAGTCGCGGTAATTCCGAGTCTGATATTGTATCTTCATCTTGTCTGGCATCCCTGACTATTTCCGCCTCTAAATGATATAGCTTGTAAAGGCAGCTATGGATTTCTAGGGTTGTTGGTGAGGAGCGGAATGGTTCTAGTAAGCAAGGATTTTTGGCAATTTCACCTAAGATTCCTAAATCGCTCCCATCTGCATCGGGTTGATTTGATGGGATAAACCAAATATCAACAAATTTTGGTTCTCCTGGTATTTCCTCGTTGACTCTCACTTCCCCTAATGGTTAGAGAAACTCTTTAAAAAACTGTTTGGAAAATTGGTCAAAGGGATTTTTTGTCATCGAATTTTACGATTCACATTTAGCTGCTTAGGTTCTATTTAACCTATATATAATTATGCGATAAAGTATATATTTGAAGCTTTGGTAGTTCATAAATATTAAAGAAGAATATTTCAGTTCAACCCATGTTTTAATTTTTACATTTACTGACTTTCATCAGGGTTTAGAAAAGGTTTACGAAAATACTTTAGGAGATATTTTAGAATTGCTAGAAAAAATAGATGGTGAAGAGGATATTAGAGACGCTGGTATTAAATTAGAAAACATCAAAAAAAAGGGTTATACCCAGGACTTACGCAAAAATTGCTACTATGCTTGATTTGTGTAACCGCTCCTGAGCCAAGAACCAGATTGTTTTGGTAGAGCTTGCGTAAGTCCTAATACCTTGGGAATAAATTCAAATAAATATGGAAAATGACGTGGTTTGAGGTTTCATTGTCGCAATTTTGGACGATTTTATTGAATCAAATAACCTGTTTGCATTTTCGGGCGATCGCACTCCAGTCAGTAAAGCAAACCAAGTTCCTCAAATCAAACTCGGCTGTTGGATTGGGGATATGAGTAAAATACACCACCTTAACCCAAGGTTTACAAAAAATATCTCGGATTCACACTGCTGTGAAAATTATAATTAACTACCAAACCTCGCCAACAAATCCTCGCGACCCTTATCGGTGTTACCACTGCAAACAGTTTATTATATCAGGATTGAATGGTATAGTACAAAATGGCTATATGGTGTTGCAAGGGATGACCGTAACTTATGGTTAAAGTATGTGTAATTATATATGTGGCATCTTCACCATTAGCCTGATTTAGTTCTTAGTATATTTTCAGGCAATTAAGTTATGCTCGTTGTAACAGATTATGGATAAATTAGTCTCAATTCGCGAGTAAAGACTACTAAGTAAAGATTACAAATCATGCAAGTTTTCAAAAGGTCAATAAAACCACAAACCTATATTTCATTCTTCCACATCTACCAAACTACTTGGGGGAATGCTGGTGATATTTGTTTAATTCGTGAATCAGTAGCTGATTCCAGTGTATCGAAGTTTATCGGTCACAAAATTAAGTTAGCACTACCAAAACGGCTAGAGCGCGATCGCATTATCGGTTTACCAGTAATTAAAGTTGCCGGAAATGTCGGTGATGGGCATCCCAAAGACCATAAGGATGAATGGGAAGTTTACGAGGGTATCGATAAAGAAATAGCTCTAGCGGCTCTCAAGCCTTGGGGTTTTAAATTAATTGACTATGACCAGTAGGGAGAAAGGATTACATTTTTTGTCTGATTTCCTCCCCAAGGAGAAATTTTAACCTAGTTGTAAGGGCGAATGGCCATATGCCTTATCTCCTTCGGAGACGCTTCGCGAACAGGCACGCTTCCCGCTAACGCCCCTACTAGCGTCACCCACCATCTTCGATATGTGACAATTAGCCATTAGCCATCAGCAATTAGCCATTAGCCATTAGCAGTTAGCAATTAGCCATCAGCAATTAGCCATTAGCAATAAAAAAATTTCTCCCCAAACAAATTAAAAACTAAAACATAAAATTTAAAATTTATACCAACAAAATTCTAAATTTTACACTTTACATTTTTAATTTTTTTAGGGAGATAAGGGATTGAAGTTCCCCATAATTCTAAGCTAAACCAGTATTTGTACCTTGCTTACCAGTAGCTAATTCAACCTTAACGATTTTTCCACCCATTTTTTGAATCCGCTGTTGTTCGCGGAACCAATTATCATAGGGTACTAATTTGGTAAAGAATGTATTTTGTAATTCCCGTTGGGTGCGAGTACGACTCAGGCTAGGAACACAAGCAGTTACTTTAAACATCCGCATGGCGTATATCCCCTATAGCAAAGAATCGAAAAAATATTATTTGAAAATTGCCAGTGCTTATTTTTATCAATCACTGCAAGACTGGAAATCACCCGCAAATACTAAACCCCTTACACTCATCAAACAAAAATTAAGCAAGATAAGCAACAAGACTTTTAGCACTAGCAACTGATTTCCAGCCCTTCATAAATCGCACCTAAATAATTTAAGCGCTATTTTAACTCTTAGCTTAAGCCAGAGCTGATGTAGTCAAAGTAAACACCCATTTCTTTACCAGCATCGGGACCTACTAGGCTAGCGGTAACTTCTTTCATCGCTTGGATAGCTTGTACGGTTGCGCCTACGGGTACACCCAAGGAGTTGTAGGTTTCTTTTAAACCGTTTAATACGCGCTCGTCAAGAATCGATACATCACCAGCTAACATTGCATAGGTGGAGTAGCGGAGATAGTAATCTAAATCGCGGATACAAGCTGCATAACGACGGGTAGTATACATGTTACCACCAGGACGGGTGATATCAGAATACAGTAAGGATTTAGCTACAGCTTCTTTGACGATAGCAGCGGCGTTAGCGCTGATGTTGGTAGCTGCACGAACGCGCAGTTCACCAGTTTTGAAGTAGCCTTTGAGCTTCTCCATTGCAGAACCATCCAAGTACTTACCTTGGACGTCAGCAGAGTTAATTACTGCGGTAATTGCGTCTTGCATGTGTCAATTCCTTTATTAATAACAGACATGAAAATTACTATGAAAGAAGGGAGAATTACTTATCCCTATGACATAGCACCGATTACATAGTCAAAGTAAGAGCCAGCTTCAGAAGCATCTTCACCAGACATCATGCCTGTAGCAATGCCCTTCATTGCGCGAACGCCTTCAACTACCGCGTCAATAGGAGTACCTAAGGATTTGTACATTTCACGTACACCAACGATACCGATTTCTTCGATGGGGGTAACATCACCAGAAACGATTCCGTAAGTAACGAGACGGAGGTAATAGTCCATATCGCGTAAGCAGGTAGCAGTCATTTCTTGACCGTATGCATTACCACCAGGGGATACTACGTCAGGGCGTTTTTGGAATAGTTGGTCGCCAGCTTGCTTAACAATGCGCTCGCGGTTGTCAGTTAGCGCTTGAGCAATACGTAGACGGCCTTCGCCACTGGTCACAAAGCTTTTAATTCTGTCTAGCTCACCAGGGCTTAAATAGCGGGCTTCAGCGTCCGCATTCACGATGGATTTCGTGACGATACTCATTTATGGATTCCTCCAAACTAAATCAAACTAGTTAGCTATTGACGCTTCGTAAAATATTTCCACAACAGCGCCTTTACTCAACTACCTACCGCAAATATTTTCGGGCATTCTGCTCAGCAAATATGACAATCCTTCACAGTTTGTAACATTTGCTTTCAGATTTACTATCATTTGCTGATTCTGAAAGCCATATTACGAAGTGTTAAGGCGCTTGTCATATAATAGCTAAAAAGCTTACCGCACCTAAAACACAAGCATTAAGATTATAGGGATAAAGACGTTACCTGTGTCAATAATCTACAAAAGATTAATATAAAGACCCAATAGTAGAGACGTTACATAAAACGTCTCTACAGGGGTGAGTATTAACTATCCCAATCAGATTGCTTTACACTACCGAGATACTTTCCGTTAGGTAAAGAAGGAATACGTTGATAAGGCACTGTTTCATCCCCAAAGAATTGGGCATACTCAGAACCATTTACAATCGCTTCCACAATGGCAGCTAAGCCCATTGCGCTTAGCATTTGATTGTATTCCTGAATTTCGGCATTTGTTGCAGGATTGCGCCCTAATAGATGGCGGAAGATTAACTCAACAACTTTGGCCTGGGGATAAGGAGTACAGAAGCGCTCTTTGTAAATATTAGAACTTGCCAGGGCAATTACAAATTCACGAACATTAATTTCGCCATTTTGTAATTTTGCTTCTAATTCTGGGATGCGTAAATTTTCAGGGACTTCACCTTGCCATACATCCAATACTTGGCTGTAAATGGCATTTATTGCCTCTGTCAATACTTCATGACTAGTTCCTGAAGTGACACGTATGATACGGGCATTTTGACGGCGAGTTGTGGAGGCAGTAGCAGAGGCTGAACGTCCTAAACTGACGTAAAGAGGTTCCCTACTACTGCCATTAGACTTTCCCAATTCTGCTTCCATCAAAGGCATTTTTGACCCATCAACTTTAGAAGTTACTGGTTCAAAACTAGGAATTAAAATATCCCTGTTTTGTTTAGTGAGCTGGTTATAAAGTTTTTGGGTATTGGGGAAGTTAGCTGCAGGGAGGGTGAGATAACGATTGTAAGGAACTACGTCTTCGTTAAATGACTGGAGATATTCTGAACTGTTCACCATTGCTGTGATGAAAGCGCGAATACCTTGGGTTGCCAAAATTTGGTTATATTTACGGATTTCTTCTTGGTTTAATGGCGCACGCCCTAGGAAATGCTTGGTACCCAACTCAATTACTTTAGTATTTGGGTATGGGGCATAAAATTCCTTTAAGTACAAGCTGGAGCAACCAATACCTTCAACAAACTCTTTGACAGTAATTTCACCATTATTCAGCTTACTTTCAAGGACTTGGAATTCTCTGGAAGAAGCTACATAAGGTGCAATATCACGTTCAAATACTTGACGATAAGCGGCGCTAATAACAGTATTAACTGCTACTTTATCTCTACTACCAGCAATCAACTTAAAGACTTTAGTCTGTTCCCGTTTCTTGGATACACCTTGGTTAACACGGAATTGGATATCTGGTTCGCCCCGTTGTTCAGTAACAGCGCCCATTTGCATAAACATTGGGGTTTCTTCTTTCTGAATAGAAGGAGCAATATCCTCACGGATACTACCAACCCTGAGTTTACGCATGGAGACACCACCAGGAGTTAGATAACGTTCGTAAGGAACAGTATCTTCACCAAATGCCGAGCTATACTCAACACTATCCATTATTGCGTCAACAAGAGCATAAAACCCTTTCTTGGCACAAATATCAAAGTACTTATTAGTTTCTTGACGACCATAGGTAGGACGGCCTAATAAGCGACGGTGAATATATTCAACCGCTTTCATGACATACAGGTTTGTCCAGTACATCTTACGGAAGACATCAGATTTAGCTAAAGCACGGACAAACTCCCTTACAGAAATTTCACCATTTTCCAGCTTAATTTCTGCTACAGTTTGCCTTTGCCCAGCGTATACTTCTCTCCCAAAAACCTGTAAGTAAGATGCTTTTATAACCTTTTGGGTTGAGCTTTCAGAGAATTTAATATTAGTTCCAGCTTTAGATTTCTTACCTCTGGTTCCAGGTAATTGGTCTAAACGGAATACTTGAGGTCCTAAAGAACCAGGAAATTCTCCTCTTGCCTTGGGATTACTATTTTGGTTATTAGTCGCTGGCCCTTGGTGGATAAGCAGACGCTTTGTATCCTTACCAAAGAAAGCTGGACTGCTGCTGGGGTTGCGAGTTTCTTTGGGGAAAATCGCACCAAACTGAATTTCTAATGGGTCGTTACCAGAACCATAAACGTGCTGGTCAGGTAAAGGTTGATTATATGAAGCAAAAGTTGTAATAAATTGGGGAACTTTACGGAAAGGCGCACTGTAGTTAAACAGGTCGATTTGGGGACCCCAGTTTCTACACTCCTGTGCTTCTTGTCCTAAACCACGAATGTAAGGGACTGTTTCCTCACCAAAATAATCAGAATATTCCTGAGAATTTACCAAAGCATCAACTAAGGCTGATAGTCCACCCTTAGAAATGATGGAGAAATAATTCTGAACTTCTTCGCGGCTAGAAGGACCGCGACCAAGAATATGACGGAAAGCAAGTTCTAATGCGCGACTGTTAATAAATGGCTCATAGAATTGTTTCCTATATAAAGGAGACTTAGTTATGCGACGGACAAATTCCTTCATGGTAATGTCGCCATTCTTAACTTGAGATTCCAAGTAAGAAAGAGACAAGCCATAGGCGCGGGTAATGTCACGCTCGAATATTTGTCTGTAAGCGGCCTTAATTACATCATTTTTCTCAACGGCAGATAAGCCAGTCTTCATGACAAACTTCTGACGTTTTTCTGCTGCGTTGAAATAAATCTGAGGCAGCTGTAAACCTTGTTGGTCGATAGAAGGACGCTGACGCAGTTTATTAGAAGGAGTAGGTGCTTTGAATTCTGTAATCAAAACATCCATGTACTGCGTTACAATCGCTGTCGCTTCTGGGTCTTTACGGAAGAAAGAAAGAGAAGCTACTTTTATTTCTTGCAAAGCAACCAAAGTCGCATCTACAGAACAAGCATTTTCAATAATTTCTCTTAAACCACGAGTATTTACCTCTAAAATGCTGGGGTCGCCAGCAACAATAGCGTAAGTACCGTAGCGTAAAAACCAAGACAGGTCTCGCAGACTCTTAGCCATATTACCGGGGCCATAAGTGGCTACGCTAATAGGTCTAAAGCCTGGAGGAGTTGGACCACCGCTAGATGTATTAAAGATAGAGCGTAAATTTTCAAAGAAGCCACCACGAGATTCCACGTAGGTGACAGTTCCTAATTTCATTCCCTCTCTAACATCTGTAGATGACCCTGCAGCGGGCATTGCCATTGCTGGTTTTTCTACTCTAGGCTTCTCTAGAAAAGCCATTGGCGAACCACCGACGAAAATCCGGTTAGCAGCGCGAGATACGATTATCTCTGAATTCTCCGTGAGCGTCTGGGCAATTTCTAAACGTTTTGCGCCAGATGCAAAAAAGCTTGCCAACTCGTTAAGTTCGCCATTTCCCAAGAAACGGTCTTGTTGTTCGGCTTGGGAAATAGTTGCCAAAGCTAGGGTTTGATAAAGTTGCGGGCGTGCAACTGAGCTTCCACCACTTGCCTTAACACTCATCGGATTTCTAAAACTCCTATTATATTCATTGTGTTAAGTCTGGGTTTTTTTTTAGGCTTGACACATCGGTATGGTCGTGCCTTGTCCACACCACGCTCAATTTAGCCGGAAAAAAATTAACCCACTCAGCTTTTAGATTAGAACGTTTTGGCTTTTATAAGGTGAATTATTAAGAACTGTATCAAAAGGATTTGTTTTTTATATGGATAAAACGATGTAAACCCTTTAATTTCAATGAGAAAAATCAATGAGAAAATTATAAATTTTTGTATCAAAACATTACAGTGATGAGTTACGAACCTTAAGCCATAGATGAAAACGGTTTTAGAAATACATTTCCCCTCTAATTTTTACCCAAAAAGGGATAGGGGAGGAAGACGCTCCTTAGCGTATCGTTTTCAAATGGCTTTTCTAAGTATTTACTTAAACACATGAGTTTTAATTTTTACATTTCTACTGAGATAGAAAAGATAAAGTTGTTTTTTTTACAAAGCGGCAAAAAACAGTCTCACACCTAAAGAATTGCAGCTAATACCAATTTAATATGAAGATGCATATAAAGAACCCCACCCCGTGAATCCCCTCCCCGAAGCGCTTCGGAGGGGAAATAAGAATCCAGTTCCCTCCCCGAAGTCGGGGAGGGTTAGGGTGGGGTAAAATACTATGCAGCTCACCCCGTGAATTGCAGCTAAGCACTTGATCATTAATTTCATAATTAATAATTAATAACTGACTCTTCATCAGATAAACTCGAAAATGCTGCGATGTGTTGTTAGATATGACTGATTCCCAAACTGTAAGCGATAAAGTCGCTAAACTCTATGATACTTACCCCTTTCCTCCGGAACCAATTTTAGATGAGCCGCCACCAGGTTATAACTGGCGTTGGCATTGGCATAGTGCCTATAATTTTTGTACCGGGATGAAACCACAAAGGCAAGATATACGTATTTTGGATGCTGGTTGCGGTTCTGGAGTCGGCACAGAATATTTAGTGCATTTAAACCCATCGGCTGAGGTTATTGGCATTGATTTAAGTGCCGGGACTTTACAAGTTGCCAGCGATCGCTGTAAAAGTTCTGGTGCCAATAGAGTCGAATTTCGTCAATTAAGTTTATTTGAAGCAGACCAACTACCGGGAGAATTTGACTTAATAAATTGCGTTGGCGTATTGCATCACACCAATGACCCCATCCGTGGCATTCAAGCTTTAGCAAAAAAATTAGCCCCCGGTGGTTTATTCCATATTTTTGTATATGGAGAATTGGGGCGTTGGGAAATCCAACTCATGCAAAAAGCTATTAGACTCCTTCAAGGAGATAAACAAGGAGATTACCCCGATGGTGTAAGTGTCGGCAGACAAATTTTTGCTTCTCTTCCAGAAAACAACCGCATTGTCAAACGAGAAAAAGAGCGTTGGAGTTGGGAAAATCAACGAGATGAAAATTTTGCCGATATGTATGTCCATCCCCAGGAGATTGATTACAATATAGATACTTTATTTGAACTAATAGATGCTTCAGGTTTAGAGTTTGTTGGTTTTTCCAACCCTAGCTTTTGGAATTTAGAAAGATTGTTGGGTAAGGCACCTGATTTAATTGAGAGGGCACAAGGATTAAGCGATCGCCAAACTTATCGATTGATAGAATTGCTAGAGCCAGAAACATCCCACTACGAGTTTTTCTTAACTCGTCCTCCCCTCGTTAAAGCTGATTGGTCTGTTAACAAAGCTTTGTTAGCTGCAATCCCCGAATTAAATCCCTGTATCGACGGTTTTCCTAGTCAGACACTTTTTGATGGTGATTATAAAATAGTCAAGTTATCAGATACTGAGTTGGCATTTATGGAGGGTTGTAATGGTAAATCTACTGTGGAAGAAATTTTAAACCAAGTTCAGTTTGATTTGGATGGGGTCAGAAGTTTACAAAAGCAACAATTAATAATGTTAACTCCTAGATTGTGACACTCCCACACCAACTGCAAGCAGTATGGTGTGGGCTTTTAAGCTTAAGGCGCGCTCTACAAGAAATAAAGGGTTTTTTAACGGGAAATTAATTAAACAAACTTTTAACCAGTTTTGAGTATAGTCAAATAGTATTAAGTCGATTATCTTAAAATTAATTATTTTAATTTGTGGTAATGACTATTACCTTAAAGCTGATGATTATTAATTTGCAAATTATAGTATATCTATCCTTATTCTTCTCTATTTTTGATGTCAATTTTAACTTATTACAAATTAAACCTGGCATTGCCCAAACTCTAGAAAAGGATATTATTTTTAAAATACCTAGCCAACTAGCACCAAATAGAAGACAGTCAGGAAGTAGTCGTAGTGGTTGTCCTTCCCTTGAAAAATGCTTTATCAATGATAAGTCTATATTTAATGAAGATAAACGGTTGATTGCTGCAGCCAAATTCTTTAACCAAGGGACAGAGTTATATAATAAAAATGAATTTGAATCAGCTTTAAAAGCTTGGCAAGAAGCCTTACAACTTTATCAGATTATCCCTGATAAAGAATTAGAAGGGAAGACTATAAGTAATATAGGATTAGTATATTATTCCCTTGGCAATTATGCTTTAGCTATTGAATATTTAGAAAAAGGTGCAACAATAGCTCGCCAAATAAATGCAAAGCAGTTTGAAGGAAGAACAACAGGTAATATCGGATTAACCTACGATGCTTTAGGTAAAATAGACGAAGCAATTAAATTTTACGAAATAAGATACTTATATGTGATGTTGTATAAAATATATTTCTCTATCATGACCTCTGTCACAATAGAAGTGTGAAGGTATTATCAAATAATGACATGAGAAATATTTTTCCCAATGTATGACTAAAATATTTGTGGTAACATTTCGTGTAAATTTAGTCTATATTAGAGATTTTTCGGGAAAATAAATTTTATTTTGCCTATTCTTTGGATGCAGAAATAAAGCTTACTTTTGCTCGATACATTTGTGACAACTTTAGATGAAAATAGAAATATCCCGTTATCGCTGTTTAGAACAAGTGTATCTTGTTAAATATGGCACCAAAGCTTGTATAGATGAAGAGTTTTTCTTTTTCTTTAAGTATTGTTACCAAAGCGTGATACGATTGATGTGATTACGTTTCGTAGTCTACATAGCTAGTAAAACTGGTTTGCTTTGTGAGCATATCAGAAGAGTCAATTAGTTCCACCCCGACGACAGAAGAAGATACTCAGAAAATTTCTGAGCAATCAACACCTAGTGATTCAATGCGAGAGTTTTATCAACTCTATAAGGAGTTATTATTAATAACTCTGGCATTAACGACGGTAATTTTTGTCAGTGTATGGGTTGCTTATTCCCTAAATACTGCTCTTAGTTATTTACTTGGGGCAACTACGGGATTGATTTATGTACGGATGCTGGCAAAAGATGTTGAGCGATTGGGGAATGAAAAACGGCAACTGAGTAAAAATCGGTTTGCCTTATTAGTAGTGTTAATTCTACTTGCCTCGCGGTGGAATCAGCTACAAATATTACCTATATTTTTAGGGTTTTTAACCTATAAAGCGACGCTCCTTATCTATGTAATTAGGACAGCATTAAGTCCTGACTAGTGAAAGCTAGGCGGTATGAAAAGCTCCCTAAGTATCCAGCTAGGATTGGAGAATTGATTCCCATGATGAGAAAATGCTGAATACAGTAAACATTTTTAATTATTTCCCCCTTGCCTCACTGGAAGTTGGGCACCATTTTACTTGGCAATTGGGAGGTATCAAACTGCATGGGCAAGTTTTTCTCACTTCATGGTTTGTAATTGGTCTTCTAGTAGTAGCTTCTATAGCGGCTACTCAGAAAATCCAGAAAGTTCCCAGTGGTATCCAAAATTTGATGGAATATGCTCTGGAATTTATTCGAGATTTAGCCAGAAACCAGTTGGGTGAGAAAGAGTATCGTCCCTGGGTGCCTTTTATTGGCACTTTGTTTTTGTTTATATTCGTATCGAATTGGTCAGGCGCCCTAATTCCTTGGAAGCTAATTGAGTTACCGGATGGTGAACTAGCGGCTCCAACAAATGACATCAATACGACGGTAGCCCTCGCGTTACTCACTTCTTTAGCCTACTTTTACGCTGGTTTTAGCAAGCGCGGTTTAGGATATTTTAAGAAGTATATAGAGCCAACGCCAATTTTATTGCCGATAGCAATTCTAGAAGATTTCACTAAGCCTCTTTCCCTAAGCTTCCGTTTATTTGGTAACATTCTAGCGGATGAATTAGTAGTGGCGGTATTAGTTCTCCTAGTACCTCTGTTTGTACCGATACCAGTAATGGCTTTGGGGTTATTTACCAGTGCCATTCAAGCTTTGGTGTTTGCAACCCTAGCATCGGCATACATTCACGAGGCATTAGAGGGACATGGTGAAGAACATGAGGAGCATTAAGGGCCTCAACTGATATATTGTAGATTTTGGATTTTGGATTGCGTTTTGATTCTAAAATCTAAAATGTGAAATCTAAAATGTAAAATTTCAAATCCCCAAACGTATTTCTGTTATCAAAGAAGGAAAATCAAAATGGATCCATTGGTTTCTGCTGCTTCTGTTTTAGCCGCTGCTCTAGCGATTGGTTTAGCTGCGATTGGCCCTGGTATTGGTCAAGGTAACGCTGCTGGTCAAGCAGTAGAAGGTATTGCTCGTCAACCAGAAGCAGAAGGAAAAATTCGCGGTACTCTACTTTTAACATTAGCGTTCATGGAATCCCTGACCATCTACGGTCTGGTTATCGCTCTTGTGTTACTGTTTGCGAATCCATTTGCCTAATAATTAATAGTTTTTTATTGTAGAGGCTGTACGAGTACGGTCTCTACAAATGGCAATTTTTGCAGCCACTGAGGAAAGAAATGTTTGATTTTGATGGAACTTTGCCCGTAATGGCATTACAGTTTCTACTGTTGACGGTGCTGTTAAATGCCATTTTTTATAAGCCATTGGGGAAAGTTATTGATGAGCGCAATGATTACATTCGTAGCGGTCAATTCGGTTCCCAAGAACGTCTCGAAGAAGTTAAGAAATTAACCCAACAGTACGAGCAAGAACTGTCTAGCGCTAGAAAAGAAGCTCAGAAAATTTTGGCGTCTTCCCAAGCTGAAGCACAAAAAATAGCATCAGAGCAACTAGCCATAGCACAGCAAGACGCAATTGCTCAAAGAAATCAAGCGGCGGCGGAAATAGAAAGCCAGAAGCAACAGGCTCTTTCTTCATTAGAACAAGAAGTAGATGCCCTGAGCCGCCAAATGCTAGAGAAGCTTTTAGGAGCTGATTTAGTAGGACAACGTTAGTTCTCAAAATAGTCATTATTTATTAGTCAATTGGTCGTTGGTCAATTGATTATTAATAAGTGGCACATTTACAAGCTTTGGCAGCGCAGTTTTGGATGAGAGGAAATGGGAACTTTTTTACTGTTGATGGCGGAAGCCACCGCCGAGGCAGCGCATGAAGGTGGATTTGGTCTAAATACAAATATTTTAGAAACCAACCTGATTAACCTTGCCATTATTGTTACTGTGCTGTTTATTTTTGGTCGGAAAGCTTTAGGTAATACTCTTAAAGCCCGTCAAGAAAATATAGAAACAGCAATTAAAAATGCCGAATCACGTTTAGCACAGGCTCAAACAGCTTTAGAGACTGAACGTAAGAAGTTAAGCGAAGCAAAGAAAGAAGCTGAGACAATCAAAAAAGCAGCACAAGAAAATGCTGTTAAAGCTAAGGAAGCTATTTTAGCTCAAGCAGCAGTTGATGTTGAAAGAATGAAGGCAACAGCTTCTGCTGATGTTAGTTCTGAAAGAGATAAAGCTATTGCTCAGCTACGCCAAAAAGTTGTGGCTTTAGCTTTAGCAAAAGCTGAGTCAGAATTAAAGGCTGGTATTTCTCAGTCTACACAAGAAAAATTAGTTGACCGCAGTATTGCGTTACTGGGAGGTTAAACATGAAAAGTAGTGTTGCAACTTCAGAAGTAGCGCAGCCTTATGCTCAGGCTTTGATGTCCATTGCCCAGTCGAAAAATTTGACTGATGAGTTTGGTAACGACACGCGATCGCTCCTTGAATTATTAAAAAATCCTGAGACCCAAAACCTAAGAGACTTTCTTGCTAACCCTTTTGTTCTTGGTGAGAGGAAAAAAAATCTACTCAACCAAATATTAGGGTCTGATACTAACACCTACTTCCGTAATTTCATACTGTTGTTAGTCGATAGACGACGCATCATTTTATTGGAAGATATTTGTCAAGAGTATCTAAATCTACTACGCCAACTCAAACAAACTGTTTTGGCAGAAGTGACTTCAGTAACAGATTTGACCGAAACTCAACTAGATGCTGTACGGTCTAAAGTCATAACAATGACGGGGGCCCGTGAAGTAGAAATAGAAACAAAAGTTGATGCCGATTTAATCGGTGGTCTGATTATCAAAGTTGGTTCTCAAGTCGTTGATGCCAGCCTACGGGGTCAGTTACGCCGTCTTTCTTTGCGTTTAAATAACGCTTAAATATTATGAATTATCAATGGTGAATTAGGAATTATGGAAATTTATTGATGGTTAATAATTGATGGTTAATAATTAATAATTCATAGTTAATAATTCATAGTTAATAATTCATAACTCATAACCTATTCAAAAGTCAGAAGAAAAAATAGAGACATGAGCATTAGTATCAGACCTGACGAAATCAGTAGTATTATTCAACAGCAAATCGAGCAATACGACCAAGATGTCAAAGTTGCTAACGTTGGTACCGTACTACAAGTAGGTGACGGTATTGCCCGCGTATATGGCTTAGAAAAAGCAATGGCGGGGGAACTTCTTGATTTTGAAGATGGTACAGTTGGTATCGCTTTTAACTTAGAAGAAGATAACGTTGGTGCGGTATTACTTGGTAGCGGTCGCCAAATTCAAGAAGGTAGTACAGTTACTGCTTCTGGTAAAATTGCTCAGGTTCCTGTAGGTGAGGCTCTTATCGGTCGCGTAGTTGACTCATTGGGTCGTCCTATTGATGGTAAGGGCGAAATCAAAGCTACTGAAACCCGCTTGATTGAGTCAATGGCACCTGGTATTATTTCTCGTCGTTCCGTACACGAGCCAATGCAAACAGGTATTACCGCCATTGACTCAATGATTCCCGTTGGTCGGGGTCAGCGGGAGTTAATTATTGGCGACCGTCAAACAGGTAAGACCGCCATTGCCATTGACACCATTATTAACCAGAAAGAAGAAGACGTAGTTTGCGTTTACGTTGCCATTGGTCAAAAAGCTTCCACCGTTGCTAACGTAGTCCAAACTCTTCAAGAAAAGGGCGCAATGGATTACACCATTGTAGTTACTGCTAATGCCAATGACCCTGCAACTCTCCAATTCTTAGCTCCTTACACGGGTGCTACGATGGCTGAGTACTTTATGTATAAAGGCAAAGCTACTTTAATTATTTACGATGACTTGTCAAAACAAGCACAAGCTTATCGTCAAATGTCCTTATTACTCCGTCGTCCACCCGGTCGTGAAGCTTATCCTGGTGACGTATTTTACATTCACTCTCGTTTATTAGAGCGTGCTGCTAAATTAAGCGATGACTTAGGTAAAGGTAGCATGACTGCTCTACCTATCATTGAAACCCAAGCTGGTGACGTATCTGCATATATTCCCACCAACGTAATTTCTATTACCGACGGTCAGATTTTCCTATCTTCTGACTTATTTAACTCTGGTGTTCGCCCTGCTGTAAACCCTGGTATTTCAGTATCCCGTGTGGGCTCTGCGGCTCAAACAAAGGCGATGAAGAAAGTTGCTGGTAAAATTAAACTTGAGCTAGCACAATTTGACGACCTTCAGGCATTTGCTCAGTTTGCTTCTGACCTAGATAAAACAACCCAAGACCAATTAGCTCGCGGTCAGCGTTTGCGGGAATTGTTAAAACAGCCGCAAAACTCTCCATTATCTGTTTACGAGCAGGTAGCTATTTTATACGCTGGTATTAATGGTTATCTTGATGATGTACCCGTTGATAAAGTTGGTTCCTTCACAAAAGGTCTTCGCGACTACTTAAAAAACAGCAAGCCTGCTTATGTTAACGGTATCAAGAATACCAAAGCAATGGGCGACGGCGAAGAAGCTGCATTAAAAGAAGCCATTACAGAATTTAAGAAAACCTTCGCAGCCTAAATACCTAATGGTTAATTGCTAAATAGCCAAGGTCAAACAAACTAATGGCCCTTAGGCTAATTCCCACTAATTGTAATCAGCAATTAGCAATGAGCAATTAGCAATTAGCCATTAGCCCGTCTGACCTTAGCAATTAACTAATAACAAACCTATGGCTAACCTCAAAGCAATCCGCGACCGGATTCAATCGGTCAAAAATACCAGAAAAATTACAGAAGCAATGCGACTGGTGGCTGCTGCCAGGGTACGTCGCGCCCAAGAACAAGTTTTAGCCACTCGCCCTTTTGCTGATCGTTTGGCACAAGTGTTATATGGTTTGCAAACTCGTTTGCGCTTTGAAGATGCAGACCTACCTTTATTAAAAAAACGCGAAGTTAAATCCGTTGGCTTATTAGTTATTTCAGGCGATCGCGGTTTATGTGGTGGTTACAACTCTAGTATTATCCGTCGCGCTGAAAACCGTGCCAAGGAACTAAAAGCCCAAGGTGTTGACTATAAATATGTATTAGTTGGACGTAAAGCTAATCAATATTTCCAACGCCGGGAACAGCCTATAGACGCTAGCTATACCAACTTATCCCAAATCCCTACAGCCGCTGAAGCTACCAAAATAGCGGATGAATTACTCTCACTATTTTTATCTAATAGTGTAGACAGAGTTGAGATAGTTTACACCAAGTTTGTCTCCTTGGTAACATCTCGCCCCGTTGTTCAAACCTTATTACCTCTCGATGCTCAAGGTTTGGAAGCTGCCGATGATGAAATGTTTCGCTTAACAACTCGTGGCGGCCAATTTGAAGTCGAAAGAACTAAGGTAACTACTCAAGTTCGCGAATTCCCCCGCGACATGATTTTTGAACAAGACCCAGTGCAAATACTGGATTCCTTGTTACCACTTTACCTAAGCAATCAAATTCTCCGGTCACTACAAGAATCTGCAGGCAGTGAGTTAGCTGCGCGGATGACCGCCATGAATAATGCTAGTGATAATGCTAGCCAATTAATTGGTTCTCTTACCCTTTCTTATAACAAAGCACGTCAAGCTGCTATTACCCAAGAACTTCTTGAGGTTGTTGGTGGTGCTGAAGCTTTAACTTAAGCCTGTTAAAACTAAAAGGTAAAAACGAAATGCAATTTTGTAGAGACGTTATATTTAGCGTCTCTATATTTTTATTACAGCACTTAATCAAAGGATTGACAGAAATTCGTTGAGCAGTCGAACTCAGGTTGCGAAGAAGGTAAAAAGAATATTAGTTCTTTGACAACAAATATTCTTAACTCTGGTCGGTTATTTAGATAAATCAAAAATTTCTTGTGGCAATTTTCAAACTACATGGTTATAATAACATAGTACAAATAGTTATCACGGGCCTGTAACGGTTTCGACAGGTCGGCGAAAGCTACTCTGTGATTCAGGTCGAGAGTGAGTCTCCTCTCGCAAATCAAAGGCTCAAACAAAACGTAAATGCGAACAACATAGTTCCTTTTGCTCGTAAGCAAGCTCTAGTAGCTGCATAAAAACCTCATTTAGGTTCGAGCGCTTCTAGTTTGACTCCGTTAAGGATTAGAGGCAACCCCCAACGGATGCTTTAGCAGTGTTCTCTGATTGGCTGCTAATTAAGACTTAATCAGTGCATCCCACCGTTCGGGATAATGAGCGGTTCCTGCCTTGAGGGTTAAATAGGCTAAACCTGTGAACGAATGGAGGGTAAATACCCGGTTTGGACGGCAGTTCAATTCTGCCCAGGTCCACTTAATATCAAAAAATCCGCTTTATAATCAAAAAAAGCGGATTTTTTTATGGCTTCTTCTCAAATTATTGTTGTTTGCGATAATGCTAGTTGTAACAAAGCATTTAGTAAGAAACTAGGAGAATTTAATCGAAGTAAAAAATTAGGTAGGCAACATTTTTGTTGTTTAAAGTGTCATGGTCAAGCAAGAGGACTAAGTAATTTTAAAGGAAAGGTAAATAGAGATACTTCTCACTTAAGAGATATTAACAGAAGGGATGAATATTCACCCTTTCGCTATCATCTTAAGGTCATGAAAAAAACTGCAAAACGCCGACAGCAAGAATGTAATACCACATTAGATGACTTAAAGATGCAGTGGGATAAACAAAATGGAGTATGTCCTTATACTGGATGGAATTTAGAAATTTTGCCCACTACTACAGATTGTGAAAACCAAATATTAACTATTAATAGAGCTAGCGTTGACCGTATTGATTCAGCTAAAACATATATTCCTGAAAATATACAATTTGTGGCAGTGATTGCAAATTTAGCTAAAAATATTTTTAATGAAAAAGATTTAATAGAATTCTGTTTTAGTGTTTATAACTATAAGATTAAAGGTATAAATACTTTGACAGAGAATACTAGTTTTCCTGGTCAAAAAATCAACAATTTTTCTTCCCAAAATCGTAGAGATGAATACTCTCCTTTTCGCCAGCATTTAATCTCGGCAAGAAAACGTGTAAAAAGTAAAGGAAGGGAATGTACTCTGACTTTAGAATATCTCAAAAGTATTTGGGATAATCAGGACTCACGCTGTGTTTATACAGGATGGCTGTTAGATAATCCAGAATCCACGAATTATAACAATCCTTTGCATCCCAGAAGGGCTAGTTTAGATAGAATTGATTCTGCTTGGGGTTACATCCCCGGAAATGTCCAATTTATTTCCACCATCGCTAACTATGCAAAGAGAGATTTTTCCGAAAATCTACTTCTAAAATTTTGTCAGGCAGTTGTGGAATATCAATCGAAAAACTAGTGGTCTATCACATCATCTTTGTCTGGTAAGAGTTTGAACCACTAAGGTATGAAGGACGCGAAGAAGATTTATACAAAGATTGAAGCGCCGAGAGGCGGTTCAATCTATTACCAAATAAAGATGATTTAACAGGGTACTAACGTAAGTTGCTAGTTAGCTCTCGTAAAAGTATCAGATTAAGATACAAAAACGTGGTTTTAGAGTGTTACTAGATACTTAATTTTAGAGCTAAGCACTTAAAAATCGATATTTTTGGA
>Ga0114939_10001197_pt1 | contig 20754 bp, 20 predicted proteins | sample AshMeaCrysSpring_FD_87196 | JGI IMG/M metagenome (GOLD analysis project Ga0114939, IMG submission 87196) | Groundwater microbial communities from Big Spring, Nevada to study Microbial Dark Matter (Phase II) - Ash Meadows Crystal Spring | ecosystem: Environmental > Aquatic > Deep subsurface >...
AAGAAATCGCCTGAGACCTCCCCCATCGCCAGGTTGGTAAATGTAGTGCCAACGATTTTTTCGACTTCGTAACTCGTTGTTTATCAACACTTCAGTTTTTCAAACTGTAGAAGATGGGTCAAAAAGGAGGAGTCGGAATCCACAACCGAGCGCGGCCTGTCGCCGTAGCTTGGGGTTGGGTGGGTGCGGCCGTGACGATTGTCGGCCGAGGGACGCGCCGGGCGACGCTCCCGGGGGTCAGGCTTCGATTCCGGGCTCCGGGTGGGTCTCGCGGATTTCGGCGAGGGCGGCGGTGATATCGGCGAGCGCGACGTCCTTCGAGACAAAGGCGCGGCCGGGTTCCGGGCAGAGCACGAAGCGGATCGCGCCGCGGTCGAATTTTTTGTCGCGTCCGAGGGCGGCGAGGAGGGCGGCATCGGAGAGGTCGGCGGGGAGGCGGACGGGGAGCCCGAAGGCGGCAAGGGCGGCGAGGGCGGCGGATTCCGCAGCGGGATCGAGGCCGGCGAGTTTGACCGAGAGGCGGAGGGCGGCGGCGATCCCGATTGAGATGGCCTCTCCGTGGAGGAAGCGTCCGTAGCCGGCGGCCTGCTCGACGGCGTGGCCGACGGTGTGGCCGAAGTTGAGGAGCGCGCGCAGGCCGGTGGTTTCGAATTCGTCGGCGGCGACGATGGCGGCTTTGATTTCGATATTGCGGGCGACGAGGCGGGCGAGGGCGGCGGGGTCGCGCGAGCGGGAAAATGCATGCGAATCGGCGACAAGCGCGGCATCGCGAATGAGTCCGTGTTTGATGATCTCGGCGAAGCCTTCATTGAACTCGCGCGGCGGGAGGGACGAAAGCGTGGAGGTGTCGGCGATGACGCCGACCGGCTGGTGGAAGGCTCCGATGAGATTTTTGCCGCCGGGCGCGTTGACACCGGTTTTTCCGCCGACCGAGCTGTCCACTTGTGCGAGGAGTGTGGTGGGGAGTCCGAAATACGGGATGCCGCGATAAAAAATGGCGGAGACAAACCCGGCAAGGTCGCCGGTGACACCGCCGCCGAGCGCGGCCGTGCAGGAGGTCCGGTCGAGCCCGGCAGCGATCATCCGGTCGAGCAATCCGGCGGCGCAGGCCATCGACTTCGATGCCTCGCCCGATGGAAAAACCAACACGTGCGGGGTGATGCCGGCACCGCGCAGCGAAGCAGCGACGGCATCGGCATAGAGCGGCGCGACGACCGAGTCGGCGATGACCGCGCAGGCATTGGCGCGCGGACAGGCCTCCCGGATGACCGGCCCGCACTCGCTCAAGAGCCCGTCCCCCGCGAGAACCTCGTAGGGGGACCGGGCCAGCGGAACCTTTACGCGCAGGCGCACGCAGCGATCACTCGGTGATGATGTCTTTGTAAGTGCGGCCCGAGGGAATCATCGGCAACACGTGCTCGGTGTAGGGAGTCTGGACGTCGAGCACACAGGCTTCCTTCGAATCGAGCAGACGCTGGACCGCGGCGCGGAGATCGCGTTTGTGGACGACCCGCTCGCAGTTGACGCCGAAGCCTTTGCAGAGCTGGACGTAGTCGGGATAAACCCGCTTGAGGTCCTTCGGGTCGCCGAGGAAGGTGTGGGCGCGGTTGCCGCCATGGAAGCGGTCCTCCCACTGAACGACCATTCCGAGGTGCTGGTTGTTGAGGATGATGGCCTTGGCGGCGATGCCCTCGATGTGGGCGGTGGCGAGTTCCTGGATATTCATCAGGAACGACCCGTCGCCGTCGATATCGATGACCTGCTTGTCCGGGCAGGCGATTTTCGCGCCGAGGGCGGACGGATACCCGAAGCCCATCGAACCGAGTCCGGCCGAAGTGATGAACGTGCGCGGAGAGTTGAACCTGTAGTATTGCCCGGCCCACATTTGGTGCTGGCCGACGCCGGTCGTGATGATGGCGTTGCCGCCGGTGAGTTCGTGGAGCAACTCGATAACGTATTGCGGCTGGATGACGTCCGGCGTGTCCTTGTAGGAAAGCGGGAAGTCCGCCTTCCATTGCGCGATCTGGGCGAGCCAGTCCGGGTAGCGGGAATAATTTTTCTTTTCGCGCTTGAGGCCGCGGGCGGCGAGCAACGCGTTGGCACGCTTGAGGGCGTGGCGGAGATCACTCAATATCGGCAAACGGACGGCTTTGTTTTTGTTGAGTTCCGAGTTGTCGATATCGATGTGAACGATCATGCCGTGCTCGCAGAATTTCTCGACCTTGCCGGTGACGCGGTCGTCGAAACGCACGCCGATGGCGAGGAGGAGATCGGCCTCGTTGGCGGCGTTGTTGGCATAGACCGTGCCGTGCATGCCCAGCCAGTGCAGGGAAAGCGGGTGGTCCTGCGGGAACCCGCCGATCCCCATGAGCGTGGTGGTCACGGGGATCTGCGCGCGCTCGGCAAACTCGGCCAACTCGGCCGAGGCATTGCCGGTGATGACCCCGCCACCGCAGTAGATGACCGGCTTTTTCGCCGAGGCGATCAAATCCAGCATTTCCTCAATCGGCGCGTCCTCGCAGGTCTTGACCGGATTGTATCCGCGCAGGGAGACGGTCTCGGGGAAGACCGGGACGGTGGTCTGGTTCTGGATATTCTTGGGAATATCGATGAGAACCGGCCCCGGACGGCCGCTTTCGGCGATGTAAAACGCCTCCTTGACGATCCTCGGGATTTCGTTGATGTCCCAGACGAGGTAGCTGTGCTTGACCATCGGGAGGGTCATGCCGAAGACGTCGGTTTCTTGGAAGGCCCCCCGGCCGATCATGTCCTGTGGCACCTGTCCAGTGATGGCGACGAGCGGCGTGCTGTCCATCCACGCATCGGCGATGCCGGTGACGAGGTTGGTGGCGCCGGGGCCCGAGGTTGCCATGCAGACGCCGGCGCGGCCGGTGGCTCTCGCGTAGCCCTCGGCGGCGAAGACTCCGCCCTGTTCGTGGCGGGGGAGGACGACGCGGAGTTTGGATTTCGTGAGGGCCTGATGGATCGGCATCGAGGCGCCGCCCGGATAGGCGAAAATCACATCGACCCCCACCCTCTCAAGGCATTCAACGAGGATCTCCGCCCCGTTCATGGTGCGTTCCCGCGCGGGGGCGGGCTTCTTGGCGGTTTTGGATGTGACTTTGTTTGTTTTCATGGGAAACAGAGGAGACTATCGGATCGCCGGGCCGGAATCAAGCAGGCTATGGAAGACAAGTCCTGCTTTTTCTTGTGGCCCGGTGGCCTGCCCGTTCGGACGATGCGAACGACAACGTTGAATCGATGCCGATCCCGTCAATGCGGGAACCTTCCGACCGGGAGCGGGCTCAGGCGCGGCCCATGTAGGTGCCGGTGCGTGTGTCGATTTTGATCAACTCGCCCTCTTTGATGAAGAGGGGAACCTGAATGATTTTTCCGGTTTCGAGAGTGGCGGGTTTTTGGACGTTGTTGGCACTGTCGCCGCGGATGCCCTCGGCCGATTCCGTGACTCGGATGGTGACCGACGATGGCAACTCGACCTGCGCCGGACGCCCTTCGATGCTGAGGACTTCCACACGCAAATTTTCCACAAGGTAGTCCTTGGATTCCGAGACGAGTTCCTCTTGGAGGGTAATGGTCTCGTAGGTGTCGGGATCCAGAAAATGGTAGCCCTGATGGTCCTTGTAGCTGAATTCGAGTTGCTGGCGGTTGACGTCAACAAGATCCACCTTTTCGGTGGAGGAGAAACGGACGTCGGCGGATTTGCCGGTATTGATATACCGAATGATCGCCTGCACGAACGCGCGCAGGTTGCCGGGCGTGCGGTGCTGAACTTCCAAAACGATGGCCGGGTTTCCATTGTAGCGGATGGCCATCCCCTTGCGGAGATCGTTTGCGAGTGCCATGCGTGCCTTACATCAACATCCAAACCTGCATCGCCAGAGCGGCGAGCGAAACGACCAGCGCGACCGCGCCGACCACCGGACTCACATCTCCGGACCCCTGGGCGGGCACGTTGGCCTGCGGCACAACATTGATCGCCGACAGGCTGGTGGATTGGGATCCGGCCGATGGCGGCGGCGTCTTCTGCATCTGCACGGTCGCCTGGGGCAGGCCGGGCTTGGATGAGGGAGGAGCCGGAGCCACCTTGGCGGTCTCTTTCTTGCTGATCGCTGGCATGGGAGCCGGCGCGATCGCAGGGCCGGATGCGGAGGATGGCGAAGAAGGCGCCTTCGGCGCCACGGGGGCCACGGACGGCGGAACGGCGGCGGCGGCGGCGGGAGCCACAGGCGGCTTCGGCACAACCGGGGCGACAGGCGCGGCACTCGGGGGCTTGGGAGCAATCGGAGGAACCGGAGCGGCACTCGGCGGCTTGGGAACGGCGGGCGGGGCCACGGGGGCCGGAGCCGAGGCGGATGGCGGTTTGGGGACTGTGGGAGGCGCGACCGGCGACGGCGGCGCGATCGGAGGTCTGGGCGCGTTGGCGGAAGGAGGCGGAGCCACCGGCGGCTTCGGCGCGGAAATTGGCGGAGGAGGCGTGAGCTTGATGGTGCTGTCCGGGGAAGGTTCGGCGGAAGCGGCGGGGGCAACAGGAGCGACCGGCGGTTTGGGAACCATCGCGGGCGGCACAGGCGCGGGAGCAGGAACGGCGGCCGCAGGCAGGCCGGGGTCGGACGGCGGCTTGGGAACAGGCCGCGGAGGCAGATTGATCATCGCGGTTTCCCGGGGGGTGCCGCCAAGTTTTTGACCATCCCGGCGCGGGGGCAGGACGATCCGAACTGTTTCCTTTTTAGGCTCTGGCATTTTAAGAATGGTTAAAGGCAAAACGCTGGGGGAACCAACGCTCGGAGGGAGATAGTCACAAATTTCCGGGCGGGTGTCAATCGCTACGCAACCCCCGCAACCAAGATTTTTTTATTTTTTGCACGAGGTGCACCGGGTGCGTGTGAGGTGGAGAAAACACTCGTCCCCGCTCGTCGCGAGCGAGCGGATGCGGAAGCCGGGCCGGGAAGCGAGGAACCCGGCCGGGCTGCCGGTCAGAGAGGGGGCCCCCGCCCCGCCGAAGACGCGGGGGATGAGGGTGAGGTAAAGTTCGTCAACAAGATCTTCGGCAGCCAGCGCCGCGAAGAGTCCGGGACCGCCTTCGCAAACAAGCGTGCGCACCCGGTATTCGCCGCGAAGGATGCCGAGGATTTGGCGGACGGGAATGGCGTCGCCCCCGAGGATCCAAAGATCGCACACCCGCGCGAGGCGGGACCGCGCGGCCGCGCTCGCACGAGGCGAGGAAAAGACGACCACCGGACCGCCGCCTTGAAAAATTTTCCCGTCCGGATCCACCCGGCCCGAGCCGCTGGCGATGACCCTCAACGGCTCGGGGGACTGTCCGCGGGCGGTGCGGGCGGCCACAAGCGCGGGGACGGTGACCCTCATCGACATCGTGTCGGCCGCGACGGTCCGGCCACCCGCGAGCAAAGCGTCTCCGAGTGATCGGATCTCGCGCAGGCGGGCTTTGTCGGCCGGACTCGTGAAGGTGGTGGGGACGCGGGCGCGGGTGGTCACCTTGCCATCGGCGGAGATGGCGAAATTTGCAATGACGCGCGGGCGGAGCGGGGTCACCCGGCGCGGTCCTCAATGGAATGCTCGACGGAGGCGATTTCTTTTTGCATCTCGGCAAGATGGAGTCCGCCGGATGGCCGGTAGAGGAAATACACAACACCGCCGACGACCCCCCAGAAAACGGTCATGAAAAATCCGAGCAGGGACATGGGCACGGCAATGGCGTAGGCGGCCGAACCTTTGCCGAAAAGCTCGGCGAACATTTTTTCGAAGAGCCCTTCCCGCACGCCCATGCCCGCGAGGCTGATCGGCAGGGCGCTGATCGTGAGAATGATCGGCATCACAGAAAACACATCCACGAGGCCGTTCCATCCGAGGAAGGCTCCCAGCGCGCGCGCGGCGAAGTAGAAGGCAAGGAAGTTGAAAATGTGGCAGACGGCCGAAAGCGCGAAGGTCGACAGAAGCACACGGCCGTCCCGCGCGTAAACCGAGAAGGCGGACGCGAACTCGACGATGCGCGCGTGCAGGGGGAGCCATTTGGGCAGCCGCCCGGCAAGTCCAAAGCGGTCCACAAAAAAACCGAACACCACCAACCCGAGCATGGCGCCCATGACGCCCCCGAGCACGCCGAGCAACCCGCGCGTGACGGGGTGGGCGGTGAGTTCGGTCCAGCGCAGGCCGACAAAAAGAGCGGTGATCGCCACGAGACCGAGGAGCCCCATCATGCGGTCCACAAGGACACTGAGGAAGGCGGCCTCTTTGCGCGAGGAGGTTTCGCGCATGGCGTAGTAAATTTTGACCACGTCCCCGCCCGTGGCCCCTAGCATGAAGAGGTTGAAGAAAAGTCCGATCATGTAAACCCGCAGAGTGCGGATCCAGCCGAAGTCGATGCCTTGAACGCGGAGGAGGAGCCCCCAGCGCCAGGTTTGCAAGAGGCAGGCGACTCCGATGGAAAGCACGCCGGGCACAAGCCACAGCCACTGCGATTTGCGGAGGGCCTCGAGCATTTGCTGGTTTTTCTGCGGGTCGCGGAAAATCCACCAGAGCAGCAGGATGGTAACCGCCGCTTGGAAAATAGTGAGAAGGATGCGTTTCATGATTCGAATTGGGATTTCCAGCGATCCGCTGCGGCGAGGATTTCCCCGCGGCTCACGCGCGGGCTTATTTCAAATACGAAATCGATGCCTTTGGGAAGCTTCGGAACGAGGGTGGCAAAATCCACCGTGCCGGTGAATGGTGCGCGGTGGTCGGCGAACGGCCAGACGACATCGTGCACATGGCAGCCCACCGCCAGCGAACCGGCGCGGTCCAGCCACTGCGCGTGCGAGAGGAGTCCGAGGTGGTCTTTGATCTGCGCGTGTCCGAAGTCGTGCCAGTAGCCCACATGCGGCGCGCCGAGCCGGGCAAGCAAATCCGGAAACTCGGTCTCCGAAGGGACCGCCTCGTAGTCGTCGCGGTTTTCAATTCCGAGCCGGATGCCGGCATTCGCGGCATGTTCGGCAATCCGAACAAGGCAGTCGAGGGATCTCTGGAGGTAGCGTCCGCCGAGACGCTCGCGCCGGATCACCGCAGCGACCTTGGCGCGCGCGTAGGCTTTTCCAAGCAACCCGTGTCGGGCGGCCGTGTCGCGCAGGCGGTCGGTGGCGGCGAGCGTGCGGATGCGTCCGGCATGAACCACCACGGTGGACGCTCCGAACCGCGCGGCCATGTCGATCGTCTGGATCGCCAGCCGCGTGGCGCGCCGGCGGTCGTCTTCCCGGTGCGAGGTGAATTCATAGCAATCCGGGTTGTCGGCGAGAACCTCCGGCGGGAGCGGACAAAAACAATGCACGCTGCCGACCTCGAATCCGGATTCTTGCTGGGCCTCCAGCAACTGGGCCACAAGCGGCGCGCGGAGTCCGTGCCCGAGCTCGATACGACGGAACCCCATTTCGAGAATCTCCGCCGCTAGCTCCCCGCCGGAGGTGTGGCGCGCGGAATTCCAGCATGTCGAAAAGGAGAGCACCCGCCAATAACTAGACGGCTCCCCCACCCCCGCGCAAAAAAATTCGTACCCGCCCGGCCGGATGGAAAGCCCGGATCCGGCTGCACCGCAGTCCGCCAGGACATTCTCACATTCTTGAGAATGTGAGAACGTTCTCTCCTGGCGGCTTGGAGCCTGTGGTTCACCACGCGTCCGCCGTTGCGTCTTATTTTGAAGGTGGAGGCGGATTGTCCGTAGCAAGGATTCCTCTTGCTTCGGCCTCGGACATCCCGGTCGTGATCAACGCTTGCAAAGCCCGGTCGATCTGGGACTTTGCCGCCTCCGCTTGCGCCTCGGCTCTGGCGGCTTCTTCAGCCGCCTTGGTGGCATTGGCCTCGGCTCCGGCGGCTTCTTCGGCTGCCTTGGTTGCCTTGGCCTCGGCTTCGGCTGCTTTGGCCTCGGCTTCCTCGGCGCGAAGGATCGTGGATTCCGCCTCGCTGATCCGGATCCTCTGTTCCGTGATGTATGCGTCGTAGGCTTCCTTTTCGGCCGGACTGAGCCTGGGCACGTCCATCACCGCCTGCGCCTCCCGCAATCCGCGGCCTCTGAACCCGGGCTGGATGCGGCCATTTTTCAAAAAGTAAATCCACTCGTCCAGCCCGTCCCGCGCCACATCGTCGAAGTTGTTGACTTTTAGGATGTAATACTCTGGGAAAATATTTTCTATGGATTCCGTCTGAAACAAGCGCCGCTGGCCGGGGGTGAGGCCGAGCCGGTCGTGCCGGTGGACGCCGCGGAATTCCGTGCGCCCTTCGTAAAGGTAGTCCTCCCCGTGGCCGAGGTCGAAATGGATGATATTGATCGAGACGACCCGCGCGATGTGCCGGTAGGTGGTTCCTTCGGACAGGCTTTCGGTGAGGATTTTCGCCGTACCGTAGAGCATGCGCTGCAGGTAGTCGTCCTGGCGTGTGTATTGCACCTCGATGATGATGCGCCGGCCCAGCCGGTCCTTGACCAAAAGGTCCACGCGGTTGAACTTGTCTTCCCGGATCTCTTTGTTCCCCTCGCTTTCCAGCAACTCGACAATCTCGATGTCGTCGTGAAGGAGTTCGGAAAGAAACCCCTTCAAGGACGCGAAAATTCGCCTTCGAGCGCAGGAGACGCTTGAGTGCCCAGTCAAAGGTCACAAGTTTGCGGTGCGATGTCATGCCGGATTTCACTTGATGGGTGGGCTCATGCTAATTGACGCGGAGATGGAGGCAATTTGAAAACCGGTATTTCATACCATTTCAAAAATCCCCGCCCGCCCCACGGCATCGCCAAGCTCACCATGGAAAATGTCTGACCGCAGAGCATGATGGCATCCGCCACTCCTCATCCGCACCCTCTGAGAGTGTTTGGCCGCGGCGCAACAACAAACCGGCCACCGGATACTGAATCAATACCCCTCGGACGCGGAGAGCGCTTGGAGGTAATGCCAGCCGACCCAGATGAGGACCGGAGCGGCAAGCAGGCCGGCAAATGCCGAATCGCGGAACAGACGCCAAAAAACCCGGCCCGCCGACGGATCGACCTTCCCGGCAAACAGGGCCGGAGCGGGAGAGGCCAGAACCAAGACAGCCGACAAGGGCTCGATCTCCGCGAAAAGCCATCCGCCCCATGCGAGGACGAGAAGGAATCCGCCGCAGAAGCCGGCAATGCGCGTGATCGCTGCGGATGAGACGCCCTGCGGACGGATCAACATGGCCAGACAAAGACCGCCGAGGCCGGAGGCAACGGCACCCGCCGCCTGCCCGAACTGGATCGATCCGCCCAGCACAAGGAGGACGGATGTGCCGACCGCCGCCGGCAAAAGGGCGGAGGGCAGGACCGGATGGAGCGGGCCCGCCCCGCCGCAGAGTCCGGAGCAGGCCAGGCGGAAGGCCGGGACGGAGGCCCCCACCAGGACGGAAAGCATAAGTTTCTTGAGCAGGCCGCCGTCGGAGGCAAGCCATGCCGGATAAAAAACCCATGCGAGCACGCTGAAAACGACCGTCCCGACGAGGAAGTCCCACCACCGTCCGCGCTGGTCGAATCGGGATGTGACGAGCGAAATGGCAATCAAAGCCCCGATCCAGACGACAGCGTAATCGTCGCTTGTCCACGGCGGGGACGGCATCCCGAAGAGGATGAACGACGTGGAGGCGACCGCCAGGATCACACCGGCCAGCGGGCGTCCGAGCAATCCCATGCCGAGGGAGATCGTCAGAGGAAGGAGGGCACCAAAAAAAATGGTGCCGTGCAGGATGGGATCCCAGGACATGGAAAAATTGCGGGCGTGAAGGCCCGCCGGAGGACCGTGGCGCGGGCAGGTTACTTGGCGGCCACCAACTTGAGCGAGACGTCCACTTCGTCGGCGGTCTCGGGCACCCGGTAGTTCATTCCGAATTCACTCCGTTTGATCCGGAACTTTGTGGACGCGGTGCGCTCGCCGGCTTTTTCCACCGTCACCATAAGTTCTTTGGATTTGCCGAGGAGGGTGAAGTCCCCGGCGACCTCATATTTGTCGTCGCCGAGTGGCTTAACCGATTTACTTTTGAAGGTCATCACAGGGAATTCCTTCACTTTGAAGAAGTCTTGATTGCGGAGGTGGTCGTCGCGTTTCTGGTTGGCGGTGTCCACGCTGGCGGTCCGCACTTCGAAATGGATCGAGCTGGCGGACGGGTTGGCCTCATCGAGTTCGACTGTTCCGCTGAAGTCTTTGAACGAGCCGGTGACTTCCGAAAATTCGGATTCATTCGGCGGTTTGTTCATGATGGAGAATTTAACCTCCGAGGCGGAGGGGTCGATTTTGAGGGTTTCCGCAGCGTGGGCGGAGATCCCCGCGAGGACGAGCGTGCAAAGAGTAACGGCGAATTTTTTCATGGATTTTGTTAATGTGGAATGGATACCCCGACGGCGACACCGGAGGGGGTCCGGGAAGCTACGCGTCGTTTGGCGGCTGTCAAGTGGAGGCACAAAAATCCATCGCGCTCGGTTACGGGAGAAAAAATCAATTTGAGCACGGCGGGAAGCCGGATAATGCTGCGCGCCATGAAAAGACTGCCATGTTTGACCACCCCGGCGCGGGCCGGTTTGGTTGTTTCTGTTGTGCTCACGCTGGTCGCGGGGCTTGGCGGCCCGGCCCCGGCCCGGGCGGCCGACCCGGTCGAATTCACGGTGGGGGAATTCGCGTTCTCGCGGCCCGGGGGCTGGAGGTGGGTTCCGGCCTCGTCGGCGATGCGAAAGGCCCAGCTCGCCCACACGTCGCCGACCGGCGAGGTGGCCGACACGATTTTCTTTCATTTCGGCCCCGGTCAGGGCGGCGGAGTCCAGGCGAATGTAGACCGCTGGCTCGCACAGTTTCAAAACCCGCGGGACCAAAAAAGCGAACGCATCGAGGGAGCCGGCGGGCCGGTGACCATCGTTCAAACCCGCGGCACGTTTCTGAGCGGAATGCCGGGGACCCCTTCGACTCCGATGGATGGGTTTGCCCTCATGGGCGCGATCCTGGAAAGCCCGTCCGGCGATGTGTATGTGAAAATGACCGGACCGGCGGGAGCCGTCGAAGAAGCCGGGCCGGCCTTCCGGAAGATGGTCGCCGAAGCCCGCAAAGCGGCGGCCTCAGCCCTCAATGAATAATTTCAGCCGCTCGGCAACGGCCCGGGCGACCGCCACTCGGGCATACCATTTGAAATTGGCCGGGATTACGATCCACGGGGCGGCGTCGGTGGAAGTCTTTTCAAACATGTCCTCGGCGGCGGCATTGTGGTCGTTCCACCGGCGGCGGTTGCGCCAATCCTCGTCGCTGATTTTCCAGTGCTTGTAGGGATCGGCCTCGCGGCGCTTGAAGCGCTCGAGTTGTTCTTCCTTGGAGATGTGAAGGAACAACTTCACGAAGATGGCCCCGTCGTCGGCGAGAAGACGCTCGAATTCATTGATCTCGCGATAGGCGCGCTTCCACTCGGTCTCGCTGCAGAACCCCTCGACGCGCTCGACCAGAACGCGCCCATACCACGACCGGTCGAAAACCGCCATCTGACCGTAGGGCGGCAGCTTGTTCCAGAACCGCCACATGTAATGGTGGGCGTATTCTTCGGGGGTGGGTTTGACGACCGAGTAAACCCGCACAAGCCTCGGATCGAGCCGTTCGACAAGGCGCTTGATCGCGCCGCCTTTTCCTGCGGCGTCGGGGCCCTCCATCACCACAACGATGGAATTCTTCCGCTCGCGGAGCGCGAGCTGGAGGTTGAGGATCTCGAGTTGGTATTTTTTGAGCTGGCGCTTGTAGTCGTCCTGCTCGAGCGACCGGTTCTGGTCGAGATGGTCGAGGCGGATGCGGTCTTTGGGCATGGTCGGGAATTAGCCGAAGCGGGGAGGTTTGTCACGCCCCGCGCGTCCGGTTTTCATGCCGTCGGGTCAAAATCGGACGCGTGATACGACGAGCGCACGAGCGGTCCGCTCGAGACATGGGTGAATCCCTTCTTGCGGGCGATGTCGCCGTAAAGCGCGAAGGTCTCCGGCGAGAGGTATTCGACCACGGGCAGGTGGGAAGGCGTCGGACGCAAATACTGGCCGAGCGTGAGCACGGCCACACCGGCCTCACGCAGGTCGTCCATGGCCTGAAAAATTTCCAACTCGGTTTCGCCGAGGCCGAGCATAAGTCCGCTTTTGGTCACCGCCTCCGGCCAGATTTCGAGCGCCCTGCGGAGCACATCCAGCGAGAGACGGTATTTTGCGCGGGAACGCACGAGGGGCGTGAGCCGCTCGACGGTTTCCAGATTGTGGTTGAAGACATTCGGGCGCGCGTCGAGCACCGTCCGCAGGGAAGATTCCTTGCCGTTAAAATCGGGGGTGAGCACCTCGATGATAATCCCGGGATCCAGCGCCCGGATCGCCGCGATGGTGGCGGCGAAATGGGCGGCCCCTCCGTCGGCGATGTCGTCGCGGGCAACGGCCGTGATCACCACATGCTTGAGACCAAGCCGGCCCACCGCCTCGGCGACACGCTGTGGTTCGTCGGGTTCCAGCGGGAACGGTTTGGCGGTGTCCACCGCGCAAAACCCACAGGCGCGCGTGCAGCGCTCGCCGGCGATCATGAACGTGGCGGTCCCGCCGCTCCAGCACTCCCAGCGGTTGGGACACTGGGCGCTCTCGCAGACCGTGTGGAGCTTGAGGTCGGAAATGAGGGTCTTGGTGGAAAAGAAAACCGGGTTCGAGGGCAGCCGCACTTTGATCCAATCGGGCTTCTTGGGCTGGTGTAGCGCGGGGTCGATTTTCGGAGTCGGCATAAGTGTGAGAGACGCGCGTATTATCGCCTGCGGTCGCGAGTTTCCAAACAGATTTTTGCACCTCCCGAGGCCGCCGACCCGTGCCGTCCGCCAGAAATGGGGTTGAAAATTTGCGGTCCGGATTTACGTTGCACGCGTCATGAAATTTCCTGTCGCATTCGCATTACTTGTGGGCGCGGCTTGGCCGTCGGCCGCGCAATCCGGGCTCACCGGGCCGATGGCCCGGCAGCTCAACGACGCCTTCACGTCGGTTTACGAAAAGGTGGCGCCCGCTGTGGTGGTCGTCGAGGTGCAGGGCGGCGCGGTGGTCCCCAGTGGTCTGCCCCAGGGTCTCGACTTTTTCTTTCGCGCGCCCGACGGACGGCGGATCAAACCACCGCCGGAGCAGGGATCCGGCTTCGTGATCAGCCCCGACGGTCTCATCCTTACCAACAACCATGTGGTGTCGGGGTCCGACGGCGGCACCATCTCGGTCACCACCAAGGACGGGAGGAAATACCCGGCCGAGTTGATCGGGCGTGATGAAAAGTCCGACATCGCCGTCTTGAAAATCGACGCGAAGAATCTGCCCACTGTGGAATTGGCCGACAGTGACGCGGTCAAGGTCGGCCAGTTCGCCTTCGCCATCGGCGCTCCATTCGACCTGCCCTACACATTCACAGTGGGGGTCGTCAGCGCCAAGGGCCGCACGAACCTCACCAACAATCCCTCGTATGAGGAATACATCCAGACCGATGCCTCCATCAATCCGGGCAACAGCGGCGGCCCGCTGGTGGACCTCGACGGCAAAGTCATCGGAGTCAACACTCTCATCAGCGGACTCAACCGGGGCTTGGGATTCGCCGTCCCCAGCAACATTGCCAAGTCGGTCGCCGACCAACTCGTCACCACCGGCAAAGTCTCCCGCGCATGGCTCGGAATCAGCATTGTCGGCCTCGACGAAGACGACCAACTCAAGAATCTCTTCCCCGGCCTCGACTCCGGTGTCGTGGTGGAAAATATCCAGCCGCGCACACCCGCCTTCCGGAGCAAACTCCAGGCCGGCGATGTGATCCTCTCGGTGGACGGACGCAAAGTTGCCGCCGCCCGCGATGTCCAGCGCGAGATCCTCACCAAACGCGTCGGCCAAAAGGTGGACCTCGAGGTCTGGCGGAACGGCCGCAAAATGCAGATCGACGTCACCACCGGCGAGCAACCCGACAACCTCGTTCGCGCGTCGAACCGGATTCCGGTTCCGGCGGTTCCCATGATTCCGCCGGACGAGCCCCCGACCGCCATGCCCGCCCCCGGGCCGGACACCCTCCCCGAGGTCCCCAACCTTCACGGATTGGTGCTTCAAGAAGAACGCGACGGCCGGCTCGCGGTCACCGGCGTTATCGAGGGATCCCCGGCCGACATCGCGGGCTTCAAACCCGGAGACACGATCACGGAAGCCGGTGGAAAGCCGGTGCGCGGAGCACGCCAGTTCGAGTCGCAGATTTCTTCCGCCGGATCTCGGGGGATCATGGTCCTCCTCGAACGCGAGGGCCAGACCACCTTTGCCATCCTGAAGCCCTGAAGATCCAATCGGCTCCAATCGCGGCCGATTCGCTGGCGCTCTACCTGGCTCCCATGGCGGGGGTCACCAATACGGTCTTCCGGCGGATCTGCAAGGAACTCGGGGCCGATGTGCTGACCAGCGAATTTGTGTCGGCGGAGGGCATCCTTCACCGGAACGCCCGCACCCGGTATTACGTCGAGTTCGAGCCAGACGAACGCCCGATCGGGATCCAGCTCTTCGGAGCGGACCCCGGTCGCCTCGCCGAGGCCACGCGCGCGCTGATCGACTGGGTGCGGCCGGATTTCGTGGACATCAACTTCGGATGTCCGGTCAACAAGGTCGTTGCCAAAAACGGGGGTTCCTCGCTTCTGCGGGACTGCCCCCTCCTTTCCGCGGTGGCGGAGGCGGTCGTCCGCGCCGCCCACCCCGTCCCCGCGACGGCAAAAATCCGGATCGGCTGGGACTCCCGTACCATCAATGCCGTGGAAACCGCTCGGGCCCTCGAGGACGCCGGCATTTCCCGCATCGCCGTTCATGGCCGCACCCGCGAACAGGGCTACTCCGGCGCGGCCTGCTGGGACACCATCGCCTCGGTCGTTGACGCCGTGCGCGTCCCCGTGGTCGGAAACGGGGACATCCGCTCCGGGGCCGATGCCCTCGCCCGGGCGCGCCAAAGCGGGGTCGCCGGACTCATGATCGGCCGGGCCGCGATGGCGGACCCTTATATTTTCGGCGAGATCCGCGCGGCGCTCGACGGCCGCCCGTGGCGCCCCCCCACCGAAGACGAGCGGTGGGAACTCATCTTCCGCCACTGCCGCGAGGAAATCGTGTGGCGCAGAGATGAACGCGCCGCCATGAGCGCGATGCGCGCGCGCCTCATGGCCTACACACGCGGCCGCCCGGGCGGAGCCCGCCTCCGCGAGCGCCTCGCCCGTGTTTCTTCGCTCGATGAACTCCGCGCCATCGCGCACGAATCGAAAAATAATTAAAGCGGAAGGACGGAAAATCCGCTACAATCCACCCCATGGCCCGAGCCAGCAACCTCACCATGTGCTCTTTCTGCGGGAAGAGTCACTCGGAAGTCCGCAAGTTGATCGCGGGTCCGGGCGTTTATATCTGCGACAGCTGCATCACGATTTGCAAAGGGATCCTCGACAAGGAATTCACCGAGGAAAGCCGCAAGCAGCGCAGCGCCCTCAAGATTCCAAAGCCCGCATGGGTCAAAGGGGAACTCGACGCCCACGTCGTGGGTCAGGAAACCGCGAAGAAGGTGCTCTCGGTCGCCGTCCACAACCACTACAAACGCGTCCTCGCCCCGCAGACCCCCGGCGACCGCCACGCCGGTGTGGAAATCGAAAAAAGCAATATCCTGCTCATCGGGCCCACGGGGTCGGGCAAGACCCTCCTCGCCCGCACGCTGGCCCGCACGCTCGATGTCCCCTTCGCCATCGCGGACGCCACATCGATCACCGAGGCCGGCTACGTCGGCGAGGATGTCGAGACGATCATCCTGCGCCTCCTGCAAAACGCCGACTACGATGTCAAACGCGCCGAACTCGGCATCGTCTATATCGACGAAATCGACAAGATCGGCCGCAAAACCGACAACGTTAGCATCACGCGCGATGTGTCCGGCGAGGGGGTCCAGCAGGCCCTGCTCAAGATCCTCGAGGGCACGGTTTGCAATGTCCCCCCCCAGGGCGGTCGCAAGCACCCCCAGCAGGAATACATTCAAATCGACACCTCGAATATCCTCTTCATCTGCGGGGGAGCCTTCATCGGACTCGACAAGATTGTCTCCCGCCGCACCGGCGGGAAGTCGCTTGGCTTCCACGCCCGCGACCTCCGCGATCCGGAGGAAATCGCCCGCTCGGCCATCCTTTCTTCCGAGCCGGAGGACCTCTTGGCATTCGGTCTCATTCCGGAATTCATCGGCAGGCTCCCCGTGGTCACTCACCTCGAGCCCCTCACCGAGGAAGACCTCATCGCCGTCCTCACCGAGCCGCGCAGCTCGATCCTCCGCCAATACGAGAAGTTGCTGGCCATGGACGGGGTCTCGCTCACTTTCACCAAAGACGCCCTGCGCGCGCTCGCCGCCGAGGCGATCCGCAAAGGCACCGGAGCCCGCGCCCTTCGCTCGCTCATCGAGCGCATCATGCTCGACGTCATGTTCGAGGCGCCCGACCGCGACGACCTTGCCGAAATCACCGTCAACCGCGCCGCCGTCGAAGGCAAGCGTCCCCCCGCCCTCCGACGGAAAACCGAAAAAGAAGCCGCCTGAGTCCGGGGAGGACGAAACCGACCGGGCCTAATCCTAATCGGATGATTCGAGTGTCGAACAGACTATGATCGGGAACCGGGAGCCGATGCAATCCGCCCGATGAAGATCCTGCTCACCGGCGCGACCGGCTTTGTCGGCCGCAATTTCCTGCTCCGTGCCCAGGCGAAAGGCTGGAGGGTTCTGGCGGTTGTGCGCGACGCGGGAAAATTGGACGCCCAGCTTCGCGCCGAGGGCGTTCCGGGACGCTTGGTGGAACCGATCGGGCCGGACCCCGCCACATGGCCGTCGCTCGCCGGTCTCGATGCCGCGGTCCATTGCGCGGGCGCGCTCTTCGAACGCAGCCTCCATGCCTACCTGCGCACGAATGTGGATTGGACTCTGAACGTGCTCGGAGCGATCCCCCCGGGATGCCCCGCCGTCGTGCTCTCCTCGCAGTCCGCAGGCGGTCCGACTCCCGCCGGGCTCGACGCGAGGGATGAAGATTGCCCGGACGAACCCGTTTCCGACTACGGCGAGTCGAAACTCCGCATGGAGCGCGCGATCCTCAAATCGCGCGACATGTCGCGCACGGCCATTCTCCGTCCGCCCATGATCCTCGGTCCCCGCGACGCGGCCACCCTCCAGCTCTTCACCATGGCGGGCGGACTTGTGAGACCCAAACCCGGACTCGTCCCGAAAGCGTTCAGTTTTCTCGCCGTCGAGGATTTGCTGGCGGCCATCGAACTCGCCTTGGCCGACCCTTCGGCTCTCGGCGGCCGTCCGTCCTATGTCGCTTCGCGCACGGCCGTGACGGACCTGGATCTTGTCCGCACTGCAGCGGCCTGTTGCGGGGGGCGCGGGATCGACCTCCCCCTTCCATTGATCGCGGTCCGCGCGCTTTCGGCGGTCGTGGACGCGCTGCCGCCGCTGCGCGCGAAATTCCCGAGTCTCACCCGCGACCGTGCCAGAGAAATTCTGCCCGACCGCTGGGTGGTGGACCCTTCGGTCTTCGAGAAAGCCACGGGCTGGCGGGCAAAAGTCTCCCTCGAGGAGACTCTCGCGGCCGCATGGGCCCGGCACACCAAACCGGCCGCCGCACGGAGCGCTCAGTAGGAAAACCGCACCCCGGCGTTGGCCCGGACCACATTGGACCGCCCGATTTCACGGAGCGCGATCATGGCCAAGCTGTAGTTCACGCCTCCGAAGAACTCCAGATTTTCGGAAACCCTCCATGCCATCTCCAGGCCGAACTGGAAGTTGTTCCAGCCGTAATACTCCCGCGTTTTGTAGCCGAAGTTCAAACCCAGCAACGCATACGGACGCAGGGTCATGACCTCGCGATAAACGGACACCTCTCCGTCCAACCGCAGTTCCATAAAGGCTCCCGGCGTGTTTTTGAGATCCCAGATGAAAAATCGCGCCCGGTGTCACATACGGAATGGCGTCCGTCCCAAGAACAAAGAACAACTCGTTCCCGTAGGTGCGGTGAAGGCGCCCGTGGTGGCCATCCCCGTGTTCCTGGTCCCCGTGTTCTCCATCGTTTCCGTGTTCCTCTTCGTGCTCCCCGCCGGGCCCCGTCTCGTCCACCCCGTAGTGAACATGCCGGCTCTCCCACCCCGTCGATAGCGAGGCGCCCCACTATCATGTCCCCCACTCCGCTGCCCGCGGCTCCGGACGTCCCGGGGGGTTAGAATGGGATTTCCAAAGCGGCGGCCGGGGGTTATAGGAACGGCCTATGAAGCGTGTGATTTCGCTGGTGCTTGCACTAACCGCCGCGGGGTTTTTGTTTCCGGCCGATGCCCGCGCGGGAGCCGATGAGGAATGGGAGGCGATTCTGCTTTTGGATGCGGGCCCGAAACAGAAACCGCGCTCGGCCGACGAGGCCGGGTTGCTTGCGCGGAACCATTTTCTGGTGCAGCGGCGGGCCCTCGAAAATTTTCTGAAGACGCGTCCGGGCGACCCCCGCGCCGCGCAGGCGCGCATCCGCCTTGCCGACATCAAAGCGGCCGAGGGCATGATGGACGGCAACCGCCGCGCCATCGCGGAGGCGCTGGAACTTTTCGAACGCGTGGCCGCGGACCCCGCCGCCGGCGCGAAGGACCGCGCGGACGCCGCCTTCCGCCGGGCCTCGGTTTACATGCAGACGATTTCGGGAGGTCCCGAAAAAAATGCGGCGGCCGTCGCGGCGGCGGCGCAATCATTCGCCGACAAATTCCCGTCCGACCCCCGGGAGGCGCGTCTGCTGGCGGAGGCGGCCACCGTCTGCGACTCGCGTCCGGAGTTGAAGCGTGGGTTGCTCGAACGCGCGCTCGCCGCAACCCGGGAAGACGAGATCCGGCTGCGGGTCACGGACGACCTCAAGCGGCTCGACCGTCTGGGCAAGCCGCTTGAACTGACTCTGCCGGGTCTCGATGGCGGGACCATCGATGTCCCGGCCCTGCGCGGGAAGCCGGTCCTGCTGGTATTCTGGGCCTCGCACTCGCCGCAGAGTCTCCTGTGGCTGCGCGATTTCCGTCAGGCTTTCGAGAAATTGCCCGCCGGTTCCCTGCGGGTGGTGACCTTCAATCTGGACCCGTCGCGTCAGGAAGCCCGCAAGCGCGCGCAAGCCCTCAATGCGGACTGGCCGACGGCGTGGGAACCCGGTGGATGGGACGCGCCGACCGCCCGCGCGCTCGGCATCAACGCCCTGCCGACTGTGTGGTTCATCGACAAAGACGGCAACCTTCGCTCGCTGAACGCCAAATCCAACTGGCGGAGCCTCATTGGTGGCTGAACCGCCCCCGACCGCTTGAAAGATCGGGAGAAGGCCGCCCGATCGATTTTACAGGTTTTTCAGGTCGAGGCCTTTTCCCCGGGGAGCGTGATATCGCCGTAAATATCCGCGACCGTGCAGCGGAAGCCGATGGACGCAATGTCCACGACCGCGTCCGGCGTCGCGAGGATTTCCGCCGACCAACGGGCCGACCTCCGCAAGATCGTGATCTCCGGTCGCGCCTGGTCGATGAGGAGGTATTCTTGGAGAGCGGGAATGTTCCGGTAGAGGAACCACTTTTCCCGTCGGTCGATACGGTCGGTGGATTTTGAAAGCACCTCCGCCACGACGGTGGGATTGGTGGCCGGCACCGCATCCGGAGCAAGACCGGAACAGTCCACCATGACGTCCGGGTAATACACAGTATCCTCCCCGTCGTAGCTCACCTTGACCTTCATATCGCTCATGAAGGTCCGGCATGGTTTGCCCTTCAAGTGCGCGAGCAACAGTCCGGCCAAAGAGAGGCTGAGCAGGTTGTGCGCAACCGTGCATCCGGCCAGGGCATAAACATCTCCCGCAAGAAATTCGCTTTTGAAGGCCGCTCCCGCCTCCGCAGCAAGATAATCCTCCAGGCTGACAAGATCAGGTTTCCGCAATGCGGTCATTTCTTGGAACCCACCCCAAAACACAACCCCGGCCAATCCGGAAAGTTCCCGAGGCCAAGCAGCAGGGGAGCGGGCAATTATGGCACCACCACCCGCAGCCGGAGGAATCGACGGGGGGTGGTGGCGAGGTCGGCGGAGTCGGTGTGGGTGTGGAGTTGGCCGGGGGTGAGGCTGCCGGTGACCTCGGTGGCGTTCCAGCCCACGAGGTCGCTGGAAGATTCGACGAAGTAGCGCAGGCCGGAAACGCGCTGCGGCGTGAAGGCCAGAGTGAGGTGGTTGCCGCTGGTGCCGACTGGGAGATCCGAGTGATCGGACGGATCGGTCGGATCATTGCCCAAGGCATACTCGAGGATGTTGGCCAAACCGTCGGCGTCGGGGTCGGCGGTCCAGGCGGCTTCGCCTTCGGGGAAGGCGGTCGCGAAGTGCTGGACGAGCCAGTCGGTTGAGGTCGCGGCGGTGGTGGTGGTGGCGGTGAGCGTGTTCGACCAAGCGGAGACGGTCGCGCCGCCGGTGCTTTCCGCGCGGAGGCGGAAGGTGGTGGTGGAATTTGCGGTGAGGCCAGTGAGGGTGACGCCGGTGTCGGAGGCGTCGAGGAGGTCGCCGGTGTTCCACGGGAGGTGGGTGACGGCAGCCCATTCGGAGCCGATGCGGAGTTCGTCGAAGGTGCCGACGGTATTGGCGGGCGGGAGGATGGCGAGCGCGCTCCAGTCGGCGGTGGTGTCGCTGCCGGCCACGCTGGTGAAGCTGGCGG
>Ga0114939_10001198_pt1 | contig 20713 bp, 17 predicted proteins | sample AshMeaCrysSpring_FD_87196 | JGI IMG/M metagenome (GOLD analysis project Ga0114939, IMG submission 87196) | Groundwater microbial communities from Big Spring, Nevada to study Microbial Dark Matter (Phase II) - Ash Meadows Crystal Spring | ecosystem: Environmental > Aquatic > Deep subsurface >...
GGAACACTCACTGTGTTAAGGCGATTGCGCAACGCTGTACTTTGAGAAGGTGTAACCACAATATCCAGCAAACCATGAAAAATAATGGTTGGCGGACATTGATTGTTAACTGCGTTAATTGGACTTGATTGCTGGTAAAGTGCAGGTATGGTAACCGGTGTGCCGCCAACTACGCTGGCCAACATACCGGTAACAAGGGGGTTAGGCGGATTATTGTACAAATCAACCAAATCGGTAGGGCCAAACAGGTCAACTACGGCTTTGGGCCGCACAGGTGTACTGTTTTTGTACGCTTGAAGCAACGCCAAATGCGCTCCGGCACTCACGCCCAAAAATGCCATTTTATTGCTCACCTGGTATTGGCTCAATTTGTCGTGAATAAACTGAATACTTGCTCTAACATCGTTTTCCTGAACAGGAAACAGGTTTGGTGAATTTGCCAAGCGGTAGTTGATATTAAAAATGGCATAGTTCGGCAAGCGCCTTTTAAGCGTATCAATATAGTCGGCAAAATCACCTTTATCGCCACTGTTCCATGCGCCGCCATGAATAAGCACAATGGCAGGCGTAGAGGCAGCACTTCGGCCGGCTGGCAAATAGATATCCATCTTTTGTTCGGCCGATGAACCATAAGAAACATTCAACTCTGTTTTAGCCGCAACAACACCGTCCTGGTCAGACTTATTACAGGAAGCAAGCACGACCAGAAAAAATGCCGATGCCAGCAAACATTTTTTTCCAAGCTTCTTTTCATTCATTAAATAATATGCAGGAGTGTAATTGCCCAAAAACATCTGAACGGTGAATTGTAATAGGTTATTGGATTAATGTGCTTCAATAGCCGGACTAAAAAAAGGCAATTACAAATGCAACACAGGAAATAATAAGCCCAAAAATAAACACCAGATAGGCCCATGACATAAGTCGGTATTTGCTGGCCAGCACCACACCCTGGTAAAAAATATCCTTGGCCAGGCTATCCATTGCCTTTTCATCGTTGGTTACCATGTGCCGCATTTTTGCCAGGTAGTCCTTAACATCCATTGAGTAAAAGTGCCAGAAAAACAGCAGATTGAGGTTTTTGCCGCCTTCGCTCTGAACCTGCTTGCCTAAGCCGGAAAGGTTGACAGGCCGGGTAACTAATACCGACATTACAATAGTGGTAACGGCGGTTGCGGTTATTAAAATGGTAGGTATAATAAAAGCCGGGTGATCTTTTAGTTGGGTACTCATGGTGCCCAATACTACCGAAAGCAAAATGGCGTTAACCTGAACCAGCATGCCCGATTTGCTGTGTGCCAAATCGAGTAGTTGCAACTGACGTTGGCTGCTGATACGGTATACGGCCACCCCGGCCCTATCGAGCCTTAAGTTGTCAAGATTATCTTCTATACCAACAGATTGGAGGTTTTGGCCGCCAGCATCCCCTTCCGGGGTGCCATGCAAAACCATCTCTCGAGCGTCTTTCAGTTTGACTTTCAATTTTGTAAGGTTTTGCTTTTTATTTTTATCATAGCGCTTAATAGCTGCTTTGGTAAAATAGAAATGAGATTCCATAGAAGCAATTTGGCCCTCCAGCCAGGCTTCATCACTTATATTGGCAGCCTTGGCAACCCTTAGTTGTTTGGCCCACGTCATATAGTCGGCCGAGCCATAATAATGGCTCAGCGCATCGCACACCACCTGCGCCATTTCGCTAAGAGCTGTAACCGGCGGCCGCGTGGCCATTATGCATTCTATTACATCATCTATTTTATCCGCATCAAGGGTGTAGTCCGTTAGGTAGTGGCGTGCAATTTGCGCACTTGCTACTTCAGGCTCGGCAGGGTTGGTGCAGTATCCTGTGTATAAAAAAAGGCAGGCAAGATGTGCGGCCATTTTGTCTTGCCTTCCAAGCTCGGCCTGCACAGCAATCGTATCGCAATGCTGCACCAAACGCAACACGGCTTTAAAATCGAACATCCCCAACTCGGCAGGCAGGTTATTTTGAAGGTATTGGCTTACATGTTCGTTGGCCTGACCCAGCAGTTCGGTGGTAATTTTCATAAATTCATCAGTGGTATAATAGCCTGCAATAAAATGAAAATAGTTAAATAGCCGTTATCTAGTTCGAGCCCCATCAATAAACAGGTTCTTGATTTCTCGTTCGCTGCGTATTAATTGAAAAAACTCATTTAGAAACTGGCTCATTTCCTTTTTGTAAAATCCATTCAAAACCGGGTCATTGTCAATAATGGTCCTAACGGCTTTTTCCTTTTCTATAAACACTTTTGCCACATCCTGCAATTCTTCTATTCTGCGCGGGAAACCGCGGTAAACCCGTTCCGTTACCTTGGTTGTTCCAAGGCTTTCATCGGGCACTGCATAGGCAGCATTTACCAGACCACTATAATCAAAATCGTACGGAATAATAAAAGGCGCTCCAAGGGTATCGGTTTTGGTTGCAATAAGTTTTACATTGTGCCGAGCGGGTACGCTCCAATCAGTATTGCCTATCATGTACTGAAATAAATACACCAGGGTGGAATTTGCCCGGTTGGCCTGTTCAGAACTATACACACCGGCATCTTTTTCAAGGCAATCATTGCGCTTGGCCATATCATCCACATCCTCAATAAAAAAGCCATATTGCTCAAAGGGTTTCTCCTTACCGCGGGTATCTTCGTAACGAACCTTCAGCAATCTTACCCGAAAACTCTTTTCGGTAAACAAATTGTACATTTTGTAAATCAGGTACTCCTTCATAAGCAGTTGTTCCGGGCCGCTGCCTTTGGTACACCCCCCTACAAACTTCAACTTCTTTAATTCGGAAAGGTCGGATGTAGAATCCTTAAAATCGAACATCAGCGATGCCAGCCAGCAATTTTCTTTACGATTATTACCCCGGGGCCGCACCTTGGCCGGCTCCACAATACTGTCGCTGCCCAACTCAGGAATGATCATTTTTACCTCGCAGGGCACAAAGCGGGGCTCTTTTTTTTCCGAAACCAGCCTTTTAATATCCACCCTGATGGTAGTAGAAACTGGAGCCTCGTTGGTAAAAAAAACAGCTCGATTGAGCTTTTGCGCTAATGACGGTAAAACGAAAAGAAGCAGCAAAAACAAGGCGCCGGCGGTACGTTTAATCATAGCGTAAAGAAAGGCGGTGTAGATTGAAGGATTGTTAAAGCCCCCAAATCTAACCGCCCTGCTCAATAAAAACAAACCAACGTTGGTTTGATTGACCACGACAAGCTTATTGTTCGCCCAAACCGTATGGCGGAGAAGGATTGAAATCAATAAACAGATCTTCGAAACTCAGGGGGCCAGGTACAAATGCATTTGGCTCTGCTTCTTCTGCAATAATTTTCCAGCATAAAAAATTCTTCCCGTAATTTGACTTGATGACCGGAGTAAACACAATCCACTGGTATTTTGGATCCAATTTTTCAAGATTTGTTACCAGATTGTTTACCTGCGATGGGTTTCCAGTGCCCCCCCAGGGTTTAGCATACAAGATATTTAGCGACAAATAAGTGCTGTCATTGAGCTTGATTTTACTCTTTCTGCCGGGTTTGGGCAGGAAGGCTGGCACCTTGCTCACATCGAACCTATTGTTGCCATTGCTTGCAAAATACCAAGCGTTCAATCCCAAACCTGCGGTTTTAGGGTCGTACAAGTACACTAAAACAATATTCATTTGCCTAAATTTCCCTTTCGGAGCAGTCATCCTGATTTGATTATATAGTTCCTGCCTACCCATGTAAAAAACAGGAATTGAATCGCTTGAAAAAATTGCCGTTCCTGCAGGCGCAACTTCCGGAGATTCCTTTTGTTTGTTGGCATCTTCTTGAGAAGACGGATTAGAGCAAGCTGCCATTACGCAAATGGCAGAAAAGAAGATAAGCCTGATTATTCCATTAAAAAATTTCTTTTCCATAATCCTGTTTTTTTCATTTGTAGAATTAGCCCAACTATCCGTTATTGGTTCAATATGTTTAATGCCTTCATTTAAACTATGCGAAATGTACCGCATTGTTTTTGAAAATGCAAAACGGAATATTATCTTATCCCGGAAACCAATAAATTATGATCATCCTTCTCGATTATTCCGAAGTTTGGGCATTATTGATACCAATTGCCGTACTAATTCGGTATAGGCTACAGCCTAAATTCATGCGCCCGGTGGCACTTTATCTTTTGTTGGCGCTGGTTCTGAATGTGATTATTGACACTATTATGTACCTGAACACCCTCAAAGAGGGCATTCGCTTTTCGAACAACCCCATTTATAACATTCATTCGGTGGTACGCTTTGCGCTGTTTTCATACTTTTTTCTGTTAAACAATATTTCACCCAGCCGGCAGTTAGTAAAATGGCTGATCGCTTTATTTTTTGCCGGCGCTTTGGTGAACTTCACCTTCTACGAAAAGTTCTTCAATTTCCAATCGTTTAGCGACAAGATGTTTACCGCAGAGTCATTCATACTGCTGGCGCTGTGCATGATGTACTACCTGGCTGTAATGAGGAACGAAAAAGCCAGCATAAGTGAACGTGCCGATTTTTGGGTTGTAACCGGGCTCGCTATTTATAATACGGTCAATTTCTTTGTATTTCTTTTCTACCAGGTTATGCTTGCCCAGGACACACAGCTGGCCTTAAGAATGTGGAATGTGCATAATATTGCTTACATCATACTTTGTATATTTATTGCCAAAGCATTGTATGCACCTGCTGGAAATAGGTCTTGAGTTCCGCGTTTTTGTGGGCATAGTAGCCATGGTGCTGCTGTTTGCCTCCTTTGTAGCGGCTATGTTAATTGACCAGCGCAGAAAAATAAGATATCAGCAAAGTGTACAGGCCCTGCTGGAGCAGAAGCAACAAATGCTTACCGAGCAAAACCAGGTTCTGGAACAAAAAGTGACCGAACGCACTGCCCAATTGCGCCAACAGGCCGAACAACTGCAACAATCACTCACCGAACTGGAGGCTACCCAACAGCAACTGATTCAGCGAGAAAAGATGGCATCGCTGGGCGAACTGACTGCCGGTATAGCCCACGAAATTCAAAACCCGCTCAACTTCATTAACAACTTTAGCGAGTTAAGCATCGAAATGTTTGCCGAGGCAGAGGGAGAGCTTCAAAACGGAAACACCAGAAATGCCCTTGAAGTAATTACCGGTTTGAAGGGCAATCTTGAAAAAATTAACTATCATGGCAAACGTGCGGACAACATAGTGAAGGGCATGCTTCAACATGCGCGTACCAGTACAGGCCAAAAAGAACCGGTAAACCTGAACGAATTGGCAGACGAATGCCTGCGACTGAGTTACCACGGCCTGCGCGCCAAAGACAAAATGGTGAACGTGCAGCTGAAAACCATCTTCGACGCAAACCTGCCCCCCGTTAAGGTGGTGCAGGAAGAAATTAGCAGAGTACTCATCAACATCCTGAACAATGCTGTGTACGCCGTGATGCAACAGAAGAAAAAAGCGCCGGCAGATTATGCACCTACTGTATCTATCACTACATCACATAAGGACAAATATGCGGTAGTTAACATCAACGATAATGGCACCGGTATTCCTGCACAGGTATTAGACAAGATTTTCCAGCCTTTTTTTACCACTAAACCCACCGGCGAAGGCACAGGCCTTGGCTTAAGCATGAGCTACGACATAATTACTAAAGGGCATGGGGGAAAATTGGAGGTGAAATCTGAAGAAGGGCAAGGATCCACATTTACCATTTTATTGCCGGTGTAATCTGCAATACACTTTACATGCGGAAATCAAGAACCATGTAGCCGCCATGCTACAATACTTATTCCAACAACAATGTTCCTGCTGGCCCGGCATTTTTAAAAAAAAGGCTTTGCCACGCCAGTAAAACCTATTGTTTGAGCCAACTATCGGAATCGAACCGACGACCCTTTCATTACGAATGAAATGCTCTACCAGCTGAGCTAAGTTGGCTTTGGAATGGCAAATTTATTGATTGCTCCCCTTTTTGACATCAGCTTTTGCGGAAAAAAATGCGCATGGGCACACCGCTGAATTTAAAATGATTGCGCAGTTGATTTTCGAGATAGTTGCGGTAAGGTGTCTTGAAGTCATCGGGGTGGTTGGTAAAAAATGCAAACGAAGGTACCCGGGTAGGCAATTGGGTTACATACTTGATGCGTATGAGGTGGCCGCGTACCATGGGTGGGTGGTAAGCTTCAATAGCCTTAAGCATTACATCGTTGAGCTGCGAAGTGGGAATGCGCCTGGTTCGGTTTTCATTTACTTCTAGGGCAATTTCCATCGCTTTCATAATACGTGTTTTATCCTTTACAGAAACAAACACTACGGGCACATCAGTAAATGGCGCCAATTTTTCCTTGAGTTGCCTTTCGTAGTCGCGTGCTGTATTGGTTTGCTTTTCAATAAGATCCCACTTATTAACCAAAATCACAATTCCTTTTCCCTTGCGGGCAGCCAGGCTAAAGATATTAATATCCTGTGCCGTAATGCCTTTGGCTGCATCCAGCAGCAGTAAGCATATATCGGCCTCATCTATTGCTTTTATGGCGCGGATAACCGAATAGAACTCCAAGTCTTCTTCCACTTTGTTTTTACGCCTGATGCCCGCGGTATCAATTAAGATAAATTCCTTTTGAAATAAGTTATAGTGGGTGTGAATGGTATCGCGGGTAGTGCCGGCTATGTCGCTTACAATGGTGCGTTCCTGCCCCACCAGCGCATTCAGCAGGCTGCTTTTACCCACGTTAGGCTGTCCTACAATTGCAATTTTGGGCAGGCCATCGGCTGGGCTATCTTCTTCGCCTTCAGCAGCAGGTATAAGGTCGGTAATGGCATCCAGCAATTCGCCGCTGCCGCTGCCGCTAATGCTGCTTATGAAAAAAACGTGTTCAAAACCAAGGCCGTAAAACTCATTGGCCTCCAATTGCCGTTGAGCATTATCTACCTTATTTACCGCCAAAAACGCAGGTTTGGTACTGCGACGCAGCACATTGGCCATGGCATCGTCCAGGTCGGTAATGCCGGTAGTTACATCGGTCATAAACACAATAGCATTAGCCTCATCTACGGCTATCTGCACCTGCTTCGCTATTTCTCTTTCAAATACATCGGTACTATCGGGCACAAAGCCGCCCGTATCTATTACGTTAAAGGCCTTGCCGTTCCAGTCGGCTACACCATACTGCCGGTCGCGGGTTACACCGCTTACATCGTCCACAATGGCCTTACGTTCCTCGAGCAGCCTGTTGAAAAATGTGCTTTTGCCCACATTGGGCCGTCCTACTATTGCCAGGGTAAACATATTGTACTTTTGATTTATCAGCAGGGGCATTTTGATTATTGTTCCCCTTAATTTATTCTTGATAGATTGATGAAAGTTGACGATTACCAGATCTCAGGTGCATCTTTTGCTCTTTTCGCGCCATAACATGCACCTCATCACTATTACCTTCACCTTTCCTATTATTTTTCGATTTGCCATATCGGTCCTTAACTGTCCTCCTCAACATTCATCCTTTCACTAAACCCTCAAATTTTCTTCACAGAGAACTGTCATCTTCCATCTCGACTTCTCGCCCTCTAATACCCGTATTCGCGCAGTTTCAGTTCGTCATCGCGCCATTTGGGCTTCACTTTTACAAATAGTTCCAAAAAAACCTTCTGTCCCAAAAAATCCTCAATGGCTTTGCGGGCTTCGGTACCCAGCGTTTTTATCATTTTTCCACCATCTCCTAAAATAATGGCCTTCTGGCTTTCGCGCTGCACTATAATATCGGATCGTATTTTTATGAGTGTGCTCTTTTCGGTAAACTCCTGCACCAACACAGCGGTTTGGTAAGGAAGTTCATCGTGATACAACCCAAACACTTTTTCCCTGATGAGTTCGCCAACAAAAAAGCGCGTTGGCAAATCGCTCAGGTCTTCGGTATTGTAAAAGGCGAATCCTTCGGGCAGCCATTTCAATATTTCGCTAATGAGTCCCTTTAGTCCTGCCTTGGCGCTTGCCGACACTGTCAACGCCCTTTTTGCATAGGGCTTGCCGCCAAAAAAATCCAAGGCTTCCTGCACAGCACGGGGCTGCACCGCATCGCTTTTGTTGCAAACCACTATGGAAGGAACCTTCAGCTTAAGGCCCAAAAACAACTCATCCGCTTCTTCAAGTTTATTGGTGGTAAGGTCGTACAGCAAAATGGCTACATCCGAATCTTCCAGCGCATTTTTTACCTGTTGCATCATTTTTTGCTGCAGCAGGTACTTTGGATCAATGATGCCGGGCGTGTCGGAAAAAACAATTTGATAGTTTTCTCCGCTCAAAAATCCTTTTATCCGGTGACGGGTGGTTTGTACCTTGGGGCTTACAATGGCCAATTTGTCACCAATAAGTGCATTTAGCAGGGTGCTTTTGCCCGCATTGGGCCTGCCAAAAAGCGACACAAAACCTGACTGAAATGTTGACACGGGCTCACAGTTTGCTGAAAACTAAAAATCCCGCTTTCGCGGGACTTTCTGTTGTTGCGAAGGGAGGGTTCGAACCTCCGACCTTCGGGTTATGAGCCCGACGAGCTACCGCTGCTCTACTTCGCGATCTTTGAATGGAGTGCAAATGTAGGGCAATCCACATTACACTCCAAGCTTTTAGCTTTTCTTTTTAACACTGCTGGCTCCGCTTACCGAAGATTCGCGTACAGTACCCGAACCTTTGTAGTTGACACTGCTGGCGCCCGACGCATTTACACTCAGCTCTTTGTTTACGCTTATTTGCACATCGCTGGCGCCCGAAGAAACTACCTGGCAGAAATCGCTCTCAAGTTCGTACCCCTTTATATCGCTGGCGCCACTCAAATCTATTTTGAGATTAGTGGTCTTGCCGCTCACCAAAAAATCGCTGCTGCCGCTGGCAATAAGTTTCAGATTTTCGGCATTCAATTTGCCCTTGAAATCGCTGGCGCCGCTCATGTTAACCTCCAGGTTTGATGCATTAAATTGCTGGTCAATAATAATATTGCAAGCACCGGAAGCCGTTATTTTATCCAGCATGGGTACTGCTATGTAAGCCTTCATACGCTTGTTGCTACCCCAACTTTCGGGGCCCGACGATTTATAGTTGATTATTAAAGTGCCATTTTTCACTTCTGTTATGATATGGCTGCGAATTTGCGCATCTGCCGCGCTTACAGCCACTGCGGTTTGCTCGCTCTGGCTCAGCATTACATCTATGGCACTGCTTACAGATATAGCATTAAAGGACCCAACATTGCGAAGCTCAGCATTGGGATCGTTGATTGTTTTTTGTGCGTTGGCCGGTATTATGCCCAAGGCCATAAAGGTGAGTACAATCCATTGCAGCGTTTTCATAGCTTACTGTGTGTTTGTTAAAAATGGTACGCCGTTGCGGGTAAAAGGTTACAGATTGTTCTGAACATTTTTTATTCAGAACTGTACATTTGCAGAGAATTTTTGCCCGGGGTGTCCAAAAAGCAAGGCTTGCGGACTGAGATTACACCCGTAGAACCTGATCAGGGTAATGCCTGCGAAGGGATGGCCAGGGAAACTTTCCCGCCTTCTACAGTTTTTTTTCCGGGCAAATACAATCATTTTTTCACCCGGCCACGCAGCACGTGGCTGCAAAAAAGCATGTATGAAAAGATTGTATTTGCTGGCATTTGCGAGTGTTTTACAACTAACAGCGCCAGCGCAAAGTTTCATTAAAGGGCGCGTAACAGGCGAAGGCAAACCGCTTGCAGGAGCCACCGTAAGCATCAAAGGAAACACTACTGTATTTACCGCCGCCAACGATAGTGGCCGATTTGCCTTTTCGCGCATTCCTGCCAGCAGCCTGACAGTTGAAGCCTCTATGGCCGGTTTTAACACCTCGAAATTATGGCTGGACAGCGCTGCCCTTCAGGGCAAAGAAATTTTATTTGCATTAACCACCTCGCCCCTGCTTCTGGAGCCGGTGGAGGTGCGTGCCTTGCGAGCGGGCGACAAAGCACCCTTTTCCAAAACCAACCTCAACAAGGCTTACATCGAAAAAAACAACCTGGGTTACGACATACCTTTTATGCTAAACCAAACCCCCAACGTTGTAGTAAACAGCGATGCAGGCAACGGCGTGGGTTATACAGGCATTCGTATACGCGGAACCGATGCTACACGCATAAACATGACCATTAATGGCATACCCTACAATGATGCCGAAAGCCAGGGATTGTTTTTTGTAAACCTGCCCGACTTTTTGTCGAGCGTAAGCAGCATACAGGTGCAGCGCGGTGTGGGCACCAGTAGCAATGGCGCCGGCGCTTTTGGAGCATCCATGAACTTTAGCACCCACGAGTACAACGACAAAGGCTATGTAGAACTTAATAACAGCTATGGCTCGTTCAACACCTGGAAGAATACCATAAAGGCCGGAACGGGCCTTATTGATAAGAAATTCACCCTGGATGCCCGCTTTTCAACCATTCGCAGTGATGGATATGTGGACAGGGGCAGCAGCAATTTGCAAAGCGCTTTTATTAGTGGTGGTTGGTGGGGCAAAAAGTCGAGCCTCCGGTTTAATGCTATTTTGGGTAAAGAAAAAACTTACCAGTCCTGGTATGGCATTTCTGCTGCTGATCTCAAAAATAACCGCACCTACAACAGCGCCGGCACTGAAAAACCCGGTGATCCTTACGAAAACGAAACCGACAACTACCGCCAAAACCATTACCAGCTGTTTTTGAACAGTACCTTAAACAACGGTTGGAACTTTAATACAGCCCTGTACCTTACTACCGGCAGCGGCTATTATGAGCAATACAAAGCCAACGAAAACCTTGCCGATTATGGCATTGCCTCCATTAATGGAGTAACGGAAACAGATCTCATCCGCCAGCTATGGCTCGAAAATACGCTGCTTGGCCAAATTTTTTCGCTGGAACAGCGCAGCGAAAGCAGTACACTGGTGCTGGGAGGCGGATGGAATACATACAATGGAAATCACTTTGGCAAAATAACCTGGACTGCAGTAGACCCTGCCTTACGCAAAGCCTGGTACGACTACGATGCCCGCAAAACCGACATAAACCTCTATGCCAAGTATCAAAAAGCAATAGGTAAAAATTGGCAGGCCTTTGCCGACCTGCAATACCGTTTTGTTGATTACGACATAAATGGCTTTAGAAACAACCCGGGGGTGCTGGTAAACGAACAATACCACTTTGTAAATCCCAAAGCAGGATTATCATTTAACAAAAGCCGTTGGAGCGGATTCTTCAGCTACGCCATGGGGCAAAAAGAACCAAACCGCGACGACTTTGAAGCAGGACAAAACCAATTGCCCAATCCCGAACAACTCCATGATTTAGAACTCAACATAACTCGTAAAAATCTCCTAACCGGACTCACTGGTTCTATTACCGGATTTTATATGCTATACCGGAATCAATTGGTACTAACCGGGCAAATAAACGATGTGGGAGCCTATACCCGCACCAATTTGCCCAAAAGCTATCGTGCCGGCGCCGAGTTTGAAGCTAACTACCGCAGCAAATTCTGGCAGCTGAACTACAGCCTATCCTTAAGCGCCAATAAGGCAATAGATTTTGTTGAGTTTATGGACGACTACGACAATGGTGGGCAGGTTGCGGTAAATAGAGGCACTACCAACATTGCCCTTTCACCAGCGGTGGTTCAGAATTTCAGCTTAGGTATAAAGCCGGCAAAAGACCTGGATTTAACCTGGTTTGGCAAACATGTGGGCGAACAGTACCTGGACAATACCTCAGATGCCGGTCGCAAACTCAATGCCTTTTTCATAAACGACCTGCGCATAAGCTACACCTTTAATGTGGGTTTTGTGAGAGAAATTAGGTTGATAGCCCAGGCCAATAATCTGTTTGACATTAAGTATGAACCCAACGGATATACCTTTAGCTATATATACGGTGGCCAAACCGTTACCGAAAACTACTACTACCCTATGGCCGGCCGCAACTTTATGATGGCGTTGAACATCAAATTGTAATTCTAACGCTATTGGCAAAAACCAAGCCGGGCAATCCGACCGAATGGCTCAGATTGTCCGGCTTCCTTATTTCGCGGTTCCACACGGCTTACCCGCCAAACTTATCGCGCCAGGCCAGCATACCACCCATCAGGTTCTTGGTATTTTTAAAACCCATGGTGTCTAGAATGAGGCATGCCTGCCCGCTGCGTTGGCCGCTGCGGCAGTAAACAATCACCTCTTCGTCTTTCATATCTTCAAGCGGATCTATTTGCATAGCCAGTACCTGGCCCTGCTTATGGTGTATGCCGCCAATATTAAACTCGGCCCGCTCGTGGTCTTCACGTACATCTACCAGGTTTAGCTTTTCGCCTGCATCCAAGCGGGCTTTTACCTCTTCTGCTGTTATTGTGGTCATAAGATAGCTTATTTATCCGGTTACAATTGAAATTACGGAAAATCGGGAGGTTCAACAATACTTGTGGTGTCGGCCACAGGGACCTGTTTCGAAAGCCAGATATCAATACTCTGGCCCTGCCTGATTTTGTTGGCCCTCACCTGGTTATCATACAGTTTCACCCGCACTTCGGGGTTTTGCATATACACGTATGCTGTGGCGGTATCCTGTACGTCGGCATCCAGCAATACGCCTCCAAAGTTGATGCCCATTCCTTCCAGCATCGCTTTGGCGCCCAGGTATGTTTGACCAAACAGGTTGGGCACTTCCATTTCTTCTTCGCCAATGCCGCTGCCCAGTACCAGGCTTAAAGAACTGCCGGCAAACAGCCTGAAGCCTGGCTTTACCGGCTGGCCCTGGTACAGTTGATCCAATACAGCGTCTTTAGCTATATCGGGGCGGCGCAGGGTGTCGCCAAGTTTTAAGCCCAGTTGTTTCAGATAAAGCTCGGCATTGCGAAAACTAAGTCCCACCAGGTTTGGCAGGTCTACCAGAGGCGGTTGCGAACGGTTGATGGTAAGATAAATGGTACGTCCGGCCTTAACCAATTGATTGGCCACCGGGCTTTGCTTTACTACCAGCAAAGGTTGAAGCTTTTCGTCCCACACACTATCCTGCACTTCTACATCAAAGCCCTTTTCTTGGAGCAAACGCCGCGCTTCTTTTATGTCTTTTCCGGACACACCAGGCACCGTTTCGTACTCACCATGGTTGGTAATGTTGCCCAGCATCCACAATAGGCCCAGCACAAGCAAGCCCACCAGCAATAAGGCTGCAAGCAGGTTTACAAAAAAATGTTGTCGGGTAATAAAGCCAAACACGCTTCAATATTTAGTGATGGATTGGTGGGCAAACATAGTGCCAAATATCAGGCATATTACTTAGATGCACCAGTCCTTGCCAGGCAATCGTCTATCAGACCCGAATAAAAATCCGTTAAACTCATACCCATTGCTTTTACCTGCTGGGGTACCACACTTGCTTCGCTTTGGCCGGGTACTGTATTAACTTCAAGCATAAATGGCTCTCCTAACGCTTCATTGTAAATGAAATCGATTCGGATAACTCCACTGCAGTTGAATATGTGGTAGATTTTTAAAGCCGCCTGTCTCAGTTTTTCTGCAACGGGTTCGTCTACCTCGGCTGGGGTTACTTCTTCACTTTTGCCGTGGTATTTGGCCTCAAAATCGAAAAAGTAGTTGTGGCTGATAATTTCTGTAATGGGCAACGTGGTTACAACACCTCCAAGCCTTGCCACACCTATGGTAAACTCGCGCCCGGCAATAAACTCCTCTACCAGTATCTGATCATCTTCTTTAAAGGCTTTGTCAATAGCTGCGGGCAGATCTTCGGCCACCGCCACCTTACTCATGCCAATACTGCTGCCGCCATTGGCAGGCTTTACAAACAAGGGGAAATTGAGGTTTTCTGCTACAAGGCTTGTATTTATTTTGTCGTCCTTAAAAAAATGAAATGACCTCGAAACCCGGATACCGCTCATGGCAGCTACTGCCACCGTGTACCTTTTATTGAACGTAATGGCCGATGCGGTTGCTCCGCAGCTGGTATAGGGCAGCCCAAGCAAATCAAAGTAGCCTTGCAGTTTACCATCCTCGCCCGGTGTACCATGTATACCAATTAGTACAGCATCAAATGTGATTTTTCTTCCAGCTGCGGTAATACTAAAGTCGTTTCTATCAACCACTATCGGATCACCTGCTCCGGTATTGTACCACCAAGCATCCGGCCTTATGTCGATCGTGTAAAAATCATACTTGCTTGTATCTATATGGTTTTGGATGGTAATGGCACTTTTGTACGAAATTTCGGCTTCGCCGCTGTACCCGCCGGTTACCAGGGCCACTACTGGCTTGCTCATAGCTTGTTATACATGAATTTGCTACAAAGAAAAGGAGTAAACGCTTGGCGCCTGAATAAATTACCAGCCATAGCAACGCATTCACGCTTGTTTTTGAAAAGCTGGGCATCAGTCTATATTGCCGCTCAATAAAGAAGGTGAAGGACACTGCCTTCACCTTACACGGCAGGAAATATCACCCACCTGACAAATGGGTTATTAACCCATGGAAAAGTATGCGGAAGGTAGAAAAAATGCTGAAAATTCCAAATAAGTTGACGCATTTTTTCTGTTCTTCTTACAGATGCAGCTTCTCTTTTTTTGCCATTAAGTCATCAACTGTTTCGGTGTATAATTCATCGGGCACACAGCAATCTACCGGGCATACTGCTGCACACTGCGGCTCCTCATGGAATCCCTGGCACTCGGTACATTTATTGGGCACTATGTAATAGGTGTCGGTAGAAATAGGTGAGTTTTTAGCATCGGCATCCACTGTTGATCCGTCCATTAGGGTAAAGGAGCCTTTTACAGTGGTGCCATCGCTCATAGCCCATTCCACACCACCTTCGTAAATTGCGTTATTCGGACATTCGGGCTCGCATGCACCACAGTTAATGCATTCATCGGTTATTTTAATTGCCATAAAAAAAGGAATTAAATGAAAATTATTTTTGCAGGCCAAATATAAAACTGCAACGTGAATATACCGCACAGAATATCGCTTCTTTTCAAACTCAGCAAATACATGGCTGAAGATACTCCCCGCTGGAAAGACGCCAAACATGAGGCCAGTATTGAAAATGCCTGGTTTATACCCGAATTTATAGAATTGGCAATTAAGCAAATATGCCAACGCTTTTTGCAAAAAAGTGCTTTGGATGCTATGGTAGCAAACTACCAATTGCCCATCAGTCAGGCTGATCCAAAAACCGTAGGCATCGTAATGGCCGGCAATATTCCTTTAGTTGGTTTTCATGACTTCCTGTGCGGCTTTTTGTCAGGCCACAGGCTTTTGATAAAGCCATCCTCCAAAGACACGGCTCTGATACACCATTTGATTGAGCAGCTGAAAGAATGGGAACCCGAAACCACAAAGTGGATAGCTGAAACGGATCAGCTAAAAGGAGCAGACGCTTATATAGCCACCGGAAGCAACAACACAGGCAGATACTTTGATTACTATTTTGCCAAGTACCCGCATATTATACGCCGAAACAGAACATCGGCTGCTGTACTTACCGGCCAGGAAACACCCGAAGAACTTGCCCTGTTGGCCGATGATTTGATGCTGTACTTTGGCCTGGGCTGTCGTAATGTTTCGATGCTGCTGGTACCGCCCGGCTACAACTTCGACCCTTTGCTAACCCAACTAGACCGTTACAGCTGGATGAACAGCCATTTCAAGTACAAAAACAACTACGACTATCAGCTAAGTCTGCTGCTGCTTAACCAAACACCTTACCTTACCAATGGCACAGTGTTGTTTTGCCGCCATGTGCAGCTTTTCTCGCCCATAAGCTTGTACCATTATAATTATTACGAGCCTCAGGATGACATTAAACAGTTGTTGCCCCCCGAAGATCTTCAATGCCTGGTGGGCAGGCAATTTACCCCCTTTGGGCAGGCACAGTGCCCTAACCTTGCCGACTTTGCAGACGGGGTAGATACAATGGCATTTTTTGCCGGGCTGTAAACTGCCCTTTGCCCACGCCATTTTTTCGTTTATACAGGCGCTTGTTGTGACATATCTTCATGCCCTTCAGGCGAGGCACAATCCTTGCTTGCTGTTAAACACCGGTTAAACGTAGTATGCTTTATGAATTGTATGAAACAGAGCAAGTTAAACGAGCACTATTTTTACGAAATTGATTGTGCATGAAGCTTACCGCAGGCATGAGCAAAACGATGATAACAAACAGATTCTTGAAAATGGATTAAAAACTCAAACGGAAAACATAACATGAACATGAAACAGGTACTTGGAGTTGTAGCTATTTCGGCGCTTACCGCCCTTGGCACGTTGTGGGTAGCAGGCAAATTAGGTGCCGACAACCGGAACGGAATTTTTCAGGATGAAAACAGGTTGCCTGTAAACTACGCCAGTTTCAGGCAAGAAGAGCAAGGGCCAACCGGCAAGCCATACCCCATTGATTTTACGGTTGCTGCACAAGCATCAACCCCCGCCGTGGTGCATATCAAAACAAAAATAAATGCCCGCACAGTGGTTGATAACCAGCCTCGCCGCAGCCCCTTTGCTGACTTGTTTGGCGATGATTTTTTTGGCGATTTCTTTGGTGGCCCACGGCAATACCAAATTCCGGAGCAGCGCGCCAGTGGTTCGGGGGTTATTGTATCGGGCGACGGATACATTGTTACCAACAACCACGTAATTGAAAATGCCGATGAAATAAACGTAACGCTCAACAACAAAAAGAGCTATAAGGCCGAACTGATAGGCGCCGACCCAAGCAGTGACCTGGCAGTGCTGAAAATAAGCGCCAGCAGCATGCCTTACCTTACCTGGGGTAATAGCGATGATGTGAAGCTTGGCCAATGGGTGCTGGCCATTGGATACCCCTGGACGCTGGATGTAACGGTAACAGCCGGCATTGTAAGCGCCAAAGCCCGCTCACTCGATCTGAACCGCAAAAACAGCAATACGCCAATCGAGTCGTTTATTCAAACAGACGCTGCTGTAAACCAAGGCAATAGCGGAGGTGCACTGGTAGACACCGAAGGCAAACTGATTGGCATAAACAGCGCCATTGCATCACCTACAGGCGCTTACGCAGGCTACAGCTATGCCATACCGGTAAACATTGTAAAGAAAATTGTAGGCGACTTAACCAAGTACGGCGCCGTACAGCGTGCCTTTTTGGGCCTAACCTACCCCAACGACAACATGAGCGATGAGCAACAACGCCAGCAAGGTATTAAGCAGGGCGAAGGCGTATATGTTATGGATGTTGCCGAAGACGGGGCTGCTAAGCAAGCGGGCATCAAAAAGGGCGACTACATTACCGGCATTAATGGTGTAAAAGTAACATCCGGCTCCGAAATGGTTGAGCAAATAGCTAATTATAAACCCGGCGACAAGATAGAAATAGCATATACCCGCGATGGCAAAGCATTAAAGTCGTCTGTTACGCTTAAAAATAAAAGTGGCAATTACGAAATAGTGAAAGGCGCTACGGGCAGCGATGCCATGAAGGATAAATTGGGTGGCGAATTAGCTGACCTGGATAAGACAGTGGCCAAAAAGTATGGTGTAGAAGGGGGTGTTGTTGTAAAAAAAGTAGGTAAAGGATTATTGGGAACCACCCGTATGCAGCAAGACTTTGTAATTACCAGTGTAAACAACCAGCCGGTAAAGGGAGTAGAAGACCTGTTGAAGGTTCTGGGCAGTGCTAAAGGTTCGGTAAGACTCGAAGGCTTTTACCCGGGTTTTGAGGGTACTTATGCTTATCCGCTCAATTTGAGTGCAAAGCCATCGGCCGGCAATAGCAATCAATAACCGAACAAATCAGCTCATTTTGAAATAAGCTGTAATTAAAAATCCGTGTTGTACAGAAGTTGAACATCACGGATTTTTTGTTAGCTATTTGTAGGATTTCAGGTGTTATAAGCCATGTTTCGGTTAGGCCGGGTAAATTGACCTAGAGCATCAAAGCCTCAACAAGAGGTAGCGAAGACTTTGGGAGCATTGGTTACTTTAAAGAAACTAAACCGATGCAGTAGGTATTTATGAGTGGTTTATCTATCAAAGAAACCGGCAAAAAGGCTGACCAATTTTTTAAGGCATCGGCACAAGGTTTGTGTCAAAATTAATGGGGCTGATCCTTTCAATCGGAAAAGCCCCATTAACTTAATAAATGACTTGTACCCCTGTAGTAGCACTCAACCTTTAGCCAACCTCTTCAAGTGATTTACATGGCTGTGCACCGCCTGATACATACGCGGATATTCTACATAAGGTATATTATACTCAGCACAAGCCTTTTTTACAATACGGTTGATAGCCGGATAATGAATGTGTGAAATACGAGGAAACAAGTGGTGCTCCACCTGAAAATTCAGGCCTCCTACAAGCCAGCTAACCAATTTGTTGCGTGTGGCAAAATTGGCCGTGGTTTTCAGTTGATGAACAGCCCATTCATCTTCCATTTTGCCGGTAGTGGGGTTGGCGGTAGGAAACTGAGTGTGCTCTACCGTATGCGCCAGCTGAAATACAATGCTGAGGCAAAAGCCGGTAATGCTGGCCATTACAATGAAACCTACAGCCCATGGGCCAATACCCAACACCATAATTGGCAGGATGATAAAAATAAAAGCGTGCAGCACTTTGGAAACCCAAAAGCGGAAATGGTCGCCAACGGCCATCTTTTTTAGTGGCACATCACCAATTTTACCCGTGAAATATTTCATATAATCGCTAGCAAATATCCAGAATATATAAAGCTGGCTGTACAGTATCCAGAAATACCAGTGCTGAAACCTATGAAATTTCATATATCTCTGGTGCTTGCTGAGCCGAAGCAAAATGCCTGCATCCAAATCATCGTCCACTTCGTGCACGTTAGTGTAGGCATGATGTATTACGCAGTGTTTCATGTTCCACATAAAGGCACTACCGCCCAATATATTCAGGGTATAGGCAGCCACTGTATTTACCCAAGGATAGCGGCTGAAACTGCCATGGCTACCGTCGTGCATTACATTAAAACCAATAGCGGCAATAAGCAGGCCAAGCAATATGCTGCCCGTGATGCCCCAAACCCAGTTGGGCTCAATAACCAGCAACATTACAAAGACAGAAATAAGGCCTGCTACCAGAAATATGGCCTTGGAATACAATTTAAAATTACCGGTGGGGCGCTGCCCGGTTTCGTCGAAATACCGGTTTACTCTTGCTTTAAGCTCACTATAAAAAGAAGGTGAGGTTTGCGGAAACTTTGGAATCATTGAAAACTGATAATATGAGGATAACTGTGATGAAGCAGGCTCTGAAAATAAAAACCGCCTGAGTACGTAGCCTGTTTTGTAGAACTTTTTAGGCTTGTTGTGTGAGACAATATTACAAAGGTAGGCGACTGCCGTCTGCTGTTATGTTACATTTTGCACAAAAGCGTCCAGGCTGCTTACACCCAGCATTTTTTCAGAAATGAAACCCTCCGCATAAGGTACCCCTATCATTTTTCCAAACATGCGGGCTCTGTCAATTATACTCTGCAGAAATTCCGGGGTGGAAATGTATGTCTGCGGCTCATCGTCTGGCAAGGTATCAAATTGAGTTTTAAAAGCCTTGATAGCCTCTATTTTAGTGCCCATCGCCGCGCTGATGTCATACACAAAAGTTGGCTGCAGGTAGCGGTCCTGTACGCAATGGAAAACATAAGCAGGCCTCCAAGGCATTTGTTCCATGGCATCCGCACTGGTGGTACGTATTTTACGCAGGCCACAAAGCCAGGCCGCATCGCGCACCAGGGTTGCAGCGCGGCCATGATCGGGATGCCGGTCGGCAGGGGCGTTGGTCACCACAATAGTGGGTCGGTATTTGCGAATAGCGGCAATTATGGCAAGCTGATGTTCCTTATCGTTTACAAAAAAGCCATCGGGCAAAGCCAGGTTTTCACGAGCATCAATACCCATAACGTCAGTGGCTGCATCAGCCTCAGCCTTGCGGGTTTCGGGTGTGCCCCGGGTTCCCAGTTCGCCCTCGGTTATGTCTACGATTGCAACCTTTTTTCCCTTGCGCTTTTCGCTTATCAGCATACCCGAACAGCTAAGCTCGGCATCGTCGGGGTGGGCCAATACGGCCAATATATCTACCTGCAATGAAAAATAATTTATTGATGGGCAAAATTAGCGGGCTTGTTTCAACAAAAGGGGGTTTATAGAAAGATAGCAAAAAGCAAGGTGACGCCTTAGCCCCGGCCGTACATCATAGCTACTTCCTTTACAATCTTTTCCATTTCAGCATCTTCACCACCCGGTTCATAAGGCTGCTTCAGGCTGCTACCAAATACAAAGGCTACCGTTTGCCAAAATCGGGCCGAGGTACCACCTTTATATTCCTCTACCAGTTCAAAACAGTTGTCGCCGCTTTCGCGGTTTATAAGTTTCATAAGCACTTTGCCCTGGTACACACTCAACTCCATCAACTTGCTGGCAAAAGTGCGCTTGAGGTCCTTTTCGCGTGAATTTACAATTTTACGACGTTGGCGCTTGTCTTTTACGCCAGCCAGTTCGTGGTTAATTTCATTTATTACTTTGCTTGCCTCTAGGGCATAAGGGTACGTTACATAAACGGCATTGCGCAGGCGTGTCCACTGCTTGCGTTGTCTGGCCATCCATTTTGGCATTTTGCCTTTAATTTCCACATCGGGCAACACACTGGTTGGCACC
>Ga0114939_10001201_pt1 | contig 20695 bp, 15 predicted proteins | sample AshMeaCrysSpring_FD_87196 | JGI IMG/M metagenome (GOLD analysis project Ga0114939, IMG submission 87196) | Groundwater microbial communities from Big Spring, Nevada to study Microbial Dark Matter (Phase II) - Ash Meadows Crystal Spring | ecosystem: Environmental > Aquatic > Deep subsurface >...
CCATCGCCAGCACTCCGCCGAGCACCGGGTTGCCCTGCAGCAGCCAGGCACCGATTGCGGCGAAGAAGCCGCACCCCAGGCCGTTGCCGAGCCCCACGAGCGACTCCTTGATCAGCGCCCGGCGGCTATTGCTCCACGTGAGCTCGCCAAGCGCGATGCCGCGGACGATCACCGTGAGCGTCTGCGTCGCCGCGTTGCCCCCCATGCCGGCCACGATCGGCATGAAGACGGCGAGTGCGGTGAACTGCCCGATCGTGCCCTCGAAGAGCTTGACCACGGAGGCGGCAAGGAAGGCAGTGACCAGATTGACGAGCAGCCAGGGCAGCCGCTTGCGCAGTGAGTCCTTGAACGGGGTGAACACCCGCTCGTCGCTCGCCACGCCGGCCAAGCGGTAGAGGTCCTCAGTGGCCTCGTCCTTGATGACGTCGATGACGTCGTCCACCGTGATGACGCCGACGAGCTTGTTCTCCTCGTCGACGACGGGAATCGCGAGCAGGTTGTAGGAAGCAACGAGCCGAGCCACCTCCTCCTGGTCGGTGTCCACCCGCACGCTGATGATGTCGGCGGTCATGATCCGCCTCAGCGGCGTCTCAGGCGAGACGAGCAGGAGGCGACGCAGCGAGACCACCCCGACGAGGTGCCGGCGCGCGTCGACGGCGTAGAGGTAGAACACCATCTCCACGTCGCGCGAGCCTTGGAGCGCGAGAATCGTCTCCCCCACCGTCAGGTCCTCGGAGAGGGCGAAGACGTTGGGGTTCATGATGCGGCCGGCCGTCTGCTCGGGGTACTCGAGCAGGTTCTCGACCTCGCCGCCTTCCTTGCGCCGCATCAACTCGAGGACCGCGGCTGACAACTCCTCCGGCAGGTAGTCCACGAGGGCCGCCGCGTCGTCGGAGGGCAACTCCTGTACGAGCTTGGCGATCTCCTCGGCGGGCCGGTCGGCGAGCAGCACCGCGCCCGATTCGGGTCCCAGCTCGGAGAGGGCCTCCATGGCGAGGCGCCCGTTCCGCTCGACGAGCACGTTGAACACGGCGTGGCGGTCGCGCTCCGCCAGCTCGCCGAAGAGCTGGGCGAGGTCGGCCGGGTGCTGCTTCTGCAGGAGGTTGCCGAGATGCGAGGTCGCGCCCATGCGCTGCAGGCGCCGGACGGAGTCGAGAACGACGTCGAGCTTGCGTTGCGGAGCCATGGCAGCAGGGCGCCGCCGGCGGCAGGACGCTCCGTGACGGAGCCGTCCGAGCGGCAGCCGCTCAGGCTAACACACTCTCAGGCTGGCAGCTGGCAGCTGGCAGCTGGCAGCTGGCAGCTGGCAGCTGGCAGCTGGGGGCTGCAGCCGCAGCCAGCGTCGCCACCGCACGGCGCTGAAGCGCGGGGCTCTGCCTGCGGTGGTCCGTGGCCCGGCCCGTCAGGGCTGGGCCCCGGAGCTACGATCGCTTACCGAGGCCGAGCTCGTCGAGCACGCGCTCGTCCTCGCGCCAGTCGGTGCGGACCTTCACGTGGAGATCGAGGAACATGCGGGTGCCGAAGAACGTTTCGAGATCCTCGCGCGCCTCGGTGCCGACCCGCTTGATGAGCGCCCCACCCTTGCCGATCACGATCGCCTTCTGCGAGTCGCTCTCGACGAGAATCGTGCAGTAGAGGCGCATCAGCCCCTTCGCGTCGGGCTCCTCGAAGCGCTCGATGAGCACGGCGGTGGTATACGGCAGCTCGTCGTGCGTGTGGCGCAGGAGCTTCTCTCGCACTGTCTCGGCAACGATCACGCGCTCGGGCTGATCGGTGAGGTAGTCCTCCGGGTAGAGCGCCTCTCCCTCCGGCAACTGCTCGAGCAGCACGTCGGCCAGCCGGTCCACCCCGTCACCGGTCAAGGCCGAGATGGGCACGATGGCGGCAAAGCCGCGCTGCTGCCGGTACCAGTCGATGAGCGGGAGCAGCGTCGGCTTGGCGACGAGGTCCACCTTGTTGAGCGCGAGCACCACGGGCCCCTCGGCCCGGCCCAACAGTCCGAGCACGTAGCGATCCCCGCCGCGCGGCGGCTGCGTCGCGTCGACGACGAGCACGAGGGCGTCCACCTCGCGCAGCGTGGACACGGCGGCATCGACCATCCGCGCGTTCATCCGGTGCGTGGGCTTGTGGATCCCGGGGGTGTCGACGAACACCACCTGCCCGCCGGGCACGTTGCGCACCCCGAGGATCCGCGTCCGGGTCGTCTGCGGCTTGTCGGAGACGATGGCGACCTTCGTCCCGATGAGGCGGTTGAGGAGGGTGGACTTGCCCGCGTTGGGGCGGCCGATGAGCGAGACGAACCCGGCCTTCACGGCGAGGCCTCGCCGGAGACGACCGGCTCGCGGCGGCGCACGCGGACCTTGTGGATGCGACGCCGTTCGGCGTCGATCACCTCGACGGACAGATCGCCCACCTCGAAGGCCTCCCCGACGGTGGGCACTCGGCCGAGGTGTGACAGCAGATAGCCGCCCACCGTCTCGAAGCCTTCGCCCTCGATCGCGATGCCGAGCCGCTCGGCGAGATCCTCGACGTCGGCCTTCCCGCTCACGACGAAGCTCCCGTTGCCCTCGTCGACGACGGCCTCGGTCTCGACGTCGTACTCGTCGCGGATCTCGCCGACGAGTTCCTCCAGCAGGTCCTCGAGGGTGACGAGGCCGGCGGTCCCGCCGTACTCGTCCACCACGATGGCCGACTGCACCTGGTTGCGCTGGAAGTCGCGGAGCAACTCCGGCACGCGCTTGGTCTCGGGCACGAAGTGCGCCGGCCGGATCAGCCCCGTGACCGACGCGTCGGGGGCTTCCTCGGGCCGCTGGATCAGATCCTTGACGAACACGAACCCGAGCACGTTGTCGAGGCTGTCGCGATAGACCGGCACGCGGGAGTACTGCTGCTCGCGGAAGAAGGCGCGCAACTCGCCGAGCGTGGCATCGGCCTGGATGGCCACGATGTCCGGGCGCGGCGTCATCACCTCGCGAACCAGCCGATCGCCGAAATCGACGATGGAGCGGAGCAGCTCGCGCTCGTCGCGTTCCATGCCGCCCCCCCCGTTCTGCGCGGCCGCCGGGGGCACGTCGGCCGGCGCGGGCGCCGCCGCGGCCGTGTTGGCGGCGATGGGCCGTGGACGATCGAGCACGCGCCGCAGCCCGCGCGCGATCGGCGAGAGCGGCGCGGTGAGCACCACGAAGGACGGCAGCAGCAGCTCGAGCACCCGGCGCGGGTCGCGCCGGACGATGAACATCGGAACGAGGTGCTCGCAGACGAGCACGTAGGCCAGGACCGCGACGGTGAAGAGGCTGGCGTGCCGCAGGCCCGTCACGCCGATGGCCAGCGCCAGCAGCGCGCTGGCCACGCCAACCGCGAGGCCGATCAGCAGGCGGAGCGGCACAAACAGCGAGGGCGGGTCCTCGAGGTAGCCTTCGAGGCGGCTGTCGATGGCGTCGCGCTCGGCCATCAGCCGGAGCGACAGCCGCATCAGTGCGCCAAAGGCCGCCTGGATGGTGCCCGCGTAAATCGTGACGCACCCGAGCAGGAACAGGGCGAGCGGAATCACCGGCGCGTCCCTCGCTCGATCAGCCCTTCGCGCAGCCCACCCTTGCGGCGGAGCCCTCGCTCGAGCCGGGCCATCCGGCCTCCATCCCGTTCGTGATCATAGCCGCAGAGATGCAGGAGGCCATGCAGCGCCAGCACCCGGAGCTCGGTCGCAAGCGGGTGGCCGGCCTCCCGGGCCTGTCGCGCCGCCACGCCCCGCGCAATCACCACATCACCGAGCGGGAGCCCCGCGCCGCGGCTGCCCGCCGCCCGCGGGCCGGGCGTCGTGTCGCCAGCCGGGAAGGAGAGGACGTCGGTGGCGGCATCCACGCCGCGGAACTGCCGGTTGAGCGAGCGGATCCGCCGGTCGCTGACGAGCGCGATGCCCACGTCCCCGCGCGCCCGCGCGGGAGCCACCCGGCGCAGCCAGGCCGAAAGGCCCGGCACGCGGACGGTCGTGCCGCGCCCATCGCTGACGCGGATCACGAGAGGGTGGGCCTGGAGCGCCCTCCGAGTGTCGGCGGTTCGTCGCGCACGCCGCGGGGCCGGCGTCTGTGCGCGGGGCACGGGGCCCGTCTCTGCCGCAGGCATGGGGCGTCAGGAGGTCCGCACGGGACGCGTTGCTGGGCGATCGACGTATGCGGCATAGGCCCGCACGATGTCCTGCACCAGACGGTGGCGGACGACATCGGTGTCGTCGAAGTACACGAAGGAAATCCCCTCGACCGCCCTGACGACGTCGAGCGCCTCGATGAGGCCCGACACGCGCCCGGTCGGCAGGTCGATCTGCGTGATGTCGCCCGTCACGACCGCCTTGGAGCCAAAGCCGAGGCGCGTCAGGAACATCTTCATCTGCTCCGACGTGGTGTTCTGCGCCTCGTCGAGGATCACGAAGGCGTCGTTGAGCGTGCGTCCGCGCATGAACGCGATGGGCGCGATCTCGATGGTGCCGCGCTCGAGCAGCCGCTCCACCCGTTCGGTGTCGAGCATGTCGTAGAGCGCGTCGTAGAGCGGCCGCAGATAGGGGTTCACCTTTTCCTGCAGATCGCCAGGCAGGAAGCCGAGCCGCTCGCCGGCTTCGACGGCGGGCCGGGCCAGGATGATGCGCGACACCTTCTTCGCCACGAGGAACGTGACGGCCTGCGCCATGGCGAGGTAGGTCTTGCCCGTACCCGCCGGCCCCACGCCGAACACGATGTCGTCGCGCTCGATCGCGTCGAGGTACTTGCGCTGGTTCAGGCTCTTGGGCACGACCTGCCGCTTGGCCGAGGGGCGTACGGCACGCGTGAGGTAGTAGTCACGCAGGTTCACGCGGTCGTCCTGCGCCACGAGCTGGGCAGCCGCCTTGACCTCGCCCTTGCCGAACCGGTAGCCCTCGCGCATCAGCACGGCGAACTGGGCGATGGCCCGCTCGAGGCGGTCGAGGTCGGCGAGCTCGCCATCGACGATCAGGGCGTGCCCGTCGGTCCGGATCCGGACGTTGAACAGGGATTCGAGCGTGCGCAGGTTCTCGTCGTAGGACCCGAAGAACGTCTCGATGCCGTCCTCCGGGAGCGCGACCTTGCGCGTGCTGGGCGTGACGATGGAACGATCTCCTTGCCTGTCAGTAACTTAGTTGACCACGCTAGCAAACACGGCGCGCTGCGTCAAGGGACCGGCCGCAGCTTCAGCTCGCCGAGTTGGCGCGGGTCCACCGGCGAGGGGGCCCCGGCCATGAGATCCACCGCCTGGGCCGTCTTCGGAAAGGCCATGACGTCCCGGATGGAGGACTCCCCGGCGAGGATCGCCACCATGCGGTCGAGGCCGAGGGCAATGCCGCCGTGCGGCGGCGTACCGTAGCTCAGCGCCTCGAGGAAGAAGCCGAAGCGCAGCGCCGCCTCCTCGTCGCTGATGTTCAGCAGGCGGAAGACCTGCGCCTGCACGGCCGCATCGTGGATCCGGATGCTCCCGCCGCCGATCTCGCTGCCGTTCAGCACGAGGTCGTAGGCCTTGGCCCGCACGTGCGCGGCGTCTTCCGCAAGGCGCGGCAGGTCGGCGTCCACCGGCGCGGTGAACGGGTGGTGCATCGAGACGAAGCGGCCCTCGGCCGGGTCCCACTCGAAGAGCGGGAAGTCCACGACCCAGAGGAACTCGTACCGGTCGGCCGGGAGCAGGCCGCGGGACCGCGCCACGTGCAGGCGCAGCTGGCCGAGCGTCTTCGAGGCGGCCTCGGCCGGCCCGGCGGCGAGCAGCAGCAGGTCGCCCGCTCCGGCTGCCGCAGCGTCGAGCGTCGCGGCGACCGGTCCCTCCCCCACCACCTTCAGGATCGAGCTCTGCACGGTACCGTCTTGCGCGCGGCGGGCCCAGACGAGGCCGGACGCGCCGGCTGCCTTCGCCTGCGCGGTGAGATCGTCGAGCTCGCGGCGCGAGAGCGCGGCGCCGCCCGCCACGACGAATCCCCGCACCACCCCGCCCTGCGCGAGCGCATCACGGAATGGCGTGAACGGCGTCTCGGCGAACGTGTCCGACAGGTCCTCGATCGGCATGCCGCACCGCAGGTCTGGCTTGTCGGACCCGTAGCGCGCCATTGCCTCGTCGTATCCCATGCGGCGGAAGGGCGCGGTCACCTCGACCCCGATCTCTCGGAAGACCGCCTGGCGACAGGGCTCGATCAGCTCGAAGACCAGCTCGGGCGTCGAAAACGACACCTCGACGTCCACCTGGGTGAACTCGGGCTGGCGATCGGCCCGGAGGTCTTCGTCGCGGAAGCACTTCACGATCTGGAAGTAGCGGTCGAGTCCCGCCACCATCAGGATCTGCTTGAGGATCTGCGGCGACTGCGGCAGCGCGTAGAACTCGCCGGGGTGCACGCGGCTCGGCACGAGGTAATCGCGCGCACCCTCCGGCGTGGACTTCGTCAGGATGGGCGTCTCGATCTCGAGGAAGCCCTGGGCGTCGAAGTACCGGCGGATGGCCATCGCCACGCGGTGCCGCAGCTCGAGGTTGCGCTGCATCCGCGGCCGGCGCAGGTCGAGATAGCGGTACCGGAGACGCGTCTCCTCGGTGGCGTTGAGGTCATCGGCGATCGGGAACGGCGGCCGGGCGGCCTCGTTGAGCACCCGGATCTCGCGCGCGAGCACCTCGACCTCGCCCGTCACCATCCGGCGGTTCACGTCCTGCTCACCCCGGGCGGCCACCCGGCCGATCACGGCCACCACGAACTCCGTGCGCAGGTGCTTCGCCACCGAGAGCAGCGGCTCGGCGTCCACCGTCACCTGCGTCACGCCGTGGCGGTCGCGCACGTCGATGAAGGCGAGCGCCCCGAGGTCGCGAAGGCGATTCACCCAGCCGAGGAGGACGACGTCGCGACCGATGTCGGCGGCGCGAAGGGCACCGCAGGTGTGGGTGCGTCGGAGGTCGGCGAGCGGTTCGGGCATGGTCGTCCTGGGCGTGAGTGAAGCCTCGCCGCCGGTCAGGCGTGGGGGGCAGCGCCGGAGCCACCCGTGGCCGGCGGCACGGCGAGGCGGTCGCGCAGCGACGCTGCGAGCGTGGCGCGCGGCACCGCGTCCTGCTCGCCGGAGCGCAGGTCCTTGATGGCGACCTCGCCCCGCGCCAGTTCGTCGTCCCCAAGCACGGCAACGATCGGCACGCCGCGGGCGGCGGCGTACTTGAACTGCTTGCCGATTCGGTCGGCGTCGGGATAGACGTCCACGCGCAGCCCGGCCGCGCGAAGCTCTCCGGCGAGCGCAAGGGCCGCGGCTCGGCCCGACGTGTTCCAGAGCGTGACCATCACGTCGGCGGCGGCGGCGGTGAGATGCGGCGGGAACATGCCGCGCTCGGTCATCACCACGAGAATGCGCTCGAGGCCGAGGGAAACACCCGCCGCCGGCACGTCGTCGCCGAGGAACATCCCCACCAGGCGATCGTAGCGTCCACCGCCCCCGAGGCTGCCGGCGAGGTCCGGCACGGCGATTTCCATGATGGCGCCGGTGTAGTAGGCCAGCCCGCGCGCCAGCGAGGGATCCACCCGGAGCCGGCTGGCGGCGGGCGTGCCCGCGCAGAGCGCCACGATCTCGGCGAGGTTCTCCAGCCCGGCACGCGCCTCCGGCAGTCCTGCCACCCGGTCCGCCAGGGTGCGCAGCACCTCGTCGATGCCCACCGCGACGGCCGACGTGCCGCCGCCGGGGCCGAGGCGGTCGAAGAGGTCGAGCAGCGACGCGGCGGCGGCCGGTGGCACCCCGCGGTCGTCGAGCTCGCCCGAGACGGCGTCGCGCCCGATCTTGTCGAGCTTGTCGAGGGCCACGAGCGCGGCGCCCTGCAGGTCGCCCGGGACCCCACTCGCCTCGAGCACGCCTGCGAGCACCTGCCGGTGGTTGAGGCGAACGGTGAAGCTGGCGAACCCGAGCCGCGTGAGCGCCTCGGCCGCCGCCGCGCACAACTCGGCCTCGACGACGGGCGAGCGCGACCCGATGGCATCCACGTCGCACTGATAGAACTCGCGGTAGCGCCCGCGCTGCGGCCGATCGGCCCGCCACACGGGCTGGATCTGGTACCGCTTGAAAAAGCGCGGCAGCATCCCCCGATACTCGGCGACGACGCGCGCGAGCGGCACCGTGAGGTCGTACCGCAGGGCGAGATCGGCCTCGCCCCGCTCGGCCCCCGCACCGCGCTTGAGGATCTTGAAGATCAGCCGGTCGCCCTCTTCGCCGTACTTGCCGAGCAGCGTCTCGATGTTCTCGACGGCGGGCGTTTCGAGCGGCTCGAACCCGTACCGCTCGTACACACCGGCAATGACCGAGACGACGTACGCGCGCCGACGCACGTCGTCGGGCAGGAAGTCGCGCATCCCGCGCGCGGGGTGGGTGACGGTCATCCGTTCATGTAGTCCAGCCGATAGGCCACGTACCGGGCGGCATAGTCGGCGAGCGAAGCCAGTTCGCGGTCGGTGAGCGGGCGCCGCACCTTCGCGGGGCTGCCCATCACCAGCGAGCGTGGCGGCACGGCCATGCCCTCCGGAACGAGCGCGCCGGCGGCCACGATCGACTCGGTCCCGATCACCGCCCCGTTGAGAACGATGGCCCCCATACCAATCAGACAGCGGTCCTCGATCGTGCACCCGTGGACGATGACGCCGTGCCCGATCGTCACCTCGTTGCCGATCGTGGTCGGATGTGTGCCGCGCATCACGTGCACGATGGTGCCGTCCTGCACGTTGCTGCGGTGGCCGATGCGGATCCAGTGGACGTCGCCACGGACGATGACGTTCATCCAGAGGCTGGACTCCTCGCCAAGCGTCACGTCGCCGATTACCTGGGCGCTTGGGTCGACATAAGCCGAGGCTGGGACGACGGGCCTCTTGCCGCGGAATTCGCGGATCATCGGGCGATGATTATATCGTGTGGGGTCGCCGGAACACCCCGCGAGACCTTGCCGGCGCCCTGCGGTCCGCGAGGGCCAGGCGCCGGCCTGGCGGCGTCAAGGTGCCGGGTGCGGCACTGTCCGCCTCGACGGGCCCCGGTACGAGCCAGCAAAGGGACCGACCGTGAGAATCGCGTTTCAGGGGGAACCGGGGGCGTTCAGCGAGGCAGCGGCGCTCAAGTGGCGGCCGGAGGCTGAGGTGCAGCCCTGCCCCGCCTTCGAGGACGTGTTCGAGGCGGTGGAACGCGGGCGCGCCACGCTGGGCGTGCTGCCGATCGAGAACTCGATCGGAGGGACGATCCACCGCAACTACGACCTGCTGCTGGCCCACGAGCTGCGGATCGCAGGCGAGGTGGAACTGCCGGTGGTACACGCACTCGTCGCGCTGCCGGGCACCACGCTCGAGCAGGTCACTCAGATCTACTCGCACCCGCAGGCGCTCGCACAGTGCGACCGCTTCCTCCGTTCGCTCGCAGGCGTCGAGGTGGTGGCCACGTACGACACGGCGGGCAGCGCGCGCCTCCTCGCCGAGCGTGACCTCCGCCAGGCTGCGGCGATCGCCTCCGAGCGCGCCGCCGCGCTGTTCGGACTGCAGGTGCTGAAGGCGAGCATCCAGGACTTCGCCGACAACATCACCCGCTTCCTGGTGCTCGGGCGCGGCGGCGCGACGCAGGCCTCGCTCCAGCCCGATGACGCCAACAAGACGACGGTGGTGTTCACGCTGCCCAACGAGCCGGGCGCGCTCTTTAAGGCGCTGAGCGTGTTCGCGCTGCGCGGCATCGACCTGACCAAGCTCGAGTCGCGGCCGGTGCCCGGGCGCCCGTGGGAGTACCTGTTCTACGCCGACCTCGCGGCAGGCCTGCACGAGTTCCGGTGCGGCCGGGCGCTCTCGCACCTCGGCGAGTTCGCCCCGTCGCTGCGTGTGCTCGGCAGTTATGTGGCCGCTCCGCGCGATCCCGCACCGGCAACAGGAGCGTGAGCTGGTCGGTTCCCGGCGTGAGGGTTTCGTGCGCTGAGCCACCGCTGGTCTCGTGCTCCTGCCGTCTGCGCCACGCCCCGGACCACGGACCTCGCACCGGCCAGGCACAGCGAACCAGGAACCCCACGAGCGATCGGTCCGTCGATGGAGGATAATCGTCTGGTCCCCATGACGGTGCTCGATCAGCTCGGCCGGCCGCTGCGTACCCTGCGCGTCTCGGTGACGGACCGGTGCAACCTCCGCTGCGCCTACTGCATGCCCGAGGCGGACTACGTCTGGCTCCCGCGCGCCGATGTCCTCACCTTCGAGGAGGTGCTCCGCGTCGTGGACGCGTTTGCAGCGCTCGGCGTGGACCGCGTGCGCCTGACCGGCGGCGAGCCGCTCCTTCGGCGCGACCTGCCCACCCTCGTTGCGGGCCTCGCCGCGCGCCGCACCCTTCGGGACCTGGCGCTCACGACCAACGGGCTGCTGCTGGCCGAGCAGGCCCCCGCCCTGCGCGCCGCAGGGCTTCACCGCGTCACCGTCAGCCTCGACACGCTGCGTCGCGATCGATTCACGGCGCTCACCCGGTTCGACGCGCTGGACCAGGCGCTCGCCGGCATCGAGGCCGCCCGTGCGGTCTTCGGGACCCTGAAGCTCGACATGGTCGTCATCGGCGGCACCAACGCCGACGAGGTGGGCCCCATGCTCGAGTTCGCGCAACGCCTCGGCGCTGAGCTCCGCTACATCGAGTACATGGACGTCGGCGGCGCCACCCGGTGGACTCCCGGTCAGGTGGTGTCCCGGGAGGATCTGCTCGCGCGCGTTGCGGCGGAGTTCGGGCCGGTCACGCCCATCGAGGAACCCTCGTCGGCGCCGGCCGACCGCTTCCGTTTGCCGGACGGAACCGTTTTCGGGGTGGTCGCGTCCACGACCGCCCCGTTCTGCCGCACCTGCGACCGGGCACGGCTCACCGCCGACGGGACGATCTTCCGGTGCCTGTACGCCAAGCACGGGGCCGACCTGCGGGCCCCGTTGCGCGCGGGCGCAACCGACGAGGCGCTGCGAGCCCTCGCGAGCGCATGGTGGACGGACCGCGACGACCGGGGAGCCGAACGGCGAGCCGAGCTGTCGCATCGCGCGGCGTTGGTCCCCGTGAGCGAACTCCGGCGCAATCGGCACCTGGAAATGCACACGCGGGGCGGGTAGAACCGCCCAACGCCGAGCACCAGGCGCCCAGCGCCCCGGATCCGCCTTCGGCGTCCCGCGCCGGGGGCCCCAGGAGGCGGCCGCGCCGGAAGGCAGCGGTGCCAGCCCGCCGTTCCAGCGGGCCGTCATCGTGCGATCCACGCGCAGACCAGACACGGACGCTGCGGCGCTGGGTGCTCGGCGCCACGCCGCTCTCATGCCCCGCCGGGACCTGCCGATAACCGGGACGAGGCGACCCCAAGTCAGGGACGCGTGTCCCCGCGGGGCTGGCAGTTCCGGATGCTCGACCACCACAAGCTCGTGCGTGCCGCCGAGGCGCTCGACCCGGTGCCCTTCAGCGTGAGCCGGCTCGTGGCCATCGTGGCGCAGGATCACTGGGCGTTCAGTGATGTCGAGCACGTGCTTTCGCACGATCAGGCCCTCACGGGGCGGCTGCTGCAGATCGCGAACTCCGCGTGGAGTGCCTCGCTGATGCGCATCGGCACGGTGAAGGACGCCGTCATCCGGATCGGCATCGGGCCCACCGTCTCCTTCGCGATGGGTGCTTGCGTCGGGCCGACGTTTCGGCGAGCATTGCCGCAGTTCGGCCTCACGGAGGGCGCGCTCTGGCGTCACGCCGTCGCGTCCTCGCTCGCCGCGGAAGTCATCTCCGCGATGTCGCCCGCCGAGGTGCCCGCCGAATCGGTCACCGCGGCACTGCTGCACGACGTTGGCAAGCTCGTGCTGGCGCGGTATCTCACACCGGACCTGGCTGCAGCCGTGTGCGAAGCCCGCCAGGACTCCGACCGCACGCCGATTCAGGCCGAGGCCGACATCCTCGGCGTCCATCACGGCGAGCTCGGCGGCATCGTGGCCCGCCACTGGCACCTGCCCGATCGGCTGGCCGACGCGATCACCTATCACCACGCCCCGGATCGCCTCGCCGATGCCGTGTGCGACGTCGTGGCCCTGGCAAACACGGCAGCCAAGGCCACAGCCGACCCCGCCGTCCCGATCGTCCTGCCGGCGTCGTCGGTGAAGCGCCTGCAGTTGCCCGCGCACTTCTTCGAACGGCTGTGCCAGCACGTGGACCGCCGCCTCGAGGACGTGCTGGCCCGCTACGACCAGCAGCCGGCGCCCGTCCTGTCGCGCAAGACGGCCTGAGTTCGTGTCCCTCGCCTGCGCCGGTCGCCTTGGACGGCGGCGGGGACCTGCGGCTCGGCTTCAACCAGACCTCCCTCAAGACCATCACGCTGGGCACAACCCCGGCTTGTGGCGACGACCTCAGTCTGATCCCCCGGAACGCGGCCAACCGGCGTGACTCTGATGCGAAGGCGCAGCCGCGCGCGTCCGGTGACAGCCTCGGGAAGAACATTGAGAATCCCCTGAAAATCAGCCTATTGTCGCCTCTGTCCTGCACAGAATACGTCTGGCGCCCCGAGGGCGCGGCCCTTTTCGTGGCCCGCAGTTTGCTTTAAACCGCGGTTCGTACGTCTGAAGTTGTGAGGGTGCGTTCGAGGTGGACCACCCATGGGCAGATTGGGAGCAGGAGGAGTGCATGCCCCTTCGTTTCACGAACGTCCGTCGGTTCCTCGCGGGTCTGGGCGCGATCCTGGTCCTGGGCCTGGTGCCGTCCTCGTCGCTTCGCCTGGGCGCCCAGGACGCCAAGCCCGTGGTCCCCGAGAAGTCCGGTGAGGCGGAACTGAGACCCGTCGTTGTCACTGCGGATCGCGTTGGCGTGTCCAAGTCGATGCGCGACCTGAAACCGCTCGGTCCGGCAACGGGCGAACCCAAGGCCAAGAACCGGCGCATCATCAAGAATCCGATCGTCAAGACTCCCAGCGACGTCGCCGCCCTCATGGTGCCGGAGCCCGACGGCGCCGTTCAGTCCGAGGCCCCGGTGCCGGCGATCCCTGGGCCCATCTTCTCCTTCGACGGCGCGACGGTGACCGACTGCGGCTGCGCGCCACCCGACACGAACGGCGATGTGGGGCCGAACCATTACGTGCAGCAGGTGAACGTCCGGATGCGCGTCTACAACAAGACGACCGGTGCGCTGCTGGCCGGCCCCATCCAGCTGTCGCAACTGTTTGCCTCGGCCGGCTTCACGGATCGGTGCGCCACGAATGACGACGGGGACCCCATCGTGCTCTACGATCAGCTCGCCGACCGCTGGGTCATCTCGCAGTTCGCGGTCGGGGCGACCTCGTCTCGCGAGTGCGTGGCCGTCTCCCGCACGCCGGATCCGACGGGGTCCTGGTACCTCTACTCATTCGCCCAGCCACCTGGACTCGGGGGCGCGCAGTACTTCCAGGACTACCCGAAGCTCGGGGTCTGGCCCGACGCGTACTACATGACGACGAACCAGTTCAACCTGGCCGGAACGGCGTTCCTGGGAGCGGGCGCATTCGCCTACGAGCGCGAGCGAATGTTGCGCGGCGATCCGGGGGCGCGGATCATCTATTTCGACCTCAACACCACGACGTTCCCCGAGGCCGTCGGCGGCATGCTGCCGGCCGATCTCGACGGCTACCGGCCGCCGCCGGCCGGTGCGCCGAACCCGTTCGTCTACTTCACGGCCGTGAACTTCGGGGACCCGGCGAACGGCCTCCGGATCTTCAACTTCAGCGCGAACTGGAGCAACCCAGCCGCCTCCACGTTCACTGAGTTCGGGACGACGTATGCCGCCCCGCTGCCGGTCGCGCCGTTCAATGTCCTGACGCCGTCGGGGCGGGCGGACGTCGAGCAGCCTGGCGTGGCGTCGTCGAGCTACCTCGATGCCATTGCCGACCGCCTGATGCACCGGCTGCAGTACCGCAACTTCGGCAGCCACCAGACCCTTGTGACGAACCACACGGTCAACGCCGGGCCGGGCTCTGATACGACGACGTTCCAGGCCGCCATCCGCTGGTACGACCTGCGCAGGACAACGGGCTTCTGGTCGGTGAACGACCAGGGCACCTTCGCGGCAGCCGACGCGTCGGGCGACACCACGCCGCAGCGCTGGATGGGCAGCGCCGCGATGGACGCGAGCGGCAACCTGGCGGTGGGCTACAGCAAGTCGAGCCTGACGGTGTTCCCGTCGCTGGCCTACGCAGGCCGGCGGGCGACCGACCCCTCCGGGCAGCTCGCCCAGGGAGAGGCTGTGCTGTTCGGCGGGCTGGGTAGCCAGTCGGGCACCGGCAGTCGATGGGGCGACTACAGCAATCTCGCCCTCGACGTGGACGACTGCACCTATTACTTCACGAGCGAGTACTACCCGGCGGGCGCCACCAGCTTCAACTGGCGCACCCGCATCGGCCGGTTCAACTTCGGACCGGGCACTTGCACGCCGCCCTCGCTGGGCACTGTCAACGTCAACGTCACGGCGTGCAGCGGCGGGACGGCCATCCAAGGCGCCGCGGTGGCGGCCAATGGCGTGCTCTACGGCGCCACGGGCACGGCGGGCACGGCGTCGATGAGGCTGGTGCCCGGTACCTACACGGTGGCCGCGAGCCGCCCTGATCTGTCGGTCGACACAACCACGGTGACGGTCACCGGGGGCAGCACCCAGACGGTGAACCTGTGCCTGTCGACCTCGCCGATCATGGAGGTGACCAGCTCGACGCTCGTCGCCGAGGGCTGCGCCCCCGCCAATGGCGCCGCGGATCCCGACGAGACGGTCACCTACGCGCTCACCCTCAGGAACAGCGGCCTCGCGCCGACCTCGAACCTCGTGGTGACGCTCCAGCCCGGCCCGAATGTCGTGTCGCCCAGCGCACCGCAGACCTACGGCGTAGTCAACCCTGGAGCCAGCGCCACGAGGAACTTCACGTGGACGGCGGCAGGGGTGTGCGGGAGCCCGTGGACGGCGACCTTCACACTGGCCGACCCGGGTTCCACGCTGCCGAATCTGACCATCGGTGACACGCTCGGGGCGCTCGTCACGACGACGGCGTTGTCGCAGGGTTTCGACGGCGTGACCGCTCCGGCGCTGCCCGCCGGATGGACGGCCGCCAATGCGATTGCCGGTGACGGCGTCCTTTGGGCAACCTCGACGGCCGGGCCCGACACGGCGCCCAACTCGGCGTTCATCAACGACCCGGGCGTCGTCAGCGACAAGGCGCTCGTCACCCCCGCCATCACGTTGCCGGCCGCGGGCGCGTTCCGCTTGGAGTTCCGCAACAAGTACGCGCTCGAAAACACCTTCGACGGCGGCGTCCTCGAGGCCAGCACGAACGGCGGGGCCACCTGGACTGACATCGTCGCCGCGGGCGGCTCGTTCGCGACCGGAGGCTACAACGCCACGATCAGCTCGAGCTTCAGCAGCCCGATTGGGGGGCGCCAGGCCTGGACCGGCACCACGAGCGGCGCCTACCTCGACACGGCCGTCAACCTGCCAGCAGCGTTCGCGGGCCTGTCAGTCAGCTTCAGGTTCCGGATGGCCAGCGACAGCAGCGTAGCGGGCACCGGCTGGAACGTGGACACGGTCCGCATCAGCTCGGCGTCCCGTGTCTGCACGACCTGCTCGTCCTCCAACCTGCAGGTGGTCACCCTCAAGGCGCCGGCCGCTGGTGCGCCGGGCGGCAACATCGCGATCAAGGACACCACGGGCAACGTCGATGCGGGCGCTGCCCCCGGCTCAACCACGCGGTTCTGGTTGTCGGCCAACAAGACGCTCGGCGGCGACACGCTCATCGGGAGCCGTGCCGTGGGCCCCCTGGCCGCCTTCGCGACCAGTGCGGGAACCACCACGGTCACACTGCCGGCCGTGGCGCCGGGCCTGTACTACCTGATCGCGCAAGCCGATGGCACCGGTGCCGTGCCGGAGTCCAACGAGACCGACAACACGCGGCTCAAGGCCATCACCATCGGGCCGGACCTGATCATCAGCAAGCTCACCTTCGCGCCCGACCCGCCCGCACGCACCGGCACGGTCGTGACCATCTCGTCGAAGAACAAGGGCGGGCAGACGACGGGGGTGGGGACCATCACGCGCCTGTATCGCTCGACCGACAACAAGCTCGACGCGTCCGACACGCTGCTCGGGTTCCTCGCGGTTCCGGTGCTCGGACCGAATCAGACCTCGACCAACAGCATCGCTCTCGGGACGATTCCGGCCGGGAGCTATTACTTCTTCGCGGTGGCCGACGCCACCAACCTCGTCACCGAGGCCAAGGAAGGGACACCCAACCAGAAGAAGGTGCTGAAGACCGTGCCGTAGCCGGCGGCGGTGGACTCACGGACCCCGGAGCGGCCATCCCGCTCCGGGGTTCGTTCTTGTACGGGACCTCCCTGCCCACGTCGGCGGGGCTGAAGATCAGAATCCCGCCATTTCGAGCGCCCACTGGACCTCGAACCGGCGTTCGTCCAGTGGCCGGTCCGACAGGGCAACCTCGCGGATGTGCATGAGCGCGAGTTCGGCCATCGGACGGTACTGCAGGTGCCACGCCCCATCGGGGTCGCATGCCTGCTCGAACAGGACAGCACCGCGTACCAGCAGCCGGGCGCGCACCTCTTCCATCTCGGCAAACAGGTCCGCCTCGTAGAGGGCGGCCATGGTGGTCACGGCCAGCGTGGACAGGGTGTGGCCGGCTGGCGTCGGCGACGGGGATCCGGGCGTGTGGCTCATGCGCGGGGCCTCACGCCGGTAATCGACGTGAGAGGGCCGGAGCACAGTCGGATCTCCGGCACGAGGCTGGCTCCTCTCGCCAACCGATGCCCACCCGCAACGTGCCGGGGCTCAGCATCCCCGCCGGCGGGCCTCGGCCTCCGCGAGCCAGCCGCGACGCAGGCGTTCCGGCGGGACGCTCGAAAGATAGGGCTTGATGTCGAGGATGGGCGAGCCGTCGAGCATGTCCACGCCGCGTACGCGCAGCCGTGTGCCCTCCCGCCCGAGCAGTTCGACGACGGTGAGGCCGAGCGGGTTGGGCCGCACCGGGGCCCGGGTGGCGAGCACGCCGTGGGGGCGGTCGTCGTTTGGTGGCGTGACGGTGAGCTCGACGGGCCTTGCCTGGTGGAACACCCAGATCACATACAGGTGGGAGAACCCCTCGATGTCGGCCAGCGCCTCGGCGAGGTCTTGGCGGAGCTCGAGCACACCCTCGGCCGAGTGATCGGCACCCGGCCCCTTCGGAATCGCTGCGGTCTCCGAGAACGGGCTGTGGACGATGCCGATGGGCCGGAACGAGAGATGAGGCGGGGTGGGCATTCCGGTATTGTGCCCCGTTCGGGACGGACTCGACAGCGCGGGGCCCTCCGCGGGCGGCGCGGCGAGGACGGCGCGTCGCCCTCCTGGGGGGTTCGGCCACGACGCGCGTGGCCCTCCGGGGACGCGTAGCCTCAGAGGACGGAGGGGCGTGCTCGGTGCCCGCCCCTCAACGGGAACGCGTCAGAAGCGGAATCCGCCGCTGAAGTAGAACGTGCGGGATTGCTGGTAGGCGTCGGCCGAGAGCGCCTGTCCGTAGCTCGGGCCGAGCCGGTAGTGAACGCCCTCGACCGGCGTCTCGGTGAAGGGGTTGAAGGCCCGCAGCGTCGAGTCGTTCTGGACCGTCTGCACGGTGTCGTTGGGCCCGTCGATCGCCGACTGGTTGAAGAGGTTGTCGACGACGAAGCGGAGGAAGAACTCCGACTTCGGGCCGAGGAAGCCCACGGGAAAGATGTAGTTGATCGACAGGTCGGTGGACGACACCGTGTCGGTCTCGTACCCGCCGCGCGGGCCGAAGTAGTAGGTGACCGTCGAGGGCGGCGTGAGGTAGCCCGGGTTGGTCACGTAGGGCCGGGAGTCGATTGCGGCGTCGATGCTCTGCGGATCCCCCGACGTGATGTTCTGGAGCAGGCCGAAGTCGAGCCGGCCGAAGGCCCCGAGGGACTGGAGGTAGGTGGCCCACAGGCGCAGCTTGTGGCGCTGGTCGATGGCCATGTCGCCGACCGGGTAGTTCCAGTCCTTCTGCCGGTACTCGGGATAGAAGAGCGCGTCGGCGGTGTCGGGCCCGCTGGCCTCGGTCTCCCCGTTGAAGTTGCCGCGCGCGTTGGAGAGCGTGTAGTTGCCGCCCAGGAAGAACGTCGGCGTGAAGCGATACTGGATCTGGGTCTGCAGCGCCCTGTAGTCTCGCTCCACCTCGTTGGTGTTGATCACGACGCCGAGGTCGTAGAGACGCCCGCTCGGGTCGGCGACGCGGCCCGTCGTGAGGTCCTTCTGCTCCGCGTAGAAGTCGCGGTACTCGCGGAAGATGCCGTCCACGCGGAACGACCCGCGCGACCCCAGCTGGCGCGCGAAGCCGACCGTGTACTCCCACGCGCTGGGCGTGACGAGGTCGTCCCCGATGATCCGGTTCACGCCCGCGTAGGTCGGCGAGCCGCGCAGCGGCCGCGTCGTGCCACCGTTGGCGTTGAACCAGTCGAAGACGGTGCGCAGGGCGGCGGCGGCCGTCACCGGGTTGGCCACGGCGGGATCGGTGTTGATCGCCGGTCCCATGTAGACGTAGGTGAAGGTGGAGCTGCGGCCGGCGCCGGAGCCGAGGTCTGCGATGCCGCTCGTGACGCCCATCGCGTAGCGCGCGAACCCGGTGTTGACCGTCCACGTCCCGGTGCCGGTGGGATCCCAGCTGGCCGCCAGGCGCGGGCTCCACGCGTTGTCCTCGCTGACCTTCTCGCCGGCCTGGTCCTTGGCGTCGGTGCGGTCCCAGCGGACGCCGAGGTTCAGCGTCCAGTGGTTGCTGAGCCGCCAGGTGTCGTTGAGGAACGCCGAGTAGGTGCGCAGCGCGCTGCCCACGCTGGACGAGAAGATCGGGTTCCACTGGATGTAGGCCGCCGAGGACTGCGTGGGCGTCGTCCCGGGCCGGACTACGGGGTAGAGCGCGGCGCCGCCGTCGCGGATGATCGTGTCGTTGGCGAAGAGGCGGTACTCGCTGCCCGACTGCCAGTTGTCGTTCTGGCGCGTGTCCTCGAAGGAATCGAACCCGCCGACGATCGTGTGGGCGCCGAGGTTGTCGGTGGACAGGTAGTAGGTGCCCTTGACGATCGCGTTCCAGTTGTCGCGAAGCTCCTCGTTCAGCTCGCCCGGCGCCAGGTCGCCGCACACGGCGCAGAACGTCGGTGAGTTCCAGCGCGCGCTGCCGCGGGCCCGGTCGAGGATCATCGTGCCCTGCTCGATGTCGGTGAAGCGCGAGCCCGAGCCCACGAAGGAGAGGTGCCGGCGCGAGTACTGCCCTTCGAGGAAGAAGTTCTGCTTCAGCACGCCCGTGTAGTTGAACACCCACAGGTCCTCGGGGTTCGAGTTGTCGTACAGGCTCGCGAGGTCCATGATCGTGCCGAAGCTGTTGTTCGTGAAGTCACGCGTCCGCTTCGTGAAGGCGGACTTCACGGTGTGGCCCGGCGTGATGGCCCAGGTGCCCTTGACCTCGTACCGCTTGTCGTCGTCGCCGAACTCGTACACGAGGTTGGTATGCGCCGTCGTCTCCGACGACTTCGCGTTCTCGAACCGCGCCGCCGTGAAGAACCACAGGCGGTCCTTCAGGATCGGGCCGCCGAAGGTCATCTCGTAGGTGGGGTTGACGTCGTCCACCCGCGGATCGCTCTCGAGGACGTCCTCGTCGTACGGCGTGAGCGCCGACCACTTGTCGTTGCGCAGCGTGGTGCGGAACGACCCGCTGAAGGTGTTGCCGCCCGACTTCGTGATCATGTTGGCCACACCGCCGGAGAAGCGGCCGTACTCGGCGGAGATGGTGCCCGTGGAGGTCTTCACCTCCTCGATTGCGTCCTCGACGTAAAGGTTGCGCGCCTGGTTGCGCAGCGTTTCGTTGAGCACCACGCCGTTGAGGAGGAACAGGCCCTCGTAGGAGAGGGCGCCCGAGAAGGTGATGTTGCCGCCCGGCCCCGCGTTCGAGGTCCCCGGCGCGAGCAGCACCGCGCCAGTGATCTCGCGGCTCACCGGCAGGCGGTCGATCAGCTCGTTGCGGTAGCTGGCCGCCGCCTCGGGTGCCGCCGTGAAGTCCGCCGGGGCAGCCTCGGCCGTCACCGTCACCGCCTCGGCCAGGCCGCCGACGGCGAGTTGCACGTCGAGCGCGGCCGTCTCGGCCACCTGGAGCCGGATGGCGCGCTCCACCGTCGTGAAGCCGGACAACTCGTAGACGACCTTGTAGTCGCCAGCCGGCAGGAACGGGATGATGTAGTCGCCGTTCCCTGACGTGACGGCGGTCCGTTCCCCCTGCAGCGCCGGCGAGGTGACCGTGACGGTCACCCCCGGCATGATGAGGCCGTCGGGATCGGTGACCTTCCCGGTGAGCGTGCCGGTGGGGTTGGTCTGCGCCGACACCGTTGCGGCCAGCGTCAGGACGACGACGGCGAGAAGGCTACTGGCTGTTCGCATGAGTTCGACCTCCGGGCAGAGGTGCCCCGTTCGGACCGGACGGGCTTCGCCAGCCGCGGGTGGGGGACCCGCGAGTTTGGGGGATTATACGCGCCGCGGCGCCTGGCGTTCTCGCCTTCTTACGCCGACGGCCTCATTCGCGTCGCGCGTCGTCGATGGCGTGCAGCACCTGCTCGTCCACCATGCAGGCCATCTCGGTGACCGCGCCGCCCTTGTCGGTCACGAAGACGACGTCGGCACTCGCCGCGATGTCGCCACCGGTCCGCAGCGCACCG
>Ga0114939_10001202_pt1 | contig 20695 bp, 20 predicted proteins | sample AshMeaCrysSpring_FD_87196 | JGI IMG/M metagenome (GOLD analysis project Ga0114939, IMG submission 87196) | Groundwater microbial communities from Big Spring, Nevada to study Microbial Dark Matter (Phase II) - Ash Meadows Crystal Spring | ecosystem: Environmental > Aquatic > Deep subsurface >...
CGAACTCGACGCGCTGGCCTCGCGCCTGGCCACTGGCGACGCGATCGCGACCGAAGCCGAGTACGTCGACCTCTTCGACCGCGGCCGCCGCACCGCGCTGCACCTGTTCGAGCACGTGCACGGCGACAGCCGCGACCGCGGCCAGGCGATGGTCGACCTCACCCAGACCTACGAGCGCGCCGGCCTGCGGATGACTCCGGGCGAGCTGCCCGACTACCTGCCGGTGGTGCTGGAGTTCGCCAGCACGCAGCCGCGGCAGCAAGCGCAGGCGTTCCTGCGCGAGACGGCGCACATCGTCCGTTCGATCTTCAGCGCGCTCGCCGAGCGCGGCAGTCCGTACGCGAGCGTGCTGGCCGCCGTGCTCGACCTGGCCGGCGAGCCGGCCGAGCGAGTCGAACTCGCCGCCGAGCCGCCGCTGGACGAGTCCTGGGCCGAGCCCGAGGCCTTCGGCGGCTGCGAAAGCCGCGGCCAGTCGCGGCCGAACGAGCCGCAGCCGATCCATATCGTCCGTCCCGCATCGGCGCCGCGCGCCGCCGCCCGAGGAGTCAACGCATGAACGCCCTGCACACCTTCATCTTCGTCGTCTATCCCTACATCTGCCTCGGTGTGTTCCTGATGGGCAGCCTGGCGCGCTTCGACCGCGACCAGTACACGTGGAAAAGCGACTCGTCGCAGATGCTGCGCGCCCGGCAGTTGCGGATCGGCAGCAACCTGTTCCACGGCGGCATCCTGTTCCTGTTCTTCGGCCATCTGTTCGGGCAACTGACACCGCACTCGGTCTATGAGCTCTTCGTGACCGCGCCGCAGAAGCAGATGCTGGCGATCGTCGCCGGCGGCATCGCCGGCGTGGTCTGCTTCGTCGGCCTGTCGATGCTGCTGCACCGGCGCCTGTTCGACCCGCGCATCCGCCTGACCAGCCACCGGACGGACCTGGCGATCCTGATCATTCTTTGGGTACAGCTGGCAATCGGCCTGGCGACGCTGCCGGCGTCGTTCAGCCACGTCTCCGATCCGAAGACGATGATCGCGCTCGCCTCGTACCTGCAGGGCATCGCCACCCTGCGTCCCGACCCGAGCCTGATCACCGGCATCGAGTGGCACTTCATCGCCCACATGCTGCTCGGCATGACGATCTTCCTGCTTTTCCCGTTCAGCCGTCTGGTGCACGTGTGGAGCGGCTTCGCCTCGGTGGCCTACCTGTTCCGGCCGTACCAGGTCGTGCGCTCGCGCCGCCTGAACGTGCCGGCGGGCCAGAACCAGCCGGAGAGCGCGGCGTGAGCTCGGCCGTGCGACCGCAGGCGGCAGCAGCGCAAGTCAACGGCGTTGTGCTGGCCGCGCCCGGCGAGTGCCTGTCGGCGGGCGAACTGCGCCAGCGCGCCTGCACCGAGCTGCTGCGGCAGGCGGCGATCGGCGAAGGCCTGCTCGCCGCCGGCGATCCGCCGCCGGTGGCGGGCGCGATCAGCGAAGCCGCGACCGCGGCGATCGAGACCCTGCTCGACCGCGAGCTGGCGGTGCCCGAGCCGGACGAGGACGTCTGCCGCCGTCACTACGCCGCGCACGCCGCGCGCTACGCGGTCGGCGAGCGGGCGCGCCTGCGCCACATCCTGTTCGCGGTCACCGCAGGAGTCGATCTCGACGCGCTCAGGAGCCGCGCCGAGGCCTGCCTGATCGAGCTGCGCGCCCGCAGCCGCGACGAGGCGATCGGCGCCGGCGACCGCTTTGCCGCCGCCGCGCGCGAACTGTCCAACTGCCCCAGCGGTGCCGCCGGCGGCGCGCTCGGCTGGCTCACCGCCGCCGACTGCGCGCCGGAGTTCGCGCGGGAGGTCTTCGGCCAGCCGACAGTCGGCGTGCTGCCGCGGCTGGTGCGCAGCCGCTTCGGCCTGCACGTCGTCGAAGTGCTCGAGCGGCAGGCTGGCACGACGCCGCCGTTCGATGAGGTCCGCGCCGCGGTGGCACAGTCGCTGCGCCAGCAGGCCTTCGCCACCGCGCTGCGCCAGTACCTGCAGGTGCTGGCGGGCGGGGCGCAGCTGGCCGGCGTGTCGCTGGAGCAGGCCGACACGCCGCTGGTGCAGTAGGCCAGCCGGGGCGAGCCGATGCCGGACCGCGACGAACTGCTGGCGCGGCTGTCGCGCTTCGAGAAGCAGTTCTTCCCCCGCTACGAGAAGAGCTATCGCCGGCTGGTCGAGGAAGGGCAGCATCCGAAGACGCTGTTCATCGGCTGCTCCGACTCGCGCATCGTGCCCTACGCGCTGATGGACTGCGGGCCGGGGGAGCTTTTCATCGCCCGCAACGTCGGCAACCTGGTGCCGCCTTGGGACATGTCGGCCGGCTTTCACGGCACCGCGGCGGCGATCGAGTTCGCGGTGCTGCAGCTAACGGTGCAGAACATCATCGTCTGCGGCCATTCCCACTGCGGCGCCATCCGCGGCCTGTACGACGAGCCGCCGCCGGAGGCCACGCACCTGCGCGCCTGGCTCGAACTGGCGCGCGGCGCCGCGCTGCCTGACTGCGACTCGCCCGCCGAGCTGCGCGGCGTCGAGCAGCGCTCGATCGTCATCCAGCTCGAGCGGCTGATGAGCTACCCGATGGTGGCGCGCCGCGTGCGGGAGGGAAAACTGTTCCTGCACGGCTGGTACTACGTCATCGAGGACGGCCAGGTTCTCGTGCTCGATGCCGAGACCGGACGCTTCGAGCCGCTGCAGCGGCAAGCGCTCGCCATGCCCGCGGCCGCCACCCCGACCGAGATCGACGCCGGCCACTGGGCACGCTTCGGCTCGGGCGCCTAAGCGGCTTGCGCGCCGGAGCCGCCGCCGTCAGCACCGGCGACGCTCAGCCGACGACGAAATCGATGACGATCGCGCCCGGCTCGCGCTGGCGGTAGGTGATCGACACCTTGTCGCCGTAGCGGGCGGCGATCTGCTCGAGCAGCGGCAGCGGGTCGTGGTCGTTGGCGAAACGCATCGTCTCGCCCGGACGCAGCGAGTCGAGCGCGCCGAAGAGCGCTGCGTGGCGGAAGCGCTTGGCGATGCCGCGCGCGTCGAACGGATAGATCGCCTCGGGCGCCAGGTGCAGGTGCGGCAGTGCCATCGTCGGTCCTATCTTCGGTCAGTTCAGTTGCGGGTCATGAGTCGGGTCGCGGGCCGGCCGCTCGGGGAGGCGGCGGCGGCACGGCGCGTCACCGGCCCTGTACCCAGTCGACGATCGGCTGGATCCAGTCGATCTCGTCGCCGACGAAGGCAGCATGCCCGCGCCCCGTCGACAGCGTCACTTCCTTGAACTGCGGTGGCGGCGACGCCTTGCCGAGCAGGCTCGCGCAGGAACCGAAGTCCTCGTCACCCCCATCGCGCAGCGACAGGAAGTGCTCCTTCAGTCTGGGCGCGTAGCGTTCGCCAAAGACGGGCAGCGCGTCCTTGTACTGGCCGCGCTCCGACGGGCAGCCAGCGATGACGACGTAGCGAAGATCGGCGCGATCCAGCAGGGACGACACGATCAGCGTCAGCGTGCCGCCGCGCGAGTATCCCGACACGACGATGTTCGCCGCCGCAACGCCGGCGTCGAGCAGCCTGCCGACCTCGGCCGCGATCTTGCGCGCGTACTTCTCGTGATCGTCGGGGAACTTCCAGCGCACGCCGGCCGGCCGCTGCTCGCTCACCACGACGAAGTCGCGCTTGGCCAGCGCCTGGACCGCCCGCTGGTTTTCGGCGATGCCCCGCCCCCGTCGTCGATGCCCCTGCCGTGCATGTAGAAGAGATAGACCGCGCCCGGGTCGGGCCTTTCGGGAACCGACGACAGCAGCGTGCCGGCTGTTGCCGGCGTCGACAGACCGGCGAGCGCAGCGACCAGGGCCGATCGGAATGACACGCCCGTCAGGCCTCCGGCGCGGGCCCGCAAAGGTGAACCCACGACTCTCATGTCTTCTCCTCCCACGTCGTCAATCGCGGCTCGCTCCGGGCATGGGCTACCGCGGCAACCTCACCGTCTCGCCGGTGGCAAGCTCGGCCGCCGGCCGGTCGTCGGCCAGCCATAGGAGCCGCCTGGCCGGCGCCGACATTCCGAGCGGCTCTTCCCAGCGCCAGCCTTCGGCGGCCAGCAGGTGCACGCGCGCCGCCTGCCGATCGGGAAAGGCGAAGCGCAGCGCGCCGCCGGCGGTCCAGCTCAGCCCGCGCTCGGGCGCCGGATCGCCGTCGATCCGCAGTCGCTCGATCACCCGGCGCACGTCGAGGCTGACGACGTGCACCCGGCCGTCGCCGGCGCGGGCGACGAAGTAGCGGTGGTCTGGCGAGAACAGGCCGTCGGCCAGCGGCGAATCCAGCACGATGCGCCGCACCGGCAAAGGCCCGCCGGAGGCCAGTCCCTCGCCCATTCGGTAGTCGTGCACCAGGCCGTCGAACACCGGCCCGGCGTTCGGGTCGTACAGCAGTTCCCAGGCCTCGGGCAGGTCGGCGAGCAGGGCGATGAAGCTGCGCCGCGCCGGCGCGTCGACGATACGCGCTACGCGCGAGGTGAGCCCGCGCTTGTCGGCCACCGCGATGCGGCGAACCAGCGCGCCGCTGCCGGCATCGAAAGCGAGCAGCGCCCGCGCATCGTTGTCGGCGCGCAGGAGCCAGCGGCCGTCGGACGAACGCGCCTGCAGCTCGACGGCAGCGCAAGAAAAAGCGGCCGCGAAGAACGCGGCCGCCGCGGCGCTGCGCAGGAGACGCGCGCAGCGCCTTACATCGCCAGCACCCACTTGACCAGCTTGTCGATGTCGGCGTCAGGCACCGCCGCATTGGGCGGCATCGGCACCGCTCCCCACACGCCCTGCCCGCCTTTCTTCACCTTGGCGGCGAGCTTCGCCGGCGCGTCGGCCTGGCCCTTGTACTTGGCCGCCACGTCCTTGTAGCTCGGGCCGACCGACTTCTTGTCGACCTGGTGGCAGGCCGTGCAGTTGTGCTTCTTGGCCAGCGCCTCGTCGGCGTAGGCCGGCGCGACGGCCGCGCCCGCCAGCGCCAGCGCCGCGATCAGCAGACTCTTCCTCATCCCCGCTCTCCTTTCAGTAGACGTCGTGCTGCGTGTTGTAGATGTTGAAATGGCCGGTCGGCGTGATCAGCTTCGGATCCTTGATCACGGTCTTCAGCTTCAGCGTCTTGTCGTCGACCACCACCAGCGCCGAGGTCTGGTTCATCGCGCTCCAGACCGCGAACCACACTTCGTCGCCAGCCTTGTTGTATTCGGGCTGCACGATGCGGCCCTGGCCTTCCGGGATGCCGGCCCAGTCGGCGATCGGCAGGATCTTGGGCTTCGCCGACAGGTTCTTGATGTCGAACACGGCCACCGAGCGCGCGATCTTGGAATCCGGGTTCAGCGGCGTGTCGACGTAAAGATTCGTGCTCTTCGGGTGCGTCTTGATGAACAGGTTGCCGCCGCCCTGGCCGTCGAGCATCTGCACCACCTTCCACGCGTGCTCCTTGTTCTTGGCCGGGTCGGTGCCGATCAGCGCGATCTTCTCGCTGCCCAGGTGTCCGGTGGCCCAGACCGGCCCGAACTTCGGATGCTTGAAGTTGGCGCCGCGGCCCGGGTGCGGGATCTTGTCGACGTCGATCAGCGCCATGCGCTTGCCTTCCTTGGCGTCGACCACGGCGATCTTGTTGCTCTGGTTGGCCGCGACCAGGAAGTAGCGCTTGCTCGCGTCCCAGCCGCCGTCGTGCAGGAAGCGCGCCGCCGGGATTTCGGTGACGTTGATGTTGTCGACGTCCTTGTAGTTCACCATCAGGATCTTGCCCGTCTCCTTGACGTTGACGACGAACTCCGGCTTGAAGTGCGAGGCCACGATCGCCGCCACGCGCGGCTCGGGGTGGAACTCCTGCGTGTCGACCGTCATGCCGCGGGTGGCCATGATCTTCATCGGCTCGAGCGTGTCGCCCTTCATGATCACGTACTGCGGCGGCCAGTAGGTGCCGGCGATCGCATACCTGTCCTCGAAGCCCTTGGCCTTCGAGGTGTCGACCGAGCGCGCCTCCAGGCCGACGCGGATCTCGGCCACGTTATCCGGCTTCTCCATCCACAGGTCGATCATGTTGATCTTGGCGTCGCGGCCGATCACGTACACATAGCGGCCCGAGGCCGACACGCGCGAGATGTGCACCGCGTAGCCGGTCTTGACGATGTTGATGATCTTCTTCGTGTCGCCGTCGATCAGCGCCACCTCGCCGGTGTCGCGCAGCGTGGTCGAGAAGATGTTGTCGATGTTGTAGCTGTTCATCTTCTTCTTCGGCCGCTGCTCGGGCGGCACGATGACCTTCCAGGTCGCCTTCATCTCGGCCAGGCCGTACTCCGGCGGCATCGGCGGCGTCTGCTGGATGTAGCGCGCCATCAGGTCGACTTCCTGGTCGTTCAGGTCGCCCGAGGTGCCCCAGTTCGGCATGCCCGCCGGCGTGCCGTACTTGATGAAGACCTTCAGGATCTCGGTGCCGCGCGCCAGCGTGATGTCGGGCGTCAGCGGCTTGCCGGTGGCGCCCTTGCGCAGCACGCCGTGGCAGCCGGCGCAGCGCTCGAAGTAGATCTGGCGGCCGCGGTCGAACTCGGCCTTGCTCATCGCCGGCGCCTTCGGATTGATGTCCTGGTGCATCTCGACGCCGGCCAGCGGCGAGCCGCCCGCCTGGTATTGCAGTTCTTCCTTCGTGACCGGCTGGCGCTCGTCTTTCTTCGCTGCCGGCGCCTGCGCCAGTGCCACCCCGGCCGCCAGCACGGCGGCAGCCGTTACTGCCCAATGCAAATGCCTCATGCGCGTCTCCCTGGTTGTCCCGCACCGCGGCCGAATCCGCGTCACCCCTCCTCCGTCCGTGGATACGTTAGGCAGCGGCGACACGAATTTCCTTGGCCTGCATCAAGTCCGCGCCCGCACCCCGGGGCAGGCACGCGGTCACGTCAGAGTCGCCCTCTGAGCAGGACGCTGAAATTGCGCCCAGGCTGCGTGTACCGATCGACCGTGCCGCCCGGGTTGACGACGTTGCGCACGTCGGACCACAGCCAGTACCTGCGGTCGAACAGGTTGAACACGCCGGCCGACAGGCGCAGGCGCGGGCCGATCGGCCAGCTGACGTTCAGATCGACGACGGTCACCGCCGGCAGCGCGAACAGATCGCCGGCGCTGCGGTCGATGTCGTTCTTGGCCCAGGTATGCGTCAGGTTGAGGGCCGCGCTGAGGCTGGCCTCGTCGTAGTGCAGGCCGATCACGGCCCGCGGCGGCTCGATCGTGTTCAGCGGCCGGTCGCGGGCCAGGTCGGTGCCGGTGGCGGTGCTGAACAGGCCGCGGATCGACCAGGCCGGGTCGAACCGGAAGCGCGCGTCGGCCTCGAAGCCGTAGATGCGGGCGCTGGCGATGTTCTGCGATTGGAAGGTGCCGGTGGCGCCCGGCACGCAGGCGGGGTCGCCCGGACAGGGCAACGGCGCGCGCGAGATGATCAGATCGTCGTAGTCGGTGTAGAAGGCCGTGGCGGCTAGTCCGAAGCGCGGCCACCGCCCGCGAACGCCGATTTCTGCACCGCTGCTGCGTTCGGGGCGCAGCACCGGGTTCGGCACCACGGCGTAGCCGGCCGGCAGGCTGCTCAGCCCGAGGTTCAGGTCCGCCGCCGGGGGCGCGCGAAAGCCGGTGGCCAGTTGACCCACCAGCGTGGCTTCCGGCGTCATCCGGTACAGCGCCCCGAGCTTGGGGGACACGGCGCTGTCGCTGCTTTCCGCCACTGGCCGCCCGGGATTGGTGGAGGAAAAGACCGGGTCGGGCTCGCCACGGATGCGAAAGCTGTCGAAGCGCAACGCCGGCACCAGTTCCAGCCGACCGTCCGCCAGCCGCAGCTCGTTCTGCACGAAGGCACCGAAGCGATCGCTGGTGGTCAGCGGGAAATCCCGCGTCGGCAGCTGCTCGCCGCCGACGACGCTGCCGACCTCGCCGGTGTTCAGGTTCGTCTGCGTGCCAGTGCGGATCTCCTCGAAATCGATGCGGGCCGCCTCCAGGCCGAACAGCCAGTAGCCCTGGCCGGCGGCCTCGGCCAACACGCTGGCGCCGGTCTCGGTCTGCCTGTAGCGGAACTGCACGTCGCGCCGGCAGGTGATCGGCCCCGGAGCGCTCAGGCACACCGCCGTCGTGTTGCTGCGAACGTCGACCGTGTCGTTGATCGTCCTCGAGTCCTGCGCGTAGACCAGTGCGCGCACCCGCGCCAGAGCACCGACATCGAGGACGTCGGCATCGAGGCTCGCGCGCTGGCGACGGCTCGAGTCATCGCCGGTCAGCAGCGTGGTCCGGCTCGACTGCGGGTTCAGCGACAGCACCTCGGTGCGCACCTGCTGCTCGTTGCGCTCGAGCGTCAGCCGCCAGCGCGCGCGGCCCTGCTGATAGACGAGCTTGCCGAGCAACGACTCGTTGCGGGCATTCTGCGGGTCGGGCACGGTGCGCGCGCGGCCGACGACGTCCACCTCGCCCTGGTTGCCGGTCTCGTGGCCTTCGCTGCGCTGGTAGCCGAACAGCGCCTGGACCGCATCGCGTTCGCCGGCGAGCACGGCCGAGCCGCCATAGCGATCCGAAGCCGACGCGTAGCTGCCGCCCAGCTCGGCTTCGAGGCCAGCCGCGCTGCCGAGGATGTCGGCCGGATCGATGGTCGACAGGGCCACCACGCCGCCGAGCGCATCGGAGCCGTACAGCGCCGATCCCGGCCCGCGCAGGATCTCGATCCGCTGCAGCAGCGTCAGGTCGAACTGGTTGCGCGAGGCGCTGGAGAACCGCCCGACCCGGTAGCTGTCCGGCACGCGGATGCCGTCGACCTGCATCAGCACGCGGTTGCCGCCGATGCCGCGGATGACGACGTCGCCGAGGCCAAAGCGCCCGGCCGAACCCTCCACGGTCACGCCCGGCTCATAGCGCAGCACCTCGCGCAGGTCCGACGCCGCGGCGCGCTCGATCTCATTGCGATCGATCACGCTGACACTGGCCGCCGTTTCGTCGATGCCGCGCGGCATGCGGCGGGCGATCCCGACGACCTCGACCGCGTCCAGCTGCGACGGCGGCCCCTGGGCGCCCGCCGCCGAACACGCGGCAGCCAGCACGGCCCAAACGCATCGCCACACCCGACTCGCGCCGAACACCGCCCCCTCCCTCGCTGCGTCCAATCTAGGTGGACGTCGTGAGCACGGGCCATGATGCCCATCAAGCGGATCCGGCATCCACGCCGGACGGGCCTATCTCTTTGGAGGTGGATGCACCGGCCGGTGGCGGCACACGCTGCGACTATCCTTGCCGCCATCATCCGGGCTGCGCGGGCACTGCCGCCGGCGCCCCGCCGAACCAAGCCGGAGGACGCGATGGCCGTCATTGGTCCAAGCGCGGAGAACTTCATCGCCAACCTGCCCCTGTTCAAGGAGATTTCCGAGGAGCAGCGCGCCCGCATTGCCGAACGCACGCGCCCGCTGCGGGTGGCCCGCGGCGAGACCCTGTTCCGGCGCGGCGACGCCGCGGCCGGCACCTACATCGTCGCCTACGGCCAGGTGAAGCTGTCGTTCGTCTCGCCCACCGGCGTCGAGAAGGTGATCGAGATCCTCAACCAGGGCCAGAGCTTCGGCGAAGCGGTGATGTTCCTCGACGTGCCGCACGTCGTCACCGCGCAGGCGCTCGCCGACAGCCTGCTGCTGCTGGTGCCGAAGGAAGCGGTGTTCGAGGGCATCGATCGCGACCCTGGCTTCGCGCGCCGCATGCTGGCCGGGCTGTCGCGCCGTTTGCATCAGCTGGTGGCCGACGTCGAGTCGTACTCGACCCGCTCGGGCACCGAGCGGCTGATCGGCTACCTGCTGCGCGACTGCGGCATCGAGCCGCCGCGCGACAGTTGCGCCGCCGACCGGCCGAGCCGCCCGGTCGACCTCGAACTGCCGGTGGCCAAGGGCATCATCGCCTCGCGGCTGAACCTGACGCAGGAACACCTGTCGCGCATCCTGCACGACCTGTCGGCGCTCGGCCTGATCGAAGTGCGCGGACGGCGGATTCGTATCCTCGACGTCGACCGCCTGAGCAAGCACGTCAAGTAGCGGCTCCCGCGACCCGCGCATGGCGCCGGGCGAGCGCTGCCCGGATGGCTGGCGCGCGCTTCAGGGCCCCGTGCGCAGGCAGATGTCGATCTCGAAGGCGCCGTCGTCGCGCTTGCTCGTGAAGTGCGCGTAGCCGTTCTGGTCGAGCACGCGGTACAGCGGCACGGGCTCGCGGCCGATGATCAGGCGGACCTTCTCGCCGGGCTGCAGGCGGCACGACGCCTCCATCGTTTCTTCGAAGGGACGCGGCGCTTCCCACTCCCGTGCGTCGATGACGATCATCTCCCGACCTCCCGCGTTGGTTCGCTGCGCCACGCAAAAGCTGCAGCCAGCGCCGCCGACAGCACGCCGGCGGCCAGCGCGTGCGAAGCAGCCGCCGCCAGCGACGGAGGATCCGTCGCCACCGCGAAACCGAGGCTGCAGGTGGCGGCGGCGCCGAACATGGCAGGCGCCGCTGCGCGACCGACGATCCGGTGCCGCTGCGCAAACACGGCAAGGATCGTCGCCAGCGTGAGCACCAGGCCGCCTAGCCGGTGCCAGAAGTGCAGCGCCTGGGCCGCCCGCGGCGGACCCACCTCGGCAGCGGCGCCGGGCAACACGGGGTTGGCGAGCGCCCCGGTGCCGGCCAGCCATGACGTGCTGCAATCGACGGCACAGGCGTCGCCGGCGACGCGGGCGCTGATCAGCGCGCCGCCGCCGGACTGCAGCGCCAGCGCGACGATCAGCACGATCAGCCCGCCGCCTGCCGCCGCGGCCTTGGCGCCTGCCGATCTCGCGAGCAGGTAGGCGAGCAACGCCAGCAGCGCGAAGCCGCCGAGCAGGTTGACCAGGGTGACCGCGGGCAGGGTCGACGGCGTGTAGCGCCCGATCCAGGCCAGCACCGCAGTCACCGCCAGCAGCACCGCGCCGGCGACGCGCTGGCCGCCGGCCCACTGCCGCCAGCCGACCACGACGATCGCCAGCGCGACCAGCGCGAACGCGGAGGCGGCAATCCGATGCGACAACCGCAGCGTGCGCGACAGCGGCCGCGCATTCGCGGCCATCGCGGTCGCCGCGCGCCCATAGCACGCCGGCCAGGGCTCGCAGCCGATGCCGTTGGCCGCCAGCCGCAGCGTCGCACTGGCGCCGACCACCACCAGCGCCAGCGCGAACGCCAGTTGCAGCAGGCGGCGCAGCAGCATCAGCGCTCCCGGCGCAGCGTGCGCAGCACGACCAGCGCGAACAGCAGCCCTCCGGCCACCGCGATCAAGCCGCCGATTCCCATCAGCGCCATGCCGGCGACTTCCGACGGCGTGCGCAGCACCTGCTCTGCACCGGCGACCTTGCGCTGCACGCCGTAACCGCCCGACCACACCAGCCCGACGATGTGCAGGAACTGGCCGGCGCCGTAGAGCACAGGCTGCCAGACCGCCAGTCTGGGCAGCGGCCGCGCGAAGCCGAGCTTCGGCAGCAGCGCGTAGGTCAGGCCCATCAGGGCCAGCGTGATGCCGACGATCGAGCCGTGGTAGTGCGCCGGGATCCGCACATCGGAGCCCTTGATCAGGAAACCGATCACACCGCCGGCGCCGAACAGCAGCAGCGAGGCCCACAACGCGTTGCGGCAGGCCGGCAGGCGCCGGTCACGGTCAGCGCGCTGCAGCGGCGGCTCGGCGCGCGCCAGGCCGAAGGCCACGCCCACCGCGATCGGCACGATCGCCAGCCCGCCGCCGAACCGCATCTGCCAGGTGAACAGCTTCTGATGCTCGACCGAAGCGACGTCATGCACCAGGTAGATGAGCGGCGTGGTGAACACCGCCGCCAGCCCGATCGCGAACAGCAGCGTCACCACGCGCGGCGACAGCGGCACGCGGGCGCCGGCGAGCGAGGCCAACCAAAGCCAGGCCACCATCATCACCAGGCTCCAGCAGAACTGGATCACATGGCCCGGGCCCCAGAACAGCAGCTCGTAGTACGTCTTCGAGTCGAGCAGACGAGGCACCGTCGCCCACGACCAGGCCAGCGCCAGGATCGACATCGCCGCCGCCACCGCCGCCGCGTTCAGGCCGAAGCGCAGCGCGCCGTCCGGCGCCAGGGCCACGCCGACCCGCTGCGGCACCGCCAGCGCGCGCAGCGCGGTCAGGCCGAAGGCCGTGCCGAACATCAGCAGACCCCAGAGGAACATGCCGCTGTCGATCACCGGCACGTAGTTGGCCATCACCGGCGCACCGGGGTTCAGGAACGGCGCCGCGCTCATCGCCAACGTGCCGAGCAGGCCCAGCCCCCAAGCGGTCCAGGCCGCACCCAGCCAGCGCTCCGTGCTGGCGGCACTCCACAGCACTGCCGCGAAGGCGGCAAACCACACCAGCACCGACAGGTCGACATGGACCACCAGGGCGACGCGGAAAAAGTCCACCGTCGGCAGCAGCGGCTGCAGAAACGGTGCGCGCGCGGCGACCAGCAGTATCGAGAACACGCCGCTGGCGGCCAGCGCAGCGATCGCCAGCCACAGCCAGGCGGCCGCTAGCCGCCGGCGATCGCCGCCGGCGACGTCGAGCCGGTAACGGGCGACATGCACCGTCGAAGGCATGTCGCCGGGCCAGACGACGGCGCGGATTGCCGCCGGCAGCGCATGGATCGATTTCATCGGATCAGCAGGCCTCCCTGCGCGGGGTTGAAGTCGATCAGCACGATCTGGCCCGGCTTGACGTCGAGCTCGGCCGTGCGTTCGTAGGGAAATTCGGCGCTGCGCGTGTCGTCGCTCAGCCGCGCCCGCACGGTGTGGCGGCCGGCCGGGATCGGCAGCCGCCGGTAACCGGCCGATGCGCCGTCGCGGTTCAGTCCCGCCGGCGCGAACGACTCGTCGATCACCGCCTTGCCGTCGAGTTCGACGCGGACGACCACCGGCGAGCGCTCGCGCGGGCAATCCAGCGGCGTGCGCATCTGCGGCGACATCTTCGCCAGTTCCTCAGGAGTCCGCTGCCGGCAATCGCCCTTCGGCTTGCCCGGGTGCAGCAGCGAAAGCCGCAGCAGCGCCTGGTCGTCGCCGAGCTGCCGATACGGCGGCGAGGTGGAGAAGTAGCCGACCACGGCCGCGAAGGCGGCGTACAGCAGTGCCTGCACGAGGTAGCGCAGGGGTTTAGGCATCGGCCATCTCCACCGGCGGCTCGTCCCCTCCTTCGGGGTGACGCAGCGCCGAGCGCAGCCGCCCTTCATCGCCGCGCAGCGCCTCCAGCAGCCGCACGCGCGGGCCACGCGCACGACTGCGCAGCACCGGGTCGCGGCGGCCGGCGAGCCGGTCTTCGGTCCAGCGTCCGCCGAGCCGGTAGGCGCAGCCATGGCGGCCGCAGCTGGCGACCACCACCCGCGACGCACCCTGGAGCAGCGCATAGTCGGCAAACGCCGGTGGCAGCATCGCCGCGCACGGCGCCGACAGCGCGATCACCCCCGCTCCGCCGACCGCGCGGGCATCGGCGCCCTCGTCGCAGCCGAACAGCACCGCCGCCCCGGGCTGCGCCGCCAGGCCGCGGCGCAACGCGTCGCGCAGCGCCGTCAGCGGCCGGTCGGGCAGGTCGATTCCCGTGATCAGTCTCTCCCTGGCGCGGAACGGCAGCGACGACGGGCACGAGCCGACGCAGATGCCGCAGCCGGCGCAGAGATCGGCGTCGACTTCCGGCTGCACCGCGTACGGGCGGCGGTCGGTGCGCGGCACCAGAACGATGGCGCTGAACGGGCAATCGTCGAAGCAGCGGCGGCAGCCGTTGCAGTGGGCGAGATCGACCACCGCCGCCGCGGGCCGCGACGCCCGCGCCGTCCACGGCAGCACCGCGAGCAGCAGCGTGCCAGCGACCATCACCGCCCACAGCGCACCGGGCGAGGTCGCGTACATCAGCGGGAACAGCCAGTAGAAGAACCAGTCGACCGGCGCCGCGAACGGCATCCGCGTGAAGTCGGCCGGTTCGGTCGACAGCGCCGGCCACAGCACAGACAGCGCGAGCAGCATCAGCGCCACTCCGACGGCGAGCTGCCGCGTCGGCTGCGTCACCGGGCGGGCGATGCGCTTGAGGTGCACCCACAACCCGGCCAGCACCAGCAGCGCGGCGAAGATGTGGATGAACACCAGCAGCGCGAAAAGCCGGTCGGAGATTGCCTTCTCGGCGATGAAGCTGCGCATCAGCGCCGCGCCGAATCCGGGCAGCCAGCCGGTCCAGTCGGCGATCGCGGTGGCGACGAACAGCGCCCGCGTGTCGGCGACCATCCAGTAGCCGATCAGTCCCGACAGCAAGGCGAGCCAAAGCAGCGGCACGCCGCTCACCCACGAAAACCAGCGGAAGCCGGCGTAGCGGCCGAGCAGCCATTCACGGCCGACGTGCAGCGCGGTGAACAGCACGAAGGCGTCGGCGCTGTAGCGATGCAGGCTGCGCACCAGGCCGCCCGCCCACGGTTGGTCGCGCGCCAGGTCGTCGAGCGACGCATGCGCGCCGGCGGCCGTGGTGTCGAAGACGATGTACAGGTAGGTGCCGCTCGCCAGGGCGATCCACAGCATCAGCACCGCCAGCGCGCCGAGCTGTCGCAGCGGGTTGGCGGCAACGCCGAAGACGCGGTCGGCCTGCCGCTCCAGCGCCCGCCAGGCGCGCTCGGTCGCGGAGCGCGGCGCCAGGTCGGCGACGGCAAGCGGCAGCGTGGGTTCGGCCGGTTCCATCGGCCGATCATGCGGACCGCCGCCGCTGCCGGCCTTGATGTCAGCTAAATGGTTCCGCGTGCGAGGCGGCGTTTGCTTCCGCCGATCCACGGCGACGCCATCGATCAAGCGGCGTGCGCCGGGGCGGGCGGGCGCATTCAGCCGAAGCCGCGTCGAAGGCGCGCCGGTTCGCCCTCCAGCGCCGCCACCAGCCAACCGAAGCCTCGCCGGTGCGCCAGCGACAGCGCTTCGGCGCGCGCCGCCTGCGCCACGGCGCCGCGCTCGCAGCACGCGATCAGCGCCAGCGCCTCGCATGACCACTCGGCAAGCCCGGTGGCGCCGGCGACGCTCGCCAGCCGGCGCGCCGCCGCCAGCGCCGCCGCCCGGTCGCCGCGGCACTCGGCGAGCGCCGCCTCGGCGCGCGCGTGACGCGCCTGCACCAGCGGGTGAAGGCTGCGCGCCGCGGTCGCCTCGAGCGAGGCCAGCGCCGCCGACGCCTGCGCCGAGTCGGCGCCGAGCGACGTCAGTGCTTCCGTCAGCGCCATCGCGCTGGCGCGCAGCGGCTCGGCCGGCCGGCCGGCCTCGGCGCGGGCGGCGACGATGTCCCGTCCTGCCGCGGCGAGGTCGCCGGCGCACCAGTGCAGCCGCGCCTGGCGCGACAGTGATTCGCCGACGAACAGCGCCGAGCCCTGCTGGCGACCGAGTTCCTGCGCCCGCCGCAGTGCCTGCAGCGCCTCGTCGAAGCGGCCCATGCTGGTCAGCGTCGCGCCGAGCACCAGGTTGGATAGCGCCTCGGTGTGCGCGGTGCCGGCCCAGCTGCGCAGGCTGCGCCGCGCCATCTCCTCGGCCACCCCAAGGTCGCCAAGCGCGTGGCACATGACGGCGAGGTCGTTCTCGATGGTTAGGCCCCGGCAGTAATCGGGGTGACGCGCCAGCAACTGCTCGACGACCTGCCGCGCCGCGCGGACCTCGCCGCCGAACCAGTGGATCTGCGCCTCGAACGACAGCACCACCGCTGGCGCGGTCTGCGCCTGGCGCAGCGCGTCGAGCGAAGCGCGCGCCGCGGCGAAGTCGCCTTCGCGCATCGTCGCCTCGATCAGCACCTGGTGCGCCTCGATCAGCACGTCGCGCGCCAGGCCCGGCAGGCGCTGGCGCAGCGCCGGCGCCAGCGCGCCGGCGCGCGCCAGGTCGCCGCTGAACACGGCGTTGTCGACGAGGCCGGCGAGCGCGTTCGCTTCGATTTCCTGTCGTGGCCCGCCGGCCGGCAGGCAGCCGGCCCGCGCCAGTGCCGACTCGAGCGCCTGCCGCCCGGCCGCGAGGTCGTCGAACAGGCGCTCCTGCGCCAGCATCACCTCCGCCCGCAGCGCCAGTGCCGGGTCGCGCGCTTGGTCGCGCACTTCGGTCAGCGCCGCCACCGCTGCCTCGCGCTCGCCGCGCTGCTTCAGGCGCTGCGCTGCGCCGAGCACGAACGGCCAGGCCGACTCCGGCTCGCCGGCCTGGCTCCAGTGACGGGCAACGGCATCCGGCTCGGCGCCGGCCTGCGCCAGATGCAGCGCGGCGCGCCGATGCAACTCGGCGGCGCGCGCCGGCGCGATCGTCTCGCGCAGCGCCTCGCGCACCAGATCGTGCCGGCACACCGTCCCGCGCATCAATCCCTGCTGCTGCGCGACCTCCAGCGCGGCGACCGTGGCCGCCACGCTCAGGCCGGCCATCGATGCCAGCTGCGCCGCCGTGGGCCGGCCGATCGCCAACGCCGCCGCGTCGACGACGGCGCGCGCCTTCGGCGGCAGCCGCTCGCGCCGCCGCAGCAGCATTCCCGCCACCGTCTGCGGCAGCGGCAGCTGATCGAGGCGCTGCGGCGAATCGCCGGGCCCCAGCGCGTCCATCACCTCGATGGCGCAGAACGCGTTGCCGCCGGTGTACCGCCACAGCGCATCGAGCCAGCGGTGGTTCTGCGGGAAGCCCTGCTCTCCGGCCAGGTCGGGACGGCGCGCGTGCAGCAGCGAATTGAGGGCCGTGCGGTCGAGGCCCTCCAGCGCGACCACGCCGGCCACGCCCGCAGCTTCGAGCGCCCGCAGCGCGTCGAGCACGTGCGCCGGCAGCTCTTCAGTCCGCGCGGTGGCGATCCAGCGTACGCGCCGGCGATGCGCCAGCATCACCAGCCACTCGAGCGTCGCCGGGTCGGCCCACTGCAGGTCGTCCACGGCCAGCAGGAAGGCGTGGCGCTCGATCGTCCGCGCCAGGCCCTCGAACAGCCGTACGCGGGCGGTCAGCGCATCGAGCGGCGGCAGCGGCTCGTCGGGCGCGATCTGGGGCAGCAGCCGGGCGATGTCGAGACGATAGGGCCCGGGGTCGTGCAGCCACGGCTCATGGCTGGCGAACAGCTCGGCGACGGCGGCAAACGAGGCCTGCCGCTGCCCCTCGCGGCAGCGCAGCCAGGCGGCGCCGCCAAAGGCCTCGTCGACCAGGCGGCTCTTGCCGACGCCTGCCTCGCCGGTGACGATCACCGCGGCGGCGTTCGAATGGCGCAGGCGCGCCAGCTCGACGCGACGTCCGAAGAAGCCGTCGGACGGCCCGGCGTCCGGCGCATCGCCGTCGAGATCGAACTGCGTTTCGGCCAACGCAGCGGTGCGCATTGCGGGCCCGGCGTGCTCCGCGCGCCAGTCGCGCAGCCAGGCGGCAAAGGACTCGAACCCGGGCAGGTCGAAATCGGCGGCGACCGGCCCCTTGACGTCGGTGCCCGCGCCGAGATCGGTCGGCGGCGCCCAGCGAACCCGGCGGCGCTCGCCCTCCATCGGTACATCGGCGCCGAGTTCCTCGATCAGGCGGCGCGCCTTGTAGAGGTTCACGCGCAGGTTCAGCAGCGCCGATTCGTCGGACACCTCCGGCCAGAACAGGCTCGCCAGCTCGCTGCGCGACATCCACTGCCCCTTTCGCGCCAGCACGAGCAGGATCGCCGCCGGCAGCGAGACGGGCAGCGGCGAAGTCCACTCGCCGGCGGTCTGCCAGCGCACGGTACCGAGCAGGCAAAGGGTCATTTGGTCAGATCCGCGGCTGCCGCTTCGATGGAGGGTGCCAGTTTCCATGATGAGACCACGGCTGTTAACGGTCGGTTAACGCAACGTGGTCTACAAGACGACGGGGCCGTGCATGACTGACTGGTCGCGCGGTGTCCCGATCCGCAGCACACAGGGAGGCGTAAATGAATCGCACACAGGCAACGATTGCCGCCGCGTTCTTATGCATCGGCTGCTCGGCCGGTGCAAGCGCCGTGGCGCAGGAAGTCAGCGCCGAGGCACAGCGCAGCACGGCGCGTGCCGCAACGGTGCCGGCCCAGCACGAGCAACGGGCCGAACCGGGAGCTATCGCCGTCTCCGCGCAGGTGGCGCAGCCGCGCGAGACGGCGGAGACCGCGTCGCGCACTGTCGACGGGAAGCGCCCGGCGCAGGTGGGTCAGTCGGAGAAGGGTTCGGTCGCCGCACACGGCGGATCGGCGCCGGACGCGGCGCCGTCGAGCGACGCTGCCGCGCGGGTGCTCGGCCCCTACGGTTGCTGATAGTCGCCCAAGGAACCGCGGCGAGTCGCAAGGCGCGTGGGGCAGCCCATCCTCGTCACCCCGACGGCGCCGCCCGGTTCTGCCGGCGCAGCTGCCGCAGCAGGAACCACAGCAGGCCGCCGAGGAAGGTGATGCCGGCGAACAGCTCGACGAACAGCGAGTAGTCGAACTTGTAGCGGCCGCTGGCGGGGTCGTACACGGTGCAGTACAGCTTCACCTTCAGCCAGATGTTCTCCAGGCTCACCGCCTGCGCGGCCTGGCCGGACAGCAGTTCCTTCAGCGGCCCGATGAACATCGGCAGCTCGAAGGCGTCGCCGTAGACCTGCCGGTAGATGCGGTTGTCGGCATCGACGACCGTGGCCTGGATCAGGTGATCGAAGCCGGCCGGCGTGGCCTTCACCGTCAGCCCGAACTGGGCCAGGATCGCCTCGACGTCCTCGGCGCGCGGGGCGACGAAGATCCAGTCGTCGCTGCTGATGCCCTGCTGGCGGGCGAAGGCGGCCAGCGCCTCCGGCGTGTCGAACGGCTGGTTGAAGCCGATCGAGACGACACGGAAGCGGCCCGGGCCGAGCGCGTCGCGCGCCGACTTCACCGCGCTCTTCAGGAACTGCGTCGTCGCCGGGCAGACCTGGAAGCAGCCGGTGTAGATGATGCTCGCCACCCACGGCCTGCCGCGCAGGTCGGCGGCCGACAGCGCGCGGCCGCGGTGATCGGTGAACGGCCAGTTGCCGACCGTGCGGCCGATCGCCGCCTGGCTGGTGCGGACCGCCTGCTCCAGTTCGCCGCGGCCCGCCTCGGCCGCCGAAGCCGCGCCGCCGATCAGCAGCGCGGCGCAGAGCGCGCTACAGAGGGATCGCCGCATCGAGCATCGCCCCGAGCAGCAGCACCGACAGCTGCACCAGCGATGCGCGGAAGGCGAGCCTGGCGGTGCCGGTCGACGGCACGCGCAGCAGCTGCCAGGCGCGGGCGATGAACCAGGCGCCGCCGCCGGCCGCACACAGAAGGTAGATCGGGCCGGCGCCCCACAGCGGCAGCAGCAGCGACAGGCCGACCAGCGCCACCACGTGGGCGAAGATCGCCCGCGCCGCGACCGCCGGCCCCTTGACCGCCGGCAGCATCGGCACCCCGTTGGCCGCATAGTCGTCGCGGCAGACGATGGCCAGGCTCCAGAAGTGCGGCGGCGTCCACAGGAACAGGATGACCGCCAGCAGCAGCGCCTGCGGCGACAGTTCCGGCGCGACCGCCGCCGCGCCGGCCAGCACGCCGAAGCTGCCGGCGGCGCCGCCGATGACGATGTTCCACCACGTCCGCCGCTTCAGCCACACCGTGTAGACGATGGCGTAGAAGAACGCGCCCAGGAACGTGAACAGCGCCGCCGCGGAATTGGTCGACAGCCAGGCGACGGCCACGCCGATGGCGGCGAGCGCGGCGATCGCCCACAGCCAGCCGCGATGCGGCTCGAGCCGGCCGGCCGCGAACGGTCGCGCCCGCGTGCGCCGCATCTTGCGGTCGAGGTCGATCTCGTAGATCTGGTTGAAGGCGCCGGCGCTCGCCGAGGCCAGCAGCACGGCGACGAAGATCGCCGCCACCTGCGAGCCCGCCAGCTCGGCGCCGGGCTGCACCGCGATTCCGGCCATCGCCGTCAACGCGATGATCACGCCGATGCGCAGCTTGAACACCGCCAGTACGGTGCGCCAGCGCGCCGTTTCGCGGCCTGCGGACGGCGTGTCCCGAAGGGTCTGACTCTGCGCCTGCATGGTGTTCCTCCGTCAGCGCGGGTCACCGGCCGGCGCTTCCTCGCCGGCGCCGGTCCGGAGCCCTTGCCTCACCCCTGCCCCCCTCAACTCAGCCCCCAGACCGTCGACAGGTACTTCCAGTTGACGAAGTAGTACAGGACGAAAGCGGCCAGGAACACCATCGCGAAGACAAACGTGCCCGGAGCCGCGAAGCCGGCCGAGCCGTGCCCGGTCATCGCCGCGGCCACCGGCATCTTCAGCACCGTCGTTCTGCTCGAATAGGCGCCGGCATCGAGCTTCTTGCCGACCAGCAGCGAGCCGACGGTGATCAGGATGTAGGCCACGCCGCCGACGATCGCCACCAGACCGGACACGCCCATCACCGCCAGCATCAGCCATGCCGTGCCCGGGAACTCGTAGGGCAGGGATGCGCCGGCGAAGGTGATGTCCCAGTGGCGGCGCGGCACGCCGAGCGTTCCGGCGCCCATCATCGCCAGGCAGAACACGCTCATGCCGAGGCCGAACAGGTACGGCTGCCACTTCGCCAGGCCCGGCAGGATCATCTCGCGGTTGAACAGCACCGGGATCAGGAAGTAGGTGAGCGACATGAACGCCAGCGTGGTGCCGACCACCACCGTCGCGTGGAAGTGCCCCGGCACGTAGATCGTGTTGTGGATCAGCATGTTCAGCTGCTCG
>Ga0114939_10001204_pt1 | contig 20687 bp, 25 predicted proteins | sample AshMeaCrysSpring_FD_87196 | JGI IMG/M metagenome (GOLD analysis project Ga0114939, IMG submission 87196) | Groundwater microbial communities from Big Spring, Nevada to study Microbial Dark Matter (Phase II) - Ash Meadows Crystal Spring | ecosystem: Environmental > Aquatic > Deep subsurface >...
CGAGCTCATCATCGAGACCGGCATCCACGACGCCATCGCGAAGAAGCTCAATGAGAAGGGCAAGCTCTCGCGGAATGCGATCGCCGAAGGCATCATCAACAACGTCCGCAAGACCATCCTCCGCGAGCAGCTCACCGATCCGCGCTTCTACGAGCAGATGTCGCTGCTGCTGGACGACCTGATCCGGCAGAACCGGGCCGACACCGCGGCCTATGAGGAATTCCTGCGCAAGGCCGAGGCGCTGGTGAGGCGGCTGGCGGCGAAGCACCCCGAAGCGGGCGTTCCCGCTGCCTTGCACGGCAAGCACGAAGCAATCGTGATCTACAACAACCTGCCGCGTATCCTGGCGGCCGGAGCCCCGCCCGCGGCCGTCGCCGAGCCGGAAGCGGAAGCCGACGAAAGACGCCTCGCGCTGGCCCTCGAGATCGACCGCACGATGCGCGAGCAGGCGCCGGCGGGCTGGAAGGGTGACCAGGCACGCGAGGCGCAGGTGCTCAACGCGCTCTTTCCGCTTCTCGATCGCGATCGCGAGGCGACGGGGGCCCTCTTCGAGCTCGTCAAGCACCAGCCGGGGTACGGATGAGCGAGACGATCCGGCTCGGCGAGATCGCCATCGTGGTCACGCGCAAGGACATCAAGCATGTCCATCTCTCGGTGCATCCCCCGAGCGGGCGGGTCACGCTGGTAGCCCCCGCCGGCACGCGCCTGGAGGTGGCGCGCGCCTACGCGGCCTCCAGGCTGGGCTGGATCCGGGACCAGCAGGCGAGGTTGCGCGCGCAGGCACGGGAAGCGCCCCGCCGGTTCGTCACGCGCGAAAGTCACTGGGTGTGGGGCAAGCGCTATCTGCTGTCGGTGATCGAGCGCGAGCAGAAGCCATCCGTGACCATGGATCACCGGCGCATCACGCTCATCGTGCGGCCCGGCAGCGACCGGGCGAAGCGGCAGGCGGTGATGCACGAGTGGCACAAGGGCCTGCTGCACGAGGAGGTGCCGCGGCTGATTCGCAAATGGGAGCCACGCCTCGAGGTCGAGGTGGCCGCGTACTTTCTGCAGCGCATGAAGACCCGGTGGGGCGGCTGCAATCGCGAGGCGGGACACATCCGGCTGAACACCGAGCTGGTGAAGAAGCCCAGGGATCTGCTGGAATACGTGGTGGTGCACGAGATGGCCCACCTGGTTGAACCGACTCACAGCGAGCGGTTCGTGAAGCTGCTGAACGAACACTATCCCGCCTGGCGCGAGGCCCGGGCGGAGTTGAACGAGCTGCGGCTGAGCGCGGAGGTCTGGAACGATGCGGAGCCCGCTTCGGGCTGGGCGCACCCCACCGTTGCCAGGCCTACTTGACGGTGTAGCCCTTTCCCTCCAGGCAGGCGCCGCGCGCCTTCTGGTAGGCCTGCTGGCCGGCCTGCTGCTGCTGCGCCGCCTGCTGCTGGCCCTGCTGCGCCGCGGCGGCATTCTGCTTGCGGCTCTGGCTACGTGCGACCGCCGCGCCCGCCGCGGCGCCGGAACTCGCATCCCCGCCCACGACCTCTCCCACCACCGCGCCCCGCGCCGCGCCCTTGAGCCCGGCGCCCGGCGTCGTGCCGGTGGCCGTCGTCGGCGCCGCCGGAGCGGCCTGGGGCGGCGGCGGCTTCGTCGGGTCGAACTTGGACTGCTCGACGGCCCACTGGTGGCAGGCCGCCTCGTCCTTCTTCTGCTGGTCCGGCGACTGGCCCTTGGCGGGATAGACGAACTGCTGCGCGAACGCGGTGCCCGTGAATGCGGCGCCGACGGCCAGCGCGAGGAGGAGCCTTGAGAATTTCATGATTTTCCTTTCGTGGTGCCCGGTGCGCCCCGCCTGCCGGTGCGCTTCATCCCATGATGTTAACCCCGCCGTCGACGCACATGGTCTCCCCGGTGATCCGGCGGGCGAACGGCGTGGGGAGGCAGGCGCTTCGTGTAGAGCTGCGCGACCTTGGACGCGATTTCGGCGGATTGCGCCGCCTGCTTGCCGATATCCTTCATGGTCCACCTCCCAAAGCCGTTTTGACGCACCGCAGCACAACAGATTCCCTCGGCAGCCTACCCGCCTTTGCTACGGCGCAACGTGACCTTTCAGCCTGGCAGTCGCGTATGTCGCTTACTTGACATAGGCAGACAACCGGGCGGATTGCGGCGGCGGCCGCCCGGCCCGCCGCGCAAGAGCCCGCGCCGACCTCGAGGGCTACCCTCGGGCGGTCATCCTGCCGGAACGGTCAGCACCGGCGAGACCTGCCCGCCGCCGCTCTCGGTCAGCGTGAACAGGAACATCAGGAACGAGAACATCCCCTTCGAGAGATGGTCGCGATCGTCGATCCAGAACCACAGGTCGCGGTAACGGATCGTGACGAAGGCGTCGTTCGGCTTTTCCAGGCCGCTGTGGACGCGGATGAGGGGCTTCAGTCCGCTCGCGGCGGCGCTGGGCCCGGCGACCTTCGGCGGGGACCGATGGGCAACGGCTGCGGGCGAGGGTCAGTTGAGGGTATCGTCCCGGTAGTACTTCGTTCCCTTGGCCGTCAGTTCCAGCGCCAGCCCGTCGCCTGCGAGCTGGTAGAGCCACACGCCAGGGGAAACCGAAAGGGCCCCGGCCGCCCAGGCGCCCTGGCCTCCGCGCTTGACGGTGGCGTTGGCTTGCGCCCCGATTTCCCAGCCGGATACCACGAAGTCGTTGAACGCCTTCTGCGTCTCGAAGATCCAGACCAGCTGGAACTTCTTCACGCCGAAGCCGAGGCCGGCCTGGACCTCGACCATCTTCATGAAGACTTCCCGCTTCGAGGTGCGCTCGACCGCGACGCCCTGTCCGGTACCGCCGCCCGCCACGAGGAGCTTCATGCCGAAGTTGCTGAAGACGGCGTATCCGGCGGCCTTCGCGATCGCATCCTTCGCCCTCGGCTGAAGCTGGTAGAGCCTTTCGAGCGTCTGCTCGGCGGTCTTGCGGACCTCGGCCTGTCTTTCCTCTTTCGAGGCGGCCCAGCCGGGCGCGGCAAGGCACAGAAGGGTTGCGGCGAATGCGAGCGCGATCCTGGTCATTTCGGTCTTCCTGAAGTCGTCGGGGAGGGATTCGTGCGCGTGATGACCAGCGGCCCGTCGATTGCCTGCATCACCGTGGAAACGGGCAGGTTGTTCTCGAGCAGCGTGGTCATGGCGCGCAGGTACTTGCGGATGTGGCGGAAGAACTTCTTGTAACCCGCGCACAGGTAGTGCAGGCCCGGCTCGCCGTCGGGCGTGGTCGCGAAGCGGTGCTTGGGACACCCGCCCCAGCACGCTTCCTTCACCTCGCACTTGCGGCAGTACTTCGGCAGCGATTTTTCCTTGTGCGGACCGAAGCCGCCGGCGACCGAGCGCTCGACCATCTCGCCGAGGTTGCCGTCGAGGACGTTGCCGAGCTTGTACTCGGGGTAGACGTAGTGATCGCAGGCGAAGACGCTGCCGTCGTGCTCGATCGCGACGGCGCGCCCGCAGGTCTTCGAGAAGATGCAGATGGGGGAACCCGCGCCGATCCAGGCGTTGAGGGCCCACTCGAAGTTCATGACGAACGTGGTGCCGACGTCCTTGCGGACCCACTCCTCGTAGATGGCGATGAGGAAGTCGCCGTAGGCCTCCGGCTCCACCGTCCACGGCGTCACCTTCGTGTTCGGCTCCGGCCGGTCGAGCACGGCGGGCCTCGCCAGCCAGAGCTTGATCGCCTTCGTCTCGGCGTCCGGCTCGCGCTCGATGATCGGCGTGAACTGGATGTAGCGGATGCCCGCATCCTTGAAGAAGCGGTAGACGTCGTGCGGCTTGTAGGCGGTCTCGCGTCCGACGCACGCCAGGGCATTGAACTCGACGCCGTGCTTCTGCAACAGCCTCACGCCCGCCATCACGCGATCGAAGGTGCCCTTGCCGTGGCGGTCCTTGCGGTAGCGGTCGTGGACCTCCTTCGGGCCGTCCAGGCTCACGCCGATGAAGAAGTCGTTCTCCTTGAAGAACGCGCACCACTCGTCGTCGAGGCTCAGCGCGTTCGTCTGCAACGTGTTGCGGATCTCCTTCCTGCCGCGGAACGGCTTCTGGGCCTCCACGACGCGGCGGTAGAAGTCGACGCCCAGGAGGGTCGGCTCGCCGCCGTGCCAGACGAATTCGACCACCGGGGTGGGCTGCGCCTCGACGTACTGCTCGACGTACTTCGCGAGCACCTCGTCGGACATGCGGAACTGCCGTTCGCCCGGGAAGAGCTCGCGCTTCTCGAGATAGAAGCAGTAGTCGCAGGCGATGTCGCAGATCGAGCCGATGGGCTTGGCGAGGACGTGTATACCCCGGAGTCCGGTTTCGTTCTTGGCGTTCATTCCTTTGTGCATCTCCTCGCGCCCACGTGAGGTTCCCTCGGCCGACCGGACCAGCGCGCCGGTCCGGAAACCCGGACTATGCCGCCCGCGGTTCGACTTCCTTCCTGATCTTCGCACCCGACTCCCGCATCGCGATCTTGAGGTCGTAACTGGCCTGAAGGTTGAGCCAGAATTGCGCGGTCGTCCCGAGGTGCCGCGCCAGGCGCAGGGCCGTATCGGGTGTCACGCTGCGGCGCTCGCGGACGATATCGTTCACGCGGGGCGCCGGGATGCGCAGCGCCTGGGCGAGCGCATTTGCGGAAAGCCCGAGTGGCGCAAGGAACTCCTCTCGCAACACCTCGCCCGGGTGGACTGGACGCATCTTGTTCATGGCGGTCTCCGTCAATGGTAGGCGACAGATCTCGATCTATTCCGGCCCCGCCTGCATCCAGACAAATCAGATGCGTCGCCGATCGAAAAGTCCCCCAGTATCCGGGGACTTGGACGACCGGGGCACAGAAAGAATTGTAACGCACGGCGTTAAACGTCAAACGAGATGCGGTCCCCTTGTTCAAGTCAGGCACACCGTTGCCCCCCGCCGGCAAGATTGCGCTGGACAGCCAAACAATGTATTGCTACCATGCAATATATGAAGGCGGCTTTGCTCGCGCACTCAAAGGAAGTCCGCGACGACAGTTCCATCGTGGAGATCGTGATCTGGCAATTGCCGGAGCCCATGCCGCCGAGCGAGCACAACTACAAGTACCGCCTGTTCTACGGCTGGCCTGGGCGCGAAATGGTCAGGTACGACAACGAACGCGGCAAGGGTGATCATCGGCACGTTGATGGAGAGGAACAGTCGTACGTCTTCGTCTCGGTCGAGCAGCTGCTCGACGACTTCGAACTGGACATGCGCAAGCGAGGTGCAACATGAAAGCAATCGTTGAAGTTGCGAAGCGAGGTTCCGCTTTGCGCTCGGCCAGGCAACAGCTGGCGGCGGCAAGGCGAGGACAGTCGCCTGACTTCTACCTCAGCTTCGAATCTGCGCGAATGCTGTTCTCTGAGTTGACGCCGGCTCGCCTTGATCTGTTGAACACGCTGCGCCGTGTTGGCCCTTGCAGTGTCTATGCCTTGGCCAAGGCGGCGGAACGCAATTACTCGAACGTGCACACCGACGTTGCCCGCCTCGAAGAACTCAGGCTGGTAGAACGCACAGACGAGGGGGCAGTTTCGGTTCCCTTTGACACGATCGAAATTCTTGTCCCGCTGGCGCAAGTCGCCTGAGTGCTGACTGACTTTTCTAAGCCTGCATGGCGCGCGAGAAGTCCAGGTTGTCGTAGATCTTCTGGGTGCTGGCCTGGTCGGGAACGCCGTCGAAGAACTTCAGCGTGCCAAATGGGCTTCGTACCTCCTTCGGTATCGCAATGCCAGGAGGAACCGGCGTGCTGTATTGGAATTGCGCGGCGGCGGCGACGTTGTACAGCAGCAGTGCCCCCACCAATCCGCGCGATGCGCGGCCGGGCACGTCTTCGCGCCAGAGCCAGCAGGCCACGCCAATGGCAAGCAGCGCGGCCCCGGCCAGGCGGGCTACCACTGGCGCAGCCGGCCCATCGAGCGATCCGCCGAGAATGAGCGCGGCGACGAGCGATGGCGAAAGCAACAGAGCCACGCCCGTCCCCGCTTCCATTGCGGCTGTCGCGATGAGAAGCGTCCTGGCTTTCACCGTCGTTTCCGTTCGGGCCCTGCCCGCGTCACTGCAGAACCGGGCGCGCGTTCCGGGCCTGTATCGGCCGGTTGTTGGCGAACCCCACCGTCTTCGAGAACTTCTCGACCTGCGCCTTCGAGACGGTCGCCGGCTTCTTCGCGACGAGCCACCACACGCCCTCGGAGCACGGCGGCGTGGTGAGCGAACCGTTGAAGCGGTAGTAGTCCTTGTCGGCGGGCAGCATCGCGGTGACGTTGATGCCGGCCGGCAGCGGCGCCTTGCCGCCGGCCTTGGCGGGCATCGCCGCCCAGGCCTTCTCGAGCACCGGGTTCGCCGCGCCGTCCTCGAACATCACGGCCACCACGGCGAGGTTGCCGTCCTTGTCCGCGTGCACGAGGTGCCCCTCGAGCGGGAACTGCTTGCCGCCGACGCGGTTCTCGCTCGGCGCGTGGAAGTGGAACTGCTTCAGCTCGAAGCTGCGCCCGTCCACGGTGAGCGTGCTGCCGGCTGCGTAGTTCACCTGGATGGTGTGTCCGTTGTTCACGATCTCGCTGGCGCCGGCCTTGTAGTCGAGCTTGAGGGGCTTCAAGTCCGCCTCGACGAAGTTCGCCAGGTCGATCGGCGACTGGTTCTTGCCCAATGCGCACATCACGTTCTTCGGGTCGAGCTTGGACCAGTTGGCGGGGCCGGCCTCGCCCTCGTAGCCCCAGTGGTGCTGGGCCAGGGCGGGGAGAGACACGATCGCGAGAACGGCGATGCGGGCCCACGCGGCGTGATGTGACACGACGAGGGCCGACCCGAACGCCGCGAGGCTGAACACCGCCGTGGCAATGCCCGCGATCGCCAGCGCGTCGCCGCGCGCGGCGGCGATGCCTGTGCCGTTCAGCGATCCGTGCAGGAGTCCCACGGCGACGGCGATCCCCGTGACGAGGGTCGCCGGCATTCGTCGATCCGACGCGACGAGTATACCCAGCACCAGCAGTGAGACGAGCGTCGCTGCGCCGGGGGCAATCGGCCGCGCCACGAGGTAGCCCGCAAATGCGCCTGCCATCCACGCGCCGGTGAGGACGAACAGCGTGCGCCGCCCCGCGATCACTCCGTTCTGCCCGGCGAGCAGTGCCATGGCGACCACCGGCAGGAGATCGTCGGGGCTTCGAAGCAGGTGGGCGACCCCGTCGTAGAACGGCCCGAGCCCCGTCGACTCGAGGTGCGCCGCAGCCGTGAGCGGCGCGGTCGCGAGAAAGGCGAAGAGCGCGGCGCGCCGCATCAGGTGATGGCCCGCCACAGGAACGCGATCCCGCACATTCCCACCAGCGCTCCCGCAGCGCGCAGGGCCTCGCGGCCGGCCGTCCAGCGGTGCGCGACGCCGATCAGGATCCCGATGGCGTGCAGGCATCCGGTGGCCATCACGAACCCGACGCTGTAGGCGAGGCCGCTGGCGCCGGGCGGCAGCTCCGTGCCGTGGGCGTGGCCATGGAAGATCGCGAAGGCGCCGACGAGCACCGCTGCCACCGCGAGCTTTGGCCGCGCTTCCAGCGCCACCACGGTGCCCAGCACCAACACCGAGATCGCGATCCCGGCTTCGACGCCCGGCAGGCCCAGGCCCACGAGGCCGAGGAAGCCGCCGACCGCCATCACCATTGGAAAGGTGACGGGCAGGAGCCACAGCGCAGGGCGGCCGAGCTGCGCGCCCCAGAGCCCCACGGCCACCATCGCGAGCACGTGATCGAGACCGGACACCGGGTGCAACAGCCCGGCCACGAATCCCTGCGCCTCTCCGTGCTCGGCATGCGCGGATGCCATCCCCGACAACAGCATCGCCGCCAGTCCCGCCGTCAATGCAGCCATCGCGATGCATCGTCTCATCGCAGTCCTCCAAGCAGCGCAACCGTGCGCTGTATCGTCCACAAGGCACCGAGCGACCCGATCAGGTACGCGGGCAGGGCCGCCACGATCCGCGGCCAGGAGACGCTGAGCGTCCGGAACGAGGCCTGGAGCAGCAGCACGAACCCCACGAAGAGGAGCTGGCCCGCCTCGACGCCGAGGTTGAACAGCAGGAGCGCGGTCGGAATGTCTTCCCGCGGCAATCCCATCGCCACGAGACCGCTCGCGAAACCGAATCCGTGCAGCAATCCGAAAGCGACCACCCAGGGGTGGCGGATGGTCCGGACTTTTTTCGGGGTCACCCCCGAATTCGAAGCCGAACAGTCCGTGCTCGTCTTCGACGAGAGATGGCTGGACCGCCCGCTGCCCAATGCCGATCCGCGGCTTCACAAGTTGATGGCAGAACGCACCGCCGAACTCCATAGCAGGGTCAGCGCCGACCTGATCGGCCTGCTGCGTCGCGTCTTGACGCCCCTCGTCACCTCGGCCGACTGCTCGCTGGAATCCGTCGCGGCGAGGATGGGACTGCACGAGCGGACGCTCAACCGCCGGCTTGCCGCCGCGGGAACCAGCTTTCGCAAAGTGCGCGAGGACGTTCGCCTCGAGGCGGCCCGCCAGTTCCTCGAGTACACCGAAAAGCCCGCGCAGGACATCGCGGGCATCCTCGGGTACTCGGACGCGACCGCATTTTCGCGTGCGTTCCGCCGGTGGTCCGGAATGGCGCCGACGAAGTGGCGCGCGTCGAAGGCCCGCGCTACTCGCTCTTCAGCCGCTTCATCCCCTCGATGAGCGGGTGCCAGCCGTACACGAGCGAGATCATGAAGCCGTCCATGCGCAATTCGCCGGGGCTGCTGGAGTTGAACGTCGACTTGTAGCCGATGGTGAGATTCAGGTTCTGGTTGATCGTGTAGCCGAGCGTGAGCCCGCCGCCGATGTTGTTGAGCTTCTCGCCCGACACGCCGTTCACGGTCGCCTTGCCGCCGTTGTACCAGACGAAGTCGAGCGCTCCCCAGAAGTGTTCGGTGAAGTCTCGCGTGAGGTGGGCGTCCAGCTGGAACAACGGGTCGGTCTTGAGCCTCTGCCCCCCCAGGTAATCGGTGTTGTCCCCGAAGAGCCACACGGCGGGAAGGAACTCGAGCGTCGTGCGCCGGCCCGGCACCCAGTCCCCGAGCTGCCAGACGATGGGCGCGCCGAGGCGCCCGTACCAGCGGTTCTGGCCGATGTTCAGGGCCTGGTTGCCGTTGTACTCGCCGATCGGAAGCGCCAGGTCCGCCAGGAGGTTCAGGGAGAACCCCGGCTCGTAGCGAATCACGTCGGGAATGTTCCTCTGCACCTTGGGGCCGATGACGTTGACCGTGAACTCGAGCGTCGGGTCGCCGAACCCGCTGGCCGACTGGCTGGCGGTGCGTCCGGCCAGGGAGGCGTCACCCGAGATCCGTCCCATCGGCAGGATGACCGCGGCCATGGCCGAGCGGTCGCCCAGGGCGAACGTATGCGCATAGCCCATGATGGCCATCGTGGCGTCGAAGCTCGCCCCCGGCGTCACCTGGTGGGACGGATCGAAGGGGTTGGAGTTGCCGGTGAGGGAATTGAAGATGAGCGGCACCCCGTTCCCGCCCTCGAGGTTCTGCCAGTAAAAGCGCCCGGGAACCTGGGCGAGGGCCTGCGTCGAAACGAGCGCGCCGGCGACGGCCAGCGAGGCGGCCACCAGGCGCAACCAAGACAGTTTTTTCATGGGGATTCCTTCGCTTTTCATGGGATTCGCGTTCTTGTCGGTGAATGCCCGGGCCGACGGCGATCAGGGCTTCGGATCGGCCACCATGTCCTTGGGCGGCACGAACTGCCGCTTGTAGAGGAGCGGCGGGTAGCCGGAATCGTCCGGCACGCGCATGGGAAGCGCGTCCACCAGCGTCTCGAACATCGAGCGGCTGGGGAGGACCACGTTGTTCGCCTTGGCGTACTCGTCCCAGAGGGCGATCATCGCCCTCAGCTTGTCGGGATTCTTCGCGGCCAGGTCGATGCGCTCCGCGGGATCGGCCTTGAGGTTGAAGAGCTCCCAATCGCCCTTCCCGTAGGGCTGCCATTGCCAGCGCAGCTTCCAGTCACCCTGGCGCACCGCGCGGTTGCCGAAGATCTCCCAGGCGAGGTAGTCCTTGTCCGTGCGCACCGAGTCCACCTGGCCGGCGAGCATCGGTCCCCACGACTTGCCGATGAGCGGGTGCAATTCCTTGCCGGCGATCGACTTCGGGTAGGTCGCGCCGGCCACCTCGAGCAGCGTCGGCATGAAGTCCGCGACGTGCATGACCCCGTGGTTGATGCTGCCCGCCGGGCGCTTCACGACCGGGCCGCTCAGGATCAGCGCGTTGCGGATGCCGCCCTCGGCCATCCAGCCCTTGAACTGGCTGAACGGCGTCATCGACACCTGCGCCCACATCGGGCCGTAGCCCACGTAGGAGCCCGGGTCGCCCCACGCATTGGGATGCGTCTGCGACCAGGCCGCCGCGGCGTACAGGTAGTCGCGCGAGCCCGGGGAGCCGGCGACCATCTTGAAGAGGTCCGTGCCTTCCGCGCCGTTGTCCCCGAACACGACGAAGATCGTGTTCTCGTACTCGCCGATCGCCTTCAGGTGGTCGACGAGGCGCCCCACGTGGTGGTCCAGGTTCTCGACCATCCCGGCGTAGAGCTCCATCTTCTTGCCCAGGATGGCGCGGCTCGCGGGCGCGAGGACGATGGGATCGGGAACGAACCACATGCGCTCGGAAAGCTTGGTACCCGCGGGCATGATCCCCAGCTCGACCTGCTTCTTGAGGCGCTCCTGCCGCACGGCGTCCCAGCCCTTGTCGTACTCGCCGACGTGGCGGTTGCGCCAGTCCTTGGGCAGGTGGAACGGGTCGTGCGGGGCCTGGTGGGAGACGTAGGCGAAGAAGGGCTTGCCGTCGCCCTTGTTTGCATCGATGAAGCTGATCAGCTTGTCCGTGTAGGTCTTGGTCGCGTAGTAGTCGTCGGGCAGCCGGGTGAGGTACTTGCCGTCCTCGGTGAACACCGACTTGGGCGCCGCCGCCGGTACGTTCGTCATGTCCCAGTAGCTTCCGCCCCCGTCGAGCAGCGTGAAGTCGCGCTCGAATCCGCGGGCCGCCGGAATCCGGTTCGGCTGCTTGCCCAGGTGCCACTTGCCGACCATGTAGGTGTGGTATCCGGCGCCCTTGAGCAGCTGCGGCAGCATGGCCACGCGGTCGTTGATGTAGCCCTCGTAGCCGTCGATTCCCCACTGGTTGGGGGCGGCCCACTCGTCCATGTTGCCCAGGCCGTTCAGGTGCGTGTCGACCCCGGTGAGCAGCATCGATCGCGTGGGCGAGGAGGTCGCGCTCGTATAGAAGTTGGTGAAACGCACGCCCGCCTTCGCGAGCGCGTCGATGTTCGGCGTCCGGATCTCGCTGCCGTAGGAGCCCAGGTCGGCGAAGCCCAGGTCGTCGCCGAGGATCACGACGATGTTGGGCCTCTTCGGCTGCTGCGCCTCCACCGGGGGCGACACGGCGAACAGCGCCGCGACGAGGCTGGCGATGAGGGTGAGGGATGGCTTGTTCATTGTCTTTACTCCTGCATTGCCGGTGCCCCGGCGTTCGATCCGGTCGGAGCCGTAAGGATTCCAGACTCTAGCTTTCAGGGGAACGGGCAGCTTGATGAAAATTAATCGTCGTGAAGCCCGAAATCGATCTCATTTGGGGAACAGCAAGGTCAATTGCACCCTCAGGCCCCAACCCTCCGGACCATTTTCCGGCGAGTCCGCCCAGTACTTTCCCCCCACCGCGAGCTGCATGATCTGCGGTCCGACCTTGAACAGCTGCGCCACCTGGACGATCAGCGGAACGGACCACTGTTTGCCTTTCCAGTCATAGGCAGATTCCGAAGACAGAGCGAACGTCGAATGCGTCTTGGTGGTGTAGGTGAAAAAAGGTTGCAGGGAGGTGGAACTGACATCGGCGCGGCTGTCCTTGCCGGCCACCGACCAGACGTGGCCGGCCAGGATGCCAGCCGTCCACGGCCCGGACTGCTTAAGCACCACACCCGTCGGCCCGAGACCCCACTTCTCGGTGCCGAGCGCGTCCTGCGTGGCCGTAGGCAGCAGGAAGATCGGCCCCGCGCCCCAGATCAAGCCGCCAGCGGTCGGCGACTTCGGCGAGAAGAAGAGGCTGGTGGTGATGTCGCTGAGGCCCGATTCGTTCAACGCGGCAACCGGAAAGTCCTTCTGATCGACGAACGGGACGATGGTCCGCGTGATCAGGTTCCAGTCCTCGTTGAGCGAAAACGGCACCACTGGCTGAAGGACCAGCCTGCTGGCGGAAGCGCCGTCGTTCGCCCCGCCGTAATCGTCGAGGTTGTACTGGATCGGCACGCTGATCAGTGACGCAACCGGGTTCGACAATTTCTTCGCCAGCTCTGCCGCCTGATCCTCCTGTGCCCGAGCCGGCGTGGCCAGCGCCAGGGCGGCCATTGCCAGGGGAAGCAGGCATTTGCATCCATTCATCTTCAGTGTCCCCTCAAGTCTCGCTTCATTCCACCGGATCAGAACTCGACCTCGATGCCATTGGCCCTTGCCACGGCATAGATCGCATCAGAGGTCTTCGCGTGATCCCAAGGCACGTCCGCCGCGTCACGGAGGAACTCCCGATACGCCCGCTCGACATTCATGTACAGGCGCGAAGGGCTGCGCCACTCCGCGTACGCACCGAAGTTTATCTTGTTGGACGCCTCCTGGGCGCTCAGCCCCTGGCCGAAGCATCGGTTCGACTCCTCGCGCACGTGCTCGAGGCAGGCCTTCATCTCCATCGCCCCCTCGATGCCGCATACCGGCCCGTGCCCGGGGACGATGACGTCCGGGTCGAGCCAGATGATGAGTCGGCCGCCGCTGAGTCAGAAGCCGTGTACGTGGCCGAAGCCGGATACCAGTGCATGGCGTTCCTGCTTTCCGAACCGGACTTCCGCGCACACCTGGCCGCCCGCCCGCGCAATGACGAGCCCCACCTTCCGCACGGCATCGAACCGCTGCAAGTTGATCCGCTCAGGGTTCGCGGGCTTTTCGACTGGGGAAAGCGACGGGTGGATGTCGCGGCGAGCCAGCGCGCTCAAGAGCTGCTTCGGGGAGCTGCCTTCGGACACCCTGCGAGGTGCGCCGGAGGCACGCCGCCGGTAACCCGCCCAGCCCGCGGCGCCGCGCCGCGTCGCTGAGCGCGGCCGTTGCGGGCGGTGACGTCGAGCGGTGGAAAGTCCGGTGTCATTGCCGTCGGCGCGGGCCGGTCGCCGGCGTGGCTCGCCGCGCGAATTCCGGACGATTCAGCAGGAGGCCGATTGCGCCGGCGCGGCTTCCGGCGCCGGGGCGAATCCGCCGCCGAGGGCGAGGTGCAGGTTGACGCGCTGCACCAGTTGCTCGCTCTGCGCCCGCGTGAGCGCCGACCGTGCCGCGGACGTCGCGATCACCTGCTGCTGCACCGCGCGCTGGTCGGCCGTCCCGACCCGGTAGCGCACCTGGGCCAGCTCGAGGGCGCGGGTGTTTTCGGCGACCGACGTCTCCAGCACCGGCACGCGCTGCGCCAGGTTGAAGCCGGCCGACAGGGCGTTCTCGACCTCCGAGAAGGCGCGCGCGCCGATGCGGCCGTAGTCGGCGACGGCGGCCTTCTGCTCGGCGGTCCGCACTTCCACCTGCGCCTTCAGGGCGCCGCCGAGGAAGATCGGCGCCATGAGGCTGCCGCCCGCGCTCCAGGCCGGGTTGTCGCGATCCTTGAGGAAGACGAGGTCGCTCGTGATGCTGCTCCCGCTTGCCGTGAGGGAGATGCGCGGCAGGCGGGCCGCCTGCGCCTCGCCGACCATGTAGTAGGCGGAGGCCACGCGCCGCTCGGCGGCCGCGACGTCGAGGCGGCGCTCGAGCAGCTCCGACGGCAGGCCCGCGGGCACCGGGCCCGGGAGCTTCGGGAACGGCGCCGACGCGTCGAGCGCGCCCGCCGGGTAGCGCCCGACGAGCGTCTCGATGGCGCGGATCGCCTGCTGCTCCGACAGCTGGAGCTGGAGCACGGTGTCGCGGTACCCCTGCAGTGCGGCCTGGGCGACGCGCACGTCGTATTCGTCTCCCCGCCCGATGCGGGCGCGCTCGCGCGCCAGCGCCGCGAGGCTTTCGGCGGCCACGACCACCTCCTGTGCGATGGCCCGCTGGCGGCGCGCCTCGATGGCCAGGAACCAGCTCCTGGCCACCAGCGCCGCGATGGACTGGCGTGCATACTCGGCATCCTTCGCCGTCGCCTCGTACTGGGCGGTGCCCGCCTCGGCCTGGGATCGCACGCGCCCCCAGAGGTCGAGCTCCCAGCTGACGAACAACCCGACGATATCGAAGGCGTTTCCCGAGTCAAACCCCGAAAAGCTGCCGGACGCCAGCGCGTTGACCTGCGGGTACAGGGTCGAGCCCGCCTGCCGGGCGTAGGCCCCTGCACGATCCACGCGAGCCGCTGCCACGCGCAGGTCGAGATTGCTGGCGAGCGCCTCGAACACGAGCGCGTGGAGTTGCTTGTCCGCAAAACCGGCCAGCCAGTCGTCGCGAACCGCGCCGGCGGCACCGCCCTGCGCAGCCCATGCGGCAGGCGTCTTCACGGACGGCAGCGCGTCGGCCCGCAAGGCCTGCGCGTCCGGCAGTGGGTTCAGCGCGCAGCCGGCCAGCGCGAGCGCCGCCGCCAGCGGCGCCGCGCGCAGGAACCCGGAGCGATGGTCGCGAAGCAGCGGGCGCATCAGTGCAGCTTCAGGATCAGGTAGTCGGTGATCGCGCCGATGCGCAGGATGACCATGCGCAGGATGTGGATCGCGTGGGCGTGATCCGTGTAGATCGCCGCGTGCCCCATCGCGCCGGCGGCGAGGAAGAGGTCCTTGTCGCGCGGCTCGACGTTGAGCTTGACCGGGAAGCGGTTCGGATATGCCGGCATCGCCCCGGTCGCCGGCAGGTTGGTGCTCAGGGCCGACTGGCCCTGCCCTTGCGCCCAGACCACGGAATCGACCTTCGCCTTGATGATGCGACCCGGGTAGGTCTTCAGCGCGATCTCCGCGTCGTTTCCGGGGGCGACTTGGTGCAGCTCGTTCTGCTGGTAGAGGGCGATCACCTGGAGCTCGTCCTCGACGAAGGTCAGGGCCGGCGTGACCGGGAAGGCCGCCGTCATGGAGCCAGGGCGCAGCTGCAGGTTGATGGCGTAGCCGTTGGAGGGGGCCGTGACCGTGGTCTGCGCGAGCTCCCATTTCGCGTTCTCGAGCTGCGCGCGAACCTGCGCCACCTGCGCGTACTCGCCGTTCACCTTCGCGCCGAGCCGCTGCTGCACCTGGCGCTGGCCGGCCGCCGCCTGCACTTCGGTGGCCCGCGCCTGCGCTTCGGCGCTGCGGGCGCCGTCCAGGGAGCCCTCGAGCTCCTTGAGGTTCGCCTCGGCCTGCTCGAGGTCGAAGCGGTTGCCCGCGCCCGTGGCCACCAGCTCGCGGTTCTGCTCCACGCGCTTCCTCGCGAGCTCGACCTTGGCCGACACTTCGCGCACCCGCGCCCCGGCCTGCTCGATGGCGGCCTTGGCCTGCGTGACCTGCGCCGCGGCACCCGCCAGCTGCTCTTCCAGCTCGCGCGACGTGCCCTGCGCGTTGGCCAGCTGCGCTTCAAGCGCGTCGACCTGCAGCTTGTAGGGCGTCGGATCGATCCTGAAGAGCACATCGCCCTTCTTCACCGGGCGGTTGGGCTCGACGGGAACCTCGATGACGCGGCCCCTCACTTGCGGGACGATGTTCACCACGTACTTGATGACGCGCACATCGGCCGAGGACGGAGCCACGACGTTCAGGGTAAGGATGAGTGCCGTCAGGGCCACGATCGGGATGATGACGACGATGACCTGCGAGACCATGTTCCAAGGCAGCCACTTCATCTTGATGAAGATGAACCAGACGATGGCCGCGTAGATGCCCAGGAGGATCAGTTCCATCAGCGGGCTCCTCCCGTGGCGGGCGCGGCGGCCGGTGGCTGGGCGGGGGGCGGCGACGCCACCTTCGGGATCGCCTGCGCCAGCTTCGCCGGCAGGTCGCGCAGCACCTTCGGCAACGGTCCCGTCTCGGCCATCGCGGCCAGTTCATCGCGCAGGTGCTCGAGCTCGAGCGCGTCGAGCTCTCCCCTCGCCGCACGCTCGCCCATTTCGATGAAATAACGCTCATGCTTGTCCGTGCCATAGGCCGCCCGGTAGCCGATCGGGCGGGTGTAGGCCCAGAGCCAGGCCAGCGGCCAGAGCAGCCCGCCGAACACGAGCGAGAGGAAGCACAGGGTCTTGATCGCGCCTTGCTGCGGGTGGTGGTTGCGCTCGGCGATCTTCTCCGGCAGCACGTGCACCACGAGGAACAGGCCGATGGCGATCACCGGCGCCACGAAGATCACGATCCAGGCCAGGACCGTCGCCGCGGCGTCGAGCGTCTCACCCGACAGGAAGGAGGCGCGGGTCGTGGCGGGAAGCGCCGCGGCGAGGAGGAGAAGCCAACGCATGGACTAGAACCTTCCGGTCAGATAGATGAGCGCCTTGCTGGTCTCGAGACTGGCATTGCCCTTGAAGCCACCCTTCACCGCATCGACCTCGATGTCGAAATACTCGAACGACAGGCCGATCCCGAAGTTGTTCGTGATCTGGTACTCGCCGCCGACATTGGCCACGAGAACGGAGCCGTCGACGTCGTTCACCGTCAGCTTGAGGCCATTGACGCCCGCGCGCAGAAACATGCGCTCCGTGAGATACCAGTCGCCGGAGAGGCTGAGCACGGGCAGGGGCAGCGTCGTGCTCTCGTCGATGTTGATGCCCGCGCCGCCCGACTGGAACTTGTACTGGAAGTTGCCGCCGTACATGCCGACGCCGGCAGCGACTTCGCCCGTCGGATTCTTCAGGAAGGAATAGCGATAGCCGAGGTAGCCGATGCGGGTCGTGTTCTCGGCCGACAACGTCGTCCCGGCGGGTATGACGATGTCGTCGATGACGTACTCGCGCTGTGTGCTGCGCGAGCCGCTGCGGCTGTTCTCGTCGTACAGGAAGTCGAAGCGGTGCTTCGGCGCCACGCGCAGCGTGCCGCCGAGGAAGTAGGTGGTGCGGTTGCCGTCCAGGCCCGTGTCGCCCTCGAGGTCAATGCCGGTGCCGCCGCGGTTGCCGTCGAGGCGCACGGAGGAATCGATGCGCGAGGACAGGCCGCCCACGCGCAGCAGCATCGTCTCCTCCCCCGGCTTGATCCACGATTGGGCGTGGCCGGCCAGAGGCGCGAGGGCAAGGGCGCCCGCGAGGGTGAGGGAAACGCGCACAGCGCGGGTGAATTGGGCCATGGATGCTCTCCTTGGGGGGCGGAACCGGCCCTTGCGGCCGATCGGGCACGGGCTGGCGTGCTAGGGAAAAGCCCGCACGTACCGCGCGATTCTACTCCGAGGCGCGGTCGGCAATTGGACATATCCGGACAATGCGCTACAGGGCGAAGCCGCAGGTGGTCAGGGCGCGCGCAGGGCCGTATATTGGGTCCACCGTCAGGCTCCCGCCCCGCATGACCGAACTCCTGCTCACGATCCTCAAGTTTTCGGTTGCCGCACTGATCATCGGGATCGGCATGAGCGCCACGTTCGGAGACGTCGGCTACCTTTGGCGCCGACCGGCCCTCTTCCTGCGTTCGCTGGTGGCCATGTACGTCCTGGTGCCGCTGGCGGCCTTCGCCATCGTGAAGACCTTTCCGATCACGGCGCCGGTGAAGGCCGTGCTGCTGGTCTTCGCGGCATCGGCCGGCGCGCCTCTGCTGCCGCGAAAGCTCCTCAACCTCGGCAGCGGCGCCTACGTCTTCAGCCTCGTGGTGACCTCGTCGGTGCTGGCCATTGCCATCGTCCCGGCATGGGTCTGGGCGCTGGGCCGCCATTTCGAGGCGTCCGAGGCGGTGTCGATCGGAAACGTCGCCCTGGTCGTGGCGCGCGCGTTCCTGCTGCCCCTCGCCATCGGCATGGTGATCCGGGCGCTGGCGCCGGCGTGGAGCCAGCGCGCCGCCGGCAAGATGATCGCGGCCGCGGGCATCGGGCTCCTCGCAAGCGCCGTGGTGGTGCTGGCGGTGAACTGGGACATCTTCCTGACCGTGCGCGGACCCGGCGTGGCCGCGCTCGTCACGCTCCTGGTCGTCTCGCTCGCCATCGGCCACCTGCTCGGCGGCCCGCTCGCCGACGACCGGACGGCGCTCGCCGTGGCGTGCTCCACGCGCCACATCGGGCTTGCCGTGGTCGTGGCCTCGTCGTTTCCCGGCACGAGCACGCTGGTGGTGCTCGGCGTGTACATCGTGGCCTCCCTCCTCGTCACGCTTCCGTACCTGCGCTGGCGGCGGCGGGCGTCGCCGGTCGCAGCGCCGGCAGATGGCGCCGGGTGAGCCGTTGCCCGACCCGCGGCAGGACGCCGTCAATCGCGGATTCGCGCCCCCATGATGGCGTGCTTCGGCATGGCGGGGCCCTTGAAGAAGCTCGGGCCCGGGGAGTTCAGGGCGATGTACTTGATGTTGGCGATGGGGAAGATCATGACGCTGCCCTCCGCCTCGACCACCACGTGGCGGTTGCTCATGAACTCGGCCAGCTTGATCTGCTTGGCGGCGGCGTTGGTCGCCTGCTCGGGAAATTCGAAGGTGAGGCGGCTGCCGTCGTTGAAGTGAAGGGTCATCGTGCGGTCGTGCGTCATGGCGATCTCCCGAATTTCCGTATGGTGTTTCGTCCGCGAAGATACCAGACTTTCCGTACGGAAATCCCGCTCGACCGGGAGTCCCACAATGACGACCGGCCCGCAGCCGGGCGCACGGCGACGGCCCGCGGGCGCCAGCTGAGGCTCGCCCACGCGGTGCGCGCCGCCGCGGACGAGGAGCGTGGCCGCACCATCGTGCGGCGCGAGCTGCTGGCGGCATTCCCCGGCGTGGCGACGGACGAGCATGTCGAGACGATCCCGGCGCGCATCGTCGCGATGGACGGCCTGCCCGCGTTCGCCGACGACGCCGCGGCGCCGGGACGCTGCGCGCCGGCGTGGTCGCCGTGATCGGCATCTTCGGCCTCGACGCCACCAAAGCGGCCGTATTCTCGGGCCTGTTGATTGCTAGGATGTTGTTCTGAACGCCGCCTGGCGGCGGGGAGGAGAGGCAAGATGGGCTCGAAGCTCACGACCTGGATCCTGGTTGCGGCCCTCGCGGGCATCGGCGCGGGGTGGGCGGGCAATGCCTTTTCGCCCGACGCGGCGACCGCCGCGAAGGTCGCCGGCTGGTTCTCGATCCTTTCCGACGTCTTCCTGCGCCTCATCAAGATGATCATCGCGCCGCTCGTCTTCGCGACGGTGGTCTCGGGCATCGCGGGGATGGGGGACGCGAAGGCGGTAGGGCGCATCGGCGGCAAGGCGCTCCTGTGGTTCATCACTGCCTCGCTGGCATCGCTTCTGATCGGGATGCTGTTCGCTAACCTGCTGCAGCCGGGGCATGGACTTTCGCTGCCCCTGCCCGACAAGGACGCCGCGACGAACCTCAAGACGGGCGGGATGGGCCTCAAGGAGTTCATCACGCACGTCTTCCCCGCGAGCTTCTTCCAGGCGATGGCGACCAACGAGATCCTGCAGATCCTCGTCTTCTCGTGCTTCTTCGGATTCGCCATCGCTTCCGTCAAGGGCGAGCCCACGGCGACCGTGACCGCGTTCGTGACAGAGCTCGTGCCGGTCATGCTCAAGGTCACGGACTTCGTGATGTGGGTCGCGCCGGCCGGCGTGTTCGGCGCCATCGCTTCGGCGATCACGGTGCAGGGCATCGGCGTGCTCGGCACCTACGGCAAGTTCATCGGCTCCTTCTACGCGGCCCTCCTCGTCCTCTGGATGGTGCTCATCGCCGCCGGCTTCGTCTTCCTGGGCCGGCGGGTGTTCCGGTTGATGGCGATGGTGAAGGAGCCGCTGATGGTGGCCTTCTCCACGGCGAGCAGCGAGGCGGCGTACCCGAAGCTGATGGAGCAGCTGCACCGCTTCGGCGTGAACGACCGCGTGACCTCCTTCGTGCTGCCGCTGGGCTATTCCTTCAACCTGGACGGGTCGATGGTCTACCAGGCCTTCGCCGCGCTCTTCATCGCCCAGGCCTACGGCATCGAGATGTCGTTCGGGCAGCAGCTCACCCTGCTGCTGGTGATGATGGTGAGCAGCAAGGGCGTGGCCGGCGTGCCGCGGGCCTCGCTCGTGGTCGTGGCGGCGGTGCTGCCGACCTTCGGCCTGCCGGAGGCGGGCCTCCTGCTCATCATGGGCATCGACCAGTTTCTCGACATGGGCCGCACAGCCACCAACGTCGTCGGCAACAGCATCGCCACCTCGGTGGTGGCGAAGTGGGAGGGGCAGCTCGGCCCGCCGCCCGAGGACGATCCGGACGGCGGCAACCGGCCGGCAGCGGCCTGAGGGCACAGCGGCGACCATGTTCGCGGGACTCGCATCGAGCATTCGGGGCGCCCGCCCCTGGGCGATTGCCGTCATGGCCAGCGTCGGGCTCCTCGCGGCTTCCGGCGCCCGGGCGCAATTGGACGAGGGACCGCCGGCGCGCGCGCTCACCGGCGTACTCAAGCGCATCAAGGAAACAGGGGGGGTCCGCCTGGGCTACCGCGAGGGCGCCGTCCCGTTCTCTTACACGGGTCGCGACGGCAAGCCGTACGGATACTCGATCGACCTGTGCCAGGCGATCGTCGAGGACATCGCGGAAGCAATCGGTGCCTCGTCGCTCCG